>Ga0189284_100076_pt1 | contig 160443 bp, 141 predicted proteins | sample N32C7minimetaG_FD_130314 | JGI IMG/M metagenome (GOLD analysis project Ga0189284, IMG submission 130314) | Marine microbial communities from the Costa Rica Dome - N32 C7 mini metaG | ecosystem: Environmental > Aquatic > Marine > Oceanic > Photic zone | place: Costa Rica: the Eastern Pacific...
AAGCGGCATCGGCATGAATTCCGGCGTTTGGCGGGTGGCATAGCCAAACATCATTCCCTGGTCCCCGGCGCCGTTACGGTCAACGCCCATGGCTATATCAGGGCTTTGGGTGTGAATGGTGGTCAGCACGCCACAGCTTTCAGAATCAAACCGATAGGAAGGTTTGGTATAGCCGATCTCACGGATCACTTCGCGAACGACTTCTTGTACATCCACATAGGCATCGGTGGTTACTTCTCCGGAAACCACGGCAAGCCCGGTGGTTACAAGGGTTTCTACGGCTACGCGGGATTCGGGATCATCGGTGAGGAGGGTGTCTAAGATGGCATCTGAAATTTGGTCGGCTACTTTATCCGGATGGCCTTCGGATACCGATTCTGAAGTAAAAAGGTTTTTCATGATATCTTTAATAAAATATTTTGTGTTTTAAATTTTTTCTTCCTAAAAACTTAACAATTTTGATTCTTCAATTTCGTATTTGTCCTTCAGCTTATATCGAGTATTCAGATTTTACGAACACTCATAGGGTTGTAATATATCTATAATAACCGCTTACTAACTGCAAGTATTATTTGGGGTGTAAACGAATACCGCCTTTACCAGAGTTCTTAATTCTTTTCATAGATGGAATTTGAATTTTTAAAATTCAACAGTGTCAAAAATTAAAAAGATAACTTCCAACTAGCCTACTCCCAGTCTTTCCAAATCATAATTGTTTTCTGTTACTGCTTCACACCAGTCGATATTATCGAGATACCACTGAATGGTTTTCTTTATTCCGGTATCGAAAGTTTCTTCAGGTGTCCAGCTTAATTCTCTTTCAATTTTTGAGGCATCAATAGCATAACGAAAATCGTGACCTGGTCTATCTTTTACAAAGGAAATTTGACCTCTGTAATTATCGCCTGAATCTTTTGGCACTAATTCATTTAGCGCATCACAAATACTGTGAACCACTTCAATGTTTTGCTTTTCGTTATGACCACCAATGTTATAGGTTTCACCAGGTTGGCCTTCTATGACAACTTTCAGTAATGCCCGAGCATGGTCATCTACATAGAGCCAATCTCGTACATTTTCTCCGGTTCCATAAACGGGAATATCTTTTCCTTGCAATGCTTTTAAGATAACCACAGGAATAAGTTTTTCGGGAAACTGGTTCGGGCCATAGTTATTAGAGCAGTTAGTGATCATGGTTGGCAATCCATATGTATGATGCCAGGCACGTACCAAATGATCTGAAGAAGCTTTGCTTGAAGAATAAGGCGAACGAGGATCATAAGGCGTTTCTTCGGTGAAGAAACCGCTTTCCCCTAATTCACCGTAAACTTCATCGGTAGAAACATGCAAAAAACGGAAATTTTCTTTTTGCTTATCATCCAACCCTTGCCAATACTGCTTTGCTTCCTCCAATAATGTATGGGTGCCATTCACATTCGTTTTAATAAACTCTGCGGAACCGTCAATGGAGCGATCCACATGAGATTCTGCTGCCAAGTGCATTATGGCATCTGGTTGAAATTCTTTAAAGATTCGATTGATTTCTTCCGCGTCACAAATATCAACCTGTTTGAATTGGTAGAGATCTGAATCGACGATTGATTCCAAAGATTCTAAATGTCCAGCATAAGTGAGTTTATCAATGTTTAAAACTTCATAATCCGTTTCATTGATCATCATTCGAACTAAAGCTGAGCCAATAAATCCCGCGCCACCTGTAACAATTATTTTTTTACTCATTCTACTTTTGTTAGAATTTAAAATGAAAAATTGAGGATTAATAAATATAAGCTGAAATCAGTCTTTGTAGAACCTTCGGGAGTACTCTCGGAATGGCTATTTTCGTTAAAAATTCGCTATTGTTCGTTGAACCTTCGATGTTATTAAGCCTTATAAATATGATTATTGCTTTTTGGTTGCACTCCACCCATCGCATTCCTCGTATCCACAATGCACTCACTCCACTCGGCTAATTCTGCATAGTCAATACTCGAATGGTTGGTAGAAATGATGACGGCATCAAAACCTGAGACCGTTTCTTTATTCCATTCAATGGATTTTGTACCCGTCCATGTCATGTTATCCCTGTTTTTCGGAATGACAGGAAGATAGGGATCATAATAGGAAACTTCAGCCCCGTTCTTCTTCAGCAGATCAAAGATTTTAAAAGTCGGGGATTCGCGCATGTCGTCCACGTCCGGTTTATAAGCGAGGCCGATCACCAGCACCTTACTGCCGTTCATGGCTTTTTTATGAGTATTGAGCGCGTGCATAGTGCGCTCCACCACATAGGTGGGCATATTCGTGTTTACCTCTCCTGCTAGCTCAATGAAGCGCGTGTGCTTCTCAAACTCGCGGGCTTTCCAGGTGAGATAGAACGGGTCAATAGGAATACAGTGCCCGCCCAGTCCAGGCCCTGGCGTAAATTTCATAAACCCAAAGGGCTTGGTACCTGCGGCATCCAACACTTCGTGTATGTCAATACCCATGGCTTCATATACCACTTTCAGCTCATTCACCAACGCAATATTCACCGAGCGGAAGATGTTCTCAGTCAGCTTCACAGCCTCGGCAGTCTTGCAATCGGAGACCGGAACAGTTTGCAGAATGGCCGTATCGTACATAGCGGTGGCCAATTTAAGAGCCTCTTCTCCATGTCCGCCCACCACTTTAGGAATCTTCGCAGTATTAAAATTCGGGTTGCCCGGGTCTTCGCGCTCGGGGCTGTATGCCACATAAAAATCGATGCCGGCTTTCAGTCCTGAGTTCTTCTCCAAGATAGGGATCATCAGCTCCTCGGTGGTCCCCGGCCAAGTGGTGGATTCCAGGATTACCAGTTGCCCCTTGCGCAAATATTGGGAGACGGTTTCAGTGGTCTTCTCCACATAGCTCATATCTGGCTCGCGGTGGTGGTCCAGTGGCGTAGGCACGCACAGTAAAATGGCATCGGCTTCATCCAAACGAGAAAAATCAGTAGTAGCATCGGATATATCAGACTTGGCCAGAGCTTCCATCATTTCCGTTCCGAGGTGCTTTATGTACGGGATGCCGTTTTTGAGATTCTCTACTTTCGTCGAATCAATATCAAAACCGAGAACCGGCATGTCGTTTTGGTGAAAAGTCCACATGAGGGGGAGGCCGACGTAGCCGAGGCCGACGATGCCTATGGTGTAGGTTTTGTCGCTTATTTTTTTGAGTAAACTTTCGAATTGGGTCATGCTTTATTTGAATATCGAATATTGAACATTAAATACAGAATATTGAAGTGTTTTTATTTTTAATTTCTTTCTTCTCCGAAGATCAATAATCTTGGCTCTTCTATTTCAAAATCATCATCCGGCTCATAAACGAGGGTTCGGATCTTTCGATCGATCAGATCTTCTGCTTTTGCTACAAGTTTTGTTAAATAAGTACTGTCAATATTTTTACCTATGATCGTTACATCAACAATAGATGTATCTAAACCCCTTGCCAGATCGCCGGTCAAATAAACGGCATTTACATCCCCCAGCTTTTGTACCACCTGTTCAATAATGTGATCGATCCCAAAGTGCTTAAAAGCAATACGTTGAAGATCGGCAAACATAGGGAACCTGGTATTTACTTTGTACATCTTTTTGTTCCCTTCCTTATGGCCTTCAATCAGTCCGGCCTCTTCAAAGCGGTTCAGCTCAATACGAACAGAGTTGGTACTTTCGCTAAATTCATCCGCCAGTCCGCGTAAGTATGCACTACTGCCAGGGTTAAGGAAAAAGCGAAGCAGGAGCTTCAATCGGGTTTTGGATTGTATGAGAGTATCGAGCATGTTTTCCCGGAGGGAATTGGAAATTTTGAATTTTGAATGTTAAATGGGGTTTCTATCCGATTGCAGTCATCGATGTCATGGTGATAACTGAGTTGAAACTACCCTTTATTTGATGGTTTTTTAACAGAATCCCTGAACCCATTTAACATTCAATATTTCGTTACTGCATAGCGAGTAATTTTACTACTCAATGATAGGGAGATTTTTTTATTCGAACAAAGATAATTTCACCTGTTGAAGAAACAAGAAGCCACTAAGGTCTTCTGGTACACAAGCGCAGGGTTTACAATAATAAATATGCAATGGGATTCACTCGAATAACCCTTCACCGATTCAAGCAACGATGTTTAATTTCCCACTGGGACCGGGTGGTCCCGACAAGCATCCCCAATTAGTTTAAAACTCACTTAAGCTTTTCAATATCTCCTAAATCTGATGGCATTCCTGTTGCTTTCTTATTTTTCAGTAAGTCTTTTTTACCAATGAAATACGCCTTTTGATTATCATATCTTCCCTCTACCCTATTCTCCCAGGCTTCATTGAAATTCACTCCTGAAATGCTTGTCAAAATATCAATGCGAAGTGGTGAATACCCAAACTGAATAACTTGTTCCGGTTCTATAAAATCTTCTATAGTCAGGTCAAGAGATTTGAACCCAAAATCATGTAATACCGCAAGTATCTTTTCAGCATTTGCGGGGTCTGCTTCGATAAAAACATACAGATCTTTTGTAAATCTCGGTTCTGCATGAATAGCATATGCGTACCCGCCAACGATCAGATATTTAACCTTATGATCGTGAAGTAATCTTATAAACTCTTTGAAGTCTTGGTTCGCTTTCGTTTAGATCAGGATAAAGTCCCATTTTAATGGCGTCATCTCTCAGGGAATCCAATACTTCCAGTTTATGCTCAATACTCTTCCCCTTCCAGTATTCCAAGGTATCCTTCTGCTGGGACCTGTCTTTCAAATTATATTTTTTGACTACTGCTTTCATTGTTCATCTAATGTAATGAAAATCGTTGACTTTTATGAGCGTTTACAATGTAGAAAACCAAGAACCGTGAACGACCGCCGAATGAATATCCAAGGGCATCTATTCCCGTAATCCCTTAATCTGCCCCCAAATTTTCAGGGTGGTTCGCATGGTGCGGCCTAAACATCCATCGTTGCTTTAGCTCCTTCTTTCTTTTTGAACCTTGATTTGCAGTATTAAAGGATGTACTTGATTTTTCTTAGCCCATCCCGGTAATCTTTTAATCAGGAAAATCATGCCTGTCCCATACTGCCGTCGGGGGCTCGAAGGATGCACGTGCCATAGCAACCGACGCCTTACTTACCACTACACACACTATAGAGGTCGTCATTATAGTAACCAATCTTATTGAGACTGACGTATTCGCTCCAGCGCAGAGCGTTGGTACAAGGATAACTACCTCTGCATCACCCATAGAATTCCCTCCCCTTGCCCACGAATCCTCGGGGCGGCTAAGGGGAAGACAGATGGGGTCGTGGGTACGGCCAACCGGGCTTGAACTTACCACCGGGATCGGGAGTTTGGGAGTGAGTCAGACGGTTTGTGAGAATAACCTTTCTTTTGGCTTGTGTTCGTGAAGTTTCAGATCGAAGGCCATACATACGTTCCGCACAAATGGAATTCCGGCCCGGGTTACCTTGATGGTTCTTCCTGAAATTTGGACAAGTCCGTCTTTCTCAAGTTCTGACAAACGCTCTTTGATCTGCTGAAGCAGCTTCTCGCTGCCATCAAATTCTGTTTCAAAACGACACATGATATTCAGGATCTGCTGGCGGATCATAAGGTCGGTGTTGCTCAGCAGATGCCCTCTGAAGATGGGGATCTCTCCTTTTTCAACGCGTTGCTCATAGTCTTTCAGGTTTTTTTCATTTTGAGCAAAACTGTACCAGCTGTCGCTGATGGCCGACATCCCCAGCCCGATCATAACCTTGGTGGCTCCGGCGGTGTAGCCCATAAAATTGCGGTGGAGGCTCTCATTCTGCATGGCTTCATATAGCCCATCAGACTTAAGGGCAAAATGATCCATCCCAATCTCCACATACTCGTTCTCATAGAACATGCGTTTGCCCAGTTCATAGAGTCCACGTTTTTCATCATCCTTGGGAAGATCTTCATCATTGAATCCGCGCTGGCCGTTACCTTTAATCCACGGCACATGCGCATAGCTGTAAAAGGCGATCCGGTCGGGACGAAGTTTATTGGTCTTTTCGATGGTATCCCGGATACTTTCTTTGGTTTGATGCGGGAGCCCAAACACCAGGTCGTGATTGACCGAAGTATATCCGATCTCCTTTGACCACTCGTGTACGCGCTTCACGTTGTCAAAAGGCTGAATGCGGTTGATGGCAAACTGTACGCGCGGATCATAGTCCTGAACGCCGTAGGAAACCCGGCGGAACCCAAGGTCATACAAGGTCTGCAAATGTTCCCTGGTGGTATTATTGGGATGGCCTTCAAAACTGAATTCTACCTGTCCCGCGACTTCAGCTTCATCCATAATTCCGTATAGAAGTCGCTTCAGGTTGTGGGGATTGAAAAAAGTCGGAGTCCCGCCTCCCAAATGTATTTCCTTTATAACAGGTGTGACGGGAAGGAAACCGGTGTACAACTTCCATTCCTTCAGCACAGTTTCGATGTAGGGATCTTCCACCTCATGCCGCTTGGTGATCTTTTTATGGCATCCACAAAAGGTACACAGGCTTTCACAAAAAGGGAGGTGTATATATAAGGAGATGCCATCATCATACGACTCAGCAAAAGCACTGATCAGCGTTGATTCCCAATCCCCGGGTTTAATCCCGGCATCACTCCAGTATGGAACGGTGGGGTAGCTCGTATATCGCGGTCCCGGCACATTATATTTCCGGATCAATTTGGTATTCATCATGCCTCTTAGTTTTTGATGAGCGATGATACCGAATGTTTGTTAAGATTTGGTGAAAGGGGAAATTTTGAATTTGAAATTTTGACTGTTGACTGGATGACCGCGGGCGGATGACGATTGCCCGTTTCTTAATTACCTCTTTCCTTTTTCTGAACCTTGATTTGTGGGATTAAGGGATGGACTTAATTACACCTGAGCCATCCCGGTAATACTTGAATCAAAAAAATCATGCCTATTTCGTACTGCCGTCGGGGGTTCAAAGTGATGCAACCAACACAACCACTGAGATCTTAGCCACCCAAAGATCTACGAGGCGTCTCGTGGCATTTCCGGGGACCGGGGCCTTAGCTTTCCTCTCCCTTGCTGTATGAGACAAGCTCATTTCGCATTCCCTCTCCAAAGAGGAATACGGTTCTTGCTTGATTTATGGTGCATACTCCTTAGCTACTTGGTTAGCCATGCCGAATTTCCTGTGTCCCTTTGGAGGGACAGCAAGAACAGCTCGTCTGTTGCTTGCGGGGAGGACATGGGTTTAGAGGCAACCAGGTGTTGTGACCACGGACCGAAGACGGACGACCGTTGAATTAATCTCCAGAGGGCCAAAACGTGTTTTTGACTTATATACCGCTGCCCGGCTCACACCAATCCACTCAGCAATCAGGCGCATAGGCACCCGATAGCTGCGGCGTATTAATCGGATGGATTGGTGTCGGACTTTTTTCGAATGGAAATACCCAGCTCACGTTCGGCAACATCAATCATCGTCCGGTAAAACTCTGAGCAGATGCGTTCGTTCTGAAGCTGTTTTTCTAACTGGCGGACCTTCTTTTTTAACTCTTCAAGGCCACGTTTATCGTGTGATTCTGCCATAGGTAAGTGGATGTCTGGATCACTGCAATATCCGAATTTTTTCATCCATTCGAGAATGGAACTATTGCCGCCAATCCCATACTTCAGGCGTGCTTGTTCTTTGGTTAATTCTCCATTTGCTACGCGCCTGACTACTCCAAGCTTAAAGCTGTCGCTATAAAAAGGTTGGGGTTTGATGGGTTTACTGTCCATCCGTTGACTCCTTAAATTGTGTCAACCTATTTCAGTATAAGACCTCCAAAGAGGGACACGTTCCTTGCTTGTTTAATAAGCTATAAACCTTGGCTACTTAACGTGAATTCGATATAAAGGCCATCTGTTGAGTACGTTGAATAGTCATTTCGCGGCGAATGCCCGAAATCTTATGGCTGGTCAGGTAGGCAATACGGAATTCATGGCCACCATTAGATTCCCGTCTCCACGGGAATGACCACAAACATCCATTTTTATCCTTTTAACTTAGTTCTTATCTCGAACTCACGCTACTTAATAACCATTGGCGAGAACTTGTGTCCCTTTGGAGGAACAGAAAGCACAGCTTCAGCTGTGGCTTACGGGGAGGACTTTGCCTAAATAACCTCCCAATCTCACCATAGCGTCTTCCTCTCCCGGGAGAGGAAATAAAGGTGAGGGCAGGGTGCGCCAAAAACATCGTAACTTGGCCTTGGCACCTTTGACCCTTCCTTTCCCGAATGCTTTCGGGACCCAAGCGGGGAAGCTCTTAGGATAGTTTTTGCATTGAATTAAAGATTTCAGCCATTAGTAACAGTCTGTGCAGATTCTTCAAGTATTCAGGATGACTTGATTAAAACTTCTCCCTTCGATGTTCCTTACTCGATGTTGGAAGTTCCTCATCCCCAGATCTTCAGCATGAAGAATACCACCACTCCGGTTACGGAAACATAGAGCCAGATGGGGAAAGTCCAGCGGGATACTTTTTTGTGAGTTTTGAATTTACCGCTCAGGGAATAGTAAAAACTGGCAAGCACCAGCGGAACCACAAAAATAGAAAGCACGATGTGGGTAATGAGGATGAAAAAATAAACGGGACGTACAAATCCCTCCCCCATGAATTTGGTATCTCCCACAAAATGATGATACACCACATAGCTCACCAGGAATAAGGAGGAAGTCACAAAGGCCGCGAGATTGAAACGCATGTGTTTTTGGAAATCACGGCGCCTGATCTCTCTGAAAGCGAGCAACAGAAATATGGTACTTAATGAATTCAAGCCGGCATTTACCGCCGAGAGGTTTTTGATCCAGGGCGCAGGTGTTTCCGCTCCTTCTTTGAAATAGATAAGCCAGAACAGAAAAAGCACGGCTGCAGCACTGAGCCCTATTATTAAAGTCAATGCTTTCTTCGCACTGATTTGTTCTAAAATTTTGGACGATTCGGGAAGGGTGAAGTTTTCGTTCATAATAAATACTTGTATATAGTTATCTGCCAAAGGTAAGACTTGCCAAACCAATTCGTGAAATTTTTCCGTTCCTTTTCGGCATTTTTGTTAAATGTGTACTATCTTTTCAGCCATTCAATCCCAAACGGATTCCAGAGTCACCGCCAGTTTATTTAGAACAGTTTTAAATAGAAGACTGTTCTTTGTTTTAGTTCAATTTTCATTGAAAAAATTGATAGATTTGCGCGGCTTCTGAACGGGAGCAATTTTGCTCTATACGAAAACTTAAATCAGCAATCTTTATGGCGCAGATTTTCCCCAAGTGGACAAATCAGGTTCCCCGAAAAATTTTAATTGGACTAATCGTTGTACTGAACGCACTCGTTTTTGGTGTTTGGTATTTCTTTTCCCCTGAATATACTGATGTAGGCTATGCTCCGGAACAACCCGTTCCCTACAGCCATAAACTTCACGTAGATCAGCTTGGGCTTGATTGTCAATATTGCCACACCAGTGTTACAGAGTCTAAGCAGGCGAATATTCCTGCTACTCAAACCTGCATGAACTGCCACAATCAAATTCAAACAGATAGTGAAAATCTCGCATTGGTTCGTGAAAGCTGGGAGACCGGAAAATCCATCGAATGGATCCGGGTGCACAACCTTGCTGATTATGCCTATTTCAATCACTCTGCCCATGTAAGCGTTGGTGTTGGCTGTGAAAGCTGCCACGGCAGGGTCGATAAAATGGAAGTTGTTTATCAGGCTGAGCCGCTCAGTATGAGCTGGTGCCTGGATTGCCACAGAGAACCGGAAAAATATATACGTCCCGTTGACGAAGTTACCACCATGGGATATGAAGTTGAAAATCAGTTAGAGCTCGGAAGAGCATTGGTAGATAAGCAAAATATTCATGCTCCAACCTACTGCCAGGGTTGTCATTATTAATAATGAAGGATTCAGAAATTACAAATCAACAGATGAGCGAAGAAGTTAAAGAAACCACGTATTGGAAGAGCTTAAGCGAATTAGCTAATAATAAAGAGTATCAAAAATTTGCTGAGCGTGAATTCCCGGAAAATGCTACTGAACTGACCGATGGCGTTTCCCGCCGCGGGTTCCTCCGTGTTATGGGAGCTTCCGTGGCTTTGGCTGGATTGGCAGCATGTCGCCGTCCGGTTCAAAAGATATTACCCTATTCCAGACAGCCTGAAGATGTGGTTGCCGGAGTTCCTTTGTTTTATGCAACGGCCATGCCTGTTCAAGGTAATTTGGTTGGATTGATTACTGAAAACCACGAAGGCCGCCCGACCAAGCTTGAAGGAAATGACCTTCACCCTGCCAGCAAAGGCGGAACCAGTATTTACAATCAGGCGGCTATTCTCGGACTTTATGATCCTGACCGCTCCCGTTCTCCTTTATATAATGGCAGCAAAGCCTCCATTGAAGATTTTGAAGCGTTCGCAAGTTCTCACTTTGCAAACACCGGTCAGCGCATCGCCTTTATTTCGGAAGCCAATTCCTCTCCTACCTATAACAATATAAAGGAGCAGGCGCTTTCGAAATTTAACAATGCTACCTGGGTTACTTACGAACCTTTCGGTGAAGATAATGTGCTTGAAGGTAATCGCATTGCTTTCGGAAGCCGATTGCGCGCTCATTATAATTTTGAAAATGCGGATGTCATCGTTTCTTTGAATGATGATTTCATGAGTTCTACGCACCCTAATAATGTAGAATATGCCAAGCAGGTTTCGGCTCGCAGAAAAGTAACCGACACCAATGGTGAAATGAATCGCATCTACTCCGTGGAAGATTCTTTCTCTCTGACCGGTTCTTTTGCGGATCACCGATTACGACTTAAAGCAAGCCAAATGGAAGCATTTACCTATGCTCTGGCTGCTGCACTTTCAACCCGAATTAATGGATTGAGTGCTTTTAACGGATATTCAAATGAATTTTCTGATCATCAGTGGATCACTGTTCTTGCTGATGAGCTCGCGGCCAACGCCGGAAATTCTGCTTTAACGGCAGGAGCCCAGCACAAGCCTGAGGTACACGCCGGAGTAGCAGCTATCAATCAGGCTTTAGGAAATGCCGGAAGCACGGTTAATTATCTTGAAGTGCCTCATGCAGATGCACAGAACAGCACGGCTGCTTTTGCAGATGTTGTTGACGAGATGAAAGCCGGTAATATTGACACGGTGATCATGGTTGGTGTAAATCCGGTATTTACTGCCTCTTCCCTTGATTTTGAAAACGCTCTTTCCAATGTTGAAACGGTAGTCAATCTTTCTGATTACGTGGATGAGACTTCAAGGAAAACGACCTGGCACGTAAATCGTGCACACTTCCTGGAAGCCTGGGGCGACGGATTTTCTTATGGCGGCGCACGTTCTGTGATCCAGCCGCAAATTCAGCCTTTGCATAATGGACTGAGTGAAATTGAATTTTTGAATACCATCGTTTCCGGTGAAATGACTTCCGGTTATGATATGGTTCAGGATACCTTTCGTGGATATTACAGTTCCGGTTTTAACAACCGCTGGACCAACATCCTCCACGATGGTATTGACACCACCGATAATTTTAACGCCGTAAATGTTCGGCTGAGTTCCGGTTTTAATTCTGCAATGAACCGGGCTACATCAAATGTATCGTCAACTTCAGGTATTGAGGTGGTGATTCGTCCTGATGCTACTTTATATGACGGGCGTTATGCAAACCTTGGCTGGCTTCAGGAGCTTCCTGACCCAATGACCAAGATCACCTGGGATAATGTGGCTCTTATGAGTCCTGCCACGGCTGAGAAGTTAGGTATTGAAGAGCCGGGCCCCGGAAATGATGATTATGATGTAGTTGAAATTACGGTCAATGGAAAAAGCATTCAAATTGCAGCCTGGATCCAACCAGGGCATGTGGATGATGCCATCACCCTTACTACCGGTTATGGCAGAAAAGGACTTGGCCGCGTTGCCACTTCCTATATAGACTATACCGTTGGCGGTGTGGATACCTATCCACTGCGAGGAACTCCCGCTATGCTTTATGCGTCTGCAGAAGTTTCCAAAACGGGCGACACCTACGAAATTGCCTGTGTTCAGGGCCACCATGATTTGGAAGGCCGCGATATGTATCGTCAGGCTTCCCTTTCTGAATACAAAGAAAATCCGGATTTTGCCTCTTTTGAATCGGTTCACACCTATCCCGTTCCGGGAATGAAAGAAGCCGCCGAAATGGGCGAAGATGAACCTATTTCACTCTTTGACGAGCAAACCTATCCCGACTACGAACCACAATGGGGAATGGCTATTGACCTGAACTCTTGCTTTGGTTGCGGAGTTTGTGTGATCGCTTGTCAGTCTGAAAATAACATCCCGGTGATCGGTAAGAAAGAAGTTAAGAATGGCCGTGAAATGCACTGGATCAGAAACGACCGCTATTATGTGGGCAATGATCTGGATTCACCGCAAGCTGTTCATCAGCCGGTTCCTTGTATGCATTGTGAGTTGGCCCCTTGTGAGCAGGTTTGTCCTGTTGCGGCAACCACCCACAGTGAAGACGGAATGAACCAGATGACATACAACCGCTGTATCGGAACCCGGTACTGCGCGAATAACTGTCCTTACAAAGTACGTCGTTTCAATTTCTTCAACTATCCTAAAGAATATTTAACCACCGGTGACGATCCCGATATCATCCAAATGGCGATGAATCCGGAAGTTACCGTTCGTTTCCGCGGTGTAATGGAAAAATGTACGTATTGCGTACAGCGTGTTAACCGTGCCAAGATCGAAGCCAAGAAAGAAACCGGTTCACCGAAGCCGGCTGATGGTACCGTGAAGACTGCTTGTCAACAAGCATGCCCTGCCGATGCCATTTACTTTGGTGATCTGACCGACGATAACAGCGAGGTTGCCCGAATGAAGCGCAACGAAAGAAATTTCCAGATGCTCGAAGAACTGAATACACGTCCGAGAACATCCTACATGGCTAAACTTACGAACCCAAATCCAGCTTTGGCTTAAGATATTAATCAGGAATACATCCAAAACATGAGTAAATACCAATACGTACCGGAACCCGCTCTTGTAAAAGGCGACCACGATTTTGCGAGCCTTACACGACTGGTTACTGATATAAATTTACGACCCACTCCGAAAGCATGGTACTTGTGCATGATCGGGGCTAATGCCCTGCTTATGGTTATGGTTGTGGCCATTGGGTATCTAATTTGGGAAGGAACCGGAATCTGGGGGCTTAACAATCCTGTAGGCTGGGGTTGGGCTATTATTAACTTTGTATGGTGGGTTGGTATTGGTCACGCCGGAACGTTGATCTCAGCTATCCTTTTCCTATTCCGGCAAGACTGGCGTACCGCTATTAACCGTTTTGCGGAAGCGATGACCATTTTTGCCGTAATGTGTGCCGGGATATTTCCGGCCATTCACGTTGGTCGTATATGGGCTATTTACTGGGTATTCCCGATCCCGAACCAAATGGCGATGTGGCCTAACTTCAACTCTCCCCTTCTGTGGGATGTGTTTGCAGTCTCTACCTATTTCACCGTTTCCCTCCTTTTCTGGTACGTTGGCCTGGTTCCTGACCTTGCCACGATTCGTGACCGCGCTACGGACAAGATCAGAAAAGTTACTTATGGAATTTTCGCTTTAGGCTGGACCGGCTCAAACCGCCACTGGTGGAATTATGAGAAGGCGTATATGATTCTTGCCGGACTGGCCACTCCGCTGGTACTTTCGGTTCACACCATTGTATCCTTTGACTTCGCTGTTTCTATGATCCCGGGATGGCATACCACTATTTTCCCTCCTTACTTCGTTGCAGGTGCTATTTTTTCCGGTTTTGCAATGGTGCTTACGCTGATGATCGTTGCCCGCAAGATCTACGGAATGAAAGACATTATGACCGATAATCACATGGAGAAAATGAATATTGTGATCCTGGTTACCGGCTCCATGGTAGGATTTGCCTACATGATGGAATTTTTCATCGCCTGGTACAGCGGCGTTGAATATGAAAAAGCTATTTTTATGCTGAGGGCAACCGGCCCTTATGCGTGGGCATACTGGGCTATGATGACCTGCAACGTACTCTCTCCTCAGTTCTTCTGGTTTAAGAAATTACGCCGCAGCGTTGGCTTTACTTTCTTTATCTCTATTGTAGTGAACATCGGTATGTGGTTTGAACGATTTGTAATTACGGTTACTTCACTGGCAAACGATTACCTGCCATCAAGCTGGGATTATTATTCCCCTACTATCTGGGACGTTTTGACTTACGTTGGAACATTCGGCCTCTTTTTCACTATGTTTCTGCTCTTCCTGCGCTTCCTTCCAATGGTTGCACTTGCAGAGATCAAAGCGGTGATACCACAAGCCGATCCTCATAATTATGATGAGGAAACCGGTGAATTTCATAAACCAAAAGTAGAAGTGCCTAAACCTCAATCTGGGAAGGTTTAAAGATCATGAGTACTACAGAAAAACAAAATTTATACGGCATACTCGCTGAGTTTAAAAACCCGAAAGAACTGACGGACGTGGCAAAGGCCATGTCCAGGTCCGGGTTCAGTAAATTTGATACGTTCAGCCCTTTCCCCATTCATGGAATGGACAAGGCCATGAAGCTCAAGAAGTCAAAACTTGGCTGGATCGTGTTAGGTCATGCCATTATCGGATTCGCCGGTGCAGTTGCCATGATGTATTATATGGCTGTAATTGATTATCCCATGAACATCAGCGGTAAACCATTTTTCAATGCCCCCGCCTGGGTCCCCATCACTTTTGAATTGACCGTATTGCTATCATCTTTTGGGGCTGTATTTGGGATGTTTTACCTGAATGGGCTTCCAAAGCTTAACAATCCTCTGTTTAATGTTGAACGCTTTAAAAAAGCAACTGATGATGGGTTCTTTGCCTGCATCGAAGCTGAAGATGACAAATTTGAGGCTGATGAAGTAAAGAAACTGTTTAAGGAAGCCGGAGCTACCCACATCGAGGAAGTTTATGAATAAAAAGAACATGCAAATATCATTTCCAGGAATTAATTTTAAAAAAATGTTTAAGATTGCGGGCATGGTTGCCCTCGGAGTCTCCCTCTCGGCTTGTCAAGGGCAGCTTTCAGAAAAACCGCCTGTTCATCCAAATATGAATATGGATCAACAGCCGAGAAAAGAAGCCCAGGAAGTTAATAACTTTTTTGCGGATGGCCGCTCAATGCGTCAGCCTGTGGAAGGAACCGTGGCTCGTGGATTAGCCAAATTGGATACAGAGTATTATGAAGGCATAGATGAGAACGGAGATTTTATCGACAGTATTCCTGTAGATCTTACCCGATCATTCCTCTACCGCGGTAAAGAGCGTTATGAAATTTTTTGTGGCCCCTGCCACGGCCAAACCGGTGCAGGCAATGGTATCATTATGGAAGGGAATTATGGATACGTTCCGGCTCCCTCCTATCATGAGCAACGTGTAAGAAACCTTTCGGACGGCGAACTTTACTCCGCTATTTATAACGGTGTGCGAACCATGCCTTCTTATGCAACACAGATTCCTGTAGAAGACCGATGGGCTATTGTAGCTTATATTCGAGCGCTTCAGGAAAGCCAAAATATCAGTGAAGAGGAATTACAACAATACGATGTCGATATTGCTGCCCTGAATTCAAAAGCAGCGGGTGAACAAGCCAAAGCTGATTCCATAGCTGCAGCGCGGGAAGCAAGTTCAGAAGGACAGGTACCAACTATTGCACTTGGTCAGGAAACGATAACAGCGAATGCCTGCGGGACCTGTCATAATGAAGATGGATCTCCGGGTGGGATAGGGCCAACATGGGCCGGATTATTCGGAAGTGAAGGTGAGGTTATCACTGAGAGTGGTGAAACCATTACGGTGACGAAAGATGAAGACTACATTCGTGAATCTATTGTTCAGCCAAACGCCAAGAAACCTGTTGATTATGCTCAAGGCGTGATGGCATCCTACAGTTATCTATCTGAAGTTGAGATAGAATCCATTATCCTGTACATCAAAAATCTCGAAAACTAAGAACTTTGCTTAATTCACTTATAAAATGAGTCATAAGCCTACAATAACAGATTCTTTACAATTTCCAGCCGACAGCAAAGTTCCTCGTGCTTTATTTGGGATCGGTGCCGTTGGCCTTATCGCTACCATCATCGGGTACTTCTTTGATGCCGATCAGTTTTTCTTTTCCTACATAGTCAGCTTTAGCTTTTTTACCGGTATAGCATTGGCTGCTTTAATCATGGTTATGCTTCACCATATTACCCGCTCAAGCTGGGGAGTTGTTTTCAGGCGTATTGCCGAAACCTTCTCCGCTAATTTATGGATATGGGCTATTTTTATCCTCCCGGTGCTCCTTGGCATTCATAATCTCTACCACTGGAGCCACCCCGAGCTGTTAGACTACTCCAGCTCCGAATTTGACAAGATCATATCAGGTAAATCGGCCTATCTTAACTCGACCTTTTTCATAATTCGTCAGGTTATATATTTTGTGATCTGGGGATATTTAGGCTATAAGCTGCATAAAGTATCTGTTGAAATGGATAAAACCGGAGACTGGGGCCTGACCTCCCTGCTTCGAAAAGTGAGCGCTCCCGGAATTCCGCTTTTTGCGATTACGATAGCCTTTGCAAGTTTCGACTGGTTGATGTCGCTTGACCCACACTGGTTCTCCACCATGTTCGGCGTGTATTTCTTTTCGATCAGCTTCCAGGCATTCTGGCCTGTAATGATCTTGCTTGTATTTTATATGCAGCGTAAAGGAATTTTAGCAAATACCATCCGTCAGGTACATATTTATGATCTCGGTGCATGGTTCTTCGCCTTCACCGTATTTTATGCGTATATCGCTTTCAGTCAGTTTTTACTTATTTATTATGCGAACATCCCGGAGGAAACTATTTGGTATTTTCATAGACTGGAAGGCGGATGGGAGTTTATAGCGTTCAGCTTGTTGATCTTCCGCTTTGCCGTACCATTCCTGATCCTCCTGAATCGTGAAGCCAAGAAGAGCAGAACCGTTCTTGGCGGAGTTTCAGTATTGGTACTGATCATTCACTTTGCAGAAATTTACTGGATCGCCATGCCGGCATTATACGACCACGGCATTAGCTTCAGCTGGATGGATATCACAGCCTTCCTTGGATTAGGTGGCCTGTTCTTTGGGTTATTCTTTCATACCTTTAAGAAGCACAGTATGGTTCCGAAAAATGATCCTAAACTGGATGACTGTCTCTCCAAATCGTATCATCAATAATCGAATTACCGATGTCAGAAAAGTATAGTTCAGAATTTAAAGCTAAAGTAGCACTCGAAGCCGTTTCACAGAGTCGTTCTGTCATTCAGAAGATTGCTGAAAAGCATGATCTGTCTGAAGAAGAGGTGATCTCTTGGGCAGCACAGTTAAATCAAGAAGCGGCCAGTTTATTTGGTGCAGAAACCACCCCCCATATTGATGACGGCAGCGAAGTGGAAGATGTTGACATTACTACGGAAGATGAGGAATTTGCAGCAGCCGTTTCTCACGGAGTGATGAGTGATAACCTGAATTACGGTAAACTCATTTTTTGGTCAACGCTGGGAGCTTCCCTCGTAATAATTTTTGTTATCGGATTGGTTTATTTTTCTCAGTACAGCTTATTTGAAGCACAAAAAGAAGCCTCTTCAAGAGTAACCTATTCTGATTTCAGTGCTTTAATGGCGGAACAGAAACAAGAATTAAACAGTTTTGGTGTAGTTGACCTCGAAGAAGGTATCTACAGAATTCCTATTGACAGCGCTATTAGCAGAATAGCCACAGACTAAAATAATCATGAGACGTTTTACACTGTTAGCACCTATGTTGCTTGCAGTGTTTCTGACTTCACAGGCTGCTCAAGCGCAGCTAAATCGTGAACAACCGGATGCGCTGCAAAATCTTGGCGTAGAAGAACATTTGGGAGACTACATCCCTTTGGATGCTAAGTTTGCAACTTCGAACGGAGACAGCGTGCTTTTAAGCGATCTGCTTGAGGAAGGAAAGCCCGTTTTATTGAATCCTTTATATTACGAATGCCCTATGTTATGCGGGCTGGTTCTGGATGGAACCATCAACGTAATTGAAGACCTGCAGTGGAAACCGGGAAAAGATTTTATTGTTCTATCCATCAGTATTGACCCTGAGGAAGATGCTGAACTGGCAGCCAGGTCGAAGCAAAATTACCTGAACCAAATGGACTCTGCTACGAAAGCAGGCTGGTATTTTTTGACAGGTAATAAAAGTCAGATTGATAAGGTCGTTGAAGCCGTTGGGTTTCGATACAAAGAAATAGAGGGAACCGGAGAATTTGCCCACAGTGCGGCTATAATGCTTCTGAGTCCCGATGGGAAGATCACTCGTTATTTGTACGGTGTCTCCTATGATGAATTTAATGTTCGCAGCGCTCTATATGAGGCCGCAGATGGAAAGATTGGAAACACCATAGACAAAGTTGTCATGTACTGTTACCAATATGATCCTGATTCCGGCAGTTATGTGCCGGTAGCAATTAATATTATGAAGCTTGGTGGCTTGGCTACACTGATAATTCTCGGTATATTCTTGGGTTCGCTTTGGCTTCGCGAAAAACGCAAAAAAACAAAACTCAAAAACTGAATTTAACTAATGGGCAGTTTATTCGATTTTATGCTCCCGGAGCTTAAATCTCCATTAACAGGAGCTAGTACCGATGCAGTGATGGCTTTCATCCACATCGTAAGCTTCATTATTCTTGCCGGTGTAACCATCGCACTGATCTATTTTGCGATAAAATATAAGCGCAAGTCTGAAGACGACGAAACACCACTTATCACCCATGATAATAAGCTCGAGATCACCTGGTCGGTTATACCTCTTCTTTTGGTATTCATTGTATTTGGATGGGGATACAAAGGATGGCTAAACCTTCAAACCCCGCCTGATAACGCGTATGAGATCCATGTTTCTGCTTACAAGTGGGGATGGACCTTCAGCTATGAAAATGGAGCCCAGATTGGAAATGAGGTTCATGTTCCCGCCGGTCGCCCCGTTAAATTAGTGATGCAGTCACAGGATGTATTGCACTCATTCTTTGTGCCGGACTATCGTATTAAGCAGGATGTACTCCCTAACCGATATACCACCGTGTGGTTTCAGGCAGAGGAAGAAGGCGAGTCTCAGGTTTTTTGTACAGAATATTGCGGAACCTCACATTCAGATATGTTGGCCACAGTAGTAGCGCATACTCAAGAGGATTTTGAAGCCTGGCTTGATGAACAAAATACTGGTGGGGGCGGAACTCCCGTCGAAAGAGGTGAAAGCCTGGTGAGCATTCAGGGATGTGTAACCTGTCACTCGGTAGATGGCTCCCAGAAGATCGGTCCTTCTTTCCAGGGACTTTTTGGCCGTGAAGAAACGATGACCGATGGAACTACACTGACCGCTGATGAGAATTACATTAGAGAATCCATCCTCAACCCTTCCGCAAAAATTGTAGAAGGTTATCAAAACCAGATGGTTAGTTATGAAGGTCGCCTAAGTGATGACGACATCTCCGATATTATTGAATACATTAAAACTTTAGAAGATTAATATGTTGACAGCTGAAGTAAAACCGGCATCTACCGGCACTAAAAGGACATTAAAGGTAAAACGATACAAGCCGTCCGAAGATCCCAAAAACACTTATTTAACGGATGAAAAAGGACTCTGGGCCTGGATGACCACCGTAGATCACAAAAAGATCGGGCTCATGTACCTGGGTTCTGTTACGTTCTTTTTCTTAGTGGGAGGTATTTTAGCCCTTCTTTTGAGAACTGAGCTTTTAACACCGGCTAAAACCTTCATTGAAGCGGATACGTACAATCAGTTTTTCACGCTTCACGGAGCCATTATGGTGTTCTTCGTGCTGATCCCCTCCATCCCTGCTGCGCTTGGAAACTTTGTGCTTCCCATGCAGCTTGGAGCAAAGGATGTAGCGTTTCCGAGGCTTAACCTCGCTAGTTTTTATATCTATGTGATTGGTGCCATCTTTACATTCATTGCTCTTGCAAATAATGGATTGGATACCGGCTGGACCTTCTACACTCCTTACAGTACCCAATCTTCATCGAGCGTAATATGGGTAACTATTGGGGTTTTCATACTTGGGTTTTCATCCATTTTAACCGGTACTAACTTTATTGCTACCATTCACAAATTGCGGGCACCCGGTATTACCTGGGGTAAACTTCCTTTGAATTTATGGGCTTTATATGCCACAAGCATTATTCAGGTACTTGCAACCCCTGTATTAGCCATCACAGTTTTACTGCTTACCATGGAACGTGCTCTTGGAATAGGAATTTTTGATCCTGCCCTTGGCGGTGACCCGGTTTTATTCCAGCATTTTTTCTGGTTCTACTCCCATCCCGCGGTATATATTATGGCCGTGCCAGCCTTTGGTATTATCTCAGAAGTGATCACCACTTTCTCCAAGAAGCATATTTTTGGATATTGGGCTATCGCACTTTCCTCTCTGGCTATTGCCTTTATTGGATTCCTGGTTTGGGGACACCACATGTTCACCTCAGGTCAGTCTGCTGTAGCAACCACTGTGTTCTCGTTCCTGACTTTCTTAGTGGGAATTCCGACCGGTATTAAGGTCCTGAACTGGGTAGCTACCTTATACAAGGGTTCTATTGAAATGAAAACACCGATGATCTATGTATTCAGTTTCCTGTTCATATTCTCCATTGGTGGGTTTACAGGAATCATGCTTGGAACACTTTCAGCCGATATTCACCTGCACGATACGTATTATGTTGTAGCCCATTTTCATTATGTGATGATGGGTGGTACCCTGATTTCCTTTCTTGCCGGGCTCCACTATTGGTGGCCAAAAATGACCGGCAAGATGTACAACGAATTTCAGGCTAAGGTCGGAGCTGCTTTAATTTTCATCGGCTTTAACACGACCTTCCTTCCTCAGTTTATTATGGGATCGCAGGGAATGCCGCGACGATATTATAACTATATCGATCAGTTTACCATATTCCACCAAACTTCAACTATCGGTTCTTATATACTTGGAGTTGGATTCTTACTGATCGCTTACTACTTAGCAAAATCATTAATAAGTGGTGAAAAAGCCGGTTCAAATCCATGGGGAAGCCGTGGTTTGGAATGGCAGACAACTTCACCGCCTGATTTCCACAACTTCGATCACACTCCGGTGGTTATTAATGGTCCTTATGATTATCACAGGCCTATGGAAGAATTCCAGCTTGGTTTGGCGAATGAAGATAAAGACCATTGATAAAAATTGAAGCTCAGAAAAGAGTAGAAATCAAAAAAATGCAAACTAAAAAAATACAACTCGGGAAGTAAATGGCGAATCATTCGACTTCACACCCTACGCATGTGCATCATCACTTTGTTGATTCCGATCAGCAATTTGATACCGCAAAATTGGGTATGTGGGTGTTCTTAGTAAACGAAATCTTATTTTTTGGCGGATTATTCTGTGCTTATATCATTTATAGGGCATGGTATCCTGAACTATTCCAAATGGCTGCACTTGAGCTTAACACCTTTTGGGGAGCAGTAAACACTGTTGTTCTGATCGGAAGTAGCTTAACGGTAGCTATGGCCATACGGTCTGCCCAAAAAGACCAAATGAAAGGATTGAAGATCAACCTGCTTATTACCATTGGGCTTGCCTTGGTTTTTATGGTCATTAAAGGGTTCGAATATGCTCATAAGTTTGAGCTTGGCATTTTCCCAGGCGAGTATTATACCTATGAAGGCATTGACCATCCCCAGGCAGCTATATTCTTCAGTATTTATTATATGCTGACCGGAGTTCATGCCGTACACGTTCTTATCGGTATCGGGTTGATCTACTGGATCTACTTAAGAGCAAAGAAAGGGGAATTCAGCAGCGAGTACTATACTCCCGTTGAGATCACAGGCCTTTACTGGCACTTGGTTGACCTTATCTGGATCTTTCTCTTTCCGTTGCTTTACCTCATTGAATGACCCATTTTATCCTAAACTATTTTAGACTATGAGCACACATAATCACGAACACCATATTTCTACAGCAGGCCAGCTTTGGGCCGTTGGAACCACACTGTTCATCCTGACCATCATAACGGTGGTAGTCGCAAAATTTGTTGCGATTCCCCCGCCTTTTGATGTAGTCACCGCTATATCCATTGCTTTGATAAAAGCATTTTTAGTGGCAGCATTTTTCATGAATCTCTACTGGGATGTTAAATTCAACGCCATGCTTTTGATTATGGCTGTCATCTTTTTTCTGCTAATGATCTCTATTACATTACTTGATACCATGTATCGAAACGATGTAGTTCCTTCTTTTTGATCTCAGCCAAATAGCCTTCCCTATTTTAAGGCTCCTCCACGTTGAGGAGCTTTTTTTATGCCTTTTAATCCCCTCCGTTCTGAATCCTGTCTGCTGATTGTTATATTCCAAGTGAACCAAATTTTTAGTGTATGAGCTTATCAAAAACAACCTTAGGACCTTTTGAATTATTTACCATTGAAACCGGTGACTTCCGTCTTGATGGAGGGGCCATGTTTGGCGTAGTACCAAAAACACTGTGGTCAAGAGACCTCCCGGCTGATGAAAAGAACAGGATCCCGATGACCATGCGATGCCTGCTTATTAAATCAAACAATACCGGTAAACTTTATCTGATAGATAATGGGGCCGGTTCTAAGTTTAATGAAAAGATGAAGAATATATATCAGCTGGATCAAAGTTCGAAGAATCTGGAGAATTCATTCGCTGAACACGGATTCAGGTTTGAGGATGTAACCGATGTCATCTTCACGCACCTCCATTTTGACCATTGCGGCGGAACCAGTTTTTATAATGACAATGATGAACTTGAACTCACCTTCCCAAAGGCCGCGTATCATGTGGTAGATAGCCATTGGGAAAATGCGAATGATCCAAACGCCAGGGAGAAAGCAAGTTTCTTTCCAGAAAATATTGATCCCATTAAGAATTCCGGTACTCTGAATTTAGTGGGGGAAGAACATGAATACGAGCCGGGGCTTTCAGCCATCAGTGTAAACGGACATACCATCGGGCAGCAACTTCCAAAGATAGAAGCAGAAGGAAAAACCATGGTTTTTGTGGCAGACCTGATTCCAACGCATGTGCACGTTCCCCTGCCCTGGATTATGGGATATGATATGTATCCGGTACAAACGTTAGATGAAAAAGATGCGTTTTTAAAAACAGCAGCAAGCAAACAGTGGAATCTATACCTGGAGCATGATGCGCATCTCGAAATGATCAGGGTTGAGTATGAAAACCATCGTTTTTCCGTCTCCAAACAGCTAAGCCTGAATGACCTTTAATGAGTAATAAATAAACAGTATCTAAGTTTTATAACAGCCACACCTTCCTTATAGTGATCTATGGCAAATCCCGGAATACATAATTCAACCGAAGAAGTTCGGAAGCACCTGCGTTCTGCTTTCGGCTCCCTCCTTTCAAAAAGAAAGGGAACGTTATTGCTTCGGGCTTTCCTCATACTCTTTGCCGGACTTACGGCTTTGATCATTGCTGAACATGTCATTTACCTTTCCTTCCCAACTAAACTGGCTTTAATTCTTTCGGTATTAATAGCTGCCGGAGTTTCTTTTTGGAAAGGATATACAAATTTTGGCACGGAATCCTTCACTGATTTTTATCGTGAGTTCAGCCGAAAAAGTAACCTCCCTGAACTTAAAGACACCCTTGATCTTGAAAAATCAGGAGTAGGAAACCCAGCTCTTATCGATGCCGCGATCTTCCAAAATTTAAGCAAGATTAATTCTGAAAGACTTTCTGATTCACTCGATGACCATATACGATCCTCCCATAGCTACGCGGCATACAGCCAGTTGATGAATGTGAATATTGCTGTCTTGGTTGTATTTCTTATAACATCATTCAACTTCAGCGATGCCGCCCGCCGTACTTTTTCATTTTGGGAAACCTTTGAAAAGCCAAATCCATATAGCTTCACCATATCTCCCGGAACCGTAACGCTGGAGCAGGGAAGTCCCTTTAAGGTGGATATTAATTTTGACGGAGATTTGATCCCTGATGATGTGGAATTGAAGATCAAGACTTCAGTAGAGGAAGAATACCGAACCCGGGCAATGGAAGGTTCAGGAGCAACATTCACCTCTATCACCCAAGATCTCAATAATGATCTTCAGTATTATGTTGAAATGGATGGCTATCAAAGTCAAACTTACAACGCAGATGTACAACTTCGTCCTCGTTTTTCTGAACTAAAGGTAACGGTAATACCACCTGATTATACCGGGCTTCAACCAACCATCAACACCTACCCTGTATCACAGGTGCGAGCGTACGAAGGTTCTAAATTGAATCTTTCAGGTACCTTGAATAAAGAAGTCGTATCCCTGCAATTATACACTAATGAAGGTTTTTCAGATATGTCCGTTGAAGAGGGTAGTACTTTCATTCACGATCTTGAAGTATCTGAAGACGATACTTTACGTTTTTACATTGAAGATGAAAACGGGCTCACGAATCGCAATCCATTTCAGATCGTGATATCTCCTCAGGGCGATGAATATCCGTTTGCGGAGATCATAGAACCTGAGGATAACATTCGGGAGGTCAATCCTTCTGACATCGATATTCTATACAGAGCAGTAGATGACTTTGGACTCACCGGTGCATCGCTCAACTACGAATTAAGAAAAGCTTATGTCGAAGACCCCATCACAGGCAGCATTACCTTTGAACAACCAACACAAGGTGATCTGAATTCTTATGTATGGGATCTTAATGAATTTGAGTTGAGTCCTCAGGATATACTGACCTTTTGGATCACCGTTCAGGACAATGACGGATACAATGGCTATAAATCTTCCGATTCCAGAATCATTACCCTGGAGGTCCCCTCGCTGGTAGAATATTTTGATGACATCGATAAAAAGGAAGATGAAGTTGAAACGGACCTGAGTGATATCTCTGAAGCGTTTGAGCAAACAAGGGAACAATACGAACGCTTTAAAGAGCAAATGAAGGACAATCCTGAACGTGCCGGATACGAAGAGAAGAGAGCATTAGAACAAGTTCAGAAACAACAAGAGGAAGTCCAGAGCAGGATCGATGAGCTCAATAAAAAATTCGAGGAGCTCAAAAATGAACTGAGTGAAGACAATATGCTTTCGGAGGAAACTCAACAGGCCTATGAAGAGCTCCAGAAACTTATGGAGGAGATTGACGACCCCGCCTACCGGGAGGCTTTGGAAAAGCTTCGGGAGCAGTTCGGGGAGATGACCCCTGAACAGATGCGGCAAGCCATGCAGAACCTGGAGTTTAACGAAGAGCTTTATAAGGAACGCCTGGAGAGGACCATTGAGTTATTCAAACAAATTAAGCTCAACTCTGATCTTGATAAGCTTGCCAGATCTTTCGAGGATATGGCCCGCCGGGAAGGGGAAAGAGATCCGCAGGGAGCAGATAATACGGATCTGGCGAAAAATGAACAGCTCCGGAAAACCCTTGAAGAGAATGAAAATCTGAAGGAAAAGATTGAATCACTTTCAGAGAACACTTCTTCAAAAAATGAAAAAGAAATAGCTGATTTTCAGCAGAAAGCTAAAGAAGAGCTTGATGTACTTTCTGAAGAAATTAAAAAAGAGATAAATTCCGGAGACGAATCGGAAGAAGGGAATGATCAGCAAGAGCAGAAAAATAATAATGAACAAGATTCTTCAGGACAGGGCCAATCTAAACCTCAGGATCGTCAGGTAAAATATCAGCAGCTTGCGGAGCAAACGAAAGAACTAATGTCTGAAATGGGGCAAAACCAAATGAGGCTTAATATAGCCGGGCTTCAGTATGTGCTTTATTCCCTTCTTAACGTTTCACTTGAACAGGAAAACCTTACTACCCTCGCTTCTAATACAGAAAATCGAAGTCAGGCTTATGTTACCTATGCCCGTAACCAAAGCAATGTTGAAGGATTCTTTGATTCTATTTCTGACTCACTGTTTCAACTTTCTACAGAAATTCCACAGTTCTCCAATGAGATCAACAAAAAGAAACTTGAGGTGCAGGAAAGACTTCAGCGTTCTCTGGAACAAATGTCGGAGCGTAACCGGGAGCAGTCTTCTGTGGCATCACGACAAGCATTGGGCGGGATCAATGATATTTCGTTTATGGTTGCGAATTTACTTGAAGAGCTTCAGAATTCAGAGGGCGGAGGTTCAGGTGGAGGCGGCATGTCGATGCAGCAGATGATCGAACAACTACAGCAATCGGGGCAAAATCAGCAACAGCTGAATAAAATGCTCCAGGAAATGATCAACGACATGCAGGGAGAGCGGCTATCTCAGGATCAGATGGAGCGATTGAATCAAATCGCCAGACAGCAAAATGAGATTCGAAAACAGCTTCAGGAACTACAGCAAAGCGGTGAGTTAGACGGTGACAGGCTTGGAAGTGAAATACAGCGCATGATCGAAGATATGGAAGATACCATCAATGACCTGCGTGGAGGCGCAGCCGACCCGACCCTGGTGGAACGGCAACAGAACATACTATCCCGAATGCTGGAAGCTGAACAGGCCATGCAGGAGCAAGGGGAAGAAGAGGAAAGAGAAGGTTCCCGCCCTAATGACTTTAACCGAGCGACTCCCCCGGAATTAACACTTGAGGAACTTGAAAAGGAGATCCAAAACCGACTCAATGATCCAAATTTCACCAAGTATTCCCCCGATTACCAACGCCTGATCGAAAATTATTTTGAGCTGCTGAAAAAGCTTCAAGAGAGAGAAATTCAGTAATACTCAAACAGAATCTTTTTGTAACGTGAGTTTGAGATAAAGAATGTTAGAATAGCTGCAAGATCCGTCTGATGGATTACCCATCTGATCGATGGTGCAGGCCCCGGATGTTGAATTAAGCTAAGGAAAAGACGCAGGTGCTTGAATCAAACAATCGGTCAGATGGGCTTGCAGCCATCAGACCGAGAGGCCGTGCCTAAAAGGCTTTAACTAGGATAATTATATAAATTCATGTTTTTGTATTTTTTACAAGAAGCTGAAGGGATCTTTACCCCAATGTAAATTCTACTGCTCTTTGTTCTGCTGAATGAGAAGTTCATAAACTTCAAGTACACCTTCTGTTGCGGGTGTTTGAGTTACAGTGTCTACAGTTTCTTTCACAAAATGCTTGGCATTACTTGGGGCAAATGATCTGCCAACGATCTGTAAGCCGGGAATGTCTCCACTGCTATCACCGATGTAAGCCACTTCCTCTAAATCAATCTTCAGCTTCTTACATAAGAAACGAATACCCTCCCCTTTGTTCGCTTTTTTGAGGATGATATTTACAGAGACATCCGTGGCGTGTACTTCAAACATCGGATAGTTTCCATTTACATGATTGAGAACTTCCTCATGCATCAATGCAATTTTGGATGAATCGGGATTTACCAAACCGGCATCGGTATATTTTGCGAACTCAGGATAGGTTCCTTTATAATTTTTGATGAGCGTTTTATCGAGCCACTCTTTAATTTCCGAGACTGCTTTTTTTGCTTCATCACCAAAATGAGGGTTCCAGGTGATCTCGTTGGTTTGTATATCATACATCCCGCCCCCGCTTTCAAAAAGCATTGGATGATCTACATCAAGCCACTGGCCAACAGCTTCCACATATGGAAATGGCCTTCCTGAACAGATCGTTAACGCAGGAATCTGTTCGTCATTCTTACTTTTAATATTCAATGATTTGATGCGAGACAAAGCTTCCCAATCGGGACTTAGAAAAGGATGTGCAATACAACCATCCAGGTCTGTGATAAATAACTTGATCATAAAATGCTATACTGTAAATTCTTAAAAACTGATAGGAGTTGATTAAAACCGGGTACTAACGTCCAAAGTCATCTTCCAGGCGAACAATGTCTTTTTCGTTCGAAAGATGATCAGAATATACGTGCTGCCAGATTTCAGCAACTACACCCCAGTTTTCCAATCCAACAAGACGGTGCCGCTCTCCCTGCTTAAGGATCACCTGCTCTCCTTTCTTGTATTCTTTTATCGGTTTCTGCTTATCGCTGATGCTCTTTATCACACCAACGGGACCATCAATGATCTGCCAGATCTCCTCACGACGATGGTGATATTGCCATGAAAGTCGTTTTCCGGGTTCAACCAAAAGAATCTTCGGGCTTAGTCTTCCGGAAATATTGATCTCATTTATGTCAACATCATCAAAATAAGCTTGAATAAATTCTTTTACCTGATCTTCTTCAATTACAAAAAAGCCACCCCATGGCCGCTCAAGATCTTGGTCTTTGATCTTAAATCCTTGCTTGATCAGGTTTTCTTCTACCGCTTTAAAGCGTTGTTCTTTATCTGACATTATTAATTATTAAAAGTGAATGATATTTAAATTGTGATCGGGCGATCAAGCCTTGCCGGTCGAATAGGATGGGATCATCACGGAGCTCACAATAGACAGGAGCGCCAATACTCCCATCCACTGATACTGATTTTTATAGTCGGCATACTCCTGACTGGCAAATTCTCCTTTCTCAAGTTCGTCCATACGGGCTAAAAAAGCATCAATGCCTTCATTTCCTCTTTCGATGGAATAGTATTCTCCATCTGCTGCATTAGCAATATTTCTCAAAGTCTGACTTTCCAATTTCGTTGTTACAACCTGACCGTTATTATCCCGTTTGTAACCTACCAATCTATCTGTTCCCTCTTCATACAAAGGGATGGTAGTCCCTTCATTGGTGCCAACCCCAAGGGTATAAACCAATATATTTTCTTCTATAAGTTCATTGAGGGCTTCGTCATATGATTGTCCATGATCTTCCCCATCAGAAATAATAAGTAAAACTCTTGCTGCATCGCTGTCATTATCCTCAAGAGCCTGAAATGCATCCAGGGCTGTTTCCATAGCCGACTTAAAATCAGTAGCAGAACTTGGCATCTGCTCGGTTTCAGCTATATCAAGAAAAAGACGTAATGCGGAATAATCGAGGGTCATGGGGCTTTGAATGTAAGCTTCCCCCGTAAATACAACCAAGCCTACACGATCACCCTGAAGCCTTTCAATAAGCCTGTTAATTTCAAACTTGGCTTTTTCAAGACGGCTCGGGCGGACATCCTCAGCATTCATACTGGCAGAAAGATCCAGGGCAACAAGCATATCAATACCCTCACGTTTTATTTCCCGGACTTCCGTTCCGATTTTAGGTCCTGCTAAAGCAACCGTCAAAAAGAAGAAACCGGCTAACGTAAAAATATTCTTAAGCCGATTCCCCAAAGGCCAAAACCCTTTTCTCAGAGACTCGAAAAGCTCAGGACTGAAATATTTCTCCTGCCTGGCCCTGGCCTGATAGCTTCGCCACCATAGCAACACAACTGCTGCAGGAATCAATGCAAGCAACCAAAGATATAAAGAGTTTTCCCAGATCATATTTTGTTGTTTAGTATTGCTTCTAAAATAGAGATTTCAGAGCCTTAGTTGCAGTAATAAATTATAAAGTTCTTAGACTGCTGGAAATTAAGAAGTATGTACTGAAATTACCGCATCAACCACTTTTTGAATTTCCTCCTCCTTCAGTTCAGGGTAGATCGGTAGTGAAATTACTTGCCGGCTTGCACAATGAGCATGTGAGCAATCAGAAGCTTTATATCCTAAGTAGGAAAAACACTCTTGTTCATGGAGCGGAATGGGATAATAGACGGAATGCCCAATATTTTCTTCACTCAAAACTTTGGCCAATGCATCTCTTTTCTTTGTTCTGATGGTATATTGATGGTAAATATGTCTGCCATTCCGATCGGAAGCGCCGGTTGTTTCGGTTGGTGGAATGATGGAATGTGGCTCCAATCCGCAATCTTCCGAACAGGCCCCCGTACATTGGCTTAGATCCCCAGTTATTCCGGCTTTATTGAAAAGCTCATTATATGTGTGAGCAATTTCTTTTCGTTTTTCTGACCACTCATCCAGATACTTGAGCTTAACCGACAGTACAGCAGCCTGAATAGCATCGAGTCTGCTATTTATCCCAACCAGGCTGTGATGATATTTAGGTTTCGCACCGTGCAGTCGCAGAATGTCCGTTTTTTCTGCCAAAGCAGGATCTTTCACGGTGATCAACCCCGCATCACCATAGGCCCCGAGATTCTTACTTGGGAAGAAGCTAAAACATCCAAAATCTCCCATGCTTCCCGCCTTTTGACCTTTGTAAGTTGCTCCAATAGCCTGGGCGGCATCTTCTATCACTTTCAATCCATGTTCATTGGCGATCTTCGTAATCGGGTCCATATCCGCCATTTGCCCATATAAGTGAACGGGGATCACCGCTTTGATCCTTTCCGGATCGGGGTCCAGTTTTTTATATACCGGATGCTCTTTTTTCAAAAATAACTCAACCTGTTTCGGATCAAGATTGTAGGAATCTTTTTCAATGTCCAAAAAAACGGGAACGGCATTCAATCTTGAAATTGCGCCTGCCGTAGCAAAAAATGTGAACGGAGTTGTGATCACGTAATCTCCGGGGTTAACATCCATTGCCATTAAGGCGAGTAGAAGTGCATCTGACCCTGATGCACAGCCATAAGCATGGTCGGTTTCGCAATACTTGCCCACCTCATCCTCGAACTGTTTTACAGTATCTCCCAGGATGAAATACTGACTTTCAAGTACCTCATCGATGGCATCCCGAATTTCATCTTTTATCGTATCATACTGCCGGTTAAGGTCAAGTAAAGGTATGGACATAGTACTACGCTTAAATGATTTTTAAATGAATGAAGGATAAAAAGAAGTGGACTCTAAAACTACTTTTTGGCTGCGTTGTAGATCTGCTCAATAATACTCACCACTTTCATTCCCTCAAAAGCATTTGCTGTAGGCTCGCTTTTACCGTTTAACGTTTCCACGATATTTTCTATCACATAGTGATGATTGGCTGCACTTCCCTTAAAAGGCCCGTAATCATTCGGTGGATTTGTCTGAGGCAGTTCCGGCATTTCATAATCCTGAATATGGCAATATTCCACCTCATTCATATACTGCCCTCCTACTTTAAAACTGCCCCTGGAACCTATCACAGTGATACTGCTCTCCATGTTTTTATCCCAGCAGGAAGTCGAGTAATTGATACTCCCAATTCCCCCATTCACAAATTCAAACTGAGCAAAACCTGAGTCATCGAAATCAACCAGCTTTGGGTGGGTGAAGTTTTTGACCATAGCCTCCGGAGCCTTTATATCCCCGAATACCCAGTACATCAAGTCTACAAAATGACTGAATTGTGTGAACAAAGCACCTCCATCCAGATCATTGGTACCACGCCAGCTGCTATCCTTATAATAGCGTTCGTCCCTGTTCCAATAGCAATTTACCTGCACCATCAACACATCCCCGATCAAACCTTCTGTAACCACTTTCTTCATCCATTCGGAAGGAGGGCTGTATCTGTTTTGCTTAACCACAAACACCCTGTTTCCCGTAGCTTCCTGAGCTCCTATCACGTCTAAACAGGATTCTTTGGATAATCCCATTGGCTTCTCGATCACTACATGATAACCGGCATTGAGCAGTTTTACAGCATACTCGGTATGAAAACCATTGGGAGTACAAATGGAGACCACATCACTTGCATTGTTGTCCTTAGCTATAAAATCCCTGAGTGAATGATAGGCGTGGCCTTCGATCCCTAATTCATCGATCGCGGAAAATTGATCTGAATTTACGTCGGTAACCGACAGCAGTGAACTGTGTTCAAATTCATGGATGATCTTGGCGTGTCTTTTCCCGATCCGTCCAAACCCGATTACTGAAAATTTTATAGGATCCATTTAGTAAAATTATCACTTTTAATATTTAAGATAGCCTTAGCAGCTCCATTAATTTAACACTTTGAGGCAGAAATAAGTGACGTGATCTGGCATTGGCTTACAAATGATCAAAGATCCATTCCCGAAAAACTTCCTTAAACCGAAAAGAGAAGTTTTTTCTAATCGTGTCACTGTCATCCTCATAATCATAACATGGAGGTACTACGTGAAAATAGTGATTGGCCCCGGCAATACTGAAGGTGCTGAAATTTGAGGGAATCGAATCAGGAAAAACGGTATTCATTTCTTCCATAGCCCACGATGGATATACCTGTCCGTCATTCTCTCCAAAAACAAATAATGCCGGAATAGTTATCTCCTTCAGATATTTAGCAGATTCATACTCCATTTTCATCCTCATATGGCGCCAGCGTTTCGTTATGGCGATCATGGACACCCAATTTTGATGAGATTGTGCTTTTTGAACCGCTTTATCATAAGCTGCAGTGCTATCCGCACCATTGCAAACATATTCACTGTGATATTCATTGACGAGCTGCTTTGTTGCATCAAAAGTGGGGCCACCGAGTGAAGCCATTAATTTAACTTCCTGAGGTGCTGTTGCTGCCACAATCTGTGCAACCCATCCATCCTCCCCATGCCCAACGATCCCGATTCTGTCAGGATCTACTTCTTTTCGTTGCTTTAAAAATGAGATAGCAGCTAAGGCGTCATCCGCAAAATCATTTAAGGTAGCTCTGCCCCATCTTCCTTCCGAATCACCTACTCCCCTGGGGTCATAATAAAAAACCCCAATGCCCATTGCCGGAAAAAAAGCTTCCAGGTTTTCTTCTATAAAACTCTGCCGCTGTGAGTGGAAATCTCCCCATTCATCCATTCCCCCCATGAACAAAATAACAGGCACATTCTCGGCTGAGTCTGGGAGCACCAATGTGCCGCTCAAAACATTATCCCCACTTATAAACACCACTTCTTCCCGTACTATATCCTGGGCATTTACCCCGGCCCCGACCCCAATGGATAAAAGGGGGATCATACACCATACCAATAAAATATTACCTGCCATTTTCATTTGATAAATAGTCCTTTTCATGTAATCAAAAACCCGGAATGTTAATTTAGTTGAGCTATAATTCTTTGTATCTGTGCCAAGTGCCGTTGGGTGTGGATGATATTAAACCGTGCCCATTCCTGCCTTGTTAAATAACCGAACAAAGGATGTTTAAATGAAAGGCACAATTCATCCGTATCCAGTTTCCCGATCAATTCAATGATCTTCATTCGGTTCTGTTGAAATTTGGAGATGAGCTCTTTTTTTGACTTTTCTCCTTCTGTTGGAAGAATGACACCTGATGCTTTCATTTTCCGGTCAGATTGCAAAAATCGCTTTCGCATTGGCTCTACAAAAGCATCCGGTGCACGATCAATATCCTTCTGAGTCTCTCCCTGAAACAACTTTGGGATGCCGAATTCAGAGCGATATAAATGTTCGACCACATCAGCGACCGACCAGCCCCCTTCCCCGGGCTTGATATTAAATTTTGATTCCGGGACCTCAGCAACGGTCTCCATCAGCAATTCTGTATTTTCTTTAAGCTTCTTTTTTAAATCCATACGTACTTATGTGGAAAGTGCCTGCCTAAGGTAAATGAATGAAAAGATAAATTCAGTAAATATATTCTGCGACTTGGCGGCTAATCATTTCCTTTGGGAGTAAACGACTGGATCCCTGTGATCTCCCGGCCCAGGATAAGTCCGTGGATGTCATAGGTACCTTCATAGGTATTGACAGATTCAAGGTTCATAACATGATGTATTACCCGGTATTCGCCAACTATGCCATTGCCGCCGTGCATGTCGCGGGATACCCGGGCGATCTCCAGGGCTTTCCCACAATTGTTTCGTTTTGCAAGGGATGTCATGGAAGGATGATCACGTCCCTCATCTTTTAGATTTCCAAGGCGGAGTACCAACATCTGCATAGCGGTGATATCGGTAAGCATATTGGCAAGCTTGGTCTGTATAAGCTGATTGGCAGCCAATGGTTTCCCAAACTGCTTCCGGTCTAACACATATTGGCGAGCCCTTTGATAGCAAAACTCGGCAGCTCCAACGGTTCCCCATGCAATTCCATACCGGGCTGAATTCAAACACATAAATGGCCCTTTCAAGCCTTTGATATCAGGAAAAACATTTTCATCAGGAACAAATACATCATCAAAAACCAATTCACCGGTTTCGGATGCACGAAGACTCATTTTGTATTTCGTATGGGGTGCTGAAAAACCTTTCATTCCCTTCTCAACCAGAAAACCGCGAATTATACCTTCTTCATTTTTATTTTCTTTCGCCTTTGCCCAAACCACCGCAACATCCGCAATCGGAGAATTGGTGATCCACATTTTGGCTCCGTTCAGCTTCCATCCCCCATCCGTTTTAACAGCCGTGGTAACCATGGAGCCGGGATCAGAACCGTGGTCAGGCTCAGTTAAGCCAAAGCAACCGATCATTTCCCCGGTCGCCAGTTTGGGAAGAAATTTCTGCTTTTGTTCTTCGGTTCCAAACGCTGAAATGGGATACATCACCAATGACGACTGAACACTCATGAAGGAGCGGTAACCGGAGTCAACTCTTTCTACTTCCCTGGCAATCAAGCCATAAGCCGTATAGCTTGCTTCTGAGCCCCCGTACTCTTCCGGGATCGTTACACCAAGTAATCCCATTTCTCCCATTTCACGTGCTATACTTTGGTCAAAATATTCTTCGGTATTGCCTTTAAGTGCACGGGGCTCAAGCTTGCTTTGGGCATAATCGCGAGCCGTTTCCATAATGAGGCGGTCTTCCTCATTTAATTCCGATTCAAAGAGATAGGCATCGTCGATATTGAATAGATTTTTTGCCATGACTGAAATTAATTATCTGAATTTGTTTTGATGAATAGTACAAAAAATGAATTAAGGGAGAAATGAAATTATCATATGAATTTGATCTTCTTCATTACTGAAATGTAACTTTTATTTTTTTAAGATGAGGGTATGGATTAAATGAATACGTATAAAGATGGTCTTCTTCATCTATTTGGACTGGTTGTCCCAGCTCAGGATTGATGTTCCGGTTTTCCTCAATTGAATAACCCTGAGTTCGATTAAGAAGTAGGTTCTGTCATAGGCAAGAGGGTCATTTCGCGGCGAATGCCCGAAATCTAATTGTTTTTTAGGTATCTATGATTGAATTACGGGCAATAATAAGATCTCTGGCTTCGCAGGGATGACTTTTTAGGCATTTTTCAAGCTATTAATAATCGAGCTCAGGTAATAGAGTAATTTCCAGTCTCCACTGGAAAGATTAATGGTACTTCTGTATTCCATTCCTTCTGTTTTACCGTAAACAAAATCACTCAACAATCTATCCGGGTCAATAAAAAAGTCTGCAACTCAGTGAATTACAGACTTTCAGGTTTCCAACAATAAAATCTATGATCATCTACACAAGATTTTTCTTAAGCTCTCGCGCAATGATCAATCGTTGAACTTCTGAAGTTCCTTCGCCAATGGTCATAAGCTTGGAGTCTCGTAAAAAGCGTTCAACATGATATTCTTTGATATATCCGTAACCGCCGTGAATTTGAATAGCATCAAGGGCAGCCCGAACAGAAAGTTCAGAAGCAAACAATTTCGCCATAGAAGCTTCCGTAGTGTAAGGCTTGCCATTATCTTTGAGCCACGCTGCTCTGAGAACCAGTAACCGGGCCGCATCAATTTCTGTAGCCATATCCACCATTTTTCCTTCCATGTACTGAAAATTACCAATGGCGGTGCCAAACTGTTTCCTTTCCATGGAGTATTTCAGCGATTCTTCCAGTGCGCCCCGGGCTATTCCAACTGAAAGGGCTGCGATCCCAACGCGACCGCCATCCAAAACTTTCATGGTATCAACAAATCCTTTTCCTTCATCCCCCAGTAAATTTTCGGCAGGGACTTCTACGTTCTCAAAAACAACTTCAGTCGTATCGGAAGAATTCATCCCCAGTTTGTGCATGCCTGGGCCTGGGTTTACTCCATCCCATTCGCGCTCTACGATAAAGGCTGAAATTCCTTTGGTGCCTTGCTCAGGATCTGTTTTGGCTAAGACTACATAAGTATCACCCACAGAACCCTGTGTAATAAATATCTTTGCCCCATTTAAAATATACGTATCGCCTTTTTTAATGGCCGTTGTTTTCATCCCGGAAGCATCACTTCCTGAACCGGGCTCCGTTAAACACCAGGCGGCTAATTTTTCTCCTGAAGTTAACTCTGGCAGATACTTTAATTTCTGCTCATGATTCCCGGCCAAAGCAATATGACCGGTTCCCAGGGAGGTATGGGAAGCTACCGTAAGCGCCAATGAAGCATCCCAGCGGGCAATTTCTTCAAGCACAAGGCAAAAACTGACCACGTCAAAACCGCCGCCGCCATATTGTTCCTCATGATAGATTCCCAGCATGCCCAGTTCCCCAAGCTGTTTTACGATCTCGTGCGGAAATTCTTTGCTGTTGTCTCTCTCCATTACGGTAGGTGCAACGTTGCGTTCTACAAATTCCTTAACGCTGTCACGGATCATTTTTTGATCGTCCGTAAGCTCAAAGGATAATTCTCGGTCTAAAACAGTATCCATCTTAATAATGCTATATATTTAAAATTCTTTGTTGGAAACGCTTCCAAGATAACGGTTTGTTTATTTAATATCGTTCATAAGTGTGTAAAAATTGCCTAATGAATTAGATAATCAACAGCAGTAAAAAATATGATCCTACTCGGTTTCCAGCCAATAAGCTCTCAAAACCTTGTCCCCGTATAAGATCCGGTCAACAACCTCCATTCCTCCAGTTACTTCCCCAATGATGGTGTATCCGGCATTTAAGTGAGGCTTCCATTGGTGCATAACAAAAAACTGACTTCCTTCGGTATCAATATCGGTTCGTGCCATTCCGGCTATTCCTCTTCTGTACTCCTTTTCAGAAGCTTCGGTAGGAATGGAATAGTCCGGACCGCCATAACCAAGTCCGGTTTCAACATCCCCACCCTGAATCACGAAATTAGGTACCACGCGGTGAAACGCTGTACTATCAAATGCACCCGCTTGGGTAAGACTGTCTAGTCCCGAAATAGTAGCAGGTGCTGCCAAAACATCCATTTTAATCCTGACCTCTCCTTTCCCAGTTTCAAGCACCCAGACGGGTTCATACCCTAATGCTCCAAGTCGTTCCCAATTCGGAGGTCTGAATTTCCGGGGTTGATCCTGTGCATTAATTTCCCAGCCCTGGCCACGGAGAGAATTATTCAACTCATAATTGCCCTCCTGAGCCAACTCCATGATTACACTTTTCCCCTCTTCCTCAAAATATCGTATGAACAGATCTCCTAACACCTGAAATACTTCTGTATCCTTTGACGGATCATAGTCTGAAATTATTCCCGAAAACTCTTCAAAATTTTCTGATTCAATAAGGCCGGCAGCTGAAAATACCATCAGGGATTGATACGTTAGCACCGGATCCTGACGATCAATAATATCAAATAGTAACGATCGAATACGCTCACTTTGTTCAGTGGTTTTTTGATCTTCGCTCAGGCCTGCCCACCATCCGGATATCGTTTGCATAGAAAGTGCAGAAACAATGGTATTAGCTGAAAAAACATAGTTTTCCAATTCCCTCAGATATTCATCAGTTTCCATTTCCCTCTGATAGATACTTAACTTTTTAGCCGATAAATATTCATTACCGCCTGCAAGTGAGCCTGCCAATTCCAGAAAACCCGAAGAACTGCTCAGAGCCTCAATACCTGATAACCGAATAGCTGCTTCTTTTTCTTCATTATTGATGATCTTTTCTATGATCTCTTCATCAAATGAAGCGGGTTTCTCAGGATGAATCTGAATTTCATTTAGAGCCACGTCATTCACCGTGGGGTTTTCATGTTCAAGAAGTTTGCTGTAAAAATCACCCAGCTTATCGTTCCAATTAATCATACCGGAATGTTGAGCTAATTCGATAGCTAATTGGGGATTCATGGTGTCAACAGGTTCTATATCAAGGCGGTCAAAGAACCAATCAGAGTCGGTGTTAAACAGAATTCTTGCCGAGTATTGCCTTATGGCCGAATGAGCAGTCCACTCATACGTTTCCCAAAGTATATTTTTCATTTCATCAGTGCCAACCCCCGCGCGGGACCGGTATAGTCCGTAAAAATATGCCCGAAATACTTCAGGGTCTTCAAGGATCGCAGCATATTTCAATAAACTTCTTTTCGTAGTTTCCCTTAACTCATAATTCATCATTAACCTGGAAATAGCCAGAGCAGTTTCATATTCATGATTCGAATCCATGAATCCTTCAAAATTTCGCACCAGAAAATCTAACGAGGATTGATTTCCCTGCTTGCCTAATACCAGACTGATCCCATTTCTCATTATAGACCTCGTATTCCATAGATCATGTAACCGCGAAAGTTGCCCCTCATTCAGTTGCTGATTACTTAATGCAGTCCATGCCTGACTTGTATTATCATACTGAACCTTGGTGATCATCTCATCAATATTCTCAACCCGGGTACTTATCAGCCCTCTCCAGGCTTGCTCTCGAATAAATGAATTGGGATGCTCTGTATATGATAAAAGGGAGTCGGAATTTCGTTCGAATACATACGTATATAATTCGGGATACTCATCCGTAAGCAATTTCGAGTAGGCTGTTTCTTTGTTGCAGGAAACAATGGCTAAAAATGCTGTACCGGCTATAATTAACTTGTACATGTTTTTTACACATTTACTATTGAACTTCATTCCTAAACTTCTTTTATTACACATATATTTTACATTAAATACAGATAGTCATGGATAATGCACATTTAACGCGTAAACAGCACGAATTTTTCACGTACATCGTGGACTACAAAAAAGAACATGAAGTCTGGCCAACTTATCGTGAGATCGCAGACTATTTTGGGTACGCATCGCCCAACAGCGTCACCCAAAACATACAGGCGCTGCTAAAAAAAGGCTACTTAGTGAAACGTGATGATGAAGAATATGATCTTCCGGCTGAGAAAAAAAGTTTACTTGGTGAAACTGAAGAAACCGAAGGTATTCCCATTCGCGGCTTAATTGCAGCGGGATCTCTTCAGGAAGCCGTTGAGGCGAACCTTGGCAGCATCACAATGGATACGTTATTCCCTGATCTTGATGACCTTTTTGCCCTTAGAGTTACGGGATTCAGCATGAAGGATGTAGGTATCTACGATGGCGACTTTGTTCTTTTAATGGATACTGATGTAAAAAACGGAGATATAGGTGCTGTGTTATATGATGGGGAAACAAGTCTTAAAAAAATCTATTGGGATGATAATGGCTTAAGGCTTGAACCTGCCAATCCTGAATATGACGATATCTTTATAGAGCCGGACGTGTTTGAAGAAGTGCGCATTATTGGGAAATACATAGGTCACGTGAACCGACAAGGTTTTCAACGCGCTGTCCCAAAAGTGGCTTAACTAATCTTTTCCAGCTACCTGTTAAGGCAATGGTGAATTATCAGGAAGATGAGACGGCAAGTTTTTGTCGTCGGATATCGTTGTTTTTTTGAGCGGTACTTTTAGTTCATTAGGAATAGTTAAAAAGCGTCCGTTTGCATCTTTCCTGGCCTCATGAAGCTGTGAATCTTTGATCCATGCACGGCCACCGTCATGTTGCAATCTTTTGGTATTTTTATATTTGAATGCTTGTTCGTGTAAAGATGGTAATTTTTTCATGATCTCCGATTAATTTGCTTTCTGTTAATTTAAGTGAAGTTTCTGAATTAATCAGTTCATATTTGCTTTGTTTTGTACCAAGTAACCCTTATCTTTTCAAGCTCTGAATTAAACGCAAAAGAAAGAAATTAACAATTATGTACGCTATAGTTGAAATCGGCGGACACCAATACAAAGTAGCAGAAAACGACGTACTGTTTGTTGACAAACAAAACGCCGAAGATGATAAGCTTACATTTGATAAAGTGTTGCTGATAAAAGATGAGAACGGAAATGTAAATGTTGGGACTCCAGTTGTTGAAGGAGCAGAAGTTTCCGCCACTATTCTGGACACTGTCAAAGCTGACAAAGTATTAGTGTTTAAGAAAAAACGTCGAAAAGGTTATCAAAAACTGAATGGACATCGCCAGGTGATGTCTCAAATTCAAATTGAAGGCATTTCTGCTTCCGGTTCTTCTTCCAAGAAGAAAGCTGCTAAAAAGGAGGACACTTCAGCTAAAAAAACTGAAGAGAAAAAAACAGCTGCTAAAAAAGAAGAAGCAACCACAGATCTAAATTCAATGACAGTTGCTGAACTCAAAGATCTTGCAAAAGAAAAAGGTCTTACCGGCTATTCCAGCTTGAGAAAGGCTGAACTCATTGACGCTCTAAAATAATTTTTCATTACTAAACCCTTACTGTTATGGCACATAAGAAAGGTCAAGGTTCTACAAGAAACGGTCGCGATTCAAACCCAAAAATGTTGGGTGTTAAAAAATTCGGCGGAGAATTTGTTCGCGCCGGAGGAATCATTGTTCGCCAGCGTGGCACTAAGTTCCACCCAGGAATTAATGTAAAACGTGGCGGCGACGATACGCTTTTTGCAACAGCTGATGGTACCGTAAATTTCGCAGTATGCTCAGGCGGTCGTAAGCACGTGAATGTAGATCCTGTAAACTGATCCGCATTTATTTACAAAATTAAAGCCCCGTGCATAGTTTATGTGCGGGGCTTTTTTTATATCTTTAGATTATGCGTAACCCACAAATCCCAGGACTTGACCTACCCATCCGCACTATTTATTGCATAGGCAGAAATTATGCCCAACATGCAAAAGAGATGGGCAGCCCAATACCTAAAATGCCTCTTGTCTTTTTAAAACCACTTGGTGCTATCTGCTATAGTGATTCGACGATCTCAATCCCAACTCAAAGCAATGACGTTCATTTTGAAGGTGAGATCGTGGTTGCCCTATCAAAGTCCGGTAAGAATATTCCCCAGGGTTCTGTTCAAGACTATATTGCAGGATATGGAGTTGGTATAGATTTTACAGCACGTGATATTCAGGCTATTGCAAAAAAACAAGGCCACCCCTGGTCCATAGCTAAAGGGTTCGATGATTTTGCCCCTATAAGTGAATTCATTCCTGCATCTGAAATTGAGGATGAAAATAATATGGACCTTAAACTCTTCCAGAATGGTTTTGTGAAGCAGCACGGAAATTCTTCAGAAATGATCTTCCCGATCCCAAATCTGATCACTTTTTTATCCCAAATTTATACCCTCCACCCCGGCGACCTGATTTTTACCGGCACTCCAGAAGGAGTTGGCGCAGTTCAGTCGGGAGATAAACTCGAGGTTCTCCTGAACAACGGAATTAAATCATTAACCGTGAACATCCAATAATTTGCGGCTTTTTTTACTAATAGCATTTTCATTAACTTTTCTTTCTCAAACTATACATGCCCAGGAATATCTATGGCCAACTGATTCCGGCCAATACCTCAGCTCTACCTTTGGCGAGACCAGATCCGCTCATTTTCATGCCGGATTAGATATTAAGACCTGGGGGCGTGAAGGCTACCGGGTTTTTGCATCAAGAGACGGCAAACTCTATCGATTATTGATAACGGAACGAGGATATGGAAAAGCTATATACCTGAAACATCCGGACAATACATATACTGTTTACGCACATCTTCAACGTTTCAATAATGACTTTCAGACACTTGCAGATTCTATAAGGATGATTGATCACTCATTTGAAATGGATGAGACCTTTGAGAGTGAAGCTATTGAAGTAAAACAAGGAGATATAATTGGCTATACCGGTTCAACTGGAATTGGCCCACCCCATCTGCACTTTGAAGTGCGTGATTCTTTACAAAATCCTATCAATGCCCTAACAACAAATTTAAGTGTTAAAGACAATATTCCACCTGTTTTCTCAACACTCATTGTTGAACCGCTTTCAAGAGAAAGCCAGGTAAACGGCCGGCCGGTTTCAGACCAAGTCAGGGCTCAAAAAAATAACGGGGTGTATGATTTTGGTGAAATAAACTTAACAGGAAAAGCGGGACTTGCCGTAAACGTTTACGATCAGGCAAACGATGTCTATAATGCCTATGCAGTATATTCTATAGCTCTTTTACATAAAACAGATACTCTCTTTTACCAAAAATTAAGGAGTTTTGACTTCCAAAATCAGCAGGAAATGTTCTTAGACAGAATTGCTCCTTTCGGCTCAGACAGAAGAGGCCATCAGCGCCTTTATGGTAAAGAAGGGAACAATAATCCATTTTACCTAATTCAAAAGCCATCTGCTGAAATAACGGCTTCTGACAGCTCAAAAACATACACTATTGTTGCCACAGATTATTTTGGGAACAGGTCAACTGCAACTCTTACAATCTCTCCCGACACACTCTCAAGACCCGTTTCCCCGGCAGACTATGGGCCCATTGAAGAGTGGTATTGGCACGAAGACTGGGCATCTCCCGATCTTGAAAGTACGATTGATCTAACGAAAGGGCTCAATGGTATTAAGTGGACTGACACTCAAACCATCTTGCGAAATGACTCAATGCCCGACATTCATTTTTCACGCATAGTGCCTTCAAAATCTGAAAGAATTGACACTCCAAACAGGCAATTATCAATTCGGTTTAAAGAATATAGTTTTTTCGATACGCTAACGATGGCTTCATCCTATACCATTATTGATGAGCAAGTACATCTTTCCATTCAACCGGAAATGCTTGCCTCGCGCTCAGATTTCCATCTGAGTTTTTACCTGGACGAAATTTACGAGCCTGATAATAATTATCGCCTTTTCAGAAAAAGCAGATCAAAAGAAAAACCCTCTTATGTAAACTCTGAAGTAAGAGGCCGCACGATTCATGCCTACCCTTCCGAGCTGGGAGAATTTGTGATAAAGCCTGATAATGAAGCCCCAAAAATTTCTGGTTTAAAATTTTATAAGACTGATTATGGTAAGTGGATGGCAAGAGTTCATATAGAAGATGATCTTACCGGTATAAATTCTGAGTCGGCTCTTTTCGTTATCAATGGAATTCGAGGAATTGCTGAATATGATTACGAAGAAGAATTGCTCATCTACTATCACCCGGATTTTATTCCAGATAGCATAAATACGGTTGAGATAAAAGTAGAAGATAAAGCCGGAAACAGCACCTCGTTCTCAGAGGAACATCGAATTTCCGGCTTTTAAAAATTATTTACAAGTAAGCTATACAGCTGATTTCAACAAGTACATTCTTAGGTAAAGTTTTAACAGCCACCGTTTCTCTGGCAGGTGGGGCGGTTTCGAATCGAGCTCCATATACTTCGTTTACAGCTCCAAAATCCGCCATATCCTGTAAGAATATGGTGCATTTTAGAACATTAGAAAAACCAATTCCAGCCTCAAGTAATACAGCCTCCAGGTTTTTCATTACTTGCTCAGCTTGCTCAGCAGCATTCTCCCCGATGATCTCCATAGTCTCGGGATCTAAAGGGATTTGCCCGGAACAATAAAGTATTCCGTTGTGGGATGTAGCTTGGCTATAAGGCCCTATTGCAGCAGGAGCTTTACTTGTTGAGTGTATTTTTTTCATGAAATTCTCATTACGTTAGGTTTATTAGGATGCAATTGCAAGTATTCTAATAAATTGCAGAAAGCAACACATATGTTTATTTTCGACAACATATAAATTTGTTCTGATTACAACCAAATTCAATCTATATACAAAATGAAAAAGCTACTTAGAAATTTAATCCCCGTTTTCCTTTTCTTTGGGATTCTAACAGGGTGTGAAACAACCGATCCTATCATTGATGAGGCTCAAGTAAATATATATACCCAGAATTTTGACAGTGCATACGCAAGCCTGGATAGATATATTGCACAAAATCCTGAAAGTGGAATTGGCCATTATTACAAAGCACTGGCTTACTCTCAAGAAGGTCGCACTATACAACCCCCAAGCGACAGAAAGCCGGTTTACCGAAATTTTAGAGAATCAATTCTTACCTCCAGAGAACTCTTTGCTGATGCTGAGGAAAAACCTGATGAAGCCGGTCAGGTTAACGATCTGATACTAAATACCTGGGGTTTTGAACACAATGCCTCTTTAGATTATGCCACGAATGACAGCGTAATGGCTTCCGTGAATGAGCCACTGAAAGTTGCGATAGCTCACCTTGAGAATGCAATTATTATTAATCCAGACAGCACGCTTTCATATGATGTGCTTTCTCAAATCCATTTTATGGATAATAATTTTGAGCAAGCTGCGGAAGTTCTCGCTCAATCCATGGAACTTAAAGATCCTCCCCCTGCTGAAGATTATGACCGAATAGGATATTACTATGCTCAGGCAGGAGAAACCGAAAGTGCGATAGAAATTTTAAATGAAGGTTTGGAGATATATCCTGACTCCATAAGCCTGGTTCAAAAGTTAGCAGATGCCTATATGACATCCGGCAATACTAAGATGGCAATCTCTACTTTAAATGATCTCATAGATCGAGAGCCGGATAATCCACAGTATCATCTTGTACTGGGAACCGCTTTACTTTCTGAGACCGAAGAAATGACCAATGCAGTTTCTGACCTGTATGATGATATTTATGCTCTCAGAAATGATTTACGAAATGCATCCAGAAGCGAAGCAAGTGAGATCGAAAGCCAAATAGAAGAATTGGAGAATGAAATCCAGGCTAATATTGAAGAAATAAACGAGTTAAATTCACTTGCTGAAAGTGAATTAAAAACTACTATTGAACTCAGGCCTGATGATGAAAATGCATACAATGCGTTAGGTGTTCTATATCAGAATAAAGGCGTTATCCTTTTTAGCCAAAGGAACTATTCAGATGATTTGGATGAGGTAAATCGTCTTGATCAACAAGCCAAAGAATTCTATAGAATGGCTATGGAAAATTATGAAAAAACCGTTGAGTTAAATCCGGAAAACAGAAATGCATGGCAAAGTCTCGCGAATATTTACATCACACTTGACATGCAGGACAAATACGAGGAAGCAATTGAAAAAGCAGGAATGTAATTGCCTTTTTCACCTAAAAATTAAAATATGACTATTCAAAATTTTACCCGGCTTACAGGCTTACTACTTGTGGCCGGGTTTTTTTATTCCTGCGGAACATCTCAGGTCAACATAGATGAACTGCTTGCAAACAATAATTATCAACAGGCAATGGAAGAGATCGACTCCCGCTTATCGGAAGATCCTAACCAACCACAATTATATATACAAAGAGCTCAGATAAGCGCCGCTTTGGCTAAGGATACTGAACCCGGGTCAAGAGCTGAATTTTATACTAATATTTCCAATGATTTTGAGTCTGCCATAGAATATGGAGCAGGTCAAGAACAAGGTGCAACTATCGACAGCCTCCGTCAGCAATATTGGAAAGATGAGCATAATGCAGGTCTGCAAGATTTTGACAATTCTTCTATATCTAACAGATATACGCAAGCTGAAATCCATTTCCAGAATGCATTGATTCTAAGAAGCGATGCCATAAGCACATACCGTAATCTATCCGTTACTCAATTCAATCTTGGAAACATAGATGATGCGATCAACAGTCTGAAAACGGCCTTAAGTTACGCAGAGAATCCTTCAGCAGAGTTATATGAGAACCTCGGTTATCTATATCTTGAAATTGGCAACCCTTCCGAGGCTGCTCAATATTATGAGTTGGCGAACACAGATGTTTCAGAAGACCTCAACCTGGCTTTTGGACTTGTTAACGCTTACATCTCTAATGGTGACAGTGAAAGTGCCGTTGATATCTTAGAATCTTTAGTTGAAGAAAATCCGGACAATGCTGATCTCAGAAACGTGTATGGGACTCAGCTGTATGAGATAACCTCCGAAATCTTAGAAGACCTGGAAGCAGCTTACGCTAACAATAATTCTATTTTGGCAGAGCAAATCATGCTTGAAGCTGAAGGAATGGGTGAAAGTGCTGAAAAACAACTCATCGAGGCTTTTAAAAGAGATACCTCAAATGTTGAATATCTTGAAAGCCTTGCTGTTTTCTACAACAATCTTTCAGCACAGTATCTGTCTTTGCAAAATGTGGCCTTTGATGAAGATAAAGAAGTAATACGGAATAAAGCTTTCACGCTCATCGACTTTGCCATTGATTATTACGAAAGACTTATCAACATTGACCCCAATAACGAAGAATATACAAATCGGCTCGATGTATTGAATCAACTCAAAGAACGTCAAACCTCCTCCTCAAACTAAGTATGAAATTTAATACCAAGACTATTCATGCCGGCCAGAAACCTGAAGAAACTTCAGGTGCGGTCATGCCTCCTATTTTTCAAACTTCCACTTATGCACAAGAAGCCCCCAACAAGCATCAGGGATATGATTATGCCCGCGTTGGGAATCCAACAAGAACTGCACTTGAAAAAATGATCGCCGGATTAGAAGGTGCTGATGAGGCAGCTTGCTTTTCAAGCGGTGTGGCTGCAATGGATGCTTTAATGAAGATGCTTCGTCCCGGTGATCATGTTGTCACCACAAATGATCTATATGGCGGTTCTTACCGGTTATTTACCAAAGTATTTGAACCTTACGGCATCGATTTCACTTTTGTGGACATGACTGACCTCAGCAAGGTTGAAGATGCCATTACTGATAAAACAAAGCTGATGTGGATCGAAACACCAACAAATCCATTACTTAGGGTGGTCGATATAAAGGCTTTGGCAGAAATTGCCAAACCCGCAAACATCCTTACTGTTGTTGACAATACTTTTGCTTCCCCATATTTGCAACGGCCTTTGGAACTTGGTGCTGATGCAGTTCTTCACTCTGCTACAAAATATTTAGCCGGACACTCTGATGTTATTCACGGTGCCGTTGCAAGTTCCAACAAAGAGATCATGGAGAATCTTAGGTTTCAAACCAAAACTTCCGGTGCTGTACCCGGCCCTATGGATTGTTATCTAACTTTGAGAGGCATCAAAACCCTTAGCGTCCGTGTGCAACGCTCCGTTGATAACGCTAAAATGATCGCTCAATTTCTTGAAGACCATGATGAGGTTGCCTCTGTTTTGTACCCGGGATTGACTTCCCACCCTCAACACGAACTGGCTAAAATACAGATGGATGATTTTGGAGCCATGCTTTCTTTTACACTGAAAGATGATTCCATCGAAGCGGCTGTGAAATTCATGAGCAATACCAAGATCTTTACCCTTGCGGAAAGTTTAGGGGGAGTTGAATCTCTGATCAGCCACCCTGCTTCTATGACGCACGGTTCCATTCCAAAAGATGTTAGAGAAAAAGCAGGATTGAAGGATTCTCTGATCAGGATCTCAGTTGGAATTGAAGATTCAGAGGATCTTATTGAAGACTTAGCGCAGGCATTTTAACATACCATCATTCACATCGCTTTAGTATTTTCTAACCTTTACATAAAGCGCTTACAGAATTTCTAATCTAATCATTTTCTATCATGCGAGACGTAGTAATAGTATCTGCAAAACGAACTCCACTGGGTGCATTTGGCGGAAGCCTTTCATCATTTACAGCTCCGGAGCTTGGAGCTTCAGCTATCCTTGAGGCTGTTAAGACCGGAGGTATAATAGCTGACGATGTTCAAGAAGTGCTTATGGGTAACGTGCTTTCTGCGGGCGTTGGACAAGCCCCCGCCCGGCAAGCAGCACTAAAGGCCGGGCTCAATCAACGCACTCCTGCTACTACTGTAAATAAAGTATGCGCTTCAGGCATGAAGTCTATTATGATCGCTGCTGACCAGATCCGGTTGGGTGAAGCGGATATTATTGTTGCAGGGGGAATGGAAAGCATGAGTAATGTACCTTATTACTTACCGAAGCAACGTTTCGGTTCCAAATACGGCCATACTCAGGCTGAAGACGGTATCGTAAAAGACGGCCTTTGGGATGTATATAACGATTATCTGATGGGTAATGCCGGTGATTTGTGTGGAAGAGAGTGCAATATAAGCCGTGAAGAACAGGATGAATATGCCATCACTTCCTACAAGAGAGCAATTGAAGCAACTGAGAGAGGGTATTTTCAGGACGAAGTGATTAAAATGAAGGTTAAAGACAGAAAAGGAAATGTTACCGAAGTAGTTAAAGACGAGGAGTTAGGTAAAGTACGCTTTGAAAAAATCCCTCAACTTCGCCCGGTTTTCGACAAAGAAGGAACCGTTACCGCAGCAAACGCTTCGAGTATTAATGATGGAGCCGCCGCTGTTTTAGTGATGAGCGCCGACAAAGCCAAAGAACTGGGACTTAAGCCCTTGGCTAAGATATTGAGTCATGCAAGTGCAGCAAAAGCTCCCGAGTGGTTTACTACCGCTCCTTCTGATGCTATTCCAATGGCCCTTAAAAAGGCTGGGCTCACAAAAAATGACATAGATCTTTTTGAGATCAATGAAGCCTTTTCTGTAGTTGCATTGGCTAATAATCAGATCCTTGAGTTAAACCCGGAAAAAGTAAATATCCATGGTGGAGCCGTTAGTATTGGCCACCCATTGGGTTGTTCAGGTGCACGAATCATCGTAACGCTTATTCATGCTCTTAAAAGAACCAAAGGGAAATATGGATGCGCCGGGATTTGCAATGGCGGAGGCGGAGCTTCGTCACTTGTTCTCGAAATGCTTTAAATACTTAAATGAGAGTGAGTTCGAGATAAAGAATGTTAGAATAGCTGCAAGATCCACCGGGAGGCAGCTTAAACAACCACGAACTCGATCTGATGGATTACCCATCTGATCGATGGATTAGGCCCCGGATGTTGGATTAGGTTAAGGAAAAGACGCAGGTGCTCGAATCAGACAAACGGTCAGACGGGCTTGGAGCCGTCAGACCGGGAAATAGATTAAACATTCCCGGATTCGATCTGATGGATTGCCCATCTGATCGATGGTGCAGGCGCAGGATGCTGCATTAGGATACGAACTGAACTTGGTCACCCGCTTTATCTTCGAACATAATCAACCCGGCAATCCATTAAATGTATGTGTGAGGATATTTACCCTAAGCGGAAAATCGGTTCAGCAAATTGGAAATCAACTCATAACTACAAGTTTTTATGCCAGCATTTCATGGGATGACCGGGACCATAATCCCCTGGGTAATGGTACTTATATTTATGTGCTTCGGGTTGCAACAGATACCCCGAAAGGAAGATAAACAACCGAGCAAATCGAAAAACTTGTGATTATACGATAACATCGTAAATTAACCTTGAATCACTTATATTTATATTAAAAGTAAGCATTATGAAAAGGACAGTCTCACTAATTACAGCCGGTTTCTTATTTCTTTTACCTGCTATTACTAACGCCCAGGTTGCCATAACTGCGGTACCATTTCTTCAGATCGAACCTGATTCCCGGGGAGCCGGAATGGGTAACACCGGAGTTGCCATTGCCGATAATGCCTCTGCTTTATTCTGGAATCCGGCCGGGCTGGCTTTTCAGGAAGTAACAAATCAGGCCAGTATCACACATTCTAACTGGCTGGCCAACTTCAACGTGAGTGATCTTTTCTATGATTACGTGGTAGGTACATATTATATAGAGGGCATTGGTACTATCGGGGCCCATCTAACTTATCTAAATTTGGGTGAGCAAGTTGAAACTGATGAAACCGGGCCGGAGCCTATTTCACGCTTTAATAGCTATGAATTCACCTTTGGCACTTCCTATAGCCATAAATTCAGTAAGAACTTTGCCGCAGGGACCAGTTTGCGAATCATCTACTCAAGCCTTGCAAGCGGTACTTCCATTAGTGCACAACAGGTAAACCCGGGCAGCAGTGTGGCCGTTGATTTATCTTTTCTCTATAGAACTGACCCCTTTTATATAGGTGAACGGGAAGCAAAATTCAGTTTTGGCACTAACCTTTCAAACCTTGGGCCGGGCATCCAATACACCGACAACGCCCAAAAAGATCCACTTCCCACATTACTCCGTTTTGGCTGGGCTTTTGACCTTGACCTTGATGATGCAGGTATTAACCGGATTACCATAGCCAACGACATCTCAAAGATCATGGCGCGGACCAAGTCGGTATATGAAACCGACGGCCAAGGTAATGTAGATACTTCAAGGGTTGCTTCCGGTCCTATCGAAGCTCTATTCAACTCGTGGAGCAGCTTTGAAAGGTTTAATGGCACAAATACTGTTGAAGTAGGCTTGATGCAGCAATTTATGATAGGTGCGGGACTCGAATATTGGTACGCAGATCAATTTGCCCTCCGTGGCGGTTACTATTATGAAGATCCTCAAAACGGTGATCGTGAATACATCACCTTTGGTGCAGGCCTCAGATATAACTTTTTTGGGGTTGATTTCAGTTACATAAAAACTCTTGAAGCTGATCATCCGCTTGCCAATACTTTGCGATTTAGCTTGCTCATTGATTTTTAATACATGCCTGAATTGAAGCATTTTTTTAAGAGCATGTTAAGTATTAGCATGCTCTTTCTTTTTAATTATCCGTTTGCCGGTGCGCAGGATATTACCGTGCAACGAACACACCCTATTTCCAAACCAAAGCTTCAAACAAATCAAACCCCTGGTGCCACAGGTACATTAAATGTGGTTGCCATCATGGTTGAATTTCAACCCGACACTAATCGGCTCACTTCCGGTACCGGGATTTTCGGGCCTGATGGAATGGAAGGACTGCCCTACCTGCAGAACGCTGATGACGTTTGGGTTGAACCCCTCCCCCATAACCAAAATTATTTTGAAGCTCACCTCGAGTTCGCCAAGAATTACTATGAGAAGTCTTCCGACGGACAACTAACCATTGACTATCAGGTACTGCCTCACATCTATCGGCTTCCCAACAAAATGGAAGAGTATTCCCCAATCGGAGAAACCTTCACTAATGAAAAAATAGCCGAACTTACCCGCGATGCCTGGGCACAAGTAGAAGCAGGAAATAACTTTAATGCTGCCGGTCTTGATCCTGAAACCACTGCCTTTGTTATTTTTCATGCCGGGGTGGGCAGGGATATAGAACTCACCGGAACAAGCCTTGACATTACTCCTTTTGATATTCCTTCTATTTATTTGAGAAAAGAAAACATCCGTTCACTTTTAAATCAACCCACATTCAGTGGATTCCCTGTAAACAACGGGAGCTTCAGAGTTACAAACTCCTTGATCATTCCAAGAACAGAATCACGCCGCGGACTTGACATTCAAGATAACGAATTCGTGTTCCCCCTTTCCATAAACGGCTTATTGATCGCTTCAATTGGGAGTCACCTCGGGCTTCCTGACCTTTTCAATACCGAAACCGGAGATCCCGGAATTGGCCGATTTGGGCTAATGGACGGTGCAGGATTCTTCGCCTACAATGGACTCCTCCCCCCAGAACCCTCAGCATGGGAAAAGATCTATCTGGGATGGGAAACGCCCTTCACCATCAATGAAAACACCACGGGAGATATTCCCCTGCCCGCCGGTTCACTGGATCAGCCAAACAGCATTGCCAAATATGAACTTTCAGATTCCGAGTATTTCCTGATCGAGAACAGGCATCGTGATCCTGACAATACAGGAATCACCATCACCATTCGCAAACCTGATGGTACAGAAGTCGATCAAACCTTCACCAATCAAGATAAAGCTTTTGTATTTCAGGAAGATGGATTTGACGAACTCCTGGAAGCCGGAACATTCGTTGATGCTACAAATTTTGATTTCAGCCTGCCCGGCGGATTTGATACGGGAGAAGATCGGGATAATCCCGGTGACGACCGAAACCTGAATGGCGGAATTCTTATCTGGCATATTGATGAAGCTGTGATCAATGCGGCTATCAGTAACAACCGTATTAACGCTGATCCTGAACGCCGCGGCATTGATCTTGAAGAAGCAGACGGTGCACAGGATATTGGCAAACCAACTCCCGGAGCTTTAGATAACAGTGCCGCTTTCGGAACTGCTTTCGATTTTTGGTGGGCAGACAATGACTACCGGGTGTTACTGGAATCAGGGCGGTCAATCAATCTTTATGAAAATAGATTTGGCCCCGGCACAACACCGAATAACAATAGCAATTCCGGTGCCCCATCGTTCTTTGAATTGCATGAATTCTCCGAAAACCTTCCTACCGCAACCTTCCAAATTCAACCCGCTGAACCGTTTGAAGATCTTTTTACTTCCATTTTTTCCGTTCAGTTAGATTCATCCCAAAACTATTACACTGATCAGGATCTCTATTATAGAAATTACCCGCTTTCATTATCTGTTTATGAAACACCTACAGATACCTTTTTGATCGTGCCATCTCAGGAACTTGTAACAGCAGTATCTATTTCTGACCCTGCTAATATGCAGTTCCAGCTGACAAACCGTTCCATTCAGCAGCCTTTGGCAGGCCAAAACCTGATCCTTGCTACAAAACCCGAAGACAGCAAGCCAACAATTGACATAGCCTCTTTGAACTGGAACCGTTCCACTCAGTCTTTTGACACAACCTGGACAGCCACAACACCAAAAAATAAAGGCTTCATCAGTTCTCAGGATGGCTCTATTCTTCACGCTGACCATACCGCTGCCGGCTTAAATGCAAGCGACGGCTCTACGATTTCGCTGGGCTCCACCCCTTTGCAACGGAGTGAAATTATTGGCGGGGAATATTCAGAATTTTCAAATAATTCAGTGACTTTTACTTCTCTTCCAGGTTTTAGCTTCAATCCCGGTTCTGCCCAAAACAGGACGTACACCGGAAGCATACAATTGGGGAGCCGTACAGTTTTTTATGTTTTTGAGGAAGATCGCTTTACCCTGATCGATCCGGACTCAAATGAGCCTGCCATTACTCTCTTTGAAGAAGAAGATGCCGAATGGCCTGCTATTCTGGACGATGCTTCCATCATCCGGGTTGATAAGCTCAATAATCGGCTTGTTGGCATCAACAAGATCGGCGGTATTTTAAACCATACTCCCATTGATGCTCCTGAAGGAATCAATTTTGCAGGTACACCACTATATACCGATCTCATCTCTTCAAAAAGTGAATATGCTGCGTTGGTGGTGGGGCAGGATGAGTATTCTGTGAATATCTACGCTTTCCATCAGGATGGTAACACCGTAACCGGATTCCCTCTTCACATTGGAAAAGCAATTTCGGAAAACATTCAACCTATTCACCCCATAATTTTTGAGGGAAGGCTCTATGCCGTCAGTCATAAAGGCGCGTTGAAGTCCTGGGATCTTACTCAGGTAACGGATACTAAGTGGGGCAGCCGCTACGGCCAAAATGAATTCAATAAAGTTTCTGCGCGGGTCCAGGATAATTCCTCATCCAATAACCAAGGATTCAGTGTGCTGAATAAAAAAGAGACGTATAATTGGCCAAATCCTGCGGATGAGCATACCAATATTCGCTTCCAAATTGCTTCTCCCGGAGGAACGGTTCAAATTACTGTAATTACAATGAGCGGGCGGGTTATCTTCGAGGAAACCGTAACCTCCAATGGAGGATTTCCTCAAGAGGTCAATGTTAGTACCAAAAACTGGGGAAGCGGAGGGTATGTAGCTCATGTAAAAGCAACTGTGAATGGAAAGATTGAGACCAAATTGATCAAAATTGGAGTGGTGCACTAATGCCGAATTTGAAACAAATATCGATCTTTCTTTTGATCATGGCTTTCACTCCTGTTATCGCCATGGCTCAGACCGATGTTCGTTTTTATGAATATCCCCAAAACCATCTGGACTGGTACACCATTGAAAGCGAACATTTTCTTGTTCATTTTCAGGAAGGAAACAGCCGTTCGGCCCAGGTAGCCTCGCGTATTGCTGAGGAAGTGTATAAGCCTATCACTGATCTCTACCGGTATCAGCCTGAAGAAAGAGTGAGTATCGTTCTTAAAGACCGCGAAGATTACTCCAACGGTGCCGCCTATTTCTTTGATAACAAGATCGATATTTGGCTTCCCGCCCTCGACTCTCCCTTACGTGGCACACACAATTGGCTGCGAAATGTGATCGCTCACGAATATGTGCATATCGTTCAGATACAAAAAGGCATGAAGCGCTCCCGCAAGATCCCTGCTTTCTACCTGCAATGGCTTTCGTATGAAGATGTCCGGCGTCCCGATGTACTTTACGGATTTCCAAATGGTATCATAACCATGCCTTTTGCTACCGTCAACATACCGGCGTGGCTTGCTGAAGGAACGGCCCAGTACCAAACCACAGGGCTATTCTATGAGACCTGGGACAGTCACAGGGACATGATATTACGAACCCGTATCTTATCTGATACCTATTTTTCTCTGGATGAAATGGGCACTTTCTCCTCCAAAACAAGTCTTGAGCGCGAGACCGTTTATAATCAGGGCTTCGCCTTCGTGATCTATCTGGCCAATCGCTTTGGGGATGGAGTTTTACGCGAGGTCACTCAAGCATTGGGACAAAAAGGAGTGTACTCGGCTGCCGAAGCCATTGAAATTGCAACCGGAGTTCCGGGATATGATATTTTTAATGATTGGATCGCTGAACGCAAAGAATTCTATCAAACAGCTGTAGAAAACATCACTCCAACTCCCTCTGAAACCATAGAAAAATATGGATTTTTCAATTTTTACCCCCAACTCTCTCCGGATCAAAAACAGCTTGCTTACCTTTCCAATAAGGGAGTCGATTTTGGATTGCTCTCACTGTATCTGAAAGATGGAGATGGAGAGGAAACAGAAATTGCCGTGGTTGATATCAGCGGATTCCAGGATGATCCTCATCGCTTTGCTTCAAAAGAACCTTTACTCACATTTTTGGAAACCTCCTTTTCCTTTTCTCCTGACAGTAAAAAGATCGCTTACTCCGTCAGTAAAACGAATAAATACGGAGAGCAGTACCGGGATATTTTTGTCTATGATCTGGAATCAAAGGAAATTGAACGACTTAGCCAAAGTGGCCGGATCCAATTTCCAAGCTGGAATAATACGGGTGATAAAATAGCGGCTGTACAATATGAAAAAGGCACCCAAAACCTCGTGCTTCTTTATCCCGGTCATCCCGACTCGGTAACAATGCTTACCGACTTTCAAAATGGTGAGACTGTGGCCACACCACAATGGAACACAAATGATACCAAAATCTGGTTTGCCGGCTCCGATCAAACCAACCGTGATATTTTTGTCTATGATCTGGAATCACAGCAAACCACCTCTTTTTTGAGTGATCCCTATGTGGACTATCGGGATCCCTATATTGGCCCAAACGGAGATCATTTATATTACTCATCCAGCGTAGAAGGTATCTTCAACATTTACAGAATCCACCTTGATGGCGGAGAGCCTCAAAAATTAACGGCCGTTATCGGGGGTGCCTTTATGCCTTTTATTGGGGAGAACGGAAAACTCTATTACTCAGAATATCAGGCCGATGGTTATAAGATCATGCAGGCAAACGAGAGTGATCTTTTAGCGCATTCAGAACACGGATTCTATAATCCTGTTTATTCTGATGACATCAGCTCCCCGAGCGGTGACTTCGACTATATCGATCAATTAAACGAGTTTGACGACTCTGACCTCAACCCATTTTCTGAGGAAGTGATTGCCATTGCCGATACCGGAAATTATAGCTATATCCTCAACACCATCAGTGAAATGGATAAAAGAACGTTCCGAAAATATGATGACACATACACCGGATTCAGCTATTTCCCTGTTATCCGCTTTGATAATTACTCGAAAGAGAATGGAAATAACGGAGCCCTCATCAAAAATGGAACGTTCGGTAAATTTGGGGGGAATCTACTACGGGATGTTAAACCGGGGGTCTATTTTTCTTCGCGTGATGTGATCGATAAATTAAGTTTATTTGGGGGATTGATGGTGGGGGTGGCATCTCAGCCCGCCGAAAGCATTGGTGGGTTCTTCCGTCCCGATCGCCTCTTCGGGCTTGACCGTGATGCATTTCTCATTCTCGAACACCGGGGACTCCCATTTATAGAACGCAGCTGGTCCCCCACCGTAGCTGTCGAGATCTATAATATGCGTCGTAATGTATCTGATGGACTTTCAATTGAAGAATTCCCTTGTACTTCCTGCCTCCCTGATACGGTTACAACAGATATCGCTTATGATATATGGGAAGCGGGCCTTTTCTTCCGAAGCAAACTAAGCCGGAGAAGCTTACTCGAACTTGGAATTACCTACAGCCCCTATACCGTTTCTACCGATAACTTTTATTCCCGGGAACTGAAGCAGCAAGTGAGCGGATCTTCGTCCCAGTATTTCCGCGGTACCACCCTCTCAACTTCCTATACCTTCGACTATTACACCTATTCCAATGATGCCGATATTGCCCCGTTGGGATTAAAAGGTTATTTGAGATATCAGTTTCAACCCTCCAAATTGCTGGAAGAATATGAGATCGAAGACGGAGCTTTGAAACCGGTATTTGAGAACTCTAATAACCATTCCACTGAACTGCACGTGCGTTATGGATTCAAGACACTGGGAGATCAGGCATTTCAGGCCCGTATCCGGGGTTTCCACTATTTCAACAGCCCCGGAGACTCATTTTATGCAGATTATGTAGGCGGATTTTTGGGAATGCGGAGTTATCCCTATTTCGCACTTGGCGGCAGTACTACGGCTTTTACCAGCCTCTCCTGGTTTGCACCCATCTATCGTGGGATCAATAAACAGACCGGACCCTATACTTTCGATAAAATTTTTGCACGTTTCTTTTTTGAAACCGGAAATGGATGGAGAAGTCCCTATGACACCGGAAACAGCTTAAAGTCCGGAATGGGCGCTGAACTTCGTGTGGCCATGAACGGGTTCTATTTATTTCCGCTCAAGTTCTTTGTAAGTACCTCGTATGGTTTTGATCATTTCACTCTCACACTGCCGAAAGATTTCATCACCAACTCACAAAGTAATCGTGTAACTTATGGCAGGGAGCTTCTATTTCACTTCGGCTTAACTTTTGATTTTGAACTGTTATGAGGATTCAGGTTTCGTTCGTATTAGTCTTACTGGTATCGCTATCCTTTTCAGCTTATTCACAAACAGTAAGCAGCTTTAGTAATGGGATCTTTAAGAAAACCGAACAGCCTGAAGGCATCGGCCAACAAGTTGATATTTCAGATTTCAGGGCTAATAGGAATAGCTCAATCCTAAATTCCACAAGAACAAATCCTGGTATCGCTTTCGCTGCTTCCGCATTAATTCCGGGTGCTGGTCAGGCTGCCAACGGAAAATGGGGCCGCGCAGGAGTTTATTTTGCGACTGAAGTCGTGGGACTGATCTATCATCTTGACAGAAATGCTAAAGCCCGCAAACAGGAAAGAGCTTATGAGCAGTTCACTCATAACAACTGGAGTGTGGTGGCCTATGCCGAATGGCTGGTAAATTATTCTCAGCAACATGATCTTAACAATGGCTGGCAATCTTTAGAAGCTGAGATTCTGGGAAATGATCCCAATTGGGAAAATACCAGGGAAGACTGGAATCAAGTTCCAATCTCAACCTTAAGAAACGTAGAAAACCAAACACCGTTCATTTTCAAAGATCGCATTGGCAGTAATTTTTCCCATGAACTACCTGATTATGGCTCCCAACAATACTATGAGCTGATCAGCAAGTACTATCAATATCAGCCCGGCTGGCGCGACTGGTATACTGAGATAACCACAGCTCAGAATCAGGATATTTCCATGTACCGGTATTTTTGGAATGGTGAAGATGAGCCTTTCGATCTTTTTTATGAAGGCCGGAATCGCGCGCAGGAATTCAATCAAAATTATCGTACAGCCGGGAACATCCTTAAACTGCTTGTGGTAAACCATATAGTTTCAGCTTTTGATGCTCTTTTCACCGTTCAACTTAAAAACAGCAGAATCGAAACAGAAGCAAATTTAATGAAGCTGGAACAGTTTTCGATGACATGGCACTTTTAACCCGTTGTTAGTTCCCTTATTTTATGGACATGCTCAAATACATTTTCACAAACAAATATTTCTACATTAGCGGATTGGCACTCATCGTTTTTGGTGCGGCTTTTCTATTAATAGCAGATAAACTGATCATGCCCTCTTATACCAATTATAATGAAGGGATCACCGTGCCTGATGTTACCAAAATATCTATGGAGGAAGCCGAAAGCCTGTTAACCTCTTATGGACTTCGTTTTGAGATCACCGAACGCAGATCCAACCCGGCTTATCCTGCAGATTATGTTATCGATCAATCCCCTGAACCGGCTAATATTGTAAAGCCCAACCGAAAAATTTATCTCACCGTTAATACCGAAGTTAAACCCACTGTTGAAGTTCCTAAAGTGGTGGATCTGAATCTGCGTAACGCTGAACTTCAGCTTCAAAATTACGGGTTACAAGTCGGGAGTAGAAGTTATGAATCATCCCGGTTCAAGAACGTCGTTCTTCGGCAATCGCTACCGGCAGGAGCTACCGTTGAAAAAGGAGCTGTTGTTGATCTGGTTATAAGTGATGGTTTGGGTGAGCGAATAGTAACAGTTCCCGAAATCGTAGGCCTTAGACTCCCTGAGGCACAGCTTGCATTGCGCAGAGCCGGCTTAAATGTTGGGGAAGTTCAATTCCGGCCGGTCAGAGATATTATTCCAAACACGGTTTTGGATTATTCTCCAAAAAAAGAAGAGTTACGCGAAGGAGAAACGCTGACCTTGGTGATCTCAGAACGCTTTGAAGTTATTGAAGAAACCGAAGGCGGGGCTGTTATCATCGACTCAACGGACAGCAACCCGGATTCTCTTAACACTACCTTGCCCGACTCCCTTACCAATCAACCTAATAACAACGATAAAAACTAAATGAATTTCGAACTCCCCATTTTAGCACCGTCAATTTTAGCCGCCGACTTCACAAAGCTTGGAGAGAATATTGAAGATGTAATCAAAGGGGGCGTCACATGGATACATTGCGATATCATGGACGGGCATTTTGTTCCGAATATCAGTTATGGACCGGGAATTGTGAAAGCAGCCAAAAAAGCGGCTCCCGAAGCTTTTTTTGACGTCCATTTAATGATCGAGAATCCGGATGATTACGTTGAGAATTTTGTAGAAGCCGGAGCCGATCTAATCTCCGTTCATTATGAGACCTGTCCTCACTTACATCGCTCCATTCAAAATATCAAAAAGTATGGGTTGATGGCCGGCGTGGTAGTAAATCCTGCAACTTCCTTGCACAATATTGAACCTGTGCTGGCTGATGTGGACCTGGTTCTCATTATGAGTGTAAATCCCGGTTTTGGAGGGCAGAGTTTTATTGAAAGCAGCTACAACAAACTTAGTGAGTTAGCTAAAATGCGGGAAGAAAAAGAACTTGGATTTTTGATTCAGGTTGATGGCGGAGTGAATCTCAAAAACATAAAAAAAGTATCCGAAGCCGGAGCAGATATATTAGTTGCAGGGAGCAGTGTTTTCAGCGCTGAAAATATCACCTCACGTGTAGAAGAACTTATCGAAAAGTTAAGGTAGTACCCTTTTTAAGACTTGGTTGTTATTAGATCAGCATCATTTCTGCTGCTAAATTCTTATCTTTAAGGGTTCACTTCATTTAAATTTTACAGCCATAGAAGACGAAAACATACTTATCGAAAAAATAATAGAATTAGAAGGCGCTGATCCCATGGCTCTATTCGGGCTGCATGATCATAACATCATTGCTTTAGATAAAGCCTTTCCTGAAACAAAATTCAATGCCCGCGGAAACCGGGTAAAATTGACCGGCCCGGCCGAAGAAGTTGAAACAGCTTCCAAAGTGATTGAAGGAATGCTGGAATTACTGGATCGTAAAAGCAAAGTAGCCGAAGGCGATGTCAACACGCTCGTGAATCTGAAATCCGGTGAGAGTACAGCCAGTAAACCCCAGATCAGAACACTGGATGAAACCGGCGACACCATTATCCATACCCACAATGGAGAAGCCATAACAGCCAAAACTCCGGGGCAGCGTAGAATTGTTAAATCATCATCTGATAATGACATCGTTTTTGCCATAGGTCCGGCCGGAACCGGAAAAACCTACACCTCCGTTGCTTTAGCCGTTCAGGCACTAAAAAACCGTAAAGTACGTAAGATCATTTTAGCGCGACCCGCCGTGGAAGCCGGTGAAAATCTTGGGTTTTTGCCCGGCGATCTTAAAGAAAAGATCGATCCGTATCTTCGTCCATTATACGATGCGCTGGAAGATATGATAGACCGGGATCGTCTCGAACTTCACCTTACCAAGAACGTGATCGAAATTGCACCACTGGCTTACATGCGTGGGCGTACGTTAAATAATGCCTTTGTGATATTGGATGAAGCACAAAATGCTACCAATACCCAAATGAAGATGTTCCTGACTCGAATCGGTTTCAACAGCAGGGCCATTATTACCGGGGATATTACCCAAACCGATCTCCCCCATCGTCAACAGTCAGGTTTGATCTCCATTCAGAAGATCCTGCAGGATATTGAAGGTATTGATTTTGTATATCTTGGTGAAGAAGATGTAGTACGCCACAAACTGGTGCGTGATATCATTAATGCCTACGAGAAATTCGAAGAGAATAAGAAGTGACAAAGTTTTAAGCAACAGAGTGACTGAGTAATGGTTAAGACACATCGGGATTTACAAATCTGGCAAAAGTCGATGGACTTGGTTACCAAAGTGTATAAAGAAGCAGAGAACTTCCCCGACTATGAAAAGTTTGGCCTTATCTCTCAAATTAGAAGATCGTCTGTTTCTATACCGGCAAATATTGCTGAAGGCTTTGGAAGAAGATCAAAAAAGGAGTTCCCAAGATTTTTAAATATCAGTATGGGATCACTTTTCGAAATCCAAACTGAATTAGAAGTTTCACATAATCTGGGATTTTTAGACAAAGAGACATTCCAAAACTTATACGAGGACACCCGTGAAATTGAACGCATGATCAGCAGCTTCATCTCAACTTTGTAACTTAAAACTTTGTAACTCAGCCACTATGTCACTTTGTAACTTTACTACTCCATCACCAATAAAAAACCAACTAATTGACTAATTCTAAAAACACATACGCCTCCATACTTTACGAAGGCACTTTCTCTGTTGGACTGGATAAAAAATTTGTTCGCATTAACCGTGATGATCCTCCTGCAAAGGGAGCTTTGAAGCTGTCTTTGAATCCGTTTCTCATACATACACCCGACCGTAACTACCTCTTTGATTGCGGCATCGGGGAGTTTGGAGAAGATACCGGACCTGAGACCATGCGTAAGAATTTGGAACAGCACGGACTTACTGAATTCGACATCACAGACATTTTTCTGAGCCATCTGCATTATGATCATATTGGGGGATTGGCTCATCGGGAGGACGGATATTGGGAACTGACCTTTCCCGAAGCAAAGATCTGGGTTTCTAAAAAAGGCTGGGAAAAGGTGACGGCTAAAGAAGAGTATTACGATGCCGAGAAAACGGAATTCATTTCATTCATTGATGCAAAAGCAGATCTTCATTTTCTAAGTGAGGAGGATCAGCCCTACCCCGACATGACCGTAAAAAAAATTGGCGGACATACTGAATTTCATCAGGTCCTCTTGTTTGATGACGGAGCACAAAAATATATGCAGGCCGGTGATGTGATAGGCACCAAAGGTTCCATAAATAGAAAGTATGCTGCCAAGTATGATTTTGAGCCCAAGGTAAGTCAGCAGATGCGGGAGGAACTCGCGAAGAAAGCTTTCGATGAAGGTTTTACGATTATGTCTTATCATGAAGACCGAAATCCTTTGTACAAACTTACCGGCTACGATGATAAAACCGGGTACAGCACCGAAAATGTAGATTCATATGAGCCTGCCTGATTACATTGATGACATAAAGAAATTTTTAATTGAACACGGTTTTCCCGGAAAAATTGAAGCGGCTGTTATCTTAGGCTCCGGTCTTGGGGGATTTGGAGACGAGATCGAACGGGCAGATTCCATTCCCTATGCTGATATCCCCTCTTTCCCGCAATCTACCGTAGAAGGCCACTCAGGCTCACTTATTATCGGTGAAATAAAAGGCAAGTCCGTACTCGCTTTTTCCGGACGCTTCCATCATTATGAAGGACATGCTTTTGCTAAAACGGTGCTCCCAGTTCAGCTTGCTAAAGCATTTGAGGTCGAGAAACTCATTATCTCTAATGCAGCGGGAGGTATTAATTTGAGGTATCGGGTGGGTGACCTGATGATCATTGATGGGATCATCAAGCAGTTCTTTATGGTATCAGAGCCGGCTTCTCACACCTGGGGTTCAAATTTTGAAGCGCATGCACAGCAGGTAAAGCAAATAGCCCGAAATCTGGGTATTGAGACCCAAATGGGTACCTATCTCTTTGCGAAGGGGCCTCATTACGAAAGTAAGGCTGAGATCCGTGCTTTTCGAAAAATGGGAGCAGATGCGGTTGGGATGAGTACCGCCCCTGAACTTACCGAGGCTTCGAAACTCGGAGTAAAAGCTGCAGCTATTTCACTGATCACCAATGCCGCAGCCGGCGTAACCGACCAAAAGCTGGATCACGCTGAAGTGAAGGAAGCAGCGGATAAGAAAAAGGATGTCTTTGCGAAACTGGTGAAAGGTTTGATAAGGGAGTTTTGATGACGGCACGGCGCTTAACGGGCGCGCGAATTAGTATTAATTCAATTTCCAGCTTACTAGTGTTGAGTCATATATGAAATGTCGGCAAGGGGTTGCAACCCCTTGTCGCAGATTATACTTCGATTCCAATAGCCAAATCACAATATTTCCCTATTCGGATTGGCAAAAGTTGACCTCCAACTGCTATTCTACCCGACAACTGAACATGAACATGACACTGGTTGGCTCCGGGAGATCAAAACCAGCATCCAACGGCGAGGCGCGTCCCGTTCAAGCGCCTTATTAGGTGTTTGCATCGTATTTCCAGGGATCGATCAATTCTACACCTGAAGCTTTCATGTCTTTTATATTTCTGGTTACTACAGCAAAATTATGAACCAAAGCAGTTGCCGCAACTAATGCATCGATAGCTGGAAGCGGCGCTCCCATTTGTTCTGCCTTGGCTAAGACTTTTCCCCATTTATTTACTTCGGTAAAGCTTATATCTAAAGCACGGTTTTTAAAGCGATGCAGCAAATCTTCGTTTATCCAGTGATTAAGCCTTCGTTTTCTTTTGGAAGAAGGTAATTTTTCAATTCCTTTTCGTAATTCTCCAAAAGTAATGACACTAAGATATAAATCCAGTTCATTATGATCAGAAAACCACTGGATAACATTGTCATCAGGATTTGGTTTTGCCAGTTCGGAAATACAACACGTATCAATCAAATAGCTCATAAAGAAATATCTCGTGCCGAGGATTTATCTCGTTCAAGGTCCAATTCGACAGAGGCAAGGGGGGACTGTTGAAAAAAATCAACAAGGCTCGTCTTGGGCTGTTTAATTTTTTTGTAGTCCTCTACTGAAAGTACAACAACACTGTCTTTCCCATGTTTTGTTACTGTTTGGGGACCTTCTTCAGTTGCTTTTCGAACAACTTCACTGAATTTATTTTTAGCTTCCTGGAGTTGCCATTTTGCAAGTTTCATAGCTATCTCCTTTAATTTATGTCTAGTCTGTCCAGAACATACACAATATTAACTGAAATGAGAAGAAAATATTTTGCAAAAGATGGGAGATTGAGCGAACATCTAACGACCCAGCGTTTAAGCGTCGAGCCGAGTTGTTAAAATTAAGGTTCCGAACCCTAAACGAGTCCGCTTGAACGCCTTGTTAGATAAACTTTAGTCGGGGAAATACAACTCGTTAAATGATTCAAATTCTGTTGGTATAAAATAATATGTGTCCTTAATTCGCTCAAAAACTTCTTTTCTACGATCTAAGTCCTCAACTAATTGTGTTTGAAAGATTTCAAAATCAGGCAATCCAGTGACATTTTGATTTTTAAGCTCATCATATAAGTATCGTAGACTAGAGTATTCAGGAATGTATTGTTGATACTTATTTAAAAGGTATGGATCGTTATTAACATACCTTACAATTGATTCGCTAAGGTTAATATCAAAGTTAAAGCTATTAACTTTACCATTATGCTGGTACTGATATCTTACTAAATACGTTTGTTCGGTAATTTTCCTGCTGGACCAACCAATTATATTTAAGTCTCCTTTCAAGCCCCCCAGTAAAGAACGAATTGCATAATCGTTATCCATATTATACAAAACATCAGTGTTTGGTAAATCATAAGACGATTTAGCAAGATTAATCGCCGTTTCTGAATCTGTTTTAACTTCATCTTCTTCGGGATCGTCAATATTAATTTGTCTTCCATTTATTAACAACCATGTTTTGCCAGTCCATCTGTCAATTTTGTAAGATTGGTCATCTCCCGAATTTGATATGTAGTACCTATTGCTACTGAAATAAAGATAAGCAACACCAAGCAGAGTAATAGAACTAACAATTATTATAAAATAAGTGAAAATATTTCTTTTTGTGTTACTCATGAGTTGCAAGATTTACCTAACGGCCCACGGGATAAGCGGCTTGGAGATTATGTACTCAATTTAGTAGACAAAACTACAACCGCAAGGAGACAGAAAATAAACCAAGTTTGTACCAAGTCCGCTTGATGCCGTTGTTATGTGTTTTTCATTTTTTCTATCTGCTCATAGATAGCTGCTTGATGTTTTTTAAAATGACCTATTTCTGATAAAATTGAATCTGAGTCGAGTGAATCAAATGAAGTTGATGTCAAGTGTTTTACAACCAAGAAATAGTGAATGCCTAAGTGAATGAATGAAATAATTAAACTGAGATCTTGAACACTAGTTTTTATTTTATTCTCTTCATCAATATTTAAGTATAAATGAGATACATTTGGATTTGTATGTTCAATATGAGAGGCTTTGGAATAAAGAGCTGAGTATTCATCTTCAGCATTAATTTGCTCAGCCATTCGATATATAGAAATTCCAGACCAATTATTTAAATCTCTATAATTTCTTGGATTCAGATTATATTTATCAACAGTAGCATCGTATTGGGTTTTAACTTCTTCATATTCTTCTTTGCTAAAATTGTCAGATGAATCCAGACCATCTTCTATAAAGTGGTCGAAATATTTTTTTCTATAAATAGGGGCAAAATCTAAATATCTACTAACTCTTTCATTTATTTCATCATGTAGTAACCATCCCAAATTAATTCTGAGGTTGAATAAACTTCTAAGAAGTACACTTATTTCAATAGCTGAACCATAAACTGATAACGAGCGAATACTTCTTAATAAGTTAAATGCACGTTTATAATGATATGCTACTACTATTTGATAATCATTTTCTACTGTAAGGTTATCAATTAGTGTACGGCTTTTGATTATTACACTATCTAAATATTCAGTTATTTGATCTTGGTCAATCATTTGAAAGTATTGGAAACCTATGATGTGCCTGTATGAACGACATTTATTGCTCTTTCTACAAAGTTTAATAGCTCTGCATCAACAATTTGAACTTGATCAGCAGAAGGGTTGGTGTCATGATGGAATTGACCTGCATATTGATTGATCTCATTAAGTTCATCAGTAATATTTTGGGCATGCACAAGGGGACTGGGTGATTGTGCATTGGTGATCGAATTTATTACCTGACCAAATAATAGACCTTTATTGATAAGTCCTGGAAATCTTCGATGTAAATAGCCCTCAAGCATAGGTCTAATTGATCTTGCTACTTCCATACTGCTAGAGGCATTACCTGCCATATACTCACTAAGTATTCTATGACATTTGAAATATGAACTTTCAGACTCCTTGTCTAAATCTATATCATCAAAATCGCTATAGCGATGCGAAACGGATTTTAATTTTAAAGTTTTTATATCACTTGGCTGCGATTTTCTTAATGTATCGTCGCGAAGATTTCGCAGGAAATGAATATCATGCGCTAAAATTATTAATTGTTCACAATTGTCATGCAACCTCATTAAAACTGTTCGTGTCTGTTGTTTTCGATTCATATCCAAACTACACATTGGATCATCTATCAGGATAATCTTATTAGATAAATTTGGATCTTCTTCAACAGAGGCTATAAAAAAAGCAAATGCCAGTGTTCTTTTGTCACTTTCGCTTAATGAAGTTCTAAAATTTGGCACGCCACTACTGAGTGAAATATCTGATCCACGCATCTGAAGTACGTAATCACTACTTAAGCTTCCTCGATAATTAAAGTCTATGTTTGGAATAGTAAATTGAGCTCCAAAACTTCTTAGTAACTGATTTATCCTATCTTTATATCTCTCCAAAGTGGATTGCATTATTTGATTCAAGGTATCTTTTTTACCCTCTTTTTCTGTTTTCGCTGTCGCTTCTTGAGCAATGACTTCTTCAAGCTCTTGAAATAAGTCTTTGACCTCTTGTGAGTGACGTTTTTTTGCTAATTCAATATTTTTGACTTTTTGTTTTAAATCACCAATATCTACAGAAGCTAAATTTTCCTTATAATCTTTTATTTGCTGGTTAGCATTAGAAATTGACTCATTGCATTCATCAATAGTACCTTGGATTATTTCCCAATTTTCAAGAATCCTACTTTTTTCTTCATCGTAGTCTACTGGATCAAGTAAATTAGCTTCTTTAGCTTCCTTCAACTCTCCTAAAATACTCTGGATTTCATGAATTGCACTTTTTGCCATTTGTTCATCAAATTCAGGTGGCTCTAAAGTTATGTGTTCTTGCCACCCATCTATTACAGCACTTGCTATTGAAAAGCTTGCTTTTAGATCATTTATAATACTAATAGAACAGATATCAGATTTTATGTCATTTAATCTTCCAACTGAATTTTTCAGTTCATTGTATTCTTTATTAAAATAGCTTCGGTAAGCTTCAATTAAGTCTACTCCTTCGAGTGATTGATTACAGAATAAACATGTTTCTTCTTCCCCAAAATCAAAACCATCACTAATCCATTTTTCAAGATTCGTTTTATCATGAGAATTGATATGGTTTTTAACTTTTTCCTCTGCATCTAAATCTATATCTGCAAGAGATTTTGATATGATTTGAAAAAATGGCTCAATATCTAAATTGGGTTTATCCAACTTTTTAGGCAATGCCTTTGACTGAATAGCACCTATATTTTGAGCTTCTACTATTTTTTCATTTAGTGTAGCTATTTTATCCTCAGCATCAGATATTTCTTCAACTTCTTGAAATTCAGATAAAGTTAACCCTTCGTGAAAACCATTTAATTTGCTAACTATTTCTCGTTTAGTGCCAGAAATTTCCTTAGCATTTTCGTCTGCCTGATCATATTCGTGTTGAGCTGTAACAGCACTTGCCCCCAATGCAAATTGCAATAAATTTTTACGTTGATCTGCAGTTACTTTCCCACCTGCGTAGACATTCTGATCAACAAAATCTGCGTCAAATACTAGAAGTTCGGGGCAATTTTGATCCCAATTTCCATTTTGAAAATTAGACCTTTGTCCATTACTAAACTGAAGATTAACCTCTGGTTCATTAGTCCCACCTATTGTACTTCGATTAAGAATAAGGTCTGGATTATCTATTGCACAAGAACGAAATATAGATGCCAACGTAGATTTTCCAAGTCCATTATCAGCGTAAAGAAAGGTAGCTTTTTTTAGTCCATAAGCTCTTCCGTCTGCCTCATGTAAAAGTCCAATTCCTTTTATATGATGTATTCTTTCTAGCATTCTTGTATTAAATAGATTGAAAATTAGATAACAGTATTCTGGTCTCTATTTTTTATATGATTAACACATAACATAATATTATCTGAATGAAGGTATTGTTAGGGCGAACAAGCCGAAACCTCTTTTAAACGCTTTCCTGAGCCTTTTCATTCGTATAATGTGATTATTGGGATGTTATCCGAACCGTCGTTCGCCTAAGCTGTTCGCATAACATGCTCAGGAATGTGCAAAAATTCCGTATAAAAAGACAAATCAATTGTTTAGGCTATATCAGAAGAGCGGGATGAACTGTTATCGGGAATTTTGAGCGTTAAATTCCCGACAACATCATCTATTGATAAATAACCAGGCAGTGAACCGATATGCTAAAGCGGTAAATTATCGTGCTTTTTCTTGGGTACGGACTCTACTTTGTTTTGGGCTGCTTCCAGCTGTTTGATCAACTTTTCCCGTGTTTCGGAGGGGAGGATCACATCATCGATAAACCCGCGTGCGGCTGCAAGGTATGGATGCGCGAAGTTTTCGCTATACTCATCTTCCAGTTCCTTTTGCCTGGCTTCCGGGTCGTCTGCTTTGGCGATCTCTTTACGGAAGATGATTTCCACAGCTCCTTTTGTCCCCATTACTGCGATCTCAGATGTTGGCCACGCCACGTTATAGTCAGCACGGATGTGCTTGGAATTCATCACATCATACGCACCTCCATAGGCTTTACGGGTGATGACGGTCATCTTAGGTACGGTTGCCTCGCAGAACGCATATAAGAGCTTGGCACCGTGTTTAATAATCCCGTTCCACTCCTGATCGGTACCTGGCAAAAAGCCGGGCACGTCTTCAAAAACTACCAGTGGAATATTGAAGGCATCACAGAAGCGAACAAAACGGGCTCCTTTCAGCGAGGCATCAATGTCCAGAACTCCGGCAAGTGAAAGCGGCTGGTTTGCAACAACACCTACACTGCGGCCACCGAGACGTGCAAAACCTACTACGATGTTATCTGCATAATCTTTGTGAACCTCGTAGAAAGAATCTTTATCCATGATTCCGGCAATCACATCGTGAATATCATATGGTTTGTTCGGATTAAGAGGGACAAGGTCTTCAAGGGCTTTGGCTTTGGCCGAATCGGGCTCTTTAGATTCGATCATCGGTACCTTCTCCTCACAATTCTGAGGAACATATTTCATCAATTCGCGAATATCATTCAGGCAAACCGCATCATTGGCACTGGAAAAATGCGAGACCCCTGACTTGGTACTGTGAGTTGAAGCTCCTCCTAACTCTTCGGAAGTCACTTCTTCGTGTGTTACCGTTTTCACCACATTCGGCCCGGTAACGAACATATAACTGGTGTTTTCCACCATAAAAATGAAATCTGTGAGTGCCGGGCTATAAACAGCTCCACCTGCACAGGGCCCCATCACAGCGGAGATCTGAGGTACCACCCCGGAAGCCATACTGTTTCTCCAGAATACTTCCGCGTACCCTCCAAGGGAAGAAACCCCTTCCTGAATTCGGGCTCCTCCTGAGTCATTCAATCCAATAATAGGCACTCCGTTCTTCATAGCAAGATCCATGATCTTACAGATCTTCTCAGCATGAGTTTCTGAAAGAGAACCACCAAAAACCGTAAAATCCTGGCTGAATACATACACCGGCCGGCCGTGGATCTTTCCTAATCCGGTTACCACTCCATCCCCTAAGAACTGTTGTTTATCGAGGCCAAAAGCCGTACTGCGGTGGGTTACAAACTTATCGATCTCTTCAAAGGAACCTTTGTCCAGCAATAGATCAATACGCTCACGGGCTGTAAGTTTGCCTTTTTCGTGTTGCTTTTCGATTCGGGCTTTTCCGCCACCTTCAAGTGCTTGTTCTCTTAATTTTTCGAGTCGTTCTACTTTTGGATTGGATGCCATAAATAATTAATTATTAAAATTTAAATTCATTAAAGTAAGATTGCAGCTTATCCGTAAAATCTACTGCTGTTTCAGAAAACATATCCACATCATTCTCAGAAAATACATTCTTTTCAAGAAAATCAGAGGCTTCGTCCCAGGTACCAAGGGCCTGAATTTTATTCAAAAACTCTGTGTACTTCTTTTTCTTGCCCCTGAAGATCTCTTTTATAAATAACTTTTCTCTGCCCATCAGAAAATCCTTCAGATCCGGAGTATCAATTTCTTCATTTTCCGACCCTTCTTCATCCATCAGGCTGTCAACCAGCGTTTCTTCATCTATCAGCAGATCATCATCTGAGGACTTCTTGCCGCCCATTAACACATCCATTTGATCAGGACGTAAAAATTGTTGCCACATGGGCTCTTCATCATCAGAATCTTCAGCTATCAAGTCTTCATCAGGCTCCTCGACAATAAATTCGTCCATTTCATCCTCTTCGGCTTCGGAAACTTTTTTCTCTTTCTCGGCCTTTCTTTTTTCAGCCCTGGCTTTCTTCTCCTCTTCTTCTTTCTGTTTTTCCTTCTCCTGTTCCTCTTTAGAGAGATTTTTAAAAGAATTGGCAGCCTGGTCGAGCACTGTTACTAAGTTATGACGAAATTTCTTAATCTCATCGGTCTGTTCTCCTTTTTTGATAGACTTTGAGATCTCTTCTGCATCCGGCGCTTCTTCAAATTCCTCAAAGATCGTCTTATCCTTCTGCTCAGATTTAAAGAGCGCGTTGAAAGATTCTTCATCTGTCATCTGAGGACCGGCCTCATTGTAATCTCCAAAGAAACCATCCAACAGCCGCTGCTCTTTTTCGTCGATCTGCTCCACCTCTTCTTCGTCAGGCTGATCGAATCGATTCTTTTGTGCGAGCAGTTCTTCCTGAAATTGATCTCTGAACTTTTCCTGAAGCTTAACATCCAGCAGATCCGGGTAAGACAAGATCTCAATAAATCGTTCTTTTGTGATCTCTTCATCAAGCTCGTTAAAAGCTTTTGCGGTCAAGAATAACCCTTTATCTTCAAAAAATAATTGAATAAGCTTGGCATCGATCTTTCCACCGAACAAGATGAATAAAAGTTCCAGGGCCTGAGCCCATTCCTTTGCCGAATAGGAAGCCACCAGATTTGCATCCAGATTGTGAATAAGCAACTTACAGCGCTTTTTTTCAAGTGTTTTAAGCTTCCGTTTTTTCATATAAAGCGGAATTGCTCTTCCAAAATGCTTGTAGATGGTCAGTTTTTCGGTCCGGCTGAGGAGTTCTTCATAGCCTAACTCATCTTCACCTTTATAAATATAATCCGCCATGTGCTGGCGAGGCTCTAAATACACCTTCACAATATCAGTTATAACCCGACTGGTAATGCCGTAAAACTTGTCTTTTGGAATTCTTGAATTTGCAAAGAGCGCTTGTTGAAAGTCTTTCCAGGCATCTATTACCAATTGCTGATCGGTATTTGCCCAATCCGTTTGATCCAGCTCAAATTCCTTTTTCAGTTTTTCATTTACTTCAATCCGTATCCTTTCCACAATGAATGACGGAAACCCTGCTGAAAGAAAGTCTTTCAACGAATAATAAGGCTTGTCGGCTTTCACTGCGCCCATCAGTTTATCAATGATATTTTCTACAGATTGATGCATGTGGAAATTTAAAATTTTACTGAAAATAAAGCCTGCTGAGTCGCAATACAATTAAGGATTTAGTAATTCTGTTAAGTTTTCAATATTTATGAAATGAATACGGATTCTTATTAGCCATAAACTTGCTACCTTTAAGGCATGATTTCACTTCATGTCCACGATCTGACTAAAAAATTCAATCGCCACACCATCTTTTCTGCGCTTTCTTTTGAGCATAAAAAAGGAGTGCTTGGTATTTCGGGCGTAAACGGGAGTGGCAAATCTACCCTCCTGAGATCACTGGCATTTTTAATACGTCCCAATTCCGGTTCCATTGTATGGAAAGAGGATGGACAAGAGATGAATCAGGAGCAATTGAAAGCTAACACGGGTTTCGCCGCACCTTATATTAATCTATATTCGGAGCTTTCGGTAATAGAAAATTTGCGCTTTTTGATAGAGGCAGGTGGAGTTTCAGCTAATGAAAATACACTCGTGGCGCTGCTTGAACGGGTGCAAATTCCACATCTGAAGGACCAGCTATTTGGCAGCCTTTCTACCGGACAGCAGCAGCGCGCAAAACTTGCTTCTGTACTGGTCAGAGATCCCGGGGTTCTGATGCTGGATGAACCCGGTTCAAACCTGGACGAAAAAGGCCATGAATTAGTTGCTCAAATTGTAAAACATGCTTCTGAGACGAATAAACTTGTTTTTCTGGCCTCCAATGACCCCAACGAAATTGCGCTTTGTGATCAGATTTTAGTCATGGAGTAATGAGGTATTACTTATTTTCCTGATCTGCTTAATCACTAATCCCTGTGTTACTTGTTCATTCAGAATCTTAACTTCAATTTCGATAATCCTAAACTCCAAATTTCTTGATCCACATGATTTCAGAATACGACCAGCAACTGGCAACCCTTATTCTTGAACACAGCACCGAAGTAGAAAAAGGCCAAAATGTAATGGTGCAGCTTATCGGCTTGAATGGTATAGATCTGTTGAGAGCACTTGTTGAGCAGATTCGGGCAAAAGATGCGCATCCTTTCATTAAGATAGAAGACGCTGATACCCAGCGCATATTGATCGAAAATGGAAATGAGGAGTTCTGGAAAAATCAGGCAAATGTTGATCAATTGCCTTTGATGAAACAGATGGATGCATTTATTGGGATCCGTGCTTCTCAGAATATATACGAGAATTCACAGGCAAGCAAAGAGGCGAACAAAGCGTACTCCGAGCATTTCCTTCACCCCGTTCATTTTGAAGAGCGCGTCAATAATACCAATTGGTGCATTATGCGTTATCCTTCTCCGGCTTTTGCCATGAATGCTAAAATGCCAACTGCTGCTTTTACTGAATTTTATTATAAAGCTTGCCTGGTAGATTATGGTCAGCTTGAAGAGGCCATGAAGCCCCTCGAAAAACAATTACGAGCCACCGATGAAATTCACCTTAAGGGTAAAGGAACCGATATTAAATTCTCAGTAAAGGGACAGAATTGGGTCCCATGCTTCGGGAAGCGAAATATCCCGGATGGGGAACTCTTTACCTCTCCGGTCATTGATTCCGTGAATGGAGTCATTACATACGCCCCTTCCGTATATCAGGGAAAACCCTTTGAGTTTGTGAAGCTTGAAGTTGAAGACGGTGTGGTTGTTGACTTTGATTCTTCCAACAATGAAGCACTAAAGGATATTTTAGATACTGATGAAGGAGCCAGCCGCTTCGGAGAGTTCAGCTTTGGATTGAACCCGGTGATCGGAAGCCCGATGTATGATATTTTGTTTGATGAAAAGATCTACGGATCCAATCACCTTACCCTGGGTAAAGATTATGAGATCGCCCCAAATGGGAATTCCAGTAATATACACTGGGACCTTGTTTGTATTGGCGCTGATGTGTATCTGGATGGCGAGTTAGTGCGCGAAGGACGAAGATTTGTTGCAGATGACCTGAAGGGTCTCAATCCCGAAGAGCTTTTAAAATGAGCGGCAGGTCGTTGCGATAGAGGATAAGACTTGTTTAATAAGAGTATAAAATGCTTGTTCTTATCTTTGAAAAGAAGAACAGCAGGAGCTAAATACGGAATTTAACTTGGCTCTTTGGCGTAGCTACCGGGCTTGCCTCGCTGATTCTTAAAAGCTGAGTTCGATTAAAAAGCAGGTTCTATCTTAGGCAAGAGGGTCATTTCGAGGCGAACAGCCTGTGTGAAAAGTATGATGCTAAAAAAGCAGGGCTAAGTTTATTAGGGAAAACCGTTCACTTTAGCAAAACCTCCAAGGATTCTAAATCCTTGGAGGTTTTTCCTAATAAATTAATGGGTCCATTCAAAAATATTGAATTTTCACACAGGCTGAAATGCCCGAAACCCTGTGGTTGGTCAGGGATCGAATACGGAAGTAATGGCTACCATTAGATTCCCGTCTCCAAGGGAATGACCATAAGCATCCTTTTTTATCCTTATAACTTAGTTCTTATCTCGAACGGACGTTACTCTGCCAACTTTATACCAACTGAATTGTATGCTGGTATTATGGTGGTACTGTTTACCGGATTTGCGATTTGGATAGGGGAAAAACTCACCTCAACTGCACCCGAAGAACTCAAGGAAAAACCCTTCAAAAGAAATGAAAGAGCCACGAAAGCGTTGGGAACCCGTGAGAAGGAACTAAAAATATCGGAGCAATGGTCAAAAGACCGTTCAAATCAGGAAATCGCTGATAAATTAACGCTCTCGACCAATAAAGTAAATGCCACACTATGCGTTGTACATAAAAACTGGAAGTAGATCGCCGGAGTAAAGCTGCCAAAAAGACAAGGTCTCTCAAGTTAATTCCATAACTCACCTCTCCTTCAGATTTCTGTACTTCCTTTTCCTGTGGTAGTGATTTATTTCCAATTTATCCCGTACTTATAATTCATCAAAATCTTACTGTAATTGTGGGAATATGAAAAAGCGAGTAACAGGATTAGGCGGAATCTTTTTTAAAAGTAAAGATCCAAAAGCGTCAAAGGAATGGTATAAGAAACATCTTGGAATAGATAACGGGCAATACGGCGGAACCTTCGAATGGCGACATGCAGAGAATCCAAAAAAGAAGGGTTTTACAGCATGGAGTGTTTTTGATCAAAAAACTAAATATACCGATCCAAGCACAAAGGATTTCATGATCAATTACCGGGTTGAAAACCTGAAAGGGTTACTTAAAACCCTGAAAAAGGAAGGAGTTGAAGTGATCGGTGAAATGGAGGAATTCGAATACGGCAAATTCGGCTGGATCATGGACCCTAACGGCATTAAGATCGAGCTTTGGGAGCCCAATGATGAAGAGTATGATAAGATCAAAGGGGAAACAAATTTGAGCAGTTAAGCAGGCATATGCTATGTTTCAACCCAACAGCTTTTTGATCTCTTGAATCTTGTGATTACGATCTATGGAGTAGATATTACCTTCCTCTTCAATGTGAGTATAAATATCCAGAGAACGCTGTAACAGCTCTGTCATTTTTTCTGAACGCTTATAACCCTCATCTAAAGTATTTGCGATCGAATAAAACAAATCAGCCATCCGCTCCAGGTTTTCCTCATTCATCCCTTCTTTTTGCTCCAGCGTTTGGATCATTTCTTTTGAATTCATTTCTAATAGAGATTCTAAATCCAATTCCAGCTGTTCATTTAGCATATTGTTGGTGATCTCAAATACTTGTTGTACCTGCCCGGCTCCCTTGAGGCCCACCACAGCTGCAATCAGCTTAGCCAATACCTGAGTAAGCTGATGGATTTGCCGCATGATGTAATCATTGCTATTAAGCATGAGAACTTTTTTTAATACGTACCTGAGTTTAATTAAAAAGTAGGTTCTATCATAGACAAGATGGTCATTTCGAGGCGAATGCCCGAAATCTACTTGTTTTTACGTATCTATGATTGAATTACCGGCAATAAAATAATAGGATCCCTGCCTTCGCAGGGATGACTTTTTTAGGCATTTTTCAAGCTCAGGTTACGTCTCTGTTAGAAATCGATCAGTCGAAATTTTGGGTCTATTAATCATTCCTGATCTCCGCGATCGTTTGCTCAAAAGCCGTCAAGGTATTACTGATATCATCAGAGGAAAGTGCATTGCTCAGGAAAAAAGCCTCAAACGGTGAGGGAGGTAAATGCACGCCTCGCTTAAGCATTCCGTGGAAGATCTTACCGAATAACTTTTTGTCGGTGCGGTTTGCATCATCAAATGTCTCAACCGGACCTTCACAATAAAACACGCCCACCATAGACCCCACCCTGTTTATGGTATAAGCAATGTTATTATCGCTGAGGATCTGCCCTATCCCATTAGCCAAAACGGATGCTTTTTTCTCCAACTCTTCGTACACCTGCGGATTTTTTTTCAGTTTCCCAAGCAATGTAAATCCGGCCGCCATTGCCAGCGGATTCCCGGAAAGCGTTCCCGCCTGATATACCGGACCGGCCGGAGCCACATAATCCATGATCTCTCCTTTGCCGCCATAGGCTCCAACAGGAAGTCCGGCTCCTATGATCTTACCGTAAGTCACCATATCAGCCGTTACACCATAGACTTTCTGGGCACCCTGGAAATCAACACGAAAGCCGGTCATAACCTCATCAAAAATGAGCACGATATCGTGCTTGTCACAAAGATCACGAAGTCCCTGTAAAAAACCTTCTTTGGGTGGGATACATCCCATATTTCCGGCAATAGGTTCCAGGATAATGGCGGCCATATCATCTTTGTTGGCTTCCACCAGTTTCTTCACGGAATCGAGGTTGTTATACTCAGCATTAAGCGTGTCTTTGGCGGTTCCCTCGGTTACACCGGGACTACTGGGCTCTCCCATGGTTAGTGCCCCACTTCCGGCCTCTATCAGGAATGAATCACCATGCCCATGATAATTCCCCTTGAACTTGATGATCTTGTTCTTCCCGGTATAACCGCGAGCCACCCGGATGGCGCTCATGGTCGCTTCGGTTCCGGAATTCACCATACGCACTTTATCCACCCCGGCAACAGAACTTGTGATAAGCTCTGCCATCTCTACTTCAAGACGGGTGGGAGCTCCAAATGAAGTGGAATTCATCGCCGTTTCTTGCACAGCATTTACCACGTCAGGCTCGGCATGACCTAACAGCATCGGTCCCCATGAACTTATGTAGTCGATGTACTTATTTCCATCTTCATCCCATAAATAAGCACCTTTTGCTTTGGTAATAAAGATCGGCGTTCCGCCCACACTATTGAACGCCCGAACCGGAGAATTAACCCCGCCGGGAATGACTTTTGATGCTCGTTCGAAAAGGTCTTTGCTGTTTTGGTAATGCATGTTTTGTTCTATTTAAATTTACTATTTGTTTTAACCACTCTCCTCTCTTCCCAAAAGCTTTCGGGACAAAGCCAAATCCTGTCTCTCTCCAAAAAGAGACAAGTTCTTGCCATAAATGATCATTTGGCCTTTTGGCTACTTTAATACTAAAGTAGCCAAGAACCTGTGTCCCTTTGGAGGGACAGCCCCGAGCATTCGGGGCAGGGAGGACAGTCTGGCTGACTCAAAAAACTTTGACCTTGGCAACAACACCCTCCGCCAGACTTCACATTCGTTCAGTCCGGCACCTCCCTCAAGGAAGGACTTCTCTTTATCAAAATTAACCTCACAACTTCTATTGGTTCTTGCGCTCTGTGCTGAAACCAAAAACATGGGAATGTTCCGGACTATCGGAACCCTTACGATAATATCTGGTTCAGACGCTCGGCTTCGGGACCAATTGGTCATAAGTCAATGATCCTTGATCAACTTCGCGGCCTCTTTAGCAAAATAGGTGGCTATCAGATCAGCGCCCGCTCGTTTGAATGCCAGTAGTGATTCCATCATCGTATCTTCCTGATTCAGCCAGCCTTTTTCGGCCGCGGCTTTGATCATCGCATATTCACCTGATACATTATACACTGATACCGGGATGTTAAAATTCTGTTTTACCGCCCGCACCACATCCAAATACGGCATTCCGGGCTTCACCATTACAATATCAGCGCCTTCATTGATATCGAGTTCCACCTCACGCAGGGCTTCTTCTACATTAGCAGGATTCATCTGATAGGTTTTCTTATCTCCAAATCCGGGAGCAGAATCGAGGGCATCCCGAAACGGCCCATAGAAAGATGAGGCATATTTAGCACTGTAGGCCATGATGCCTGTATGCTCAAATCCTGCCTGATCAAGGGCATTCCGTATGACTGCAATTCTGCCGTCCATCATATCGGATGGAGCCACCATATCGGCTCCGGCTTTGGCATGACTTACAGCCATCTTTGCCAGTACTTCTGCTGAGGGGTCGTTTACGATCTCACCATCTTCCACAATTCCGTCATGTCCGTAAGATGAATACGGGTCCATAGCCACATCGGTCATTATCCAAAGATCAGGATAATTCTTTTTTATGAATCGAACCGATTCCTGCATCAATCCCTGATCGTTCAAAGCTTCCGTTCCTTCATTATCTTTTTTGGAATCGGGTACTTTCACGAATAATAATACCGACTGAATTCCAACCTCTATCAGCTCTTCTAATTCCTTACCTAAAACATCCAATGTGTACCGATAATAACCCGGCATGCTTGGGATCTCTTCCTTCTGATCCTTCCCTTCCATAATGAAGATGGGGGCAATAAAATCAGAGGGGTGCAACCGATATTCCTGTACCATCCCGCGAATGGCAGGTGATCGTCGGTTTCGTCGTAATCGGGTAGTTGGGTATTTCATGGTTAATTGCTAATAAACTGTTTCTACTCTTCTAAGTTATTAATACCACAATGAAAAGTCTCCCCTTGAGGGGAGATAAATTAGTCAGCTGTTCCTGACTGATTTTGAGGGGTGTAGTAACCAAGGAATATAAGGTTGTTTATCAAGCTCACTGCCCTTTGCTTACACCCTCCGCCAGAGTTTGTATTCACTCACTCAGGCACCTCCCTCAAGGGAGGATTTTCATTAATCTACTCTATTTCAGGCTTGTCCCTGCGCTCAGGAACAGAACCGGTTTTTGATTCTTGAGAATCGATCTCATCTTAATAATTAATCCAGTCAATGGGTTTTAAATGTTCCACCAATTCGGCCTCGGGACTGCCCGGTTCCGGTTGGTGATCATATTCCCAGCGAACTCGCGGGGGCAGGCTCATCAGAATAGACTCGATCCGTCCTTTGGTCTTCAACCCAAACAAGGTACCGCGATCGTGGATCAAATTAAATTCTACGTATCGGCCGCGGCGAACCTCCTGCCATTTTCGGTGCTCTTCATTGTATCTAATATCTTTTCTTTTTTTCAGGATGGGGATGTAAGCATCAGTAAAAGCAAACCCACAGGCCTTGGCAAATTCAAACAAATCTTCCGCTGAACGGTTTTCATCCGGCCGCTGATAATCAAAAAACAATCCGCCTATACCACGCGCCTCTTCCCGGTGATGGTTGTAGAAATAGGCATCACATTCCGCCTTAAAGATTGGATAATATTTCGGATCGAACCGGTCGCAAACCTCTTTATGAACCTGATGGAAATGCGTGGCATCTTCAGGAAACAGGTAGTATGGGGTCATATCTGCCCCACCGCCAAACCATTGATCTCGCAGTTCACCGGTTTCATTGTCATACAATTCAAAATATCGGTAGTTGGCGTGAACTGTAGGTACAAATGGGTTTCGGGGATGGATCACCAAGGAGACACCCGTTGCAAAAAACTCAGATTCAGGCACTTCAAACTTCTTCTGCATGGCTGCCGGTAGCGGTCCGCCAACCGTGGAGACATTGACCCCTCCTTTTTCGATCACCTCTCCGCCGGCAATAATACGAGTACTTCCACCCCCAAAGCCTTCCCGTTCCCAATCCTCGATCAGGAATTTTTCGGTTCCTTCCACGGCTTCCAGTTCATCACAAATATGCTTTTGAACGTCTGAAACGAATTGGGTGAATTGGTGTTTTATGGAGGTTAGGTTTTTGGTTTTCATTACTTCAGTTTCAATTGAACATTTGGGCGTTAACAAGCACTGTCCTCTCTTCCCGAACACATTCGGGACAAAGCTGAAATCGATCTTTCTCCGAAGGGAGACAGGTTCCTTCCATTTCTACATTCATAAATTTTGGCTTCAAAATCATCCATTAACAAGAATCTGTGTCCCTTTGGGAATACAGCAATACGAATTTGTTCGTTGCTTGCAGGGAGGAACATAAGCCTGATTCAGGCACCTCTGCCCTTGGCTTACACCCTCCGCCAGAGTTCGTATTCACTCACTCCGGCACCTCCCTAAAGGGAGGATTTTTTACGGATTCCTACAATCCGCGTTGGAACCGGATGATGGACTCCATAGAATCGTTCATATCAATATCTAAAGTCCTTAACCGTATCTACAAAAGTCTTGGCATTCTCAACAGGGACGTTCGGCAAAATACCATGACCTAAATTGGCGATGTAATTTCCTTTTCCAAAACGATGCATCATCTCCGTAGCCTCGGCTTCGATCTGCTCAGGCTTCATCAATAACTTGGACGGATCAAAATTGCCCTGAACCACTTTATCCCCCGCAAATTGTCGGGCGTGTTCGGGCGAACATCCCCATCCGATCCCAAATCCGGATACGTTGGTGCTGGCAAACAACGGATAACTCCATTCGGCAGCTTTACAGAACATGATCAACGGTACACCATAATCTTCATTCGCAATTCTCAGTAAATGTGGTAGTGCAAATTTCTTAAAATCATCAGGACCCAGCGCCGCGGCCCACGATTCAAATACCTGTAATACCTGCGCCCCGGCTTTCACCTGATGATGTAAATACCGGATGGTTTGATCCGCCATCACTTCCAATAACTTCTGAGCGGCTTTAGGCTGTGAGAATAAAAATGATTTAGCTGTGGAAAAGGTCTTGGAACCCTGGCCTTCCACCAGGTAACAGAAAAGTGTCCACGGAGCGCCGGCAAAACCAATTAAGGGAACACGGCCATCTAAGGTTTTTCTTGTGAGCGCAAGTGCATCGTAAACATATTGCAATTGCTCTTCAGCCGGAATGATATTCAACCTTTCAACCTGTTCCACCGTGCGAATCGGGTCCGGTAAATAGGGGCCGAAGCCGGGTTTGAGCTGTACCTCCACGTCCAGGCATTCTATAAGTACTAAAATATCAGAGAATAAAATAGCTGCATCGGTTCCTACAATATCGATAGGCTGAATGGTGATCTCACATGCCAGTTCAGGGGTCTTCACCCGCTCAAAAAAGCTGTACTTTTTCTTGATCTCCATGTATTCCGGAAGATAACGTCCGGCCTGTCGCATCATCCAAACAGGCGGGCGTTCAGTTTCTTTACCTTCCAGCGTATCGAGCAGTAATCGGTTTTTAAGTTCAGGGAATGACATTTTGTTATTCTAATTTAATTTAAATCCTAAAAGATGATGTTTTATCTATGTAGTTTTGTTGTCATCCTAAGCGCATCTAAAATATTATCATGCTCTGCTATTAAACGCGAAGGATCTCAAACTTTAAATTAGCTTAGATGTTAATCAACATTTGAGACTCTTCGCGTTCAACATGTAAGTTAAAAATCACATTTCATACGCTCAGAATTACGACACAAGCACTATTTCAAATTCATATTAAAAATAAAACTCCTGAATAGATTCCACCAATGAATCCAGAGTTGAATATTCCGGGGTAATGCATGTTTGCATTCCCGCTTCATTTGCAGCTTGTTCGGTGGTTGGGCCAATGCAAAAAACCTGTGTGTTTTCAGTAACTGAGTTCTGTTCGCTGAATGACTCAACAGCACTTGGGCTCATAAAAACGATCCCGTCAAATTCGCCGGCATTGATCTTGTGAGTTGTTTGCTTTGTTCTATAGACTTCAATCGGATGCAGATTGGTAGAATCGCCTAACAATTTTGAAAGGTCAGCTGCTTTTAGATTTCCACAAAAATGGACCACCTCTTTCAACTCAAGCTCTTTCATTTTATGAGCCAGGGCAACCGCATTGTATTCATCGGGTATTGTGACTTCCAACCCCAGTTCTTCAAGTTTCTCAGCCGTTTTAGCCCCTACCGCAAAAATGTGCTTTGGGATGATCAGGTCTTTGATCATCGGGTTGATCGCCCTGACTGCTTTTTTACTGGTGAAGATCCAGGCATCTGCATGTTTGGGAACCTGGTTCAGCCACATGGCCGGCATCAGGTATTCAAAAGTGATGAAGGGAATGCTTTCTATCAACAGCTTACCATTCTCAAGCAGAGAACGCTTTTGTTCGGAAAGCTGCGTGGTAAATAAGATCGATGGCTTTTTATTATTCATCAGAATGATCTAATAATTCAGCTGCACCTTCCGCTTTTAACAATGTAGCCCAATCAGCTCCTTTTTGAGCAATAGCCTGCTCCACTGAAATTTCTCTTTCTACATCCAGCCGCTTTGAGCCATCCAAAGAAAGAACAGCCCCTACAAAGTAAAGGACTCCATTTTTGATATTAGCATGAGCCCCAACCGGACTTGAACATCCTGCTTCCAGTTCGTTTAAAAAAGCACGTTCAATAGCTCCGCAGAGATGACTCTCTTTGTGGTCGATCTTTGCCAAAACATCTTCAAAATCGCTTTTTTCACCGGTTACAATTCCAACAATTCCCTGTGAAGGCGCAGGGATCATCCAGTTCAGTGTTTCTGAAATCCGATCTTTATATCCGATCCTTTCCAATCCTGCTGCAGCAAAAATAGCTCCATGCCATCCATTAGAATCAACTTTTTCAAGTCGGGTAGGTACATTTCCCCTCAATCCCACTACTTCATCTCCGGGAAATCGGTTTTTCCAAAATGCCGTTCTTCGAATACTTCCTGTGGCTATGACTCTATGACTGTTTTTTTGGGCCTGAACGGGGCAAACTAACACATCCATAGGATTCCCCCGCTCCAACACTGCAGCCAGTTTCAATCCGTTAGGAAATACGGTGGGTACATCTTTGAGGGAATGAACCGCCAGGTCGATCTCTCCCGCTAAAAGGGCTTCATCCAGGGCTTTGGTGAATACGCCTTTGTCACCGAGTTTATCAATGGGAATATCCTGTACTTTATCGCCAAAGGATTCAATTTCGACAAGCTCTGTTTCTACCTCTTGGGCATTCAGCGCATCGGCCACTTTATTCGCCTGCCATAAAGCCAGCGTACTTTTACGTGTGCCAATCCTAAGCTTCATTTTGTGCTTTTTCAAATTCCTGATCCATTCGGTCGATATGAATCGCCATGATCTTTTTCTTGATGCGGCGGGTCACTTCTTCCATTTTTGAATAGGATTCCTGATCCATTTTATTCTTCACACGATCCAGTTCCGCATCGGTGATATCGCTTAGACGGTGCTCAATTTCTTTAATTCTCGGGAGTAAATACCTTGAACGCTTTACACTCCTAATGAAATCACTTTTTTCCTCCTCAATTATCTTTTTGATCCCAGGGATGGCTTTTTCCCGCTGTTCCAATGCTTTTTTATTAGCCTCATGGATGGAATCCATATCAATGAGCGTAATATTTTCAACCTCAGCCACTTTTGGATCTACATTGCGGGGAACGCTTAGATCGAGTACCAATTGGGGATGATCTGTACCTTCAAAATGTTGGGCATGTAAAATAGGATTCTTAGCTCCGGTCGCAGTGATGATGAGATCGGCTTTTTTGATCTCTTCATCCAGCTCCGAAAACGCATGGGCTTTGATATCAAAAGAAGAAGCGAGTTGTTTCGCGCGATCAATGGTCCGATTTACCACAGAAATATGTTCAGCACCGTTAGAGATCAGATTCTTTGCAGAAACCTTACCCATTTTACCTGCTCCGATAAGCAGTATCCGGATCTTGCTCAGGTCCTTAAAATGCTCGAAGGCAAGTTGCGTAGCTGCGAACGCAACGGAGGCCGTACCTTTGCCGAAATCGGTTTCAGTACGGCTCCGCTTATGTGCTCGGAAAACGGATTGTATCAATTGATGAAATTCGCCGGAAAGCCCCTTTTTCTTTGCTTTCTTATACGCTTGTTTTACCTGTTGTATCACCTGAACATCCCCAAGAACCTGAGAATCCAATCCTGTTCCTACCTTATATAAATGATCATAGGCATCACTTTCGGTGTAAACGTAACCGTGTTTATGGAAAAAATCCCGTTTTGTATTTGTGGATTTGCAAAGCGCGGATATGAGTACTTCCGGATCACAAAAAGCATACAGTTCGGTTCTGTTGCAGGTATCCATCATCAAAATTCCACCGGGTATATCTTTAGTGTGGAACTCTAAGAGTTGTCTGCGGTCGCTGTCTAAGAAGAATAATTCACGAATAGAAACCTCACTTTTCCAGTGAGAAATACCTATTGCACTAAATCTCATAAATAGTTCTTAAAAATTTTCCGGCACATTAATCAGGAAGTTATTTTTCGAATATGAAGATTATGTGAAGAAAAAATTCATATTTGAAAAATTTCGCTGTCTAGCGTTGTTTTACGCACGTTTTTAACTTCATGTTTTATGAATAAAAGAAGATACATGTTATTGGAATCAATTGTGATTTGTAATCTTTATTGATGGTATCATTTATTGAAAGCTTGTGAGCATTACGTTCGAACTTCGTTAACGTGATGAGTATATTCCAATCGTAAATCATCAAAACCGAATACATTTATAATGGATCTGCAGCTAACAGGGAAAGTCACAAAAATATTGGAAGAACAATCAGGTCAGGGAAAGAATGGTCCGTGGAGAAAACGGGATTTCATTCTTGAGACCAAGGGAAAATACCCAAAGCAGGTTTGTATAACGCAATGGGGTGAAAATATCGACCAGAATGCCGTCAATGAAGGGGATGAGATCACCGCTTCTATCGATATCCAAAGCAGGGAGTATAAGGGCAACTGGTACACGGATGTTAAAGCCTGGAAGATAGAACAGGGAACAGGCGGCACTCCGGCTGAGGCTCCACCAAGTGCTCCCGGACTTACCATGGATGGAAATCAAGAGATGGACCTTGATGACGACCTCCCCTTTTAGAAACTTATGACCCATAAAAAAACCACTGCTCTTTCTTTCAAGCAGTGGTTAGGATCAACTTAGCCTCACGAAAGCTACTACTCGTACTAATTTAACCTTCCTTCAATTAAGCATATTTAAAGCCTTTTTTCACCGCATAACTGTGCGGTATTTATCAAAGCACGATTGACGAAACACCAGGGACGAAATTGAGTAATTAACGTGAGTTCGAAATGAAGAATGTTTCTAAAAGAATTTTAAGAGACCTTTGCAAAACCACTTCAATCACAACATCCCTTTGCGAGCCTGCGAAGCAATCTCAGTTCAGAGGCTCTGATCGGGAGATTGCTTCACTCTGTTCGCAAAGGCGAAGGGTTTTGCAAAGGCCTCTTTAAGATAACTATGAGATTCATCTGACGGATACCTCGCCTGAATGGCTGGGCTGATCGGTGATAAAGGTGCAGGATGTTGGATTAGGATACGAACTGAACGTGGTGCTCGACATTAAACAATCGGTCAGATGGACTTGGAGCCATCGGACCGAGAGGCAGCGCAAACAACCACGAATCCGATCTGATGGAAACCCCATCTGATCGATGGCGCAAGCGCAGGATAATTATATCGAACGCACCTTAGTTAACTTCTTCTCCAGTCAGTCTCTTCTTTGGGCTTGTTATCCAGAATCTCCTCAATCTTATCCATTGCTCCCTTATCCACCTTATCAACAAGGTCAATCGCTTTCATATTTTGCTCCACCTGTTCTACACTGGATGCACCGGTGATCACTGTACTTACATTGGGATTTTTAAGGCACCAGATAAGCGCCAGCTGCGGCATGGGAACTCCTATATCATCAGAGACTTTCGCCAGCTTTTCTACTTTTCTCAGCTTTTCTTTCCCCTCTTCCGTTTCAAGCAGCTTCTTACGTAACCAGCTGTATTTTTCAAGATCCAGGCGTGAACCTTCCGGGATGCCGTCATTATATTTTCCGGTCAACAGACCACTTGCCAACGGACTCCAGATCGTTGTGCCCAATCCGATATCTTCATAAAGAGGAGCAAACTCAGCTTCCACCCTATCCCGTTTGAACATGTTGTACTCTGGCTGTTCCATCAGGGGTGGACGGAGATTATTTTCTTTGGCAAAATCATACGCTTTACGGATCTGTGTTGCGTTCCACTCACTGGTTCCCCAATACAATGCCTTCCCCTCATTGATCATTTGATTCATCGCCCAAACCGTTTCTTCGATGGGGGTATGAATATCGGGGCGGTGACAAAAGATCAGATCTACATAATCCGTTTGGAGTCTTTCAAGGGCCGCTTCCGTTCCTTCCTTGATATGCTTAAAGGAAAGTCCCTGATCATTAGGCCCCTCTCCTCCCCAAAAGATCTTAGTGGAAAGTACAAGGTCAGAGCGTTTCCATTCTGCTTTCTTGATCACCTCGCCCATTATGATCTCCGACTTACCGGACTCATAGGCCTCGGCATTGTCAAAAAAGTTCACCCCGGCATCATAGGCCGTCTTCATTTGGTTGTACGCAAGATCAGTATCCACCTGTTCACCGAAGGTGACCCAAGAGCCAAATGAGAGTGCCGATACTTTAAGTCCTGATCGTCCTAAAAATCTGTATTCCATAAAATTACAATTGGTTTAATTTTGGTTTTTTATTCTGATAATTTAACAGATGTGAAATTCAATACGTTCTAAAAAAATTGAATTAATAATATTCGAATCTGAGGGATAAGATTTTTATCTTTGGCGCCTCACTAAAGTGAGATAAACAATCAGGGCCCGTAGCTCAGTTGGTTAGAGCAGTCGACTCATAATCGATTGGTCGGGGGTTCAAGTCCCTCCGGGCCCACATTAGATAAAAACGAATGAGAGGGTGGAAAAACCCTCTCATTTCCCCTCCCTGGCTAAAAAAGCCTTATTTCTTACACAATGTAAGCGAACAAAAGGGTATCAAAGTGCACACTTTTGGTGCCTTCTTTTCCCAACTACTATGTATCATTTTGGAATCGCTGTTTGCAGAGGCTGCTGAATTAAACATTCGCTTACCGAACTTTAAATACCGAAGGCACCTGCTACGGTATTTCTTAACAAATGCGGTAAGTACTTCTATGATGAACTCTAAAAACTTGAGGCGGCTTATGACCCAGAGCTTTCTTACTCTGGACTAAAAGGTGAAAATCTGATCTATAAAGATGGAAAGCTTAGCTATATTTCACTATCCCCGTACCAAAGAACGAAAGGAAAGACTGATTTTTATCATAAATAAATTGAAAAAGGAACTGGATGCATATTTGAAAATTCGTGGAAAGACAAGCCCCAGTGATTATGTATTTATTTACACCAATGGGAATACAAAAGGCCAGCCGGCACGTGGAATGAGAGTATATTGGGAATTTAAACGCTACTGCAAGGAAGCTGAGATTCCCGCCTTTCGTCCGTTATATGGAATGCGACACCAAGCTGTTACTACCTGGATTGAGGTAGGTTTTCATGCGGCGGAAGCAAGTTGTATGGCAGGGCATTCAAGCCAGAAAGTGGCGGAGAAATACACTCACCTGACGGCAAAGTGGTTAAAAGACAAAATGGGCTTAATTTGACCCAGAGTAGATTCTATTTGTTCAGATATTAGGTAATGAATTAATTAGAGGTGATCAATTGGTTTGCGGTGATAAAAGCTGGTTCTTTTAAATTCATCAATTGAACAGTTTAAATTTGCTTTAATTGATTGTCTTAATTCATTTAAATTATCGAAACCCAAATTGAGAGAAAATTCATAAAGTGAACTTTTATCATAGCTAACTAATTCTTTTAAGCGTTCAAATCTTAAAAGATCAAAATAATAATATATACTATATCCATTTATATTTTTGAAGAGCTGATCTAAAGCAGAATATTTTTTTTGAAATTTTGATACTAAAAATTCTTTAAGAAGTGCTTTATCCACGACTTCTTCACTAAAATAAATCCATTTGATTAGAGTAATTTTTATTTGTTCAGAAATCTTATCGTGATCTGAAGAGATAATTTTAAACCCGTAAGGTTCGATAGCTTTTTTTATTTTTTCAGGGTGTGGATGTGGTAACTTATTAACCTTGACCGCAGCTTTATCCCAGTCTATACTTTCTACTAATATATCTTCCTGCTTAAAAATATTTCTTATCATTAATAAGCAACTTGGACAAACCATGTTTTTTATGTAAATAATTGTGGCAGTCTTATTCATAATTACACCATAAGATTATCGCTCAAATGAATATAAAGGCAGGAGCTTAAATCAGGCTTAAATTACCATTAATAGGTTTTGTCTATCAAAACTCACCTTATAAAGCATTTACCGGTTAGGAGCACCGCACAGAGAATTTCATTTTTTTTAACCGGTAAATGCGTTTTTAATTAATGGGTCGCATATAAAACTGAGTTGCCTTCTTTATCGAAAAGTCTGACCTCGTATGAATCATTTGTTTTTATGTCCATCCCAGGAGAGGCTGCCGGCATACCGGGTGCGGCAAGGCCTACAGCATCAGGCCGTTCTTTAAGCATTCTATTGATATCTTCTACAGGCACATGGCCCTCAACAACATAGTCATCGATAAAAGCAGTATGGCAAGATGCCAGATTTAAAGGAACATTATTGGTTTCTTTAATCGATATCATCTCACTTGAAACGTTCACTGATACTGGATAACCCTGTTTTCTAAGATAACTTGCCCATCTATCACAACAAGTACATTGTGGATTTTTGTACATAACTACTTCAGGAAGATCCAAATTAATAGATTCAGATATCCGATTAGACTTTTGGGTAAAAACCCAGACTACGACACCAGAAAAGATGATAATGCTTAGATACAAAATTGTTTTTTTATAATTCTTCATGAGTCTCAAAATTTTTATTAGGAGGAGGGGTTACGTCGTTCATGTTGTAAGAAATCACTACCTGAGGTTCCAGTCCTAATGTGAACTGATTTATGAACTGGGGAGACATAAATAATTCCATCACCTGGCTGTCCACTCCGAGCTTTATTTCGAATGATTTCGACTACCCGCTCGGTGTCTTTTTCACTACATACCACCACGAGTTTAACAATGTTGGTAAATCGTCCCGCAATTCTTACTGAAAGCTGCGCTTTTTCTGGGTCCGACATACGCCCCAGTCCCATTACATCGATAAGTGTCATGCAGCAGAAGCCTTGCGCTTCCAGTCCGTCAATGACCTCTTCTGCTTTTCGTTTGCGAATAAATGCTTTGATTTCATTCATAATTTTCACCGTATTTTGAGATAAGCGGATTCCTTAATTTGGCGAACCCGCTGTTTGTTAGTTAGTTGGTTAATTGTTGATCTTCACTGGTTGTTTTTACCAGTCGTTTTACTTCTCGGCTCTTCCAGAGGTAGTAGATGACAGGTATAACAACAAGGCTAAGTATCGTTGCCGATACCATGCCTCCTACCATTGGGGCGGCAATCCGTTTCATAACAGTAGCTCCCGTTCCTGTACCCCACATAATTGGCAGCAGACCGCCGGTGATGGCACAGACCGTCATAAAAATTGGGCGGATTCGCTGAGCTGATCCCTCAAAAATAGCCTGCTTTAAATCTTCGAGGTTCTTCATCTTGTCATTATATTTTCGATTGTTATATGCATTATCCAGATACGTAAGCATGATCACCCCGATTTCAGCAGCTACCCCGGCCAGAGCAATAGCACCAACCCCGACAGCTACACTTAGGTTGTAGTCAAGGATATACAGTAGCCAGAACGAGCCGACCAGGGAGAACGGGAGCGTTAGCAAAACGATCAAACTCTCCTGGAGATTCTTGAAGTTGAAGTAGAGTAACAGAAAGATAATCAGCAAAGTGATCGGTACTACTACTTGTAGGCGTTTTTTGGCTCGCTCCATGTATTCATATTGCCCACTCCAGGTTAGGCTGTACCCGGAGGGCAGATCCAACCGTTCATCAACAGTTTGTCGGGCTTGGTTTACATAGTTTCCGAGATCAGAAGTAGTTAAGTCCACATAGATCCAGCTGGAATAGCGGGCATTCTCGGTTTTGATCACAGGTGCGTCTTTGCGGATCTGGAGATCGGCTACGTATTCAATGGGTATTTGAGCACCAGAAGGAGTTGAAATCAATACCCGTCCGAGATCGGTAAGGTTTTCACGAGTCTCTCGGGCATACCGTACGTTGACCGGATAGCGTTCCAACCCTTCCACGGTCTCGGTTACGTTCATGCCGCCGATTGCTGATTGGATTACGTCTTGTACATCACCGGTCGTCAGTCCATACCGGGCAGCTTCTTTACGGTCGATATTGAAGTCCAGGTAGTTACCACCCGTGGTCTTGTCAGCAAAAACACTCAAGGTTCCGGGTACATCTCGTACTACCGAGGCTATGTCCGTACTGAGATCGGAAAGCGTTTGAAGATCTGGCCCGGTTACTTTTATACCAATCGGAGTTTTTATTCCTGTAGACAGCATATCTATTCGTGTCTTGATCGGCATAGTCCAGGCATTAGTAAGCCCCGGTATTTTGATGGCTGCATCCATCTCTTGCTTCAGCTTATCCATGGTCATACCCTCACGCCACTCATCCTCAGGTTTTAACTGGATGATGGTTTCGAACATCGATAGTGGTGCCGGATCTGTGGAAGTTTGAGCTCGTCCTGATTTCCCAAATACTGATTCTACTTCAGGGAAAGTGGCGATAATTTTATCTGTTTGCTGCAGGAGTTCTTTTGCCTTCGTTATACTGATGCCAGGGTCGGTGGTTGGCATATAAAGCAGGTCACCCTCTTCGATTGGAGGCATAAATTCCGAACCGAGACGTTGCAGTGGCACTATAGATATGGCAAGTATTGCAATAGAGGCTATGATGGTGGTCCACTTAAAGCGCAAAGCCAAATTTATTATTGGTTTGTAAATCCATATTAAAAACCGGTTAACGGGATTTTTATGTTCGGGTTGAATTTTACCACGGATCAGGTATCCCATTAATACTGGTACCAGCGTTACCGATAGCAGGGCAGCAGCAGCCATCGCATACGTTTTTGTAAAAGCAAGTGGTTTAAAAAGGCGGCCTTCCTGCCCCTGCAATGCAAAGATCGGCAGAAACGAAACTGTAATAATCAGTAAGGAAAAGAACAGGGCCGGCCCCACTTCTTTGGAAGCATCAATAATAATCCGCCAGTGATCCTTCTTTCCCCGATCTTTTTCCAGGTGTTTATGGGCATTTTCTACCATCACTATGGCGGCATCCACCATAGCCCCGATAGCAATGGCAATTCCACTAAGCGACATGATATTGGCATTGATACCCTGAAAATACATCACCATGAAGGCAGCTAAAATACCGATGGGCAAACTGATAATAGCCACTAATGAACTCCTGAAATGTAATAGGAATATCAACACAATGATGGCAACGACGATGCTTTCCTCCAGAAGTTTATGCTCCAGAAATTCAATAGCACGTTTAATCAGGCTGGAGCGATCATAAGCCGTTTTAATAGTGATACCTTCCGGAAGCCCGCTTTCAAGTTCTTTCAACTTGGCCTTTACGTTGTCGATGGTTTGCAGTGCATTTTCTCCAAACCGCATGATGACCACGCCGCCTACCGCCTCTCCTTCGCCGTTCCAGTCAGCAACTCCGCGACGCAGGTCCGGACCTATTTGAACATTAGCCACATTGCGAATAGTCACGGGAGTGCCGTTTCCGTCAGTTCCAATGGGCACATTTTCAACATCTTCGACCGTTTGAATATATCCCTTTCCGCGGACCATAAATTCGGTTTCGCTCATTTCCACCAAGCGGCCACCTACGTCGTTGTTACTACGTTTGATAGCCATTTTTACTTTCGACAGCGGAATATCATAAGCAAGCAGTTTATTAGGGTCTATCTCAACCTGATATTGTTTGACATGGCCGCCGATGCTGGCTACCTCAGCTACCCCGTCCACACTGAGTAGTTCGTACTTCAGAAACCAGTCCTGAATGGAGCGTAATTGCTGGAGATCATACTGGTCTCCACCATCCAGCACGTACTCATAAACCCAGCCCACACCGGTCGCATCCGGTCCAAGGGTGGGCGTAACCCCTTCCGGCAGGCTACTCCCCGCAGTATTAAGGTATTCCAGAACCCGGCTTCGGGCCCAATACATATCGGTATCATCCTCAAAAATGATATAGATAAATGAAAGTCCAAAAAATGAATAGCCACGGACCACTTTAGATTTGGGTACCGACATCATAGTAGTGGTTAGCGGATAGGTGACCTGATCCTCAACAACCTGAGGAGCCTGACCGGGATATTTGGTGAAAACAATGACCTGTACATCACTGAGATCCGGAATGGCGTCCACGGGTGTTTGATACATCACATAGGTACCACCCGCCAGTATTAGGATACTGGCAATGATCACCATAAAGCGGTTATTTACAGATAGTTCAATTATTTTCTGTAGCATTTCTTAATTCTCCAAAATGTTTAAAAGGGTTTGTGCTTTAATTTTGCCCATTGATTCACATATTCATATTTGAATGGTCGGTAGTGTCGGTTGGCATTTCATCATGATTCATTTCCCCACCGGTCATATCCATGTCTGAATGATCAATAGTGTCGACTGGTGTCTCATCGTGGTTCATTTCGCCACCAGTCATGTCCATATTCTCCATATCAGAGGTATCTTGCTTTTGCTGTAGCATTTTTTGAATCGCTTCTTGCAACCTGCTTTCACTATCGAAAAGGAACTGAGCAGAAGTAACAATCTCTTCACCCGGTTTGACGCCTCCCAATATTTCAATTTCATTGTTTCGCTCACCGCCTTCCATACCCAAGGCTACTTCGCGAGGCTCAAACGCCCCGTCTCCCTTGGCAACAAAAACGATATTACGTTCCCCGGTTCTGATGATAGCCTCATTCGGAATAATGGTTACGTTACGCTTAGGACGCGTTTGGATACGTACATTAGCAAACATCCCTGGCTTTAGCTCTTGGTTAGGATTGGGAAACTCCAGCCGCACCTGTACAGTTCGCGTTTTTTGATCCAGGCTCGGATAGACGTAGGCAACTGTTCCTTGGTAGGTTTTACCCGGCTGGTAGGAAAGTTCCATTTGCGCGGATTGTCCCTCCTCAATCCAGGGTACCTCATAGTCATACACGCTCGTTTGTACCCAAATGGTTGATAGATCTACTATTTTGTACGCAGGTGTACCCGCTTTTATATACTCACCTTCTACGGCATTTTTATGAAGCACCATTCCGGTCGCAGGCGACTTTAACGTGACGGCTTTTTTGACTTCCCCACTTTGTTCCAATTGTTTTATCTCTGATTCAGGAATGTCCCAATATTCTAAACGTTGGCGAGTAGCCTCAAGTAAGCTACTTCCTCCTGAACGGATGGTTTCAAAACTGCTGGAGGCTACCTTATCCTTTGTTTTTAGGGCTAACAGGTATTCCCGCTGGGTGGTAACCAACTCGGGAGAATAGATACTAAACAATGGCTGCCCAAGCCGGACCATTTTACCTGTATAATCCACATAAAGCTGTTCTACCCATCCGGAAACTTTGGGATTAACGTTAAAAAGCTTCTGTTCATCATATTCGATCTTCCCAACAGCGTTTACGACCGTTGATAAATCTTTTTGTTGAACCTGGGCTGTTCGCACATTCATATTTTGAACAACTACAGGGTTTATTGTTATCATACCTTCCGAGCTGTTAGCTCCATCGGCATATACCGGAACCAGATCCATTCCCATGCTGGATTTGCCGGGTTTATCATAAATTTCAGTAGGATTCATGGGGGCCTGCCAATACAGTATTTTACGATCTCCTTGCTTCTCAGCATCAGATTCGGATTTCGGCATATTCTCCATCTCTTCCGTAGTTTGTGTAGTAGATGCTGAACTGTTGGTAGTTTGTGTCCCCAGCCAATACCCACCCAGTGAAAAGGCGACAACTGCTCCGAGGGAAAGAAGTATAGATTTAGTATTCATGATGCTTGTTCTCATTGTTTAAATTTTGAAAATGGTTTAAAACTCAGTGCCGATAAGTGCTTCTATTTCTGCCATAGATTTGTGGTAATCAGCTAAAAAGCGATGGTAATCCAGACGAAACTGGAATAGTGTCAGTTCGCTATCGAGTAGAGACAGAAAGTCTACCTTATCATTCTGATATCCGGCTATTGATGATTCAAGGGATTCTTCGGCCTGAGGAATAATCCCAGTTTTGTACAATTCTAATAGTCTCTGGTTTTTTTCAAGATCAGTCAGCGACTGTTGAAGCTTTTGTTCAATGGTGTTTGCAATATTTTGATAGCGATACTCCATGGAAGATTGTTGAATTCGGGTCTCTTGCACCTTTTTATCCTGTTTCTTATTGAAATAGAGAGGGATTTTGACATTGAACATAGCCGAGACAAAATCATAGCCCGGCATTCCGTTTTGCAGTTCATTTCGTTGGGTATAAGCTACACCAACTGAAAAATCCGGATATCGGTCTTTTAGTGCTAAATCTACCTTCTGTCCGCTTTGTTTAATGGCCGTTTTCCATGCTGCAAGTACCGGGCTGGTACTGTCGGCTCGTTGTATGAGCATCTGTAGTTTGGTAGTCCAGGTTTCCGGTTCAAGTGCAACCGACTTTCCAAGTGGCGTATCTGCGGGCTCGTTTAAAAGGGTATTAATGCGGGCCTGAGCAGCTTCACGCTGCTGGAGAAGCTTGAGTTCTTGATCAATCATTTTTGAAAGAGCTACTTGTGCTCGCAGTACATCCGGTTGAGTCCCTTTGCCCACACCATACCGTGTTTCAGCAATTTCTACGAATTCTTTGAGCAGCTCTTGGTTACTTGCTACTGTTGCAAGAGCTTGATCTATGTAGTATAGATCGTAAAAAGCTTGTTTGGTTCTTTTTATAAGCTGATTCTTGAGTTCTCGATACCGGTGCAAGACTATCCCTGACTCACTTCTTGCAATATCACCCTTCAGGCTAAGTTTTCCCGGAAAAGGAAATGGTTGCATTAATGAGATCTGTTTTCCGGTCATTGGCTCCTGGTCGAGAGCAAAACTGTTGACCGGCAGGTTCATGATATTTAAACCGAGTATCGGGTCGGGTAATGCCTCTTGTGGAGAAATTCGGGTTTTACTTGCTTCCCATTCCTGAAAAGAAGATTTCAGTTCGGGATTTTGAGTTAGTACTGTCTGAACAAGTGAATCTAAAACTAATGTTGAATTAGTTGTTTGAGCCATTCCTGTTGCGGTTACTAAAAGCCACAGTAAGAGCGTTATGCCAAGCTCTCGTAATACTTGGTGTTTCATAGATTATACCTTTAAAGTTCAATCAATTTGTGAAAATGAGGGCTGTTTATTTAAAATATCCGGCAACAATTGCCGGGTGTATTGGAATTGCGAACTCTTTTCAGGAAGCCATACTAAAAAATGGGTATAGTATTTTCTGAAAATGACTATAGAAGGCTGAGCACGCAGAAAAGGGAGGATGGGCTAATTCAGGAACACACTATTTAGCAGGTAGATCTCCCGAACTTGTAGGATTTCCTGGGAAAAATCGGAGACTACCTTAACAACAGGTTTAAAATAGGTGTTGAATTCTGATTTGGTTAATAAAACCCCAGATATATGTAAATTTTCGTGATGAGTTATCGGAGCTTCGCTTAACCCTGTTTTTAATGCTTCTTCACATAGTTTAATCTGCGAACAATTGTCATGGCTAAGGTTAGTTTGGGGAGCGTCTGACTCTGTATCCAACCAACATGAAGATACGTTGTGTGTTTCCACAGATTCTACAGAAGAGGTATTATCGCAAAACAGTAATGCTGCTTCCATAGCAGATGGAAAGAGCAGATTCACAAAAACTGCAAGAAGAAGCCAAATGGCCGGAAGTCGATATGTGTTAGTATTTTTCTTCAAGGATTAATTATAATACAGATCCATTAGAACTTTTATAGATATTCAATTTCTTAAATCTTTAAAATAGTTTCAACCTTCAACTATAACAAGTTACAAACTGTATCCTTAAATGAAGCTTAAATCTAATGAAATATTTTATTCCTAAAGATGAGTCAATTTCATCAAGGTAATGATATTGGAAAAAAGCAGGATATCAATGCAACATGAATCGACTTTCGGTACTCAGGATGAATGAAAATACATCTATTAGAAGGTAAAAGCTGAGTCCTAAGAGAAGTACTGGGATATAATTCACAAAATTGAAAACTTGCAACGGATAAAAAAACGCTGATTGATCTCATTGAGTACTCACTGGCGACGGTCTCAAAAAGGAGTGCCCGAATAGTAGTGAGATGATAAAACTGAAAAAAGATGATTGTTGGGTATTCTGCTCTCACGTGGATGTATCATGCCCTTCCATTCAAATGCATAGAAGGGTTGCTGAGTTTGCATCATGACCAATGCAAAGCTATGATTTTCCATTCTCCATTTTCTTTCTTCAACACCGCTAACTCAAGACTGGTTCGGTCAATTTCTCGTTCATTATAGGTTCCGGTCATTTTTGTTTGAGACGAAACCCAAGCTATATTTCCTTCGATGGTTATTTGTTCAGAGATTACTTCACGATTCATTGCGCTTAAAAACCTGCCGTCTGAATGAAAGTGGTGAGAAAGGTACTGTTCTTTTGTTTCACTGCTGCTTCCTTCCAGAATTATGACATTATCATGAAGTAATCCAGAAGCAACTTCCGAGTTATTTTCAACAATGGCATTTTCGAAGTCGGCTAGTGTTTTACTGATAGCCTGTTTTTCTGACTGTTGCGCAACAGCTACAATGGAAGTGCTAATTAATATTAATGTAAGAGTGAATACTGTCTTCATAAGATTTCTTGATTAGGATTAGTTAGTAGTATTTAAGATCTAAAGCTTTGCATTCATATTAATCCACCGTTCGTAAGTTTCATTGTCCCATAGATTTTGAACAAAAGCGATCACTGCTAATTTCTCTTCTTCAGAAAGCACTTCTTTAAACGCGGGCATGCTTCCACCCAATGGAATACCACCATTGTTAATCGTTTCAAACAGTACTTCTGTAGAGTGATGCCAAGTATGTGCCGTACCATTTAAAGGCGGAGCAGGAAATTTCCCGTTGGGATTTGGTGTCTTCCAGTCTTCCACTAACCCTTGTCCTCTGCTTCCGTGGCATTGTACACAATTTGCTGTAAATACCTGCTTTCCCATTTCAAATTGCTGTTGTGTATACCACCGGCTTTTCTTGAAAGAAATAGGTTCAGAACTAACTTCCTTCTTTTTTGCTTCCTTACCACAGCCCACCAGAGAAATTGCTATTGAAGCGAAAATAAATAGATTTAGTAATTTTTTTCTATGTGTCATTATTATGTTTGATATAGGGCAGTTGATAGTTTTCTGCAAGATAAACACTAAGTGCGGGTAAAAAAGTAATCTGAAGGATCGGAGTCAAACCAACTTTATAATTAAATAAATAGAGGGTGGGCATACTTGTATCATATTTCCAAAGCTCCAAATATAATGCCATCCATTCAAGAAAGATACTGGCTCCAAAACTTAGTGCAAGTAAAAATAGATATTTTATCACTGTTTTTTGAAGCAGGCCTGTTGATTTAAAAAGTTTCTTCAATCCTTGCCAAAGCCCTAAAACAATTAATATATCTCCAAATACTGCCCCCCACATCCAAAAAGTTGCTTTCCAGAATCCCCAACTCCACATCTCATAAAAAAACAGACACTGAGTAAATTCCCAAATCGTGTTTAAAAGAAATGCCCAAAAAATCACTTTGGGCATTTTACTCTTTTTTATCATTCTGTAAACGAAAACAAATTAATTTTTTACAGGTCTGGATGAACCATGGTTCTGCATGATTTTCCAGCCGTCGTCCGTTTTTTTAAGTACTGAGGTAGCTACGGCTTGTCTTTCTATGGTTCTACTCTCCTCTCCTCCGGTCACGATTTTATAATTGTACGTTTCGAAAGCCACAGCTACATCCCCTTCTATCTGGACATTAACCATGTAATCACTAAAAGAGAATTCTTCAAAATGGGCTAACTCAGGTCCAATATGATGATCTAGGTATTGCTTATAGGTTCCTTCATGACTCCCATTCTCAAAGATTGCTGAGTTTTCAGTAAAAAGCTTTTCTGTGTCGGATACATCCAAAGCTTCGAGTGCATTTTTATAAGCTTTCAGAACTTTTTTTACAGCGTCCGCTTCCTCAGAAGAAGCCATTTCCTTATGATCTCCGTGATCATTATGCTGAGCATACATCAATCCGGGAGTAGACAATAATAAGAGTGTTAGTATAATTTTTTTCATAATGGTTTTGGTTTTGGTTTTGGTTTTGGTTATTTGATTTATGTGTTGATCATTTAAGTTCATTTGTTTGATGGAAAAATTCAATTAATTTGTACGATTTATTAATAGTCTCCGGTAGATTTAAGCGTATCTCCCAAGAAACCGGGTGCTAAATTCTGAATTAGTTGACGAACGCTGTCTGCCTTAATTCTTTCTCCGGCGTTTTCCAGCAATAGATAACGATAATACTGCAAGCCGACTTCAACGTATTGCCGTTCATTCGCAGGAAGACCAGACAAGTATGGATCTTGATTCGCAGGAATTTTGTCCGCTAATGTCGTTAAAAGTTGTTCTAATTCTTTGCCTGCAATAAAGGTTGCGCTGCCTGCATTGGCTTTTTGCGATAAAACAGGTGCGGTAAACTCTATAGAGCGCTTGTCATCCGTATTAAGTTCTGTTCCTGTTAATTGTTCTTTGAGGGCATTCAAATTTCCCAGATAAAAAAGGCCGGCCATATGCTCCGCTTTGGCAGAGTCTTTTGGTCCTACTACATTCACAATATTTTTCTGTAAAACTTCCTGATCAAGTTCTGCCCCCTTTTGCTGGCCTACCAAGGCAATACTTGCCCTTGAGCCGGAAAAATCGGCACGCCACAAGGTAACTTCCGAAAAAACAGAATCAAATGTAGCAGCGATAATTTTGAAACTTTCAGGGGTTAACTGATACAAAGGCAGCCATTGCGCAAAGAGTCCGCCGGGTTTAAGCTGTTTTTTGGCACGTTGAAAATGTTCCAGGGTATAAAGACTACCTGTACCGGAATGCCAGGGCGTAAACAGATCCCCCACAATTACATCAAATTTTTCATTAGTACCAAGCAGGTAATTTCGCGCATCATCGGCAATAATTTCGACTCTTGGGTCATGGAACAACCCGTTTGCCCATGGCGCATAATAACGCTCTGCACCTTCGATAACATTTGAAACCAGCTCAACAGCCACTACACGTTTTACGTTGTGGTTGAGTGAAGCTCCTGCTGTAATACCTGTGCCCATGCCTAAAAACAAGGTGTGCTTAGGCATGGGATGGAGCAAAAGCGGGATATGTCCTTGCATTTGTTCGACCAGAGCAGAACGAGTATCTCCGAGAACGTAAAAATTATCCAGCCTCATTTGTATATTATTATCTGATTTAACAACGGAGACAACACCATCGGTTGATTGCCAAATATCCAGCAACCGTTCCCCTTTCTCTAAACGAACTAAAGGCGGTGCTGATAGTGCTGCAACAAATATAAGCCCGGCCACAGGCAATGCCATCCACCGCATATTTTTTGTATCCCTCATTGAAGCAGCAACCAACAGTGCCAGACCTCCATAGATAGCGGCTACAATTTTCATACTTCCCCAAATTCCCAATATATCAAGCAGAAAAAAGCCGATCAAAATAGGGCCTGCAGCACTTCCAAGGGCATTAAATAACACCAATAATCCCACAAACCGGCCTGGTTCCCGGTTTAATTGGGGAGCTGCTTTTAACAGGTACGGAAATACGGCACCAATAAGCAGGGTTGGAGGCATAACCACAATAAAGGCAAGCTTAAAAACAACCCATACATATTGGGGCCAGGGGACACTTGAGGCGACATAAGAAAGCCCGTTTGTAGCAGTATTAAAAATGGCGATTGATAACCCAAGCAGAATTGTACCCAGTGAAAGCAGTACCAGTAGTACAGGAGTGGGCCGCAATGATAATCGTACAAGTATATGCGCTAAAAGACCTCCAAGACCAAGTGCAATAAGAAATACTACTAATATTGCCGAAAAAGAGTACACCGAGTTTTGTAATACTTGCGAAAACATACGTATCCAAATAGTTTCTGCTGAAAGTGCCAGCAGTCCAGACAAAAATGCTAACATTAGCATCCATGAATAGGTTACAGTAGATGCCGGATGAACCGACACCGTTGCTTTTTCATTTTTCGTAAAAGGTTTGGGAGGGGGGTTATTTCTAAACGCTGGTTTGCTGTCTCCGGAGGATAGGCGGTCAAGTACCAAGGCCGCCGCACCGATGCATGCTGCCAATCCCACTGCGAAGGCATAAGTTGAACTAACCCCATAGTTTGAGAGAAGAAAAAAGCCCGCGAAAAATGCGCCAAGTGATGCACCGATTGTGTTTAGTGCATAGAGAAAAGTACCTTGAACGGCGAGTTTCCGTCGGCTTTTACCCACGTATTGTACCAGTACAGGAAAGGTGCCGCCCATAAGAACGGTTGGTATTAGTAGGAGTGTAGTGCTGAAAATAAATTTCGAAAGGGTTAACATACCGCTATGCCCATCAAGGATAGCGACAACGGATGCGTAGTGGGTTTCATAAAAATCCAGCCCTGGAATCCAGAGGAGGGCGGTTAAGGCTACACCTATTTCCATAAGTCCATATACGGTGAGCGGACGGCGAAACCTGGGCGCAGCGTTTCCCCAAAACCAGCCACCAATGGCCAGCCCGAGAAAAAAAGCGGCAAGTGTAGCGGCCGTTGCATAGGCGGCATTTCCGAAAACTAAACCCAGGCGATACATCCATACAACCTGTAAGATTAAGCCGGCAGTGCCTGAGAGAAAAAATAAACCCGCCAAAATAAGTACATGTTTTGAACCGGGGGATTTATCAATAAGAAACTGTTTGGTGTGGGTTGGCACTATGGTCAGGTTTATATTTGATAAAGTACATAGCTTAGAAATAAAGAGGGGGCTATCCAAGCCCCCTCTTTATATTTTTAAAATAGGTCAGATTTTTTGTTTAAGTATCTTGTTCATCCAGACATCCCTGGAAATTTGGGTTGTTCTCCTCGGACTGAGGTACAGGAAATGAAAGTACAGACTCATATTGCCCTCCTTTAAAATATGTACCCCAAGGGAACACATCTGCTGCATTTCTACCATACACACGTACCAATCTGCGCAGGTCTCCCTGTCGGTGGCCTGTACTAAACAGCCAGAAGGCTCTTTCTTTGAAATGGTACGCACGAAGTTCATCCTGATCCATTCCGGATAAGTCATCTGCAGGTAATCCTTCCAGGGCTCTCAGGGAATTATGGATGTCTTCAACAGCCTGGGGATCCGCTGCCTGCACGGCTGCTTCAGCTTCAATTAGCCGGGCCTCAATACCGGAAGCCAACACAACAGGTGCGCTCGATGAAGTGTATTTAAGTTGATTGTAGTATTTGGTTATGTCGTCTTGTCCTTTTTCGTCATTGTCTTCCCAGGGAGTTCGTGGATCGTTTGCCGAGCGATACATCAAGCCGTTTCCGCCCTTGCCATCAGCAATAGACCACTGCTGGCGCACGGTACTCATAATATAGATTCCATTCTCTTGCCGTCGGCTGTTATCGGAATGTTCGATGTTATAAACGAAGTCGGTTGGTACTGATTGAACAGTGTTGGCTGCTTCACTGATTTGGCCTAATCCCAGAAGGGCTCGGGCTTTACCAATACGTGCAAGGTTCGCCATCTGTGTATTAGCCGATCCTGCACTGTTCAGTGCCTCGTCGAACCAATCTGCTGCACGGGTGAACATTTGCTCGGTTGTCAGTGGCTCCCCAAACTGTAAATCTCCACCATCAGCCGGTGCCTTACTGAAAGGTACTCCCGGACAAAAGGTTTCGGCAAACATTACATAGGAGTAGCCCGCAACATTCTGCATTTCACTTTCTATGGCAGTTAAACCGCCGATTTCTGCTGCCTGTTCGGCCGCTCTCTCAGCAGCAGCACGGGCTCTGTGCATGTTTTCATAGATTCCGCCCATCGTTCCATTTGTACTTTGTACGTTGCGGGTATCTGCTTCACGCCGTGTGGGGAAAGTACCCGTGTAAATGTATTCGTCGGTCATAAGAGCGCTCATTGTGATAAGGCCGGGCGTTGCACCATGTCCTGCCGCCGACCCGCTCATAGCAACAGCCAGGTCTCCGAGCGAACCCGCCCGAAGTGTTTCAAGACCTTGCTGGCCGACCAGCGATTCAGGGGTAACAATATCAGGGTCTGTAACATTAACCATATCATCACAGGAGTAAGTGCCAAACACAACTATGGCTGTTATACCTGCAATAACAAGCTGCCTCCAAATTCGATTGTTATTCTTTAGTAGTGTACTCATAATAATTTCTCCAATTAAAAGTTTTAAGCGGTTAAAATGATATGTTAAGACGTGCTTTCCATGTACGAACCGGAGGCTGAGTCATAAAATCATCGATAATGAAATTGGCTTGGCCTCTTGAGCTAATTTCGGGATCTAGCCCGCTATAATCGGTCCATAAACCAAGATTTGCTCCTGAAAGCGTAAGACTTAGATCGGAAACTCCAAGTGCATCAAGCCATTTCAGAGGGGCATTATAGGTCAGCGATACTTCGCGCAACCGCCAGAATGAGGCGTCTTCAATATATCCAGCTTCAGTACCAAAGAATTTAGAAGCTACTGCCCTGGCCTGATTCTCCAGTGAGGCATTTGGGTCATTTAAAGCCTCTGTATTATTGTTTCCATTCCGCCACGCGTTTGTATTGTTGTACAGTTTTCGTCCTCCTCTATAGTTCAGGAGTGCACTAACTACAATCCGGTCTCCAAATAAACCAGATGTACCTGTAAAGGTAACATCGGTATCTCCAAAAGGAGAGCCCAGATAAACAGCCTCGTTACCTACAGTAACTTCATTTCTGCCTATCAAACCATCACCGTTGGCATCACTGAAAGTATATTTTTCATCCCAATATCCGCCCAGTGGATAGCCTTCAACGTGGCGCTGAACACTGCTAATGATAACAGGCTCAATTCCATTTCCTAACTCCTTGAGTTCGTTATTTATCAATGATCCTACAATATCGAAGTTGAAATAAGCAGTTTCATTTTGAAGTACGGTGGTACTTAAAGAAAGCTCAAAGCCAGTATTGGCAACAGAACCGAGATTCTCAAATCGGCCGCCTCCTGCGCCAAGCGAAGGAGGAAGCTGCCTGAATATCAGGGCATCCTGAGTTTGCTTGTTAAAATAGGTAGCTTCAAGAGCAACACGGTCTGAAAGCATGGTTGCATCCATACCGATTTCAAATTCCCCTGAACGCTCTGGTTTAAGATCAGAATTACCGACCCCGCCAAAGGTTACCCCGGTTACACTTTCCCCATTAACTGTGGCTGCAACAGGGATAAAAAACCTCAAGGCATCGTTTGTGCCCGGCTGTACTCCTGATTCGCCCCAAGCGCTTCGAAGGCGAAGCGAAGATAGCCAACGGCCTGTACTAAAAAATGACTCTTCCGAAATAAGCCAGGAAGCACTGATTTTGGGATAGAATACCGCATTAAATTGGGCGCCAAAGGCGCTTCCACGGTCAGCCCGGACAGCACCGGTTACAAACAGTTTATCTTGAAAGCTAAGCCTTTCTTCTAAAAACACACCAACGGTACGTTGTTCGGTAGTTTGCTCGGTGCTTGTAGTATTTGCTGCACCAGCAATTGATTCACTTCCTGCTACTATCTGGCGGCCGGTAGCGAGCGTTCCTCGAGTCAAATCCTGCAGATATTGAAATCCTACAGAAGTACGGGAAGATAAATTCTCAGATACTTCCTTACTATATGTTCCATTTGCATCCAAAGTGTAGTTAAACACATCGAATCGATTGGATATACGCACTCCATCTTTAAAATCAAGAAAATCCGGTGCTGTTCCAGTCGGAAAAAATTGATTGTCCCAGCGGGAGGTATAATCCAGCCCACCCGACAACCGGAAATTCAGATTTTGGGAAGGAACCCACTCTGTTTCAAGCCCAGTGGTGAAACGATTGATCTGCTGGCGTGAATCAACAGTGAACAATTGTGCGGGGGTAAATTCACCCCATCCGTTATTGATATCAGGTGTGGCCTGCCCGTTAAGGCCTTGTCCCAAAAGGCCAATAGAAAAAGTACCATTCATGGGGAGCTCCAAATTACTGTTTGTATATCCGGTATTTAGGGTAACCTTCAGGTCTTCGTTAATATAAGATTGAAAATTACCTCTTAAACTTGCCTTTTTAAGGTTGTTAACAGGAAGAGTTCCTTCATTGTCGGCATAATTCCCAGATATAAAGTAGTTCAGTGTTTCGCTTCCTCCAGATACACTTAAACCTAACCCATAGGTATTTCCTGTACGGTAAGGGGAACTAACAGATTCGTTAAGTGGCTGATAGGAGCTAATGCTGCTCTGAGTACAGGTCCCTTCTGCTGCTTCGAAAGTAAAACAAGGATTACCTGATGCATCAACTGCACGAAAATTAGCAGGGTAGGTAGTCACATTATTTACGATCCCGGTTTCTGTAAAGGCAGCCCATCTTGGTTCACCAGATTGGCCTTTTTTTGTTGTAATACGAATAACCCCATTAGCGGCTACCGAACCATATAAGGTTGCCGCAGAGGGCCCCTTAATAACTTCGATAGATTCAATATTTTCCGGATTGAGGTCGCCTAACCGAGACGGTGCTTGTCCACCCGTTTCAAAAGAGATAGAGTTAGGGTCGTTGTTAATTCTGACACCATCAACATAAATCACCGGTTCGTTAGAGAGTGAGGCACTATTCGAACCGCGAATTCTAATCCGGGTTCCCATTCCGGTAGCTCCGCCACTATTTACAATTTGTACTCCTGCTGCCTGGCCTTGCAGCAACCCGGCAACATCACTAATAGGCCGCGTTTTAACATCATTAACAGCATCAATACGGGAAATAGCGTTCCCAATTTCGACCTTTCTACGCACACCAGTTGCCGTTACAAATAATTCATCCATATCTAAAACGGAAGATTCTAGTTGAAAATTAACCGTTACTTCTCCCCCGGATACATTTACAGATTTACTTGTCGTTTTAAAACCCAGGAATTTTGCAGTAATTATGTATGATCCATCTGGAACATTATTGATAGAATAGTTACCATCGGCATTGGTAGAGGTACCGAGAATAGGGTCCGTTTCCTCAACAACAATATTTACACCCGCCAGTGGCTCCCCTGCTTTGGCATCGGTCACCTTACCAGTAATACTCCCTTGAAATATTACAGGAACGGGTTTCTTTCTAATCACAATCTGCCCATTGGGCGATGCCACCATTTCTAACTTCGTATCTTTTAATACTTGTTCAAGAGCTTCTTTAGCGGTTATACCCTCCACAACCATAGTTATTTTTTGTACGGGTATGATTTTTTTATTGTAAGCCAGCCTTATGTTTCCTTTTTTAGCTATCATAAGAAGTGCTTTTTCGACAGGCACTTCTTTTAGGTCAAGCGAAATTTTTTGCTCATAAGGTGAATAATCCTGGTCATACCAAGACAGAGAAACAAACTGCCTGCTTTGGTCTTGTGCGTAAATGTTCGACACCATTAAAAGTACCAAACATGCCGGTAATAATAGAGTTAGTAGCTTTTGTTTTTTCATAGGTATATTATTGACAGGTTTCTATTACTGTTATCAATTATTGTTTAAAGGTGAAAGAGCCATCATGTTTCACATAGGTCAGGTCAAGGGACATTGCTATAGCGTCAAGCACCTCTTCCAACGGCTGTCGTTGGCTGAACGTAGCAGTAAGCTTACGCTCTCTAATGTTAGCACCTTCGACATTAAAGGTTAGGTCATACCATCTTTCCAGCCTGGTTACTACTTTGCTAAGTGGCTGGTTTTCAAAAATCAATTTTCCGCTCATCCATCCTATATAGGCGTTTACATCTACCTTTTTAGTAGTTAATATTTGATCGGAAGAGGTATAGCTGCCAAGCTCGCCAGGTTTCAATAGAATTTGTCTATTTGTTCTTTCGGCTCTTAATTCGACGCTTCCTTCAACTACAACTACCTGCACTTTTTCGTCATCAGGATAGGAAACAATATTAAATTGCGTTCCCAGTACTTCCGTAGTGGTTTCATTTACATAAACTCTAAAGGGATGATCTGGGTCCACTGTTACATCAAAAAATGCTTCTCCTTCTAAAAAAACTTCTCTTGAGCCGGATATATACTCACTTGAAAGCCGGATTTTACTTTCCGGGGCCAGTGTAATTTCAGTACCGTCACTCAAATGGAATTTTTTGTGTTCTCCCTTCCTGGCAATAAATTCTTTTAGCTGTTGTTGGTTCTGAACTTGTTCACCTGCGGTATGCTCTGAAAATTGATAAAATAGGATACCCGTAATAGCACTAATCAAAAGAATAGCAGCAATTCTGGCTATATAGTTTATAGAAAAACCGGTATTTCGATTTTTCTTTTTATTGAGTGTGTAAGAACCATTAATAGACCGCACATTTTCGGGGGCATTGAGTTTTTGAAGAACATTATTCCATGCTTTATTCGTATCCCATTTGCCCGTTCGGCTAACCGATAGCTCCCATGCCTTCCGAACTTCATTTACGATATTTTTGAAATCTTCGTCAGATAACATCTTGTTTTCTACGGTCTTTTTTTTCTCAATACTGCAATTTCCGGTAACGTATTTAGCAACTTCAATCCACTCATTATTCTTTAGCATGCAACAATTTCAGTAATTTTAATGGTCGTCTCACTAACTAATACAACTGAATAAGGTGGCACCCTTACAAAAATATTTTTTTCTATGTTGATTTGTTACGGGGAGTGAATATCTAATCGATAAATATAAATTGCCGAAAGGCAGACTAAGTATTTCCGCCGTAATAGCTGGCGAACAGATTTATTCTTATGGCAAGGTCAAAAAAGGATATTGAACGAATGCACCATTGGAAGGTTATACGCGAAATGAATTTCCCTGCGGATATAATTTGGTTTTTATACAGAAATTAGCTTGGAGCCAAATTTTTAATCAACAGAAGTTGAGCAGACTTTGCCAGTAATACCAACTGGATGGGAGCAGTTGCAGTTTAGATTAACGTGAATTCGAGATAAAGACCATCGCTTGAATACGTTGAGAGGGCATTTCGCAGCGAATGCACGTAATCCTGGGGTTGGTCAGGTATCGAATACGGAATGAATGGCCACCGTTAGATCCCCGCCTCCACGGGAATGACCACGAGCATCCATTTTTATCCTTTTAACTTAGTTCTTATCTCGAACGGACGTTAGATTAATAAAAACATTGCCTTATTGCCAATAATAACCAAATAAGAGAGGCCATACAATAGACTAAGGTGTGACTTGGTTTTGGTTGGTTATGGTTCTGCGTAGAATTAGTCGAGTTTTTGTTTTAGATAACTTCTAAGGTGTTTTAAAGATCGACCCATTTGTGTTTCAACAGTTTTAATCGAGATGTCAAGTGTCTTAGAAATTTCCATATACGTTAGCCCGTGATTGCGACTCAGTTCATAAATGGCACGGCGCTTCTCGGGAAGCTGATGAATGGCTTCTTGCACCCATTTTATTACTTGTTCCGGGTCCGCCTCTTTTATTGCAGGCGGGTTAAAGCTGGTGGTTGAATGGGTGGCTTTCTTTTGCTTCCACTCTTCCACAATCTGCTTGTGTTTTAAATAATTTAACGACTGATTTCTAACGGCTTTATATAAGTAAGATTTGATTAATCCGTTAGGATGCCAGTCCTCTCTTTTCTCCCATATATTTACAAAAACTTCTTGTACTTGGTCTTCAGCAATAGCGGAACTTTTAACAAACTTGAATGCATAATCACAGAGAGGAGCATAAAAATTTCTAAACAAGATCTCAAACGAGGCTCCATCACCTTCGCGAATTTTTTTGATTAATATATCGTCAGATATTTGCATAGGAAATAAGTTCCTTAACAAAGACTTACGGGCATTTCACTAACTGATGCCATCATTTCCATTATATTTTTCTAAAAGGTTATGACAGGACTGTTCAGTCTTGCAACAATTTTTTTGCAATAACTATAAAAGGCTTATTACCCTATTTTTTTTGAGCTTTTATAACAAGAATGGACGGGTTTTTCTATAGTTGTGTTAGGCTCATCTTTTGGAGTGCAAGAGTTCCACTTCCTTCTACTTTGAGGCCTACACTACCCGCTTTAGGTGCATCGCCATGGCCATGAACAACCATTTCTTTGTTGATATATCCGCGGAAGTGCGTTCCATTCCCTACTACCCGAACAAACATTGACTTTGAAACATCGGTGGTTCCTTCTTCAAATATTTCTTCTTCTCCGTTAACTAAACGCCCTTGTTTCACGGTGCCATCAGAAGCAACGGATACAAAATCAAAATTAGACTCGTCCTGCACATTATTTGTTAACATTACCATTCCATCAAGAGCTGAGATGTCCAGATAATAATCGACTTGTACAGTTTTGTAAGATTCGTGTCCTACAAAGAAACCATTTAAATTATCTCCGCTAAAGGAAAGAACATAATTGCCATTATTAGTTTGTACTGTTTCGGCATTTACCTCTTCTAAACTTCCTGTTAGCCAATGGAAATTACTCTTCAAATCTGAAATAGCATTCATATCTATGTCCCATTCCCAATTTCCATTACCTGTAATTTTAAAGGCTGTAGCCCCCCCCATCGAACTCTCATCATGGCTTTCTCCTGCGGCTTCTGAATGTTCTTCCATTCCTTCATCATGATCGTCCGCAGCCTCACTGGATTCATCATGATCTGTTTCATGATCGTGCTGTACCGGATTTTCGATATCAACATTTTGGACTCCAACTCCGTACTTAAAAACCATTTTTGCACCATTATCTCCTGTCTGGAAAAGCATGAATAAACCTGCAAGGGAAAGTGCAAAAAATCCAATATGATATTTCAAACGATGCTCTTCACGTCCTTTCCATGTTGCCAAAAGCCGTGCAACGGCATAAATTCCATAAAACCATACTGTGTAAAGTGCCCAGTCGGCATGTGTTGTAAGCACAGATTGTGCTTCGGCAGGTAAGAAAACGCTATCAGCCGCTGCTTTACCGGTAAAATAAACACCTACGGCTATAGCTGCTCCTACGGCATATAGAAAAGCAGTGGCCTCCTCTGTCCACCATTTCTTCTTCTTCGGAAGAAAGAAAGAAACAAAATCAAAAAAAATGGCAATAGCTAAGATAGCCACCGGAAAGTGTACCACCAGCGGATGTATGTTGGGTGCCCATTCGGGAATCAAATTCATAATAATCCTCAATTATTTGGTTTTTAAATAATGATTTAATAAAACAGCCTGCGAAATCTAGAAGGTAATCAACCAACCTTAAATTAAACTTAAATTAAATTTTTGGATCACTTTATGGTGTAATCTATCCGAGAGGCAATAGAGCAAAGTAGCAGCGGGCTGCTATTTCTCATCCTACTTAAAGTGAGCCCCCGTTCTACTCGGCAATGGTAAACGGAATGTTGATTTTCAGCTTTATATTTCGCCCGGGATTAAGGGCATACTCCTTATATCGACTCAAATGTGATCGATAGGCCTTGTTAAACAGGTTTTCAGCCTGGAGGATTATATTCAGTTTTTTAGAGCCTATCTGAAATTTACTCCCCATACTCAGGTCTACAAGAGTGTAGCCGCCGGTTGGGGTTTCAAATCCAGCTATTCGGTCTTGTTTGGCAAAAATATAGGTATCTACCGAAACGTATGGCTCGTAAATAAGTCCCAGTTTAGGCCTGGTAAGCTTTGCTCCCAGTTTCAGTTGGTCTGCAGGCATCAAGGGCAAAGGGGTGTCAATACGCTGGTTCGTGCCTCTTACAATGCTGTACCCTCCGGACAAAATTAACCACGAGAATGTCTGAGCTTGCAATGAATATTCCAATCCGTAGATACGGGCGTTGGCCTGTTCATATTGATACTTTCTAAAACCGGATTCGGGATCAAATTCACTGGTTGGATTTGGGAATATGTAATTGTTGAGTCGGTTATTATAGATCGATAGTTCGCTCTGAAAAGCTCCGGAAATATATTTGGCTGAAGCATCGATATTAAAGGAAGATTCCGGGTCCATGCTGCTGTCCCCGATTTCAAAGCGCGCAGTCCCTTCGTGAACTCCGTCAACATATAGCTCGAACGCGGTTGGCGCCCTCCAAGCACGCCCAACATTTACAGAAAGAGCAACCGGGTTGGAAACCCGCCAAACGCCACCGATGTTTCCGCTGAAGGCGTTATAATTTTTGTCTTGTGCCTCGACGCCAAGCTCCGGGGTAGTACCAATATTCAGCGTTCGCCTGTCGAACCGTAGCCCGGCTGAAAAATTAAAAGGATCCAGCTTCAGCTCCTCATAGATAAAGCCGGCAACATTATAGAGTACGTATTCAGGGATAAGTTTTTCTTCGGCAAGCGTCTGATTACGTTGTGCCATGCCGGAAATGCCAAAAGTACCGAACAAATTGCCCACGGGTTTGTGGTGTATTTTTATATCGGTTGTACCTGTTTTAAGCAGCAGATTTAGCTCCGGATCGGTTGCATCTTTTACTTCAAACTCCTTGCGGTTATTATTTTGATAGACCGTTTGGGCTTCCAGCCTAAATCCAGAAAAGTGTATATCCAGGTCCGATTGAAGCCGGTCATGAACAACCGTTTGATAGGGGGTTGCTTCCAGATCTTCAGCCGGATCTTCAAAAATTTCAAGCCGCTGATCTACCCGTGAATAGTCGAGGGTAAACTCGCCCCAGTTCTGTTTAGTGCCCAACATGAAACTCCCGTTTGTTTCTTCCATGGCCGTATTTTCCAGCGTTTCTCGTGCTGTTTCAACATTGCCCGAATTTCGTTTGGTAAACGAACCGCGATACCCCACTGTACCCTGAGCCCCGGACAGGGACAGGGAGCTGCCCAGTAAATTGTTATTTGAATATCCACTTACGTTCATGCGTCCTGCTACAACAGGATCGCTCTCGGTAGTTGGCAATCCCGGTTTAATTACGTTTATGACCCCTCCCAAAGCATCCGAGCCATATAAAACACTACCGGGCCCTTTTACTACTTCAATGCGTTCGGCACTATACGTATCAATTTCAGGAGAATGTTCATCACCCCACTGCTGACCTTCCTGCCTAACTCCATTCACCACAACTAAAACACGTTGTGAGCTTAATCCCCTTATGACCGGTTTGGCAATACCGTTGCCGGTGGTGTACGTACTGATCCCCGGAATATCTTCCAGAGACTCCATAATGGCATCACCCCGGTTCCTGAACAACTGCTCTTCATCCAGCGAGGCGATGGACTGAGACGAACTTAGAGCATCGCTGGGCTGTGGGCTGGAAGTGACCGTTATGGAGGGCAGGTCCAGCGAGGTTTCTTCCATTACGATCCGGAGAGAATCTTCATTTTTAGAAAAATTAATCTGACGAGTTTCGGTTCGGTATCCTAAAAATGAAAATTGAACCGCATAGATACCCTGGGGTAGATTAGTTAACCGGAAGTTGCCATTTATATCGGTTGTTGCACCCTTATGAATAGCCGGAATGTGAACCTGTATACCTGGCAGTGGAGTATTCGTTTCATCATAAACAGTCCCGGTTAATGTTTGGGCTTTCAGGCTGCTGGTTAGTAAAAACAGTAACAGGAAATAGAATAATAACATAAAAGAAGATTTCATGGCTCCAAGCTGATTTTAAAATGAATAGATCAATTTATTTATTTAAATAAGACGCAAGATGAAGGAAATATCACTTCGCGTTTATAAATAGATAATTTTGTTAAAGACGGGAGTTAGCTTGAAGCAGGTGGAGCTCGGCCTAAAATTGAAGAAAAAGATGAAGGTAAAAAAGTAAATGGTCCCGTAACCGGAACAAGAAAAGATTCGACCATGATCTGTTTAAAAGAAATGCCCTGAATGGGATTAGCATTAAACAAGTAGCCACAAATAGGGCACTGGGCAGCATCATTTGCTATATAATGGCCGGTATCTGCAAACTTTTGAGGGGAGTTCCATTGAATATTATGGTGCGTATGAAATGTAGAAACAGCCATGCTCATACTAATGAGCACTATAAAAATGCAATTAAGGCAAATATATAGTCTTCGCATCGCTGTATTTTTAAAAAGGCAGTATACACCTTTTCATTGAAAATAAAATCACAAACACCTGGGGTTGATCATCAGTTACAAACAATTTGGAAGATCCGCATTTTTCCCAAAAATTTTTTACCGCTCCAACAAGTCTATCTTTTTTAGCTGTAGCCAATACTCTTCTTCCTTCTAATAATTGGATTTTCATCTCAGGTCTTAGACCATAAGCAAAAAAGAAAGAAGCTTCTACAGAATCATTACAAATATTTGATGAAATTATCTTAGACCGAATTCAGGTCGTTGAAAAAGCCAAGTGGATTTATGTAATACCACTTTTCGTCATTTTCAGCAATCAGGTCCAATGGCAAAAGCAATATGATATTAGTTGAGTTCCGTCCACGTTTCCGGAAATTAATATCCAGAAAGAAGATGGATTCAAACTTTGTCCCGGTATAGGCTCGAGCGGAACGGAGTTTTAAGATTATCCTAATGTGAAACGGAATATTAAATGCGCCGGCACCCTTTTTGGGCCCGGCCGCTTATTAAATGAACTATAATTATATAATTACAACCATAATCTAACTCCGGCTACCAGGCCGAAGGTATTTGCATCTCCACTTTCAGCTCGGGTAAAGTCGGCCGTTTCGCCCAGTTTACGGTTCCAGGATATGCCTACATAAGGGGCAAATTCACGTCGGATTTCATACCTGAGTCTGAAACCGAGCTGAACATCATTGATGCCGGAACCAACCCCCCATTCTTCAACTTCCTGTAAGGCCAAATTAGTTGCAAAACGTGGTTGTGCAATCAACCTTTGTGTTACTAATAAATCAATTTCCCCTTCAAAAGAAGCAGAAATATCTCCATCTTCACTAAGCTGAACACTTCCGTCCACTTCGAATAAGTAAGGCGCAAGCCCCTGAATTCCAATGACAGCAAAGCCTCTGGAATTATCTTCTGTATCGTTATAAGCCAGATCATATCTTAAACCAGCCTGGAAATCGAAATAGGAGGTTATTGCCCGGCTATATAACCCTTGAAATTCCATTTCGCCTTCACGCTCAGTAGTAAGGGCTTCACCTTCTGCCTTAAACCAGAACTTGTTTATGTCTTTTCCAATCCAACCCTGGGCATCCCAAACAATCGGACTTGGATCCCCAATTGAGTAATACTCAAAACGATCCGCTATTAAAAAGATATAGGTTTCATTATCCGGGAGGATTTTATTGCTAAAGGGCGGAGCTTTCTGGGCCTTCGCGACATTTAGTCCCAGAAATAATGTTAACATTAAAATACCGGTAATACGACGAGTATAGTTAATAAAAACGTTCATATTAGGCTGTAATAATTTTCTGTTAGTGTTTGTTGCTGACTTCATCCGTAAATATCTCCCTTTTCATCGCTTACCTGAACGACTCTGAACATTCCCATTTCCATGTGATACAAGATATGACAATGGAAGGCCCATCGCCCTTTATCGCGTGGAGTAACTAAAGAGGAAATCCGCTGTGCAGGTTGAAGTAAAAGGGTGTGTTTTCTTGGATTATAGATTCCGTTTCCGTTTTCAAGTTCCATCCACATTCCGTGTAAGTGAATGGGGTGTTCCATCATGGTATCATTGACCATTGTTAAGCGCAATCGTTCATTGTGCTTAAACTCAATCGGCCCATCTACTTCCCGGAATTTTTTCCCATCAAACGACCACATGTAACGCTCCATATTACCAGTGAGGTGCAACTCCACTTCACGGGCTGGCTGCCGCTTGTCTTTATTGGGTTTCAGGCTTTTCAGATCTCTATACACCAGTACTTTACGGCCATCTTTCCCTAATCCGATACCGGGTTCATCCAGCCGGTCGTACTGGTAGTCTGCAATGGCAGCAGCGCCTATACCATGATCATCAGGTCCATGTTTAACGGGGTCTGCAGTCTTTTTAGGCATCTGCATGTTTCCGTGATCCATATTCATATTTCCATGTCCTTTGTGATCCATACCTTGCATGTCCATATTGCTATCCATGTCCATGCCCATTCCATCCATATCCTCCATGTTCATTCCCATGTCTTTCATGGAGCGTTTGGGACGATCGCGGAGGGCAGGTATAGGTGCAACCATTCCCTCTCGTGGAGATAAAGTGCCTCGAATATATCCGCTTCGATCTATTGATTCAGCAAAAAGCGTGTACGCTTTATCCTCATCCGGTTCCACAATCACATCATAGGTTTCTGCGATTCCAATACGAAATTCATCAACCATAACAGGTTCAATATCCTGTCCGTCAGCTTGAACTACCGTCATCTTCAGTCCGGGTATTCTAAAATCAAAGATGGATCCCGCCGCGGCATTTATGACTCGCAATCGGATTTTTTCACCTTTTTTGAACAATGCATTCCAGTTTGAGCCTGGGGCTTTACCATTCATAAGATAGGTATAATTAGCACCGGTAATATCTGCGAGATCGGTCGCACTCATTCTCATTTTTGCAAATGAAAGGTAATTCCTCATTGCATCGCCAAAGCCCATATTTTTAACATCGTTAAAAAACTCTCCAAAATCTCGCTGTTGATAGTTATAGTAACCCTCAGCTTTTTTTAGTTTATTAAGTACTTTATAGGGACTATCAAACGTCCAGTCAGAGAGTATGACGGGATATTCTCGGTCAAATTCAACAGGATCTTCATCAGCCGGATCAATAATCAATGGCCCATAATGGCCAAGTTGTTCTTGTAATTTTGAGTGGCTGTGATACCAATAGGTGCCATTTTGAGCAACCGGATATCTGTATTCAAATGTTTCGCCTGGTTTAATACCTTCAAAGCTCACGCCGGGCACACCGTCCATCTGGAATGGCAGTAAGATACCATGCCAGTGTATAGAGGTATCCTCATCCAGATCATTTTTTACCCGGATAATAACATCGGTTCCCTCTTTAAGCCGAATTAGCGGACCTGGAACCTGTCCGTTAATGGCCGTTGCCTTAGTCGTTTTTCCATCAATATTTAGGGATATCTCACTAATGGTTAAATCAAGTATATTGTCTTTTCCAACAGGTGTTAATACTTCTTTAGGCTTATTATTAAAACCCGTAAAGGCATAGGCCGGTAAAATAGAGCTTACTCCGGCCACGGCACCCATCGCGGCTGTATAACGCAGAAAGGTCTTACGGGATATGGTTTTTTTTTCTTCCTTCATAGTGGGTGTAACTTCTTCTTGCTTTACTATTAATTGATAAGAGTTTGGTTTTAATCTATCACAATCAGAATGTAAGGAACAAACCTTAAATTAAACTTAAAATGTAAGATAAATTTTTGTACGATGATATATAGGCCAATTCGTGGGCTTAGTCAGTTATCATCCATATCATCATACCGGTCATTACAACACCACCGGCTATCCAGGGAAGAGAATTGTAACGATGACCGATTGTATATGATTCCGAAACCGGCCGGTTAGCCGATATAGTAACGGTATTTACCGGTTGCTTCTGGGATTGGTAATCAATGATGAAGATGATATTGTAGTCTCCGGGTTCATAAAAACGATAGGAAAACACCCACAAGCCACGAGTGGAAAGAGAAGGGTTAGGTGATATTTTTGTATAATTATTTGTGTCACTACTTGCTGCATTTCTACGTATCTCAAGTGATGCCGATGAAAATATATCTTCTTGATTAGAATCATTAGAGACCAATTGGAGCTCGAATCGCACCTGTTTGCCTGCTTCAGCTGATGGGAAAGTTGCCCTCAGGGTTTGGTTCGCTACCTGTTGTTCTTTCACCAGCACCTGCTGTGATTTCTGGCCTGGGCGATTGGTATTGTGATTACCTCCCCACCCCATAGTCATACAGCCTTTAAAAAAAAGAGACAATATGATTAGCGAAAGTAGAAAGTGACTACTGTTCTTCATTATTTGTGAGTGGTGTTAAATTATGAGTACTGATTATTACAGTTAATTTTGGCTACCTTCCATCATACCACCGTGGCCACGTCCGCTATTTTCCCAATGGTCACTCATGCCATTGTTGTTGCTGTCTACAAAACCGGGGCCGTACCAGATGGGGTTGCCGTTCTGGGCATAATCGCTCATGCTGTTTGCATTGTTATCCACAAACATGGAATATACAGGTTAATCCTCTTCCGATGCCGTGAGGTTACTGCCTATCAACACAAGCGGGCCCGGGACAAATGAAGGCGATTGGCTTTGTACTTTGCATAACGTTCGTAGGCGGCAAGTAAGTTTACTGTTAATTACTTTGCTGAAGAAATGTGACGATTTTCTCGGTCTCCTCGGCTGTTAGCCCTGCACGGATTCGCATGTGAGAGCCAATGGCATCCCATTGCCGGTCACTGAAAGCCGTTGGATCTGGCGCGTTATGGCATCGCCCGCAAGTTTCACCCCACAAAACAGCTCCCGATTTCTCTAAAGTAAATGACAAATCGTCAAGGCCATCATTAGAGGTAGCTTCGGTGGTTTCTTTACTTGTGCTGCAACTATAGGTTGTAAAAGCCAAGGTTGTTAAAATTACTAGTGTCAATAATTTTGATATGCCTGAAAATTTCATAGTGATCATTTTTTAAGTGTTAAAATCCTAAAGCGTAATGAAGGTACATGCCCGAAAAAGTATCTTCATTATTGTCGGTTATTTGATAGCTGAATTTTATAACCGAACGCCATGATATCCAGTAGTTAATACCGAATGCTATTTGGGTACGGTCACCCTCATTGTGAACTTCCTCTTCTTCCCCGCCACCAACAACTTCCGGGGTAAATAAAGATTTTAACCGCAAGCTGTTACTGGTGCCATTTTCTGATACTTTGGGCGAGGTGGTTTCGGGTTCATCCCCATGTTCCTCAGGAGCTTCTGGTAAGTCGATACCTGAGTATCGGCCTACAAATTCAAGTTTACTAAGGAATGGGCTGCTTGAGAGTGAGGGGCGGTAAGCTATTTGAGCGTAATAGGCACTGCTTTTTTGATCAAAAATAAGCTCGTCACCGTCGGGTAAAACCAATTCAAATTCATCAATATTTGATTGGTTCCATTGAGCCTTAATATCAATATTACCTTTAATTGGCTGGATGCTGTTTTTTACAAAAGATAGATCAAACGCATAATTTAACATATCCACCGTGCCATAATCAAAGTCTTTATTTGCAATGTTGGAAGTGTATTGCGCAGATACCCCTAATTCCAGGGCAGAATTATTAAAGGGTAAAAAGCCAAATCTTCCACCAATAGCCTTTTCATTATTATTATCCTCAAAGTTCAACCCACTCAGGCTGACTTCCGGGGCCGATGTTGAATCTTCATCATGTACCGAAAGTATGGAACCATTCGACAAATATAGTGAGTAATTAAACTTTGAATTTCCAAGATCAGCAGCGCCTCTTAGTTCTGCCCCAAACTCGTTGGTTGGCCCCACAGGGTCGTGCCCCATTCCCAGGGGTGCGGTTGGCAATTTGTTTATCCATGCCGGGTGAATCCTGTCGTTAAAAGCACCAAATGGGGTAAGAAAATTACCTACTCTAAGTATAGCATAATCATTTAAGATATAAGATATATTGGCATACTCCAGGGCAAACTGAACACCATCGCCTTCAAATTCAATTTCGAGCTCACTCTCGAAAAGTATTCTATCTCCTTGTTTCCACATTAAGATAGGGGCGTATTGCCCGCTTACAAAAGAGCTGTTGCCATCAATGGATTGAAATCCGGCATGTGAATAGCCCCTCGCTAAAAAATTGGAAGTGCCGGGTTTGAGGGATTCCAGATCTTGCTTTGCCTCTTCATTATAGGTTTGCGCAAGTAAGGGGCCTGCAGATAACAAAAGAGTACAGATTAGTAATAGTAATTTTTTTCCCATCGTTGACTTCCTTAGTTAATGAATTATGATTGAATGTGTTATTTATCTGTATTTAAAGATCGGATGTAGTGTACAACAGCCCAGGCCTGCTGCTCGGAAAGTTGACTTTTAAAGCCTGGCATTGGTGGGCGCCCCTCCTGTAATTTCCAGTAGATGGCTCCATCAGTTTGTGCCTGCATCGCTTCTGAGGTCAGATCTGCCGGTTTGGGTTGTAAGGCTGATGCAGTTACCCCATCTCCTTTTCCTGCCTTGCCATGGCAGACTGTGCAAAGCTGAGCAAAGATTTGTTTACCTGCATTGAGTACACGGTCAGATTTTTCTAACGGGTTTTCCAGCTGTTGGGCTTCTTTTGGGGCTTCCCAGTTGTTTTGGGCAAGCGCCAGTACCGGTGACAGCGACCACAAAGCCACTATCAGAATTGGCGTAATATATTTTAGCTGTACCATATGTTTACGATGTTTTTATTTGTTTTTTTGATTTAAAATTCTGTTTTATACAAATCAGTAAAGGTCTTGCAAAACTATATTTATCTGTCATTGAACTTGATTCAGGATGCCCCCTCTGGGTTTTACACAGCCTTCCTCTATTTAGCCATTACTGACATACAAACATTATGCCAAACTAATCAAAATGACTGAAATCAACCTTTAAAGCGTTATAAGAGATATTAATGTACTTAGATGATAAGAAGTAAAGCCAGATAATTATAAATTTATGACAGAATAAAAAAGTTATACAGAATGTAATCTCCTGTAAATGTGCATTTGTAATCTCTAAGCTTGATATTCACAATAATGAAACAAAAAAATATCTTTTGTCACAATTATGTTACAGTTGAATAGCGATAAAATAAGTTAGCTTGAATGAGACAGGAAAATCGTTTTTAGACTTGAAGATAGAAAGCTGAAAGTAGATTGGATGTTTCAGGGCCGGAAATCAGCCGGGTCAAAATTGTTCTTTTTCAGTAACCGGTACATGGTTCCGCGAGGTATTTTTGCCTGCTCAGCCGCTTTGGTAACATCTCCTTTATGGACCTCCAAAAGTTCGGCAAAATATTGTTTTTCAAAATCTGCAATATGTTGGTCTCGCAGCTCGAAAAAACCGGCACTCTCACTTTCCGAATAATCTCCCGCTGCGGTTATAATGTCATCAGGCAGGTCTTCAACCCCGATTGGGTTGTTTTGTGTCATAACCAGCGTTTTCTTGAGCACATTTTGTAATTCACGAACATTGCCCGGCCAGTGATAATATTTTAATACCTCGAGCGCTTCTGGATCCATCTCAATAGAATCACGTTTCAATTGCCACGATTGTAATTCCAGGAAATGAGACACCAGCAAAGGTATATCTTCAACACGTTTTCGTAGTGGAGGTAAATCTACCTGTGCCACGTTAATACGATGGTAGAGATCCATCCGGAAACGTTCCTCACGGATTTCTTTTTCCAGGTCAAGTGAGGTGGCCGCTATAATACGCACATCTATCTCTCGTTCACGGTTGCCGCCAACCCGGCGGATCTTTCGTTCCTGTAGCACGCGAAGTAATTTTGCCTGCAATTTGAGTGGAAGATGGCCAATCTCATCGAGAAAAAAAGTGCCTTTATCCGCAAATTCTAAAAGTCCCATATTTTTTTGGGCAGCCCCGGTGAAGGCTCCTTTTTCATGGCCGAAAAATTCACTTTCCATCAGATCTTGTGGGATGGCTCCGCAGTCTACCGGAACAAAATTGTTGTTTTTGCGGTTGCTATGCTGATGGATATTTCGGGCCACTAATTCTTTGCCTGTACCGGTTTCTCCGAGTATCAAGACGTCAATATCCGCATTGGCAATGCGCCGGATAGTTTCAAATACTTTTTGCATGGGAGGACATTTGCCGATCATTTCACCCATGCGATGATCTTGCTTGACCTGTCGGCGCAGGAGGCGATTCTCTTCTTGTAATTTTTTTTCAATGAGGAGCCGTTCCACTTTATGTTGCAAATCGTCGGGAAGAAATGGTTTGGTAATATAGTCTGCGGCTCCCAATTTCATACTCTCAACGGCTGTTTCCACAGATGGATAGGCCGTTAGCATCAGTACCAGTGTTTCAGCATCTTGCCGGCGTGCTAATCGAAGTAACTCAATACCGTCTGTTCCGGGCATTTTAATATCGGTGATTAAGATATCCCACGGTTCCGATAACAAAAGTTTCGCAGCCTTTGAACTATCTTGTTCCGGCAACACATCCGTGTCAGGAAGATCATTCAGCGTGTCTACACACACTTCCAGCATTCCCGGTTCGTCATCTACGACCAAAATCCTTGCATTAGCCATTTTTTTTTACTCCTTCCTGAAAGGGTGCGGTTGGTATTTTGATGGTGAATGTTGTTCCCTGCCCTGGTTTGCTGCCTACATTAATGCTGCCTTCGTGGCTTCGAATAATTCCGGAGCAGATGGATAGCCCCAGCCCCGTTCCATGTTCTTTTTCTTTTGTGGTAAAAAAGGGTTCAAAAATTTTGTTCTGTATATTCTGTGGTATTCCGTCTCCGGTATCTTGAATCCATAGAGTCAAAAATCCGGTCGCCTCTTTTCCCTCATTAGTTGGTTGATCAGCCTTGATAATCAGACGTCCGCCTTCGGGCATGGCATCAAGGGCATTTAAGAAGAGATTCAGGAATACCTGCTGCATTTCGTCTGCATTTGCCATCACCGCGAGCAGTGAATCCGGGAGGTGATTTTCTATTGAAACCCCATTTTTTTGAGCTGTCTGTTCAATCATTGATAGTGCATTTTGTATGGGAATGCAGAGGTCAAGTTTGTTTCGGAAAGCTACAGAGGGGCGACAATAGGAAAGCAACCCTTTGGCTATATCGGAAACCCGGTCTGCGGCATCGATGATTTTTATCATCTCTTGCTTCATTTTCTCCGACATCTCATCAGCCCGCCGAAACAATAACAGGCGGCTTTTGGCACTAATGATAGTTATGGGGTTGTTCACTTCATGGGCAATTTTTCCGGCCAATTCTCCAACAGCAGCCAGTTTACCGGCACGCAGCATTTGTTGTTGGGCTTCCTTTTGTTCGGTTATATCCATAGCCAGTGAAACAGCGCGGTCGTAATTACCGTCTTTATCCAGAAGTGCAGCAGTCGTTATGCGGAAAGTTCGGGATTCATTTCCGTGGCCGGTATCATTCACTGTTATCTCATTCGTACGTGTTTTTCCATCCTTCAATGTTTTGGCAATAAAACCTGCTTCATCAGATGCACTGTCTGATACCGTACCGTTGATGAATGTTTGGTCGAACCATATTTCCCAAATCAAATTTGCCCACAAAGGGATTCCCTTTTTGCTGCTAACCAGGAGGCCGGTTTTGGTAGTTTCCAACGATTTTTCAATCAGTTGACGTTGTTCCAGCGATTGATCTGCAAATAGGGCAAGCTGTTGTTCATCGCTGCGTATTCTGCTCATAATGGTATCAATAAAAAAAGCACTCAATAAAAATATCGTAGCCATCAATCCTACAACGCTGCTTACATAAAGAGGTTTTTGCGACGCATGTACGGTCGTTCCGTAATCTTCGAAATGAGGGAATACCGTGAGCGTATAGTGCTCAAAAATTCCGGTGATCTCTCCCGCCGCCATCACGATCAATAGAATAATGGCTGTTGCAGTAACTGCATAGAATTGCTTTTGGCTTAATAAAATACCCGCAATTAATACATGAATAAGCAGTATAAATGTGAACGGGTTTTCAATACCACCGGAAAAATGTAGTAAAATCGTCAACAGTACCAGGTCAACGTAGGCTTGGACAGGTAGTAAAAACCTATCGAAATTATCGTGACGGTCCAAAATCATAAATATCACATTAAAGACCCCGAGGCAGCCAATAGTAATAATCAACGGCCACCATAACTCCATCGGCAGCCATTTATAGACAAAAATTACCAGATATACCAATACCAAAGCCAGGAAAACCGCAACCCAGCGCATAATAATGAACCAATTTATAAATTTTTCCAATCGTTTTCTTTGGTTCGGGCGTTCACCGAGAGTCCATTTTTGAGCTGACAGCAGCGAATCGGAGGCTTTGACTACCAGCCAACCGACCAAAATAACGGAAACCAATGCGATGAAAATCCCCCTGAACAAATGAAATGGTTGCAATTCTTCTGCTGTAAAATCATCAAGCCAAAAAGACTCAGTAATTTCAAACAGGCCAAATAAAGCAATGACAACACCACAGGCCAATAAAACAGATCGCAAGATTGCCCTTCGAAAAGTAGGAGGATCCGGATTTGAAGAAGTCAGATTCATTGGCGGTTACAAATTCCTGCTATATTTTGTTGCAAATTGTTAATTTTAAATTGTTGAATAAATTAATAATGAAAACTGAGAATTAATATATGGCCTAAGTATGCAAACAATCAAAGTGAATAGACTACCCGAGGCAGAGCCGTCGAGGTATTAATCTGATTTTGCTCTGCAAATTTTTTGGTACCAGACCTATAATTAAACCCCTGCACTTAAAATGCGGCATTTTTTAGTGTTTTGAAAAATCTGAGAAGTTGTATTTTGGGTGATGGACAAGACAATGTACAAGGGTCTTGATACAGTTACCGGGTTGACGCGTCACGCGGATTTCGCTGTCGAAATTAATTCAGCAGGTGAAGGGAAGTACCTCACGGTAGTTGCATACCGAGTTTCTGATGTTGGGTGAGCGGTTATGGAGCTTGAAGCACGGAGAATATTACAGACGATATGATTCAGCAATATTTAGAACTTCACTGGAAGAAAGAGTCCAATTGATGACTCGGATTTTATTCTGAAGCAGGACTCTCAGTCTCAAGTCAAACCCCTGTATTTTCAGTACAGGATGGTTTAGTATAATCAGCATGAGAGGATTTAAATAAGTCTACTGTAGGATAAATCTCCCCATGATGGTTTTCCCATCTTTATTCCTATCTTTCGAAAAACAAAAATATATTTTTTGATCATGTGGATACTATTAGTTGAGGACGAAAAGCAGCTGGCAAACTCGTTAAAAAGAGGATTGGAAGAAGAAGGGTACGTAGTAGAAGTACAACATGATGGTGAGGAAGCGGAACTGCAAGGATTGGTTAATGATTACGATATGGTGGTTTTAGACTGGAGACTGCCCCATCGTGACGGAAAAGAAATATTGGAGCATTGGCGTTCAGAAGACCGGAATTTCCCTGTATTAATGCTCACAGCACTTGCCGATCTGGACCACAAAGTATCCGGCTTGGATGCCGGCGCCGATGACTATATGAGCAAGCCCTTTTCTTTTGATGAACTACTGGCGCGAATAAGAGCGCTGTCACGGCGGGCTGCAGATATTTCAAATACCGAAATAGTGAAAATGGGTCCTATAGTAATTGACGCCCGAAAGCATAAAGTAATGGTGGAAGGAATGTCTCTGACTTTGAGACAAAAAGAGTTCATTTTACTCGAGTTGCTAATGACCCATCTGGGCACTGTTTTCTCAAAAACCCAGATTGCAGAGCGGGTTTGGGGTTCAGCCTACTATGTATCCGATAACACGATAGAGGCTACTATATCAACTCTTCGCCAAAAACTTAGTGAGACTTTTGGGGATCTTGATAACTATAAACTTGGAAAAAATGATCAGATTATAGAAACCATACGGGGAGCAGGTTACCGGTTTAACATTGACTTATTTAATGATGATAAAGAATCATGAAGTCAAATTTTTCTTTGTATAATGAGCTTTCCATATCAAAAAAACTGGCTTTCTGGTATGGATTAAGCTTATTTTTGATGCTTAGTTTGTTCGGCTACTTTTTATATGAAACGTTTCATCAATCGATCCACCACAATTATGACCGTCACCTGCTATTTGAAGCTGAACAGTTGCTCCCATACATACAAACCGAAAACTCCTTATCCATAGACCTGACCGGGTACAGCAGAAATGAAGCACTTAGAAGCGGTGTGGAGTATGGTACGTATGTTCGATTATACGATAAAAAGGGCAATATGATCTACAGAAGCCCGAATTTCTCTGGTGTAGAAGAATCACTTGAACGTCAGATACCTGATGAGGAGCAGGAAAATTCTCTCAGTAGTGAGTGGCAGTCATTGCCTGCTCGCACACTTTACTACCCAATAAAAGACAACAACGGAAATCTGGGCGGCTGGCTGGAACTTACCGGATTTGAATGGACTCTTCATGAAGAATTAAACAGGTTCAGACAGTATTTATTTATTCTTATAGCAATAAGCGTTGCTTTTTCTATACTCGGGGGGTACTGGCTGTCAAGAAGGGCGATGTCTCCGGTAGCCTCAATTATTGATGCGGCGAAATCAATTACAGCCACTGATCTGGATAAACGAATACCTGTAAATTATCAGGTCCGGGACGAGCTTACAGACCTGGCAGAAACCTTTAATATAATGCTCAATCGGCTTCAACAAGGCTTTGAACGGGAAAAACGATTTACCTCAGATGCCTCTCATGAGCTGATGACCCCCTTATCCTCTCTGCAAAGTGAAGCCGAAATAATGCTTAGAAAACCCCGGTCAAATGAAGAGTACCAGGAAACGATTGAACGAATGCTGGTGGAAGTGAGACGAATGAGTGAAATGGTGCACTTGCTTTTACAGCTATCCAGGGTAGAGTCGGCCCACCGAGCAAAACCTGATACCGTTAATTTTAGTCGCATTTCGGAAATGGTGTTAGACAAATACCGGGAACATGCTCAACAAAAAAATATAAATATTCAATCACAGATTGCGTCCAACCTGGACGTTCGGGCGCATGGTGCTTATATCGAGGAGGTTATTAATAACCTGCTGCAAAATGCCTTAAAATATACACCAGAAGGAGGCACCATTAATCTGGAGCTTAAACGATCCAGCAGTAAAGCCGTACTTCATCTCAGCGATACCGGCGCCGGGTTTGATGGTGACACCAAGGACCGCCTGTTTGAGCGATTTTACCGTGCTACGCAGCAGCAAGTGCAGGAACAGCCCGGAAGCGGTTTGGGCCTTCCGCTGGTGAAAGCAATCATAGAATTATATGGTGGTAAAATAGGGGCATACAGTGACGGCCCCGGAAAAGGGTGTACATTTGTAGTGGAACTTCCATTAGCTAAAGAACAATAATCTTAATGGGATTTGACAGCCTCAATCCGTTTAAAAATTCCGCCCATAGTTAAATTCTTCACTTGTTCTACTTTCCATCCTGCAGCTTCAACATTTTCCACCGTTTGCCGGGCTATATGGACACCACTCATATAATGAATGGGGCCATCCAGCTTGTCCATCGCGGCACCAAATAACGGGTTCCCAGACCGCATATGTTCCAGCAGGTGGAGTTTACCTCCCGGTTTTGTTACGCGGAGGACCTCTTTCAAACCCAATACGGGATCGGGTACCGAACAAAACACAAAAGTGGCCACTACCTCGTCAAAATGATTGTCCGGAAAATCCAACCCCTGCACATCCATTTCTTGCAGTGTAACCCGTTCTATCTGCTCTTCCGCCAGTAATCTTTTTGCCTGTTTTAGCATATTTGGTGATAGATCGATACCAGTCAGTTTGATCTGATCGGGATGGTATGGGATATTTTTACCTGTACCAACCCCGATCTCCAGTACCTTTGGTCCGTTAACCCGTCTCCAAAGTTTTTTTCTCCATTTTTTATACCAAAGCTGCTCCATCGGCCACTCAAACAGGTTGTAGATAGTCGATGCAGTGTCATATCGTTTTTTGGTGAATTGCGTCTGTCGAGTGTCAGGTTTCATTCTAATTACCTCTTTTACTACCCAACATGCGGTTGCTTTTGTCCTGCATGTTACCCGACATCATCTGCTGGTAGGAGGTCTCCATCCTACCATGCATCTGCTGCATCTGGGTATAAAGTGAGTGTAGATTGGCAGGCGCGGAATCCAGAGATGCTTGGTATTTCGCCAGCATTGTTTTGTAAGCCGTCTGCAACGAGTCGTAAGCGGTTTCGATCTGCCGTCGTTGTTCCCCGGTCATATAGTCAGAGCGCCCCATCTGGCAGGAAGCTGAAAGTACGGTTAGAAAAACAAGTAAAGTAACTTTCAGGGATGGCTTTTTCATGGCTATTAAAAACTTGTAGTATTAGTTTTTTGCCGTACAGAAGAATACTTTTTCAACTTTATCTTCAGGCATTAATGTGTGTGGTAAACTCATTGACCGGCGCACCCTGTGATCTCTTTTGATCTGAGCCTCCCCGCTGGGTACGTACCTCAAACACAATCTTATCATTTCTATAATACCGTTTCTGAAAATAGATTGGTTTATCCCTGATGGTGTACGATATCCTGTCGATCAACAGCACGGGAGTTTGTTTTTTTATATCAAGGTAGTTAGCTATTGTTGTGTCTGCTGCTGCTGCTTCCAGACGGTAGCATCCCTTATCGATAGGAATTTCAAATTCGTTTTCCAAAATTTTAAACAGGGTTGTCTTTTGCAGATCATATCCATCTATAAGCTGCCCATAGAATACGGGCAGCCAGGTTATGTCATAAGCAATAGGCTGCTCGTTCCCGAGCCTGATGCGCTCAAGTTTAACCACGATAGCGTTTTCTTTAACACCCAGGTAAGAGCAGATTTCCGGTGTCACTTTCTCCTGCCGAAAAGATATTACTTTAGAGGACGCCTGCAATCCGGTTCCGGATAACTCTTCCTCGAAATCTTTTAGTTCAGCAAATGACTGGTGAGTTCTTTGATCACTCACAAACGAACCCAGCCCCTGGCAGCGATAAATGAGTTGCTCATTCTCCAGCGTCTGCAGAGCACGCCTAACCGTAACACGGCTGACGTCAAAGCTATCACTCAGCTCATTTTCAGAGGGTAGTTTTTCATTCTCTTTCAGCAAACCATCCTGAATCTGCCCACGCAGCCAGTTGCTGATTTGCTTATGTAGCGGCGTACCATCTTGTAATTCCATAAACCGATTGTCTTAAGTATCCTTTAATTCTAATAATAACTATAAACAATCAAACATGCCATACCTGTATTAACAAGCAATTAACATAAGATTATTTAGAAATTTCAACTGGACATGAATTTTTAAGGTTTATTTAAGGTTTATCCCTTATATTCGGATTAGTATTTACTTGTATTAACAGGTAATTATAAAATTAAAATACATTTTACAACATAAGGAAAGAATACCATGGAATATTTCAATTCAAAGAAAGTAGAACTTCCTTTCGAGCAAGCCATTACCAAAGTGACCGAACTTCTTAAGGAAGAGGGATTCGGCATGTTGACGGAAATCGATGTCAAAGACACATTGAAAAAGAAACTGGATGTGGACTTCAAAAAATACAGAATCTTGGGTGCCTGCAACCCCAACTTCGCCTACCAGGCTTTGCAGGCTGAAGACAAAATCGGCGTGATGCTGCCCTGCAATGTTATTGTGGAGGAGCACCAAGACGGCACTATAGAAGTTTCGGCCGTTGACCCGGTGGCCTCCATGCAGGCCGTGGAAAATGACAGTTTGGAACCGATCGCCGAGCAGGTGCGGGCTAATCTGAAGAAGGTAATTGATAGTCTTTAATACTGCGATAAGAATACTATCCAAAAATTGACTCCAAATAGAATATTTAACTCTCAATAAAAATTAAACCAACGGTGACAATTATGAAACGCTTAACCACTACACTCGCACTCATGTTCTCTTTGATGCTGATCGCAAGCACCGGCTTTGCACAGCAGAAAAAAGCTGACATGCCTCAAAAGAAACAACAAATGATGGAAATGATGCAAGACTCAACCATGCGCTCTATGATGATGGATCAAATGACCCAAAACCCTGAAATGCGCAAGCAAATGATGCAAAAAATGATGGGCTCCATGAAGATGGGCAACATGGAAAAAATGATGAATAATCCTGAAATGAAAGAGCGCATGCAAAAGCATATGGAAATGATGCAGTCTATGATGGACGGCAATATGGATCAGTCTAAAATGAAGGACATGATGGCTGATTCATCCATGATGAAGATGATGTGCATGCAAATGATGATGCAGGGCGACATGATGGATGGGAAAGGCATGATGGATAAAGACGGTATGAAGTCCGGCAATGGCAACCATGAGCAACATCATAACTAACTAATAATGAAAAGTCATCCCCGGTCAATTACCGGGGTGACTCTTAAACTTTAAAATTATGGAGCAATTATGCATGGATTTAACGGATTCGGAGGCGGTTGGATGATGATTTTCTGGTGGATATTGATAATCGCCGCAGTAGTAGTACTGGTGAAATGGACCGCCACATCAACCGGTGGCTGGCCCGACAACGGCAATAACAGGCAAAACAAAAGTGCCTTAGACATCCTGGAAGAACGATATGCCCGGGGTGAAATTGACAAGGAAGAATACGAAGAGAAAAAAATGGATCTGATAAGTTAGCAATACGAAATTCATACCCGAATAATCAAATATATAAATAGAATCAAAATTATGAGTACCCCTTTATACACACTGCATCGGGTTCTACTTACTGTACTGTTTGTAGCGGCATCAATTCAACCCTTGGCGGCCCAAAACAGGGACAACGACAACCAAAATATCCGCGAGATGAGCCTCGAAGAAGCACTTGCTATAGCAGAAAAAGAGAATTTTCAGATTCGTATGGCTGCATCCGACATTGAAATAACACGGTCGCAATACCGGCAAACGAATGCCGTCTTTTTGCCTCAAATTTCACTGGAAGAGACGGGGGTTAGCACTAATGACCCGCTGAGCGTCTTTGGATTTAAACTGAAACAGGAATCGGTAACAACTGCCGATTTTAACCCGGTAAGGTTAAATGCTCCCGATCCGTATGAGAATTTCACGACCAAACTACAAATACAACAACCGCTGTTTAACCCCGACCAGTTATTTCGTCGCAGTGCGGTGAAGAACCAGTTACGTGCAGCAGAAGAGCAACTAAAGGGCACCACAAGCTATGCCCGGTTTCAGGTTAAGGATACCTATTATCAGCTTCTGCTTACCGATGAAAGGCTGTCGGTTATTCATATTTCCCTAAAGGCTGCGCAAAGAAACGAAGAACAGGCCCGTGATTTGCGTGAACAGGGCATGATAAGTAAGGCTGACTACCTGGCTGCGTCTGTACGGGTACGGGATTTGGAGAGCCGACAGTCTGAAGCAGAAGATCAGCTGCAGTTGGTTCGGGAAAACCTGCGGTTTTTGCTGGGGATGGGCGAAGAGATCGTTATAAAACCTACAGACAGCCTGCGGATGGCATCAGCATCTGTTGCTTCAATAACCGACGATCCGGCTGTGGAAAATTCAACCCTGAAGGCTCTGCAATACCAGATTGAGGCCGCCGAAGAAATGGTAAAATCCTCGAAATTCAGTTTTATACCGAGTTTAAACGCCTTTGGGAGTTACGAATTTAATGACAATGTGATGTTCGGCACCCGAGGCGAAAGTTACTTCGTGGGTGCTACTCTGAAATGGGACCTGTTCAGTGGGTTCAGCAACGCGGGCAAAGTGATGCAGTCGCGAGCGGAGCTGAAAAAAGCCACAGTGGCTTATCGGAGCCAATCGCTGAAAACACAAATGGAAATTAAACAAGCCCGCCGGTCGGTAATTCAGGCCCAAAAACAGTTCAACTTTGCCGAGGCTTCCGCAAAACAGGCAGCCGAAGATTTTCGCATCCGCTTAGACCGCTATGAGCAAGGCATGGAAACAACTTCCGATCTACTCCTGGCAGAGGCACGGCTTTCGAAAAACCGCCTGCAAAGGCTCAATGCTTTGTATCAGTATAATATAAGTCTGGCAAGACTGGAACTGCTGCTCGAACAGGAGCTTCCTAACTAATCCCAAATTATTTTAAGATAAAATGAACATCAAAACGATCAATACAATGAAAAGGAATCGAATATTTATGGCTATTAGCAAGCTGTTGGCAGTCGTACTGCTTTCTTTTTCTGCCTACGCGTGCAGCTCACCAGAGAAAAACTCTCAGGAATCTGAAAATCCGGTCTCGGTGACCGTAGAGACAGCAAAATTTAGTCAAATTTCAGCTTTAAACCATTTTTCGGGAACTGTTAAAAGTGAACATACGGTGGAGCTCAGTACCAAAATAATGGGCAGGATTACACAACTTGATGTAGAGACCGGTGATTTTGCCCGGAAGGGAACCCCTCTGGTTCGCATCAAAGATAACAACCTCAAGGCGCAGAAAAGCCAGGTTGAAGCGAATCTCGAACAGGCCCGGGCAGCGCTGCAGAATACAGAAACCAACTACAATCGCCTGAAGGCTCTGCATGAAAAAGGGAGCGCCACCCAAAAGGAATTTGATGATATAAGCACGCAGTATGAAGCGGCTAAGGCAAACGTAACCGTCCTCAACGGAAAACTACTGGAGATTGAAGACATGCTGGCCTATGCGGTGCTGGAAGCTCCCTTCGACGGCTATGTGGTCGCCAAAAGAGTTTCACAGGGCGACATGGCAGCCCCCGGGCAACCGCTTGTTTCTTTCGAGCAGGCGAACGGAATGAAGGTGGAAGTAACGGTTCCAGAAACGGAAATTACCTTGTTTAGTCTTAATGACAAGGTTTCGGTGGATGTTAAGGCAGCCGGCCGCCAGCGTCTTACGGGAGTGGTTTCGAGTGTACATCCTTCAGGCAACCGAGTTAGCCGACAATTTATGGTGGAGGTCAGCTTACCGGATATGGGCAGAAGTCACGGCATAAAATCCGGAATGTTTGCTGAAGTCGGACTCTCCTCCACCTCAGACTCCGCATTAACAGTGCCGAAAACTGCGGTTATAGAACGTGGGCAGCTTACCGGCCTGTATGCGCTTACCGACGATTCAGAGGTACTACTTCGCTGGGTTCGCCTTGGAGATACAATCGGAAATCAGGTTGAGATATTGTCTGGTCTGACACAGGGTGAAAAATATGTATCGTCTTTTGAAGCCCCGCTTCGCGAAGGACAAAAAGTAAACGTACAGTAAAAGCAGAAAACGAAAGATATATTATGAAAACCGGAATAGCAGGAAAAATTGCAAATGCCTTCATCGACTCTAAACTGACACCGTTGCTGATGGTGTTATTTTTGGGACTGGGTTTCTATGGCACGTATTTAACACCCCGCGAAGAAGAACCCCAAATTGATGTGCCGATGGCTGATATCTTCGTTGGTTACCCAGGTGCTTCACCAGATGAGGTCGAAAAAAGAATCTCCATACCACTCGAAAAAGTACTCTCCAACATTGAAGGAGTGGAATATGTCTATTCTACCTCCATGCCCGATCAGGCGATGGTTTCGGCGCGCTTCTATGTGGGCGAAGATGTGGAACGAAGCCTGGTACGCCTGTATAATGAGCTGATGAAAAATATAGACCGCCTGCCGGAGGGAGCCACCATGCCGATGGTCAAGTCGCGCTCCATCGACGATGTGCCCATCATGACGCTGACGCTCTGGAGCAAATCATACAGCGATTATGAGATCCGCCGTGTAGCCGACGAGCTGGCGCTGGAGGTAAAAAAGATTGAGAATGTTGCCCAGACCAACATCCACGGCGGACGAACGCGCCAGGTTGGGGTATTCCTCGACAAAAATAAGATGGCCTCTTATGGTATTGACCCGATGAAGGTTGCAGGACAGATACAGGCGGCCAATCAGGAGCTTTCCTCCGGATCGTTCAGTAAAAATGACAGGCAATACCTGGTAGAAACCGGCAGTTTCTTTCGCAATACCGAAGAGGTTCGAAACCTTATTATTGATGTGCAGGGTGGAGATCCGATTTACCTGAAAAGTATTGCAGAAGTTACGGACGGGCCGGAAGAACCCGCAGAATATGTTGCTTACGGGGTGGGAAATGCCAAAGCGGAACTATCCGGAATGAACGCAGGTGAATCCTATCCTGCGGTAACGCTTTCGATAGCCAAACGGCCGGGATCAGACGCTATGAACATTGCTGAAAACGTTCAGAAAAAAGTGGATAAACTGAATGGCACCCTTATTCCTGCAGGTATAACTGTGACGGCCACACGTAATTACGGTGAAACCGCAGCTTCTAAGGTACTTTCACTACTGGAACACTTGTTCGGTGCAATACTTGCGGTGACCGTGGTCGTGGCGTTGGCAATGGGATGGCGAGGCGGTCTGGTGGTCTTTTTATCGGTACCGGTAACCTTTGCCTTAACCCTCTTCCTCTACTATATATTTGGCTATACGCTGAACCGCATCACACTTTTTGCCTTAATTTTTGTAACAGGTATTGTGGTAGATGACTCCATTATTATAGCCGAAAACATGTATAGGCACTTTAAGATGCGCAAATTGCCATTTAAGCAGGCAGCAATAACGGCGATTAACGAGGTAGGTAACCCGACCATCCTGGCCACCTTCACCGTCATTTCAGCGGTACTGCCGATGGCATTTGTATCGGGGTTGATGGGACCGTATATGAGTCCCATGCCCATTGGCGCGTCGCTGGCTATGATCTTTTCACTCATCGTAGCACTGATTATCACCCCCTGGCTGGCATATATGCTGCTGCCACACGTGAAGCCGGAAAAAGACGAGAGCGGTGCTGACAAGGAGTACCGGCTTGAAGATACCCGCATCTACAAATGGTACTCGCAGGTTATGAAGCCGCTGCTGGAAAGTGTAACCAAACGATGGGTGTTTATCGGCGGGGTAACCGCGTTGTTGTTCGCTTCTACACTGCTGTTCGTATTCCGCATGGTGGAAGTGAAGATGCTGCCTTTTGATAATAAGAATGAAGTGCAGCTGATCATCGATATGCCGGAAGGCACCACCCTAGAGCGGACCAACGCTGTGGCTCGCGAAGTGGGCCTTAGCCTGAAAGAAATTCCGGAAATTTTTGATTATCAGATTTACGCTGGAACCAATGCTCCTATTAATTTCAACGGCCTGGTACGGCACTACGATCTGCGAAAAGGAGCCAATATCGCCGATGTACAGGTGAACCTGGTGGATAAAGGAGAGCGTGATGACCAGAGCCATGCCATTGCCAAGCGCATCCGCCCTATCGTGCAGGAAGTAGGAAAAAAATTCAACGCAAACATCAAAGTGGTGGAAGTGCCGCCGGGTCCGCCCGTATTATCTACGCTGGTTACCGAAATATATGGCCCGGATGAAGATCAGCGTCAGCGGGTGGGAAGCAAAGTAAAACAAATCTTCGAAGAAATGGAGGGTGTTGTTGATGTGGACTGGATGATAGAAGCACCCCAGACGAAATATAAGATGGATGTGAATACCGAAAAAGCAATGCTTTCCGGCATATCATCCCGCCAGGTGGTACAGGCGGTTAGGATGGCGCTGAGTGGTAACCCTGTTTCACGACTGTACAGCGAAAAGGAGGTCAATGATATTCCCGTCGTTTTAAAACTACCTGAAAAAGAACGTTCAGGCATAGAACAGTTAAGCCAGCTTTATATGCAGTCGGCTTCCGGCACTATGATTCCGGTAACAGACCTGGTAACGGTTTCCGAAGAAACCCTGGAGCCAAGCATCTATCGAAAAAACCAGCGCCGCGTGTTGTATGTAACAGCCGAGGTGGCCGGGGCCATCGAGAGCCCGGTTTATGCCATCCTGGATACCGGCGAAAAGATCGATGCCATTGATATGCCCGCCGGTTACAGTTTGGACCAGATTTTTGCCGGCCAGCCCTTCATGCAGGAAGATTACACGCTGAAATGGGACGGGGAATGGCAAATTACTTACGAGGTATTTCGTGATTTGGGAATTGCCTTTGCGGTCGTATTGGTGATCATTTATATGCTCATTATCGGCTGGTTCCAGGATTTTAAGGTACCCATTATTATGATGATTGCCATTCCGCTTTCACTGGTCGGAATTCTAATCGGGCACTGGCTGCTGGGGGCATTCTTCACGGCTACATCGATGATCGGAATGATTGCCCTGGCAGGGATCATGGTACGTAACTCCGTATTGTTAATTGACTTTATAGAAATACGGCTTAATGACGGTGAACCACTGAAGCAGGCGGTCATAGAGGCCGGAGCCGTACGCAGCATGCCCATTCTATTGACGGCTGGTACAGTGGTTATCGGTGCGTTTGTAATACTGTTCGATCCCATTTTCCAGGGATTGGCAATTTCCCTGATGGGCGGAGCAATAGCGTCAACCGCTCTTACGCTCCTGATGGTCCCGCTTATTTATTACATGGTGGAAAAGCCCGGTGAGCTAAAAGATAATAACAACACGGAAACATAGTATCTAATAAATCTTAAATCACAGACTTATGAAATTACTGATTATTTTAAGTATCGAAGAGTATGCGGATGAGGTACGCCGCATACTGGTTAATCAACGCATACCTATCTACAGTGAGACTGAAATCAAGGGTTGCCGGTGTGATACGAAAGACAAGGCAGCTGACCTAACGAACTGGTTTGCCAATACGGATACAACGGTGTATTCCCATCTGTTCTTTGCCTTCCAGGATGAGACGTTAGTCGAACAACTTCTTTCGGAAGTAGATCATTATAATCGGATGCAAGGCGAAGACCAGCCAAACCCGCTTCACGCATATCAATTGAACGTAGAGAAATCAGTATAACAGGGGCCTTTAACAACAATCCATAACCTATAACTAAAATATTATGAGAAAAATGGAACGCATTATACGAGCTGTCGCAGGAAGTTTTGTCACCATCAGCCTGATACTGGGCTACTTTATAAGTCCCTATTGGTACCTCTTTACCCTATTTGTGGGATTGAACCTGTTCCAATCGGCCTTTACCAAGTGGTGCCTGGCCGAGGAGATACTAAAAAAGTTTGGTATCGGCGTGCGCTGCTCTTCGGAAGGAAGTATGAACTCAGAATTTGAACCCAAAAAACAGAAAGTTTAAAAATGAATGTACTTATTTTAGCAACTGAAAACTGTAATCACCGCCCGTTAGTGGAGAAGCAGCTGAAGAAAATGAATATATCGTACGAGGTGCAATATGTGGATAAACAGCCGGAACTGATCAGAAGGTTCAGCATTTCTTCTTCCCCCAATATTATTGTAAATGGAGAAATCGCGTTCCGGGCTAATGAGGAGCGGTCGCTACCCACGAAAGCAGAGCTGAAGGCAATGTTTTCTTAAAAACTGTATTACGGCAGCTTGCCCGTCCGGCCGTCGTATGATAATGTTACCCGGTGTTACACGTAAAAGATGCGTCGGCCATCCTTATCATTAACCATTTTTAGTGAATTACTCATTTGATGAAGCAACGATGGTTAGTATTCACAGAACCAAATTATAATATAAAAACATATTCCTATGAAAAACTCAATAGAACGTATCTCTCGGAGAGATGAAACACAAATGATTCCCGAATATGTAGCAGATAAAAAAGGATTGGTGACTGTCGATATCACATGGGGCAAAATTCAACCTATTCAGGCCGCCGAAGGAGTACAGACCGTCAGTGAACTTGAGGTTATTGATCATATAGAGAAAGAGCGGGCCATTGTAGATGTAAGGGTTCCTGGTACCAGATTTGGGAAAAGCATCCCCGGATCAGTTAGCATTCCATTGAATGAATTTTCAGATCGTTTGGATGAATTGGACCGCTCCCGCGCCACAATTTTTTTCTGCAACGGACCCCAATGTCCGCAGTCGCAAAAGGCTATCCATTATCTGCTGGATAAGGGATATCCGGCTGATAAGCTAAGATACTACCGCGGAGGCATGCACAATTGGATCACCTTGGGGCTACCGGTTCTGAAAGACAATGAATAATGATTTAGATCAAATCAGCCGTATCACAAAATAGCTGCCGTCATCCTTGCTGTTAAATTTTTGCCATATAATGCCTCGGCCCTTTTCAACGATCTCAATAACATGGTACCCAAATCCTTTCATTTTAATGCCCAGCACATACACACTTATATCTACTTCTGAGTTGATTTGATATTGCCCGGCCCGCAGCGTATCGTTTGATACCACCCTTCTATCTTTGATTGTTATTTTGCTTTTTCCTCCTAAAAAACCCACCAAGCCTTTATCAATATTCAAGGCAAATTCAATAGGTTCCATCTCCCAGCCGGGTTCAGGAGCAGTCGGATAAAAAGCTTTCGTATCCAGCAGATTAACCTTGATTTCACTGCCTTTGCCATAGTCTGTAAAGGGGAAGACATTCAACAGCACTTTCTGCTCTTCCGGCCGGCAGGTATAGATGGTTTTTGTGCTGTCCTGAAGTTCTCCTTCGTCATTATATGAAAACAATTCTACCGGAAGGCGATAGAGATCAGATTGTTCCTCGATGGAACCAACAATAAGTTTTTCATAGGATTGTAGTTCATCTTTATCATTGTAGTTACATTTTTTATACTGATTACCGTCGATTTCAAACAACAGCATCTCCCTGGATTGTTGAGCTCGCAGGTCCACACCAAGAATCAGAATGATTAGAAAAAAAACACAGGAAAAATAAGTTGATAAACGCATAGAGAGCTGAATCAAATATTATTGTTACTTTTGTTATGTTGAATAAATGTCATTCCATCTCCATCCGCTGCTTTGGAGCAGCCCCGCCAACAATGATCTTCTTTCTGAAAACGATGCGGCATAATCTTCTGCAGCATGCGTGTCGGGTAGCGTTACCTGCTGTTCTTCCAGGCGTTGAAAATCGGGGGTATGATTTATTTTATCCTTGATGGGAGTAAAAAAATTGTGCCCGATGGAGTCCAAATAGCTGTCGATAGCCTTTCTGAGCGCCCGGAGTTCATGGGGGACAGAAGCCGGCTTTTCGCTGAGATGAAAAATAATGGACAACGCCTCATCCAGGTTGGCGATATTGACGGAAAGAGACTCCTTTCTGGAAGTACTGTAAAAATAGTGCACCGCGGGATGGGCGAAGTGATTCTGATTATGCTTGTTGATCATCTCACGAAGTGTGGGAGCGACGTTGACTAACCCCGGAAAGCTTTCTCCATCATAGCTGTTGGCGATAATTTCTTCGGGGGATTCTCCCATATTTGCTATAAACAGGCTGAGATTTCTCTTGTGGATCACTGCGCTGGTAAGACTCATCAGGTAGGTCATGGCGGTAGTTATGAAAATAAAACCGGCAAACGAAAAGGCAGCCATAATAATTTGCCACCCTTCGGTGCCCGGTATATAATCACCCACTCCCAGGGTGGACAGGGTATATCCGCTTACATACAGTTTGGTGAGAGCGCTCGCTCTAGATCCGGAACCGGCCTCTACTACCGAGCCGGGATCGCTCATAAGTAACAAGAAAAAGCCAGCCCACAAAAGCCCGATCCACAGGAGGATTAAAGTCAGAATATGCGTCAACCCTGAATACCGGAATAATTTTCTGTGTTTTGTTCTTTCGTTCCCCCATAGAAAGACAGCGGCAAGGGCCAAGGAGGTATTCCGGGCAACGACTCCGGCACCGTTAAAAGATACCGTGGTATAGAAAAAATCGCAGGCTGTAATGATGACAATCGCGATCCCCAGAATAAGATAAAATTCATGCATTATTGCTTATTTAACAGGTAGTATAAAAAAGTTTTCAATCGCTAATGTATCATTTAGTTGGTTTCTATAAAAATGAATTAACTTCAGTTGAACAAAAACAGTTTATACCCCATCTGCTGTGTGATGCACCTTGTTAGTTTTAGCAATTTTATAAAACTTACCTCTTCCAGCTAATTTGACGTGAGTCCAATACAAGCAATCAGTTCATATATTCTGTAAAGTAAAAACTCTGCTCTGAATTTTTGTCAAAAAAATAAGCTGGTGAAAGACTTTAAATCTTCCACCAGCTTATTCTCCTTTTTAACCTATCTTTGGCCTTAAATCAAACCTGTCTGTTCCTTTGGGGTCAGTATCTGTAGGTCCCGAAGGGTTGATGAACGGCACGCAGACAGGATCCGGAGTAACTACCGGAACGCTGTCAAGTGCCGTTTTTTTAGCCTCTACATTGCATAATACCCATTAATCACGGGCCATCTGCATCCCTTTGACCCAGCCTGGTATAGCATCGGGGGCGGATTTATCTTCCCATCTATGTTTCTTCAGATATTCATCAAGCTTGGTCAGCCTGAATCCCACCTCTTCCTCCAGCGCTCGAATGTCGGTACTATACCCGACTTCGTTAAACCATTCGCACATGGTGGCCCATTCATCACCGGCCTGTTTACGGGCATCTTCAATTGAGACATAGTAAGGTTGTACATCTGCTCCCGTAATTACAGAGAAGCGTTCCGCTGTTTCCTTTAGGGTGTGTTCATCTCCCGCCAGATTTATACTCTTACCTATAAAACGACCGGGTTCCGAAAAAGCCAGGGCGGCAATCCGGCCTACATCATCGATATCAATCATTTGCAGATTGACTCCTTCTTTGAGTGGAAAGGCAAGAGTGCCGTCCAGTATACCTTCCACCATAGCTTCAAAGTTTTGCATAAAGAAGACAGGCTTCAGGATCGTTGCTGGAAGTCCGAGTCGCTGTATATGCTGATCAACCTCCCATGCGGATTCAAAGTGGGGAATACCTGTATGTTCATCATGGCTGCCAACTCCCGAAAATACAAAGTGGCCTACTCCGGTTTCGCTAGCGACTTCAGCCAGGTTTTGGCAATATTGAACCTGACGGTCGTACCCCAGTGTCCAGAAGTTTGCCACACAAAAGACCGCATCCACCTGTTCTACAAGAGGTTTAAGGGACGAAGGGTCGGAAAGATCCCCTTTGACAACTCTGGCGCCTTTTTTGGAGAGGGTCTGGGCCTCCTCCTTCTGAGGATCCCGCGTTAATGCATGAACTTCGAATTGATCTTTTTTTGAAAGCAGATGATTTACCACTGCTCCGCCTTGGTTCCCCGTCGCTCCTGCGACAAGTACTCGTTTTTTTGATAGTGTTTTCATAATTAACCTGTTTTTAGGTGATAATTTAAATTTGAGAACCTGAAAGCCTTCCCAATTCTTTACTGCCTGGTTCCAGGTTCTCTCAGTTGAAAAGAGGGTTTTGTTATAATATCATGTGTGATATTCTTTATTTATCACACTTATCCTCCGTTATTTTTTTGTCCATTTAGCGTTACCGGCTTCCCGGTACGCGAACCCTTCAATTGAAACAGCATATTCATCCGTGTCGTCGTCGTATTTTACGCTGTATACGGTTGGATAATATCCGCTTTTTCCCACGGCCGGTGGAGATTTGATCGCCAGTTCTTCATTTGTTTTACTGAGGATGAATTCCCGTGTGGCCATCTGTTCATAGAAAATTATTCTGCCGTTATACGTGCCGAATATCCATGTATGGGTAAAGGGTTTTCCGTTAAACTCCCGGGCAGTCAGATCAACAAGGTGGTTGCCCATAGAAGGAGCCACCGCATCGACATTCTGAAAATCGGTATGCATATAATTGTCTGGAACCGACTTTCTCCCTGTTTCAAACTGTTCGCAGCTGACAAACTCCGGCCCGCAGGTACCCGCCTCAATTGAAAAAATGTCCGCAATCGGTTCCATAACATAATGAACATCAAAATGGGGGCGGTCGTAAACTCCGGGTGGTATATGTCCTCCCGGATTCCAGTTCAACAAAACCCATTTAAAGGGTATGTCGGTATTTCTGGATACCTCCCGTGGAAGTGGAATAACCCATTCGTGCCAGGGATTGCATTCCCCATTACGATCAATTTTTCCATCATCGTTTCTGTCGGAACAGTTATGTCCGTCTGAGAGTGAAGCTGGTAATCCCTCAAGTGCATCGGCGGAAAAGACTATTCCGATTTTTGCAGGTTTGCCTTCCTTAGTAAATTCGACATAGCTGGATACCTCTCCATTGCCGATCTTTTCTGCATATCCCAGGACTCGCTGGGATTCTTCTGTTTTGTAGGTACACGCCATTGCTCCGAACATCACCAAGAGTGCAAACAAAACTGTGGTTGATACCTTGTTGGTTGATTTCATAGAACCTCCCGTTTTTTAATTAAAGTACGAGGGGTATAACCTTGACTCCGTTAAAAAATAACCTACCTGTCCCGGTTTGACTATTTATAAGCAATAGACGCACTCGCAGGGCCGGTAAGCGGAACCACTTCTGTAGATTTAAAACCAATCTCTCTTGTCCATTTTTCAAAATCGATCCCCGTAAAATCGAATCCTCCGGGGGCTTCTATCAGCATATTTAATGACATCAGCAGACCGAATAGATTGGCTGAACGATCGTTATCGATAATATTTTCTATAACGATCAAAGCCCCATCATCAGTAAGCTGGTCGTATGCTTTTCGTATGAGGATTTTCTTTTCTTCCAGGTTCCAGTCGTGTAGAATATTACCCATGATTATTACGTCAGATACGGGTATTTCATCTTTGAAGAAATCTACCGACCGGACAGTTACCCGGTCTTCCAAACCAAATTTTTGCACCATATCTCTTGCAATCGGTTCAACAGGTTGCAGGTCTACGGTTATACAGTTAAGATGGTCAAATTTTTCTAATAAGGTTTTGAAGTTTCCCATTTGAAAACCCGCCATTGCTTGTAAAAACTGTTTCAGCCGGGCCGGTTCTCTATACAACTCTTTGAAAAAATATTCTCCTGTCTCCTTCAGTTCGTTTTGTGGCTGTCCGGTTCTGAGCCCATCTTCCAGATTTCCCAAAAACGGATAGAGACGGTCATTGGCCATCTCAAAAAAACCATCTATATACGTTTCTTTTGATTTATCCAGATAAAGAGCGGCATCTGCTGAATTCCTGTAAACAGCGTTGTCCATTAAGCCTTCTCTTTTTATAAAGCCAAGAGCAACAAGGGCGTCCAGAAAGTCATACAGACTCCGGAAGTGCAGATTAAGTTCTTCCTGTATTTTCCGGCCCGGCATCTGATTATCTTTTAACATCGTAAACAGGCCCTGTTTTATAGCGGCTAAAAGCGTTTTTGAAGCCCAGAAGCCCATTCCCGTTTTAATTATATTTTCAGGCTTAACAGACTTTTGATACCCATTTATGTTGGCTGCTCTGTCCATGTTTTTCTTTTGTATAATTTAGGACTGCATAAATAGTTTAATATTAAATTATTTTATATCAAAATTAATTTTTGAAATAGAGTGAAATTTTTAGTTAAAAGAAAGAGGTGTTTATGGAGAAGAAAAATATCAGGAACTTTGTAAATCTTTCCCTCAACGAGAAATAGCAAGCCAATTCTAAATAAAAGCATATCCTTACCCGTTTTGTATCTTCTAAAAACAAGAAGAGGAGCAAGGGTTTGCCTGTATCTATGAAGGTGGTCTATGGAGTGGTTGTCCAAAATCATGTGTCAATTGTTAGGCAGCTAACACATTTAGACCGCATTCTTCACAAGAAAAAAGGAATTGCCGGAAGGGTTTGATGCCTCATGTTAATAGCGGATATTTAAATCATTAGCTATCGATATGCACTCTCTGGTGCCTTCAATTTCTGTCCGTGCGCTACGTTTGAGTTGTAGAAAACGCTTTTATGTCACGGACAGTCAGCCTATCTTGTAGCCTGCTATTTCGGCGTAATAGGCCCTTGGGGTAGGAATGGCACACCTGCTGGATCCACCGGTTTGCAGAGTACGTTGTTGGTTCAGGGCGACATAGGAAATTTGCTGAAAATTCATTTCTCAATTCAGATTATTCAACCCCCCCCGAGAAACCACTGTACGCCGATTCCTGCAACTATCGTCAGGATGAAGGTGCTTATCCACACAAAGGATGTTCCCGGAGCATAAAGTTTGGTTTGCTCCTCTTCGGCCTCCTGAAAAAACATGGGTACCACAATACGCATATAAACCGCCAGGGAAATAGCGCTGTTCAGAATGGCAATTACGGCCAGCCAGGTATATCCACTTTCAATAGCTGAACCGAAGAGCAGAAATTTGCCGACAAATCCTGCCAGGGGTGGCATACCCACCAGGGAGAGCAGGAAAATGGTCATGCCTACGGCCTGCCAGGGACGCCGCCTTCCCACCCCTTTAAAATCATCCAGCCGGGTACCTTCGGCCAGAGTAATGGCAAAGGCACCGGTGTTCATCAACGCATACGCTACACCGAATACAACGAGAGAATCAATAGCCAGCCCGCTCTGTCCCATGCCTATCACCCCCAATAAAAAATAACCCGATTGAGCAATAGTCGAATAAGCCAGAAGCCGGATCACGTTATCCTGCCACAAAGCAACCACGTTGCCAAAGGTCATGGAAAGCACAGCCAATACAGCCAAAATCAGTGGCCAGTCGACTACCGAAACAGGTATTTCTCTGACAACCTGGGCCAGTACAAAGAGCGCACCTATTTTAGGAACTACCGAGAGGTAAGCGGCAACAGAAACCGGAGCGCCTTCGAAGGTATCGGGAATCCAGAAGTGAAAGGGAAAAAGGGAGGCCGTATAGCCGATGCCTGCCAGAAGGGTGATAAATCCAAACATCACAATAACCGGGGATAAGTCAGGACTTATCAGCGCTGAAATCAGTGTGGTTCCGGTAAGGCCTACCCAGTACGTTAAGCCGAAGAGCATTATGGCTCCTGCGACTGATCCGTATATAAAATATTTCGTCGCTCCTTCGCTGGAAGGGTCGTTCCTGGGATAGGCAGCCATAGCCATGCCTGCAAGTGTTCCGATTAAAATGCCCAGTACAAGGAACATGACGTCTCCGCTACCCGCTAAAATCATGGCTCCCAACGTAGCAAATATCATCAAACTATAAATCGTGCCTTCCCGCGCTTGGTCCTTCAGTTCCGCTCTGGCAAGCAACGCAAAAAGAATAGTAGCCGGAGATAAAATCGCTGCTGCCCAAAGACTCAGGGCATCTACACGAAAGGTGGTTGAAAAAGCCGTTGTTTCCGTTCCCAGCATATCTACGGCGACGCCTGTTGCCGCGGCCATTCCTATGACCAGGCACCAAAGCCCCGCCAGCGGTCGCCGTGCCATCTCCAGACACAATACGGTTACCGCTGTAACCAAAACAATAAGCTGTGGTAAAATGTTAAGTAAATCTGTAGCCATCGGGCTTATAGTCCAAAGAAGTTAGTGGTAGCGTGAATGAGCGAAAGCAGTGAGTTGGGATAAATACCGATAATCACGGTACCCGCTATAAGCGGAACAATAGCCCAGAGCTCTCTCCGGTTTAAATCAGACACTCCGCTGAATTCTTTAGGCAGTGTGCCAAGAAATACTTTTTGTATAGCTCGCAGGTATAGAGCCGTTGTGAGCGGCAAGCCGATAATAATGATGCCAACGGCTACCGGATACACATCGAAGCCCCCCAGAAAGATTTGAAACTCCGCGGGAAAATGGGCCAGACCCGGTAACCCCAGCGAGGCAAAAGCTGCCACTATAAAGAGCCAGCCAAGAATGGGATAGACTTTTAGCAGCCCGCTCATTTCGCTCATCTCACGGGTGCCAGTACGATCCTGAAGGGCACCGACCAGCAGGAAAAGCACTCCGGTAACCACGCCGTGACTTATCATCTGAAGCACCGCTCCGTCCAGGGCAATCATGCCGCTGGTGGTGGTGGTAACAGCCGCAATGGCTATACCAAACACCAAATAGCCCATGTGGTTTACACTGGTATAGGCTACCATCCGTTTGATGTCGGTCTGTGCCAGCGCTACGAAAGCCCCATATAGTGCCGTGAAAACGGCAATAACGATGACATAAGGCGCAAATTCACGGAATGCATCGGGCGTCATCTGCAGGGGAAAGCGTATGAAACCGTAGGTTCCCAGCTTCAGTAACACACCCGCCAGGATCGCGCTGCCCGCTGCCGGCGCTTCGGTATGAGCCAAGGGAAGCCAGGTATGAAAGGGAAATAGCGGCGTTTTAATAGCAAAAGCTATAAATAGACCCCAGAACGTGAGCGTAGCTGCCAGTCCTGTAATCTGGGGATTTGCAATTAGCTCCCGCATGTCAAACGTATTGGGATCAGAGAAAAGATACAGTGCCAAAAACGCCAGCAGCAGAAATAGGCTGCCTACCAGGGTATAGATAAAGAAGGTAAGAGCTGCTTTCTTACGGTGTTCGTGACCCCATTTGGCAATCACAAAGTACATCCCTACCAGAGTAATCTCAAAAAATACGTAGAACAGAAAGAGGTCGAGTGAAAGGAACACTCCTAAACTGGCAGTCTCCAGCATTAGAACCAGTTGTATAAAAATATTGGCCTTCTCTTTAATTTTTGCCGAGAAAATGAGTGCCGTTAAAAAGAGTAAGGCAGTAAGCAGCACCAGTGGAAAACTAATGCCGTCAATTCCAAGCCTGTAAGCAATACCTATGGAAGGAATCCAGCTGAATTCCTCGATCAGTGACAGACCGGGGCCAAAACCTCGAATCCAGATTAGAATAGCGGAGAGCAAGGTTAAAGCTGTTGTGGCTATACCAATTGCATAGGCAGTTTCCGTTTTTTTAGGACGCAGTACCATAACGACCAATGCCCCCACTACGGGTAAAAAGGTGGTTATAGTAAGTAAAGGTATTGATGAAAAATCCATAGTTTACAAATAGGTTAATAATATTATGATAAAAGCGAAAACCATCCCGTAGACTGACCAAGCCAACTCACGGTGTATTAGCCCTGATTGCATCTTGCGACCATAGTGCCCCAAGCGTTGCACTGAATCTACAAGTCCGGCAATACCCTCTACGATACCCTTGTCATCAGTAAAGCTGGACATACGGGCAATATTCAAATTGAAGGCTCCGATGCTGTCTATAACATAAGCGGTAGCACGGTCTATACCTTCCGACAGCCAGCGGGCTATGGCTAAAAAAGCGGTGCCTATTCCAAAAACAGCCTGCAGCAGACTGGTTTCAATTGCGTTAAACCCTTTTGCAAGTGCAAACATGGGCTTTACTACAACCTGACTGTACCCTCCGGCTACCGGGTAATTGTCTCTGAAAAACATCCAGATGCGTTTCTTAAAAGCAGGGGCAGGAGCAAACCATCCAATCGGCAGTCCTGAGGCAGCCACAACTAAACCGCTTATCATGGCCAGCGTCCCTTTTGGGATACTAAAGCCTGCCTTCTCAACCAGTGGATCTAAAAACAAACCTCCCACAGCTGTGGCAGCAACAAGTGTCAGCAGGCCGGTATGCATCCATGGAAGAGAGCGCTGGGGGGAGGCGTCCGGTCTGGCGTTGCCTTTCCATAAAATACCGAACGCACGGCCCATATATATAGCCGTAAAAAAGGCTCCGATTAAAGCCGCAGGAAAGTACCATGCGGCCGGATCAGCCTGCAGACCAGCTGCCAGGATGGCGTCTTTCGACCAAAATCCAATTAAAGGGGGAATACCAGCAAGGGCAAGCCCGGCCACGGCGAAGCCGGAAAATGTCACTATTAGTTTTTTACCTGCACCGCCAAGATCCTTATATCGTGTGGAACCTGTTTCATGTTGAAAAATACCGGCTCCCAGAAATAAGCTGCTTTTCATAAAGGCATGGGCAATCAGGTGGGCAATAGCTGCGGCCGGGTATCCGGCTCCTACAGCCAGTACCATAAAACCGAGCTGGCTCGATGTGGAAGCCGCGAGCATGCGTTTGATGTCTTCGGAAAAGACAGCGGTTGCCCCGGTGAGCAGGATAGTTGCTCCACCCACACTGCCGACCCAAATTAGAGCATCGGGCGAAAATAAAGGGAAAGCTTTGAGCAGTAAAATGATACCTGCCGCCACCATGGTTGCTGAATGAAGCAGAGCCGAAACGGGTGTGGGACCTACCATCGCCGCCGACAGCCAGCTTTGAAAGGGAACCTGCGCCGATTTACCCATGACCGCCAGCAGCAGGGCCAGCGCACCTGCCATAGAAATGCCCTGCAACGGTTCGGCTACAATCTGGCTGGACCCGCTGGTAAGGATCATAACAAACACCCCGACGTAAAGCCCCAGGTCGGCCACGCGGTTCATAAGAAAAGCCTTGGTTGAAGCGTCACCGGCTTCTTTTTTCCAGTACCAGGTGCCGATCAGTAAATACGAGGCAAAGCCCATGATTTCCCAGGCCATAACAAAAAGGATCCAGTCTCCGGCCAGCACCAGCAGCTGCATCGCCCCCAGAAACAGGGAGATGCCGGACCAAAACCGGAGTTTTCCTTTTTCTTCTGCCATATACCCGATGGCGTAGATAAAAATGAAGGTCGTGATGATGGAAACGACCAGAGCCAGTACAACAGAAAGCTCGGTAGCCTCGAGACGGAACGGAAAGTTGGGAAGACCAGCAAAAGTTGCGGTAATAATTTGTCCTTCAATCATATACAAAAACAGAAGAACAGACCCTGCCAGTGATACCAGGCTTCCCATAAGCGCGGCATAGCCGATCTGCTTCCTTGTAGCTGTTATCCAGACAGTTGCTGCCAGAGGACCGAGTATGGTAAGTAAAAGTGCAATCATAGACTCCTCACCCCTTTAATTCTGCTGATTCTTCCATCTCTACCGTTCCTGAAGTACGAAACCGCTGGGTGGCTATGGCGAAACCGACCGCACCTTCCAGGGCCATTACCGTCATGGCTACCAATACAAACATTTGGAGAGAAAAGGCCTCAGGGTGCAGGTATCGCCAAAAAGCCACAAGATTTATCATGGCAGCCCCCAGCATCAGTTCAATACCCATCATAATCATTACCAAATTGGTCTGGCTTAAGGCACCGTATAGCCCTATACCGAAAAGTACAGCGGCAATAATTAAGGCTGTAATCAATAGTTCCATAGTGCTTACTTCTCCATGCTTTTTTTAATTGATAATGCGACTGCAATAGAGGCAATCATTCCGGTAAGAATGGTCACCCCAGCCGTTTCGAAGATCATCATCGACCGTTTCAAAATTTCCATACCCAGCAGGCGATTTTGTTCATGGGCCGACGGGACCTGCGTTGCGATGATACCCCAGTCGGCAAAAAGAGCCGCTCCTGTTATCAATATGGTTACAGCGACGCCTGCAACTATGGACACGTTTTTCTGATGGCTCATATCCATATTGCCCAGGCCACCCGGATCCATCATATACATCATCATAAAGATAGCCATGATGCTCATCTCCGTACCCATCATCATGATTTGCAGCACGCCCAGAAATTCAGCTTCCATAACGAGAAATAAAATGCCAATGGCCACCATAGAACCTAATAGGGACAATGCAGACCGTACCATAGAGCTGGTCATAAAAACGCGCCATCCAAACCAGATAGCCGCCAGGCCAAAAATAATAAGTAATATGAGTTGTATAGATATCATAACAGCAAGACTACTCCTACCTGAAATATGTTATAAAGAGCTAAAGGCACGCCGTACTTCCAGTTGTATTCCAGCAGGTGGTCGTGCCGGATGCGGGGCATATAACGCCCGATGGCAAAAAAGGAGGCCGCCACCAGCAGGGTTTTCAGAAAGGTCCAGACAAAACCGGGCAGCCAGGGCCCCATCCATCCTCCCAGGTATAATACAACCACCGCTGCCGACAAGGTCAATACCAAGGTAAGCCGGCCCAGACGAAATAACAGCTTGCGGGCCCCGGTAAGATCTGCCCAGACCCCTCCTGCCAGTTCACCTTCTGCTACCGGAAGGTCGAAAGGGGGAAGAAAAGCGATGGCCAGCGCCGAAATATAGAACAAAATAAAACCAACCGGCTGGTACAGGATGTTCCATAAAGACTGTTGGGATTCGACAATGTCTGTCAGAAACATCGATTCTGCCCTCATCACCGTCGCCGTTAATACCATGACCACCGGCATGGAGTAGGCAATAAGTTGTGCAAGCGCACGCCAGCCTCCAATCATGGCGTACACTCCGTTAACGGCCCATCCGGCCATCAACAAAGATACCATCACGTACACTAGCGCCGCGTTGATAAAGAGGGCGCCCGTTCCCAGATCGATTATCACGCTTCCCCGGCCGAACGGCAGGATGGAAATCGTCAACAAGATCACTCCGATAAAAAGGATCGGAGCTGTTTCAAAAAACACCTTGTCGTGCTTTCGGGTTTTGATCTCCTCTTGGGCAAACAGCAGCAAAAATGACCGGGCCGGACCGCTCCAACTTACGTTTCCCGTCATCGAGCAGCGTTCCAGTACTGCTACAAAATATACTCCTCCCACAAAAAGGAGGGTAATTATAAAACCGCTTAAAAAAGGCGTCATAACAACTATCTGTTAAGGGTTAATTTCCCATGGTGAAATATCCAGTGAGTTCACGGCTATCAGTGCATCGGCCAGCTCCTGCTGTTCGGTTACCGGCTTTACCAGCCCCGCCAGTGCCACGGAGGGGGTTGTAAGGTGCATATGAGCCAGTTTACCCTCATGAATATGAAATTTTAGTGTTACTATACCACGGGGGGTCTCAATATGTGCAATACCATTCCCCATTCCGACAGATGGTATGTTGATCTTTCGTGAAGATTCTTTGCCGGAATCGTTACCCGCTTTTTCTATAAATCGCAGGCTTTGTTCAATTTCATCCAGCCGTACCATCAGCCGGCTCCAGGCATTGTTTCCGGCAGCGGTTACGGGAGTCCACCCGGCTTGCTGATACACGGCTTCCTCTAACCGATGGTCTTTCTCAATTCCTGCAGCCCGGGCTACCGGCCCTGTGATATCGTCTGGCAGCTGGCCGGGCACAGCACCGGTAACTTTGTTTTTTTCATCTTTGCTTGCATGATCGTGATGAACATGTTCATGATGGTCATGGGTCTCATGCCCGGTGTGCTGATGCATTTCGTGGCTATGATGATCGTGCTCACCATGTTGATGACCTCCGTGGTCATGACCTTCATGGCTATGCCCATGTTCTTCGTGATGCTTATGATCTTCTCCGTGTCCCTGAGCTCCGTGATGATGTTCGTGGCCTTCATGCCCACCATGGTCATGAGGTTTCTGCTCGTCACTTTCTTCATGACAGTGACCTGAATGGGAATCCGCATTATGTTCGTGGTGATGGTTTTTATGAGTGCCGGCAGCTTCCTGGCTATGTTTCTCCGTTCCCCCGGGGTTGTGGACGGCGGCACTTAATTTCAATTTCAGATACAGCATCTTTTTTATCCGGCGGATAAACCCAGAGAGCTGCTCCCTATTTCCGGTATCGTTTTGGAAAAGATGATAATGTTTTATAGCCTGGTCGCGCATCCAGCTGCTGCCCAGCGTTGAAGCGAAAACGGCCAGCCAGTTCAAGTGGCTGTTTATTCGTTCTTTTTCCAGCAACACTGCCTCGGACAAGGTCAGTGCAGAATTACCCGCTTCATCAGAAAAATTTAATAGTGCTTTTTGTGCCAATAACCGGTAGGTAACCGGCGCCATAGGGTTGACCGCTTCAAGATACTCCGGCAGTGCGGCTGGGTTTTCCGGGACGGATGTCAGTAGGTTGCGCCCCGGCAGGCCGCGGTCGACTACCGCTTCGGCGACGGTATCGCCGTCCAGCTTCATGGAGAGACGCAGTCCGCCGGGCAACCCTGGGTGAAAGGGACCGAACTGCACGTCGCTCCACTCCATCGGCAGTCCATCCGAACTGCGTGGGAGATCTTTGGTCATGGCTATCATCGACATAAAGCCCGAACCGTGATCGTGTCCTCCATGCCCGTGATCATGCCCTCCGTGGTCATGTTCTTCATGACCATGTCCTTCGTGGCCATGGCTGTGTTCACCGTGCTGATACCCGGAGTGCTCATGACCTTCTTGCTCGTGTCCATGATCATGATGGTGGGCTCCGTGATCGTGGCCGCTATGGTCGTGCCCTTCGTGCCGGTGTTTTTGATGGCCACTATGGGAATCTTTTTTTTCTCCGCTTTGCTGGCCATGGGAATGACTATGCCCTTCGCTGCCATGACTGTGTTCACCGTGTTGCTCATGACCTTCATGTCCATGTTCTCCATGATCGTGACCGCTGTGGTCGTGCCCTTCATGCTGGTGTTTGGTATCTTGTGAGTGATCATGGCCGGGTTTGTCCGATGCTACATGGCAGCCTTTAGACTCCCCTGCTTCTGCTTCCCCTGAATGGCTGTGACCGTGATTTTTATGATCTTCGTGACTGTGGTCATGGCCTTCGTGAGCAGAATGCGTGTGAGCCGAATGATCATGCCCTTCCTTCTTATGGCCGCTAAGATGCCCGTGATCGTGATTACCATGATCATGATTGTGCCCTTCCTCTGCATTACCGTGTTGATGGGCAGAAGGATCGTGGCCTTCGTGGCTGTGACCGTGTCCACTATGCTGTGAGTGATCATGATCTCCGAGGCCATGATCTCCATGGCCGTGATGGTGATGATGGTGCATGTGGCCCTGCTGCTTACCGGCTTCTTCTATTTCGTTTACCAAGGCTTCCGGCTGATATGGTTCCGGCTCATCTATCCAAGCAAGATTGCTCAGGCACTCCCTGACAGCAGGCAATGCGGTTTGAAGAAAATCTTTTTCCAGAGCAACGTGTACATCAGGGTGAGGCAGTGGGTCAAGATGTTTCGGCCCGGCCAGCACCAGCACCCGCGGGCGCGGCATCTGGGCGTAAACAATAGCGGCCTGTTCTGCCATATCCGGGTTCATATCACCAATAATCAGCAAAACATTAGCTTCTCTTGGATTGGCTGTCAGTCGTGCTTCGCCGTTCAGGGGGCCAGACTGATAGATACGCAATATATCGGGACCCGGGACAGGAAACAGGCAAAGCTCCCGCGAAGCAGCCTTTGCCATCCATCTCCGGAAAAAATTCATTTTGCCTTTTCGCGCTCCGTATTTCATCGTCATTTCCATAGTCATTTACTGGCGTTTGAGTCCGAGTTGGGTCCAGGTGTAAACTAAGCCCAGAAACAAGATCATCAAAAATACTCCCATATCCAGCAGGGCCAGAAGCCCTACTTCTTGATAGACTACCGCCCAGGGATACATGTAGGCCATCTCCATATCGAAAGCCAGGAAGAGGAGGGCATATCCGTAATAACGCACGTGGTAACGAAGCCAGGCGGGTTTGGGTGCCAGGTTACCGCTTTCTGCGGGAATATCCTTGCCCGGCTCCTCAAGTGTTTTGCCCAGCGATTGTTTGATGAGGTATAACATCCAAACAAATCCTGCTGTGGCAATCAGCATTCCAAATAATAATAGATATTGCAGTATGGGCGTCATACGTATCTCATCATCCTGATATAATTGCTTGTGGTTTTTAAAAAGCTAATCTTACTAAAATTTTCCCTGAAATGATAATTTATTACCAAGCGAATTTTATAAAAATCGCTTGGTATAATTTTGAAATTAGCTAAGTTTAAATTTTACTTTATTTGATTTATTGAGCCGTATATCCGCCGTCTATGACCAACTCACTGCCAGTCATAAAGCCGGCCTCTTCGGAGGCCAAAAAGGCAATGCCGTTGGCGATATCCTGGGGCTTACCAATATGGCCCATCGGGTGCAGGCTGTCCAGCTGGCTGCGAAACTCCTCGGCACTTATATTCTTTCGCTCTGCCAGCTCGTCCACAAGGGGTGTATCAATAAAGCCGGGATGCACCGAGTTGATTCGGATGTTATCCTTGGCATACGTTAGCGCATCGTTTTTAGTCATAAGTCGAACGGCTCCTTTAGATGCATGGTATGGTGGTAAATCCTTATTGCCGATAATACCGTAAATAGAAGACAGATTTATAATACTGCCACTCCCATTTTCTTTCATATACGGAATGACATATTTAGTGCATAAGAATACGCCGTCGACGTTGATCTTCATGACCAGTTCCCACTCCTGTTTGGTAACCTGGTGGGTAGGCTTGTCCACACCACTAATACCGGCGTTATTTACCAACCCATAGATCGCTCCAAAGGTTTCGTTTACCTCCGCAAATACCTTTTTAATCCGGTTTTCGTCGGTAACATCCAGGTTCCAGTAGCGGGCGTTGCCACCGGTCTCGTTGATTGCATCTGCCAGCTTTTCGCCGGCTGAATCCTGTACGTCGGTAATGGCTACATTAGCTCCTTCTTCAGCTAATTTGCGGCAGGTGGCCTGCCCAATTCCGGAGGCCCCACCGGTTATAATAATCGTTTTTTCGTTGAGTCCTTTCATAACTATCACCTATAAATGTTGTGGTTGAAATTTTACTGTAATTCGCTCTCTGTTTCATTTGTTAGGGCACCAATTTTCTTATGGTTTTGCATAAACAAGCCATGAGCACAGTCGTTATCTTTCTTAAAAATAAGTATCACACCTTAAATTGAGCGTAAATTGAGAAAGTAATTACCGTCTAATTCGTCCATTTACTCACCATAGTCAAAATATAGTACAGTAATCGAAGGGCGGCAGCCAAAGATCGGACTGCATTTTAAGGTGAATGTTAGGCAGCAACAAATTGAAAAGTGTTCTGAACGTTATTCTTCAGAATAAAACGTAGCTATTTTACTGCATCATTCGGCTAGTGGATTTCCTTTTCAGGTTCTTCTTTCACCTCTTCATAATCCGCTTTCGGTATTGTTTCAAGATTGAGACCGGGACGGATATTTCTTCCTGCATCCGGTGCATTGCGATTGTGTGAATCATGCGAATGCCCGCCGCCACACCCTCCCATTGAGCCGCGCCCGCGGTGCATGAAAAACATAAAAGCCGTGATCAGAATAAACCAGAATAACGTTGACATAACAGAGTCTTTTTGATTTAATTAGCGTAAAAATTCCACTATTGCGAAGTTTCAACCCTCAACCTTTTGTATTGCCGTAGCTTTTTGAAAAACAGCCACAGGGCCGGAATCACTACCAGCAGGCTGATAATCTGCGAGGTGGAAATAAGCCCCTCCAGGTACACCCCGCGCGGGTCGTTTCGGAATATTTCTACAAACGACCGTACGAGCGCATACAGCATGATAAAGGCCAGAAACAGCTCTCCCTTAAAGCGCTGACGCTTCTGCCACCAGAGGAGGACGCCAAATACCACCAGCAATACGAGGGTGGAATAGATCTGAGTGGGGTGCAGCGGGATGCCCGTCGGCGCCATAGACAGTGGGTCGGTAAAGGTAACGGCCCAGGGTAAATCGGTCGGTTTGCCGAAGCTGTCGCCGGAAAAGAAGCAGCCCAGCCGTCCAAAGGCGATGCCCAGAGCCAGGCCGGGAGCCGCCATATCACTGATTTGCCACATATCCATCTTGTGTTTGCGAACATACCAAATCCCAGCTCCAAGTCCGAAAAGGAACCCACCGTAAAAGGTAAATCCCCCGTTCCAGAGCATCAGCATTTTCAATGGATTTTGCAGGTACCACTGAAGGCTGCCATCGAACAGGATGGAGAACAACCGCGCGCCAATAATGGCCCAGAGGACAACGATGACAGCCAGATCCAGTATTTTCTGGGGATCGAAGTGATTTTTTTGGGACTGACGGTAAAGCCACCATATTCCAATAAGAATCCCGCCGGTGTGAAACAAGCTGACTGTGTGAATGGTTAGGGGACCGATTTCAAAAAGGACTGGAAGCATGATATGAAAAAATTAGATTGGTTTTATAGTTTAGCACTCCACTTCGCCGTAGGCGTGCTCTCCATGCTTGCACCATACACAGGAGCAGTCTTCGTGCATACACTGTTTGTCTTCCAGCCGGTTTTTAAAGGCTCGTTTGGCGACCGGAAAAACAACCTTTTTATACCAGCTTGGGTTATACTGCGTTTGCAGGAGGGGAATAATATCGTTTTTTCCTGCCAAACGGTCTAACATAATGGTATATCCCAAGTCCTCCAGCCGGGTAAACAGCCAACGGTTGGCCAGCGAAGTTTCCATCTTCGGTATAATATACTCTTTGCACAAATCCGGGTAAGAAAGATTCTCCATAATGCTTTTGGCCGCCAGGTACCCCGAGTGCATAGCATAGCGCATACCGAAGCCAAACAGAAAATCCTGGAACCCCGCACTTTCTCCCACATAATAGATGCGCTTGTTTTTAACCAGCGTTTGATTTAGCGAGAAATTGACATAACCGCCAAAATATTTTGAATCCTGTATATCAATCTTTACTTGCTTTTTCATTACCTCTAAAGCCTTTTCAAAATAATGAAAGGACTTTGGAAATTTTTCAAACAAACAAGTCGCAAATGTAGCTTTACCCTCATGAACCAGTAAATAAGCGTATCCTTGCGGAGCAATATCATCTCCAAGAAATGCCGCATAGTAATTTTTATGAGTCGTTGAAAAAATGATTCCTTTCGCAATGGCGTCAGCTCCTTTTGGACCGGTGCTTATTATTACCCTGCCGTTTTCAGGCACCTTGGTTATTTTCGTTCCCCATTCAAAATGAACTCCTGCTTCTTCTGCCTGCCGCCTTAACCCTTGATCCAAGCTCCACTCGTTAGAACCTCGCTCAATCAAATAAAAGAGCGGACGTGACATCTTAAAATTATATTTTTGGCTGGCAGGATTAAAGAAATCTCCCTTACCAAATGGTACAAAACGAAAATTTGTGGAAATTCCTATATGCTTTAAAAATTCTTGTGCATCTTCTTTGGTTGACCAGTTTTCGATACCTTGGAAATCATGATTAAAGCGTTTACCGACCTCATAGTACATTTCGTAAACAGTAACCGGGTATCCGGCCTGGGCTAAATTGATAGCCGCAACTAAACCTCCAGGGCCAGCTCCAATTATATGTATGTGTTCCTTTTTCATACCAACCTCCGATAAGGTTAAAGAATTATCAAAATTATTTTTATTGATTCGGTATATCATTGTCATAAAATGCACACAGCCGGATCAGGGCTACATGCATAGGGTTTTCGGGGTATAAATATTAGGATAAATGGTAGCTACCATTGCCAGCCAGATAATAGTCTGGATCTTTTAAGAAGTTATCTTCACAAGATATGCAGCAGAAGAAAAGCTGCATTCCTTCATATTCTAAATATTGAGAATCATCTGGGCTTTCTACAGATAGCCCGCTTACGGGACAGATTACATGACGTGACATAACAAACCTCTTATTTTTAAAATGTTAAAAGTCAATGTAAAGAACGACCGAAGTGACCACTTGTCGAATAGCGCTTAACGGCAAACTTAACCAAGTCCCGGTCAAAAATTTCTTTACAAGTAGTTGTGCAGAACGCCCATGTGTTGCCATTGACACTACTTTTGGGAGAGTTTTGAGGATCTATGACCTCTTTTCCGGTTACCACACATTCTTTATTGAGATTAAGATGTTCCATATTGATTGTAGAAATTAAACCCCCGCCCAAAAACTACCGACCTGGCAGTCTCAAAGGCAGGGGTGATTAAACTATTTAGTGATGATGATGGCTATGGTGGCCACCGGTGTTTCCGGCATAATTTGCCGGATTTTCATCAAACGATGCTTTGCAGTCTTCGCAGCAGAAATAATAGGTTGTTCCCATGTACTCACTGCTGGGTGCGGTTGATGTGTCTTCGATTTCGTGTCCCATTACCGGGCAGATGTTTTGTGCTTTCATGGTATCCTCCATGTTATTGGTTGTGATTTATAGATTTATTCAACGATCAGTTTGCCTCGCAGCATACCCATCGCACATTGAAATTCGTATTCACCGGGTGTATCTGGTGTAAATTCCACCGGAATGGTTTTATGCGGGGTCAGTGTCGCCTGTTTGCCGAAGTCCGGTAATACCACCTGCTCGGAGCATGCTGCGGTTTCTTCGCGCAGAAAGCTCAGCTTCACAGGTTTGCCGGCTTCTACGACAACAACGTTCGGGCTGTATCCACCCTTTACTTTTATCAGAGCTTCCTGCAGCCCGCCTGCACCGCTTTGTATGCGTGTGCTCTCCGAGCTGGATAGCCAGAAGTACCATACTACCAGTGCGATAAGCAGGATGCCGCCGATCAGTACTAAAATTTCATCGAGTGTCATAATAATCTCCTTTTAAAATTAATTAGCTTTTTATTGCAAATTTAGGTTGGAACTTGCGCAGGCGGTTGGCATTAGTAACCACCGTTACCGAGCTAAAGGCCATTGCTGCAGCCGCAATCAGCGGAGAAAGCAAGAGGCCGAACAGCGGGTAGAACAAGCCTGCGGCAATCGGAAGGCCGGCCGTATTGTAGGCAAAGGCGCCAACCAGGTTTTGTTTGATATTCTTCATCGTAGCTTTGGAAAGCTGGATGGCCAGCACCACTCCTTTCAGGCTGCCTTTGATCAGGGTGATATCGGAGGCCTCAATCGCCACGTCGGTTCCTGTACCTATTGCCAGGCCAATATCAGCCTGGGCCAGGGCGGGTGCATCGTTAATGCCGTCGCCTACCATAGCTACCCGTTTGCCTTCGTTCTGGAGTTTCTGCACATTTATCGCCTTGTCTTCGGGCAGCACTTCGGCCAGCACGCGATCTACCCCCACTTGTTTGGCAATAGCATTTGCAGTTCGTTGGTTGTCACCGGTAATCATGACGACCTCCAGCCCCATCTTCTTCAGTTGGGCGATGGCCTCCCTGGAGTCGGCTTTTACTGTGTCAGCTACGGCCACGATTCCAGCGGATTTACCGTCCACAGCCACAAACATCGGTGTCTTTCCGTCGTCTGCCAGGGTTGCACTTTCATCTTGCAGGCTGCCGGTGTCGATCTGGTTGTCATACATCATTTTTATATTACCGAGCAATACCTTGTGGCCGTCCACTTCGGCTTGTACACCGTGACCGGGTATGGCATTAAAGTTTTTAGGATCGGAAAGGGTTATGCTACGATCTTCAGCCCCCCTAATGATGGCTTCACCCAGCGGATGCTCGGAGGCGCGTTCCACGCTAGCACTCCATGACAGCACCTGGTCTTCGGTGAAGTCATTAACCGTAATGATGTCGGTTAGTGAGGGTTTCCCTTCGGTAATCGTTCCTGTCTTGTCCAGGACAATCGCATCGAGCTTCTGGGCAGTCTCCAGAGCTTCTCCGCTACGGATCAGAATTCCGTTTTCGGCCCCTTTACCTACACCTACCATCAATGAAATTGGCGTTGCCAGGCCCAGCGCACAAGGGCAGGCAATGATCAGTACCGTAACGGCCACAACCAAGGCATAGATTAGTGCCGGGGCAGGACCAACAAGATACCAGACCACGAAAGAGGCAATTGCCAATATTATTACGGCAGGAACGAAGTACCCGGAAACTTTATCCACTACTCTCTGGATGGGTGGTTTAGAGCTTTGAGCTTCCTCCACCATCTGTACAATCTGCGAAAGAGCGGTGTCCTTACCAACTTTAGTTGCTTTAAATTTAAAGGACCCGGTTTTATTGATAGTGGCTCCAATTACTTCGTCGCCGGCATATTTCTCAACCGGAATGGATTCTCCGGTAATCATAGATTCGTCAATAGCGGAGGAACCCTCCATGATTTCGCCGTCTACCGGTATCTTTTCTCCGGGACGAACCACGATTATATCGTCCAGTACTACTTCTTCTACCGGTATATCCATTTCTTTGCCATCCCGAACTACACGCGCGGTTTTGGCCTGCAAGCCCATCAATTTCTTAATGGCCTCAGAACTGCGCCCTTTGGCTCTAATCTCTAAAGCCAGGCCTAAATCTACCAGCGCTACAACTACCGCCGTCACGTCGTAGAAAACTTCGGCCAGGGCTTCGGTGGGGAAGATTCCCGGAAACAATACGGCCACCGTAGAGTATAGCCATGCTGCCGTAATACCCACCGCAATAAGTGTGTGCATGTTGGCCGACCGGTTTTTAAAGGCCGCCCATGCGCCGGTATAGAAATGGGAACCTGCCCAGAACATCACCGGCAGGGTTACCACGCCCATGGAAAACCAGATCCAGTACAGCAGGTCAGTACCCCGCTGGAACTGTTCCGGCAGCCCCAGAAAATCAGGATAGCTGAAAATCATCACCGGTATTGAGATAACTGCTGAAAAAATAAATTTCCACATCAGAGATTTATATTCTCTGTTCCGTGCTTGTTCATTTTCGTCGATCGGTTCACTATTATCTCGCTCGGTTGCGACCTGAACAGTGTTTGTGGGAGCTTTACTGGCATCATCTTTTTCGCGAGAAATTTCAGATACCTGATAGCCCATGCGCTCAATAATATTTTTAAGAGCAGGATAATCAACTTTTGAGGGGATATATTTTACAAGGGCTGCCTCAGTCCCAAGGTCTATGCTCGCACTGAGTATGCCCGAAGTACCTTCAAGTTCCTCTTCAATTTGCGACACACATGAATTGCAGTGCATTCCGGAAATATGAAGCCGTAACTTCGCATACCCGGTTCTATAACCTGATTTTTTTATAGAATCAATTATTTTCGAAACAGAAACCTCAGAACCTTCATATTCAACATAGGCGTTTTCGGTAGCACCATTAACGACTGCTTTCTTAATGCCCGGCAATTTCCGGAGTTCTTTTTCAATGGTTGTGGCACAGGAAGCACAATGCATATCTACAATAGGCAATTGAATTTTTTCAATACCATTTGTCGTTATTTGGTAGGTAGCCGGAGAATCCTGATGCCTGGCAACATACTTTTCTGGATTCTCATCAAATTTTGTTTTGCAGTTTTCCGAGCAGAATTTAAAGGTCTTATCCTTATAGGTACTTTGATATGGAGAATCATTATCAACTTCCATTCCGCATACAACATCCTTAGCCATTGGTTTCTCCGTTATAGGTTTTAATTCGTTTTTCATTAAGTATCTTTTTCAAGTTTCTACTCAATGATAACACCCGTTACCTTAACGCAACCTTAAATGGGATCTATTAATCCGAGAAATATTTACAGAGGGCTTTGCAGAACCAGGGATTTTGGTCAAGGTCAAAGCCCGAGCGAATTCAAAACCGGATCTTATTAACTAACGTCAGTTCGAGATAATTATCCTGTTAAAGCCTTTGAGTCACGGCCCGATGGCTCCAAGTCCATCTGACCGTTTGTTTGATTTGGGCTCCTGCGTTTTTTCCTTATCCTAATCCAACACCAGACCCCTGTATCATCGATCAGATGGATCTCATAGTCTTTTAAAATTCTTTATCTCGAATTCATGTGAACTATAAAGTGAGGATTTTGAATTCGCGAAAAAGCAGAGATGGAACAAAAGAGCGGTTCTGCAAAGCCCTCTTACAATGAAAGGATTTCATATCTAAATAATCTATACCCGAGCGGTAAGAATGATGTGTGGGTTAACTCAGCTAATACTATTTAACGTGAATTCGATATTAAGACTATTGATTGAACACGTTGACTGGTCATTTCGCGGCGAATGTCCGAAATCCTATGTTTGGTCAGGTCTCGAATACGGAAGTAATAGCAGCCATTAGATTCCCGTTTCCACAGGAATAACCAAAAGCATCCATTTTTATCCTTTTAACTTAGTGTCATGTTCATGTTCAGTTGCCGGGGAGAATAGCAGCTGGTGGTTACCTGTTGCCAATCCGAACAAGGAATAGGTCCATAATGTAATTAGGCTATGGGAGTGGAAGTGTAATCTGCGACAAGGGGTTGCAACCCCTTGCCGACATTTCATAGGTTACTCAACATTAGTTCTTATCTCGAACTGACGTTAATTATCTCATTGTATTTTCATCGTCTTTCATGCCCATATGCATTACACCATCTTTATCCGTATGGGATATCATAAAAAGACGTTCGGCAATAATAATAAGAATTATTGCTGTAAGCGCTACAATCAATACAAAAGGATCGTTTAAATATCTGATATAAAGAAAAGCCAAAAGTATAGCGATATCCATAATTATAGCGATTAAAGGAATAACCGGATTGAATTTTACCTCTTCTCTTAGGTACCGGAAAAGTCCCCAGTGAATAGCAATATCCATTATCAGATAAAAGATTGCTCCAATTGAAGCGATTCGGGTTAGGTTGAAGAATACCGTAAGTAGAATGGCAAGTGAAACGGTTAAAAGCAGGGCTGGATTTTTTATCTTCTCAATTATGCTCAACCTTGGCACTTGTTTCATACTACTCAGCATTGCCAACAATCTTGAAGCAGAAAATACGCTGGCTATAACACCGGAAACGGTAGCGATTATAGCAATACCGATCGTAATCCATGTTCCCCAGTCACCAAAAACAGGTTTTGCAGCAGCTGCAAGAGCATAATCCTTTGCCTTGATAATTTCAGGAATACTTAACCCCCCGGCTACTGATAAAGCAAGAGCCACATAAATAAGTGTGCAAATAACGATTGAAATAATGATTGACCGACCAACGTTTTTGTGTGGATTTTGAATATCATCCCCTTGATTGGTAATAGTAGTGAAACCTTTGTAAGCCAGAATTGCTAACGCAAGTGCGCCAATAAAGCCGAACCCTTTGGGTAAACTTTCCCCGGTCTGAGGTATGTAATTTCCAGTAATGTCTGCAAAGCCGGAAGCTGCCAGACCCGCAATGGCCAACAAGGAAATTCCCAAAACTTTTATTACAGCCGTAATGGTTGCTGTACTTCCAATTACTTTATTGCCGAGTATGTTAGCAATATAGGCTACTGTGATAAGCCCAACAGCAAGAGCAGGAGCATAACCAGCATATTGTTCCGGGAACAACCGTAGTGTATAGGCTCCAAAAGTTCCGGCAACCAGACTCTCAGAAACTACCATAGATACGTACATTAATAATGAAAATAATCCGGTAGCTGTGCCGGGGCCGTAAGACTTTGTCAAAAACTTTGCTACACCACCAGATGAGGGGTAGGCATTTGAAAATTTTACATAAGAATACGAACTAAAGCCTACTACAATCGCACCGCCGATAAATGCTATTGGAAACAAGTCACCGACTAATTCAGCTATTTGCCCCATCAGAACAAAGATTCCGGCACCTATCATCACTCCTGTCCCAAGTGAAACAGAACCAATCAGAGAAAGTTTTTCATTGCCTTTTTGTGCATTTATCATTTGAAATAGGTTAAATAAGTTTTGTGGGTTCTACGTGTTTCTACTAATCTGAAGATTCCTTGCCAACTTTCAAAATTACAATCAGAAAAACTATTATCAGGTACATACCTCCTCCAATATTAAGAGCATTAGTAAATCCCCATTCAATGGCGATACCGAGCAGTCCGGTAAGCAACCCGGCCCGCAATGGCACCGAGGTTGCCGACTGAAGCAAATCGTCGAGGAAGTAATTGTAGGCCAGGCTGAGGGCGAAAACGATGACGGTACTG
>Ga0189284_100077_pt1 | contig 159863 bp, 161 predicted proteins | sample N32C7minimetaG_FD_130314 | JGI IMG/M metagenome (GOLD analysis project Ga0189284, IMG submission 130314) | Marine microbial communities from the Costa Rica Dome - N32 C7 mini metaG | ecosystem: Environmental > Aquatic > Marine > Oceanic > Photic zone | place: Costa Rica: the Eastern Pacific...
CCATTCCACCGAGAAACCGGCAACAATCTTCAGCCGATCCAGCGTGTCGATCGTGCATATGGTCGGGTAGCCATCCTGGCCGGCAAAGACATAGCCGAACCGTTGGCGCAGCCGCCTGACGGTCTCAGTCGATGCGAAGCCGGGAATTGGCCCGCCGCGCCCATAACGCAGGACACGAAGATCATCGATACCGTGGCAGTGATCCGCGTGGTCATGCGTCCAGAAAACGCCGTCGATACGGTTGATCCGATTGGCGAGCAGCTGCGCGCGACAATCGGATGACGTGTCGATCAACAACCGCGACCCTTCGTCGCTTTCGACGATAATCGAGACTCTTGTCCGGCGGTTACGGGGTTCCGAAGGGTCGCAATCGCCCCAATCACCCAAGCCATCGGGCCCTCCGATGCGCGGGACACCGGTGGACGTCCCCGATCCGAGCATGATCAGCTTCACAGGGCAGCCTTGCTAAAAAGTCTGGCGAAATTCGCCGTGGTCTGTTCGGCAAGACGATCCAACTCGGTTTCGCGCAGTTCGGCGACGAAACGCGCAGTATCGGCCACGAACGCGGGTTCGCATACCTTTCCGCGATTGGGAACGGGTGCAAGGAACGGGCTGTCCGTTTCCACCAGCAAACGATCTTCAGGCACTTCGCGAGCAGTTGCTTGCAAGTCCTTGGCGTTCTTGAAAGTGACGATACCCGAAAGAGAGATCGTCAGGCCCATTTCCAAGACCTTGCGACCGAATTCCGAAGATGCGGTAAAACAATGGATCAGAGCAGGGAAAGCGCCCTTCCCCAGTTCGTCCTCGAGGATTTCGAGCGTGTCCTGTTCCGCGTCGCGGGTGTGAATGATGACAGGCAAGCCGGTTTCACGAGCAACGTCGATGTGCATCCGGAACAGGCTGGCCTGTGTCTGCCTGTCGGAATGCTCGTAATAGTAATCGAGTCCGGTTTCTCCGATGCCGATGACCTTGGGATTCTCTGTGGCTGCCAACAGCACGCTTCGGCCAAGATCGGCGTGTTTGTCTGCCTCGTGCGGGTGTATGCCGACGCTGGCGAAAACATCCGGTTCGCGATTGGCGGTCGCGACGACTTGTTCCCATTCGCTCTGCCGGGTCGAGATGTTCAGGAACGCCCCTACCCCCGCCTCGCGGGCACGAGAAAGCACTCCGGCTTGATCCTCGACCAGCCCCTTGTACTCGAGATGGCAGTGGCTATCCACCAGCATCAGGCGCTCTCCTCCTCCGCTGCGGGAAGTTCGAGGCGCGGGAACAGCGGCGTCGGCTTGTCGATCCTGAACCCGCCCTCAGCCAGCGGCGAATACCAGTGCTCGCCAATACCGGAATAGCTTCGGTTCGCGCCCGGAATGCCCATCAGATCGAGCAGCTTTTCCGAGCTTTCGGGAATGACTGGCAGGATCGCGACGGCGAGCTGTGCAATACAGATGTAGAGCGTCGCCAGAACCGTCTCCATCCGCTCGGGATCGGTCTTGCGCAAAGCCCACGGCGCTTCTGAATCGATATAGGCGTTGCACGCAAAGACGGCTTGTAGCCAAGCCTCCACCGCCTGTTGCAAAGCCAGCGCATCGAATGCGTCCGGAATTTCTTTCGACACGGCACTGCCCACGCTCTCGAACAAGGCCATGTCGGCATCATTATGGCCATGAATTGTGGGCAGATGGCCATCGAGGTTCTTGGCAATGAAGCCGAGCGTCCGCTGGGCAAGGTTGCCGAACGCATTGCCCAATTCGCCATTGGAGCGTTCCACGATAGCCTCCGGCGAATAGCTACCGTCTTTTCCGAAGGCGACTTCGCGGATGAGGAAATAGCGCAAGGGATCGACACCGAACGTCTCAGCGAGGCCGATGGGATCGGTGACGTTGCCCAGAGATTTCGATTCCTTCTGCCCACGATTGAGCAGAAACCCGTGGCCAAAAACCGCTTTGGGAACCGGGAGTTTCGCACTTATCAGGAACGCCGGCCAGTAAATCGTGTGGAAGCGCACGATGTCCTTGCCGATCAGATGCAGGTTCGCGGGCCAGAATTCGGCCATTTCGGGCGTGTCGTCCGGAAACCCGAGGCCGGTCAGATAGTTGGTGAGCGCGTCGACCCAAACGTACATGACGTGATTGTCTGAACCGGGAACCTTCACCCCCCAGTCAAAGCTGGTGCGGCTGACGGAAAGATCACGCAAACCCTGCTCTACAAAGGCGATCATCTCATTGCGGCGGCTCGCCGGTTCGAGAAAGCCTGGGCTCTTCAGCAGTTCAAGCAGTGGCTTCTGATATTTCGACAGGCGGAAGAACCAGCTCTCTTCGACCGTCCATTCCACTGGAGTGCCCTGCGGCGAGAGCTTTTCGCCGCCCTCGCCTTCGACCAGCTCGCTTTCGTCGTAATAGGCTTCGTCGCGAACGGAATACCAGCCTTCGTAACGGTCAAGGTAGAGATCCCCAGCCGCTTCCATCCGCTGCCACAGGGCCTGGCTGGCGCGGTGATGATCGTCTTCGACAGTGCGGATGAAGCGATCATAGGAAATGTTGAGCTTTTCATCCATCAGCTGGAAATAGCCCGACATTTCGTCGGCAAGATCGCGCGGGGTGCGGCCTTGCTCTTCGGCCTTGCGCGCCATTTTCAGGCCGTGCTCGTCTGTCCCAGTCTGGAACCGCACACGGCGGCCGCGCAGACGCTGGAAACGGGCGATCACATCCGCGGCAATCCCTTCATAGGCATGGCCGATATGCGGCTTGCCATTGGGGTAATTGATCGCGGTTGTGATGTAGTAGGGGGAGTTTTCGGGTTCAGCCATGGGCCTGCTCGCTAGCCGGGGCAGCGCGCGTGAGCAAGCTTCCGATTTCAAGCGCGAGGAGGCCGGTGTCGAAATTGTACGTCGGAGCCTGTGCCGCAAGGGCGACCATCTCAACATGCGCTTCGATCAGGCGTGCGCGATGAGCCGAATTGGAAGCGCTGCGCACCTTCTCCGCGATCATCGCCTGCGCAAGCTCCATCACCGCCTGCAAACGCTCCCGGTCAGCGCGAGGACCGATTGCCTGTGCAAGACTTGCCCGCCCGCCAAGCCGCGCATCGCGATCGCTGAGCAGCGCGTTGATCTGCTCGGCCACGGGCCCAAGATCCTGGCCTGAAAACCGCAAGGCCGCGCCATATGAACCTTCCGCCGCGCGGATGGCTGTTTGCAGGTTACCGCCATGTCCGGATGTCTCGAGCATTTCCTCAAGTTGCCGGTCAGTAAGTGTCGGGAACCGCAGGATACGGCAGCGCGACCGGATCGTTGGCAAAAGCCGCGATGGCCGATGCGTAACCAGCATGAAGAATGTGCCAACCGGTGGCTCCTCAAGGCTCTTGAGCAGCGCATTGGCCGAATTGACCTCCATGTCATCCGCGGGATGGATGATGACGACGCGGCGCGATCCCAAAGTCGGGCGCACGGTAAGACGGCGCTGCATTTCGCGGATTTGATCAACCCTGATGCTGCGTGCCAGTTCGAACGGTTTGCCTTCAGCCGCCGCAGCAGCCGCCTTCTTGTCCTTGGGTCCGTAGGTGACGGTGAGAATGTCAGGATGTTCACCAGCCGGCTGTGCAACTCCGGCTTCGGCGACAAGCTCGCGCGCGGCCGCCAACGCAAAGTCATATTTGCCAAGGCCGCTCTTGCCCGCAAGCAGCCACCCGTGATGCATCCGGGCGCCGCTCATTGCCGTCCGCCATTGGCGCCATGCTTCCTTGTGGTTGGGCCAGCGAATGTCCATGATCCGTGTCAGCCCTCACTGATAAAGCGGGTGAGCGCGGCGAGAACCCGTTCATGCACCTTTTCGGGTTCCCCTGTTCCATCGACGATCCTGAAACCTTCGGGATCAGCCTCAGCAAGGTCGCGAAAGCTGCGCGCAACGGCCGCGTGATATTCGGCGCTCCGGCCGCCGATAGCATCGCTCTTGCCGCCATCACGCGCCATCAGTCGTTGTTCGACCCGTTCGGGATCCACTTCGAGCAGGATCGTCAAGTCAGGGCGCAAACCGTCGCTGCCGAACTTGTGCAATTCGCAGATTGCGGCATCGCCCAGCCTCCCTGCCCCGCCCTGATAGGCTCGACTGGAATCGACGAAACGATCGCTTATCACCCATGTGCCGGATGCGAGCGCTGGCCGGATCAGGCGCAAGACATGATCGGAGCGCGCCGCTGCAAACAGCAAGGCCTCGGCCTGCGGCCCCCAACCTTCGCCTGGTGGGTGCAACAACAGGTTCCGGATCGCTTCGGCCCCGTCAGTGCCTCCGGGCTCGCGGGTTACGGTGACACCCTTGCCGATCTTGCGGAGCGCATCTGCGAGCAACCGAGCCTGAGTGGATTTGCCCGTACCCTCGCCACCTTCAAAGGCGATAAAGCGTCCTGTTCCGGTGCCGGTCATGCAAACCATCCCGCAATGCCGTTGAGCATCCGGGTGAATACCCCGGCCTGCTCGACATCGTCTGTCGCGAGCAGGGGAAGCCGCGCTGGTTCCATGCCGGGAACCTCGATCACCAGCGTAGCCACCCTGTCACCGGCGGAAAAGGGAGCGCGGAGCGGGCCGTCATAAGAGATGGACATGCTGAGTTCGCCAGACGCGCCCCGAGGCACGTTGACGTAGACGGTCCGATCGGTCCGCAGCCCTACACGGCGTGCGCCGCCACCTTGCACGCGGGCCTCGCCAACCACCTGCTGTTCGCCGAACAACCGGCGCCGCTCGAACGCACTGAAACCCCATTCGATATAGTTGCGTGCAGCCCGGGCACGCGTACCGCTGCGGTCCACTCCGGCGACTACGAGGACAAGGCGTTGGCCGTCGCGTTCTACGCTTCCCAGATATCCAAACCCTGCTTCATTGGTGTAGCCGGTCTTGATCCCGTCCGCACCCTGCGTCCGGCCGATCAAGGGATCATGGTTCGACTGTTCGATGCCGTTAAAGCGAAAGCCCCGCTTTCCGATGTATCGGGCGTAGAGTTCCGGGTGCCTCGTGATCATGGCTCTGGCCAGTTTCACCAGATCGTGCGCCGTGGTGAAGGTTCTTCCTTCGTCCGGCCAGCCGTTTGGAGTCCCGAAGTGGCTTTGGGTCATTCCCAGCCTGCGGGCCTCTTCGTTCATTGCCGCCACCCAGGCATCAACCGAACCGGCTTGCCCTTCCGCCAATGCGGCCGCAGCGTCATTTGCGGAGACGTTGGCGATACCTGTGAGCATATCGTGCACCGAAACCGGCTCGCCTGCGCCGATCCACATGGTCGAGCCTTCGCCGTTCCATTCGCGCCAAGTCTCGTCACGCATCGTAAATGTCTGAGCGGGAACGAGTTTGCCTGCGGCGATCAGCTCGAAGGCGCGAAACAATGTCATAACCTTGGTGATCGAGGCAGGAACAAAGCGCCTGTCGGCATTGCGCTGGTGCAACACCTGCCCGCTAGTCAGATCGACAAGAAGTGCGATAGGAACTTCGTCTTCGGGAGGTGGCCCTGCAGCAGATTGCGCCTGCGCAGCCCCTGCAAGCAGCAGAGCACTCGCAAACGCCAGCCATTTTGAAAGTCGCTTAAACACAGCAGCGCTATACGCGTGGGATGCCCAAGTTGCGAGGGTGTGAGCCCGCTTAGTTCACGATTTCGTCAGCCAGAAGCCCGACGCTCATCGCGTAATAGTTGGAGCAGTTGTACTCGAGGATCACCCGGTAATTTCCGGTCAAGAGCCATGCCGGTTCGCCCGGGCCATCGGGCTGGAACAACGACACCAGAGTATCATCTGGCAAAAAGCGTTGCGGCTGCACCCCTAGCGCGCGCCATTCCGCCACGGTCTTCCACTGGCTGTGCCGCTCGTGCACCCTTGGACACACCGGGCCGACTAACTTCGTCTTGTATGCGTCTACATTAAAGCCGCCGGGCACTGCGGCTCTTACTCCCCAAGGCTGCCCTTTGCGCCAGCCCGCGTCGCGGAAATAGTTGGCGATTGATGCGAAGGTGTCAGCGCGATTGCTGAAGATGTTGGCTCTGCCGTCTCCATCCCCATCGGTGGCAAGCCGCAGATATACCGAAGGAAGGAACTGCGGATTGCCGAATGCGCCCGCATAGCTGCCAACAAGTTCCTGACGCGAATAGCCCTTGTCCGCCACCTTCATCAGCGCGATCCATTCCCCTGCAAACAGATCACGGCGCCGACCTTCCCAAGCGAGCGTTGCTAGGCTGCGGGACAAGTCGAAATCGCCGCGAATCCGGCCATAGCTCGTCTCATGCCCGAAGATCGCGACGATGATCTCGCCCGGAACGCCGTATTCGTTCTCGATCGCGCGCAAGAGGCCGCTGTTGCCACGATACACGCTCTGCCCGCCGGCTATGCGCTGTGGGTTGACGTGGGTGCGGATATACGGCGCCAGAGCGGGATAACCACGCGAAGTGGGTTGGCCTGGCTGCCCCCGGTCAAGCCGGATCACCCGGTCATTCGGGGTCAGCCCCGCAGTCATCCGCTGGATCGTTGCCTCGCTTACACCTTCGGCGCGCGCCCGCGCTTTGAGCAATTCCATGTATGCGTCAAAATCGATCCCGTCTGTCGGGCTCGCCTGTGCTTGGGTCGGTGCCGGCATCACGACCGCACCGGTGCCGGCTAAGGCGAGTCCGAGTGCAAGGGGGAACAGGTTTTTGATCAGCATGGCGGCATTATCCGTCAGTTGGTCTGAATTGCAGGTGAGCGGGTATCGTTAAGCCTCAATCGCATGCTGGCGCATGAAGTCATAGTCCCTCCGGCACGCATCAGCCGTTTTCCGATACTCCCCGTCGAGTTCGGGGAGGCCTCTCGGCGGTGATCCGAACCCCGTGGAGGCATTCACCTTGTCATACCAATGCGCGCCCCAGACACCGTCCGTCGGGTGCGGGCCCGCAGTCCAACGGAGCATGGCTGCGTCCCACGCAATCCCCAACGCGCCGCAAAGCTTTGTCATCACGGCTTCGGGATTGGCGAGGATCACATCAGAATCGACCACCGGCGGAGCCTTGCCGATCCGGTCCGCCTCACGTTCGAAATATGCCCGCACCTGAGCAAAGCCGAGAGCTTCGGGTTCGCGCAGTTCGTTCTTGCTGCGATAGCTCGCCACCACTCGATCAGGCGCGCGGATCAGGAATGCGTGGATGTGATCCGGCATGTCGCCAATATCCACATGGCCGACCATGTGGTGCGGCATATGCTTCTGGTACCAGATCGGCTTTCCTTCCGGCACTTGGCCGGACTGGGTAGCCAGCACGCTGTCCCAGTCGCAATCCATATCGGCAATCGTTTCCGCGGCCATCGGATGCGGTTCGCCGCTGTGCTTCAGGAAAGCACCGTAGAAAGGTTCGTCGCTGACGGAGCAGTCCGGGCGCGCGCCAAAGCTTCGCATCATCGCGGTGGAGATGTTGCGCGGGCCAGACCACATGGCAATGCGGATCGCGCTCATGCCGCCACATCCCGGTCCATGAGGTCGCGGTAAAGCGACTGCAACCGCTCGACCATAGGGCCACACGCGGTTGTCAGCTTGCGCCCATCCACCTCCGTCACGGGGACAACACCGGCAAAAGTGCCGGTCACGAATGCCTCATCCGCGCCGTAGACATCGGTGAGGGAGAAGTTCTTCTCGAACACCGGAATGCCCGCTTCGCGGCAGACCTGGATGACGTTCGCACGGGTGATCCCGCCGAGGCAGTAGTCGCCGCTGGAGGTCCAGACCTCGCCTTTGCGCACAATGAAGAAGTGGGTCGAATTGCAGGTTGCAACGAAGCCGTGCGGATCGAGCATCAAAGCCTCATCCGCGCCTGCCTGAGCGGCCTGAATGCAGGCAGTGATGCAATTTAGCTTCGAATGCGAATTCAGTTTCTGATCCTGCACCGCCGGATCGCCGCGCCGGACGTGGACCGTGAACAGCCGGATGCCGGTTTTGATCGTCGTTGGCAGCGGCGCCTTGTACTCGGGGATGATGACGATCGTGGCGGGCGATATCACCACGCGTGGATCCTGATAGGGAGTCGAGCGAATGCCGCGCGTTACCATCAGGCGAATGTGCACGCCGTCCTGATCGCGCATTCCATTGCCATCGATTGTCTCGTCAAGTCGAGCAATCAGTTCATCGCGCGTCAGCCCGATGTCCATCGCAATCGCCTTCGCCCCTTCGTACAGCCGATCGAGATGCGCATCGAGAAACGCGATCCGCCCGCGATGGACGCGCAAGCCTTCCCATACGCCATCACCCAGCATGAAGCCGCTGTCGAATACCGAAACGCTTGCCTGCGCCCGGGGCACAAGCGTGCCATTGACGTTGATCAGAATCGCTTCGTTGCGGGGATCGGGCGCGTATTCGTGTGTGCCCAGAGCGGTTTGATTTGCCATCAGTCTTCCCTAATCGCTCATCGCATAGTGACAAGCGCGCAAAGCATCGCTAGCGAGCCTTGCTGCGCGGACAGGTGGCAGAGCGGTTGAATGCACCGGTCTTGAAAACCGGCGTGGGTGCAAGCCCACCGTGGGTTCGAATCCCACCCTGTCCGCCACACGATTTGCGCCCGCGTCAGGCAATCGCGCTCACCAGCCACACCTTGCAGCCGAGCATCACGCCCTTGTCCCGCTGATAGTTCCGTTCGAACAGCGCAAGCATATCGGCCGATGCTGCTGCACGGATCGCTTCGGGTTGTTCCGCCAGCACCCTGCCGACACCGAGCGAAGACAGCACGAAACGCACAGCGTCCTGAGGCGAAGTCCCCGCGCCGCCGATGGCTTGCAGCCCTTCGTAAGCCTCGACATCCATCATGCCGAAACCGCCAGCGTCGAGCACTTCGGCAAGGTAGCCGAGATCCTCGAACGCGAACGGGCCGGGTGCGCGCGGTTCTGCGGGTGGCACTTCGACATGGGCGCGGACAACGCCCATCATCTCCATCATCCACGCATTGTCGCGCGGCGCCCCCCATACCGCGAGATCGATCCGGCCCTTCGGCTTTACCATCGCACGGATGTTGGCGAAGGCGCCATGCGGGTCTTCGAAGAACATCGAGCCAAACCGCGAATGCAGCCTGTCGAAAGGCGCTCCATCGGGCTGCGCAGTCGCCGCGTCAGCGCACACGAAGCGCGCATTGGCAACGCCTTCTGACTTCGCCCGCCGCTCGGCCTCGGCCACCAGCATCGGAGCGATGTCCACGCCGACTGCCTCGCCATCCGGGCCGACCGACCTGGCAATCGCGCGCGTCGTCGCGCCGCCACCCGGGCCGATATCCACGACCCGTTCGCCAGGCGCATAGGCGGCGCGCGCCAGTAGAGCCTCGCCAATCGGCGCGATCATCGCTTCGAACCGGTCGAGGTTGGCCAGCCACCGCTCGCCCATCTCGCCTGCCCAGTCTTCGCCCTTGAGCGGCTCCTGCGCTTCAGAACCCATCAGAAGTGGAGCGCCCGGCCGTATGCGTCGAGCACGCTTTCGTGCATCATCTCGGACAAGGTCGGGTGCGGGAACACGGTCTGCATCAGCTCCGCTTCGGTCGTTTCGAGCGTCTTGCCTACGGTGTAGCCCTGGATCAGCTCGGTCACTTCCGCGCCGACCATGTGCGCGCCCAGCAGTTCGCCGGTTTTCGCATCGAACACCGTCTTGATGAAGCCTTCCGCTTCACCCAGCGCGATCGCCTTGCCGTTGCCGATGAAGGGGAAGTTGCCGACCCGTACTTCGTAGCCGGCATCCTTCGCCTTGGCTTCGGTCAGGCCGACGCTGGCGACTTGCGGATGGCAATAGGTGCAGCCCGGTATCGCTTCGCGATTGAGTGGGTGCGGGTGCACATCCTTGTTGCCCAGTTCCTGCGCGATCGCTTCGGCACAGGTCACGCCTTCATGGCTGGCCTTGTGCGCCAGCCACGGGCCGGGCGTGCAATCGCCGATGGCCCACAGCCCCTTGGTCTTGGTGCGGCCATAGGGATCGATCTGGATGAAGCCTCGATCCATGTCCGCCAGCTTGTCGATACCGATGTTCTCGGTGTTGGGGGCGATCCCGATAGCGACGATGACATGGCTGAACTCGGTCGTTTCGACCTTGCCTGCCTTGTCCTTGATCTTGGCGGTCACGCCGCTTGCGCCGACCTTCAGGTCTTCGACCCCGGCACCGGTCATGATGCCAATGCCCTGCTTCTTGAGGCTCTTTTCAAGGAAGGTGGAGACGTCCGCGTCCTCCACCGGCACGATCCGGTCGAGCATTTCCACCACTGTAACATCGACGCCCATGTCGTTGTAGAAGCTTGCAAACTCGATCCCGATCGCGCCCGATCCGATCACCAGCAGCTTCTTGGGCATTTCGGGCGGCACCATTGCATGGCGATATGTCCACACCCGCTTGCCGTCAGCCGGGGCGAACGGCAGATCGCGAGCGCGGGCGCCGGTTGCGACGATCACATGCTTGGCAGTCAGCTTTTCCTCGCCCTTGTCGACCTTCACCGTGAGCGAAGTCGGGCCGGTCAGTGTGCCCTCGCCCATGTGGACGGTGATCTTGTTCTTCTTCATCAGGTGCCCGATGCCCTGATTGAGCTGCTTTGCCACCCCGCGCGAACGCTTCACGATGGCGTCAAGATCAGCCTCGATACTGCCCGCGACCTTCAGACCATAGGATGCCGCGTGATCCATGTAATGCTTGATCTCGGCCGAACGCAGCAGCGCCTTGGTCGGAATGCAGCCCCAGTTGAGGCAGATCCCGCCGAGGTTTTCACGCTCCACGATGGCAGTTTTCAGGCCCAGTTGTGCGCACCGGATCGCGGCGACATAGCCTCCGGGTCCCGAACCCAGCACGATTACGTCGTAAGTGGCTGACATTACTCGATATCCCTCCGTGAAACCCTACAGGATGGAACACATGGAACACTGTCCTGAAGGAAAAAACTCGTCCCCCGCACTATCCCCGCTGGGTGGCGAAGATCAACCGGGAAGCGGTAAAGTTTCATGAGCCATCCCATCGCATTTCGAACGCGAGTAGGACAGCCATTGTTGCAAGGCTATGCGATGGTGCCGTCAACCCGTCGCGGACGGTCGGCATCGTCCAGCAGCACGAATTTGAATGTGCCCCGCGAAACCTTGGTCACGGCCTCTCCATTGCGTTCCCGCCCTTCGCCTTCGGCTAGGATGGTGAGCGAGGTGTTGCCGGTGGCGATCACCTGACAATAGACAGACAGTTCATCCCCCACCTGCATCGCGCCCGGAAAGGTGAAATCGGTGGCGTGGACCACCACCGCCTTGCCCTTCCCCACACGGCTCGCCAGCGCGCCCGCACCCAGCGCCATCTGCGCCATTAGCCACCCGCCGAACACACCGCCATAGGGGTTGAGATCAGTGGGCATCGCGGTGGCGCGGATCATGATTTGGGGTTCAGTCATAGACGGGCTCCTCCCGGAAACGTTCGACACATAGCCACCAGAGAAGACCGCAAATGAGCCCCATCAAGCCAAGGCCCGCCGTTCCCCGGGGATCAAATCCGCCCGCGAGAAGGATCGACAGCCCGATCCCGACGCAAAGCCCGATAATCGCCAGCCATAGGCCGCGAGGCTGCGGCAGGTGCCCACCGAAAATTAGCATCGGTACGGCCAGAAATGCCCCCGCAGGAAGCGCGAAAATGGCGGTGTAGGCAAACACCAGTTTGAACACCGAAGGGCCGTCGAACATGCTGTTTTCCGGGCGCAAAGCCCACTCGAACGCTGCAAGGAACAGGGCGGCAACGATTGCAATCAATGGCACGCTGAGCGCAGCCCGCCCGCCAAGGTTCAAGCGATTTGCCTCGTTCATTTCGGGCCGTCCCGCATGGGGCGGATGATCCAGAACCAGCCCAGCACACCGAACGTCACCGCAGCCAGAAACGCCGGTACGCCCAGCAAGACCATTCCCTCGGCATCGCCGATCACGAAACTGGCAAGCAGCATCATGATTCCGGCAAGAACAACAATCATCGCCAAAGTCGTCGCGGACGCCGCCAGATGGCCGCGCGACATCCAGAAAACCAGCAGCGCCACGGGCAAACCAATTGCAAAGCTGCCGATCAACGAACCAAACAGCATGATCTCCCTCGAACCGGGAGCGACGCGATCTCCGCCCGAAATCTCCGAGAAGGCCAAAAGGTATGCCCATGCAATCAGCGCAGCGACAATAGCTATGATTGTCGCCTTGCCGAAAACGGCCAGCGTCACACCACCAGACCCATCGGGTTTTCGATCAGGCTGCGGAACTGGTCGAGCAGCTTGGCACCGTCCACACCGTCAATCGCGCGGTGATCGAAGCTGCCGGTGACGCTCATCACCGTTGCAACCTGCAATTCGCCATCGACGACATAGGGGCGTTGTTCACCCGCACCCACGGCAAGGATCATCGCCTGCGGCGGGTTGATCACCGCGTCGAACTGCTTGGTGCCGAACATGCCGAGGTTCGACAGCGAAGCCGTACCACCCTGATATTCGTGCGGTTGCAGCTTTCCGTCGCGTGCCTTGCCAGCCAGTTCCTTCATCTCGGTCGAGATTTCGGCCAGCCCCTTGCGCCCGGCATCGCGAATGATCGGCGTGATCAGGCCTGAAGGCGCAGCCACCGCCACCGAAATATCGGCGCGGGTATATTGGTGCATCACATCGCCCTGAAAACTGACGTTGCACTGCGGCTCGCGCTGCAATGCGCGGGCGAGAGCCTTGATGATCAGGTCGTTCACCGACAGCTTGACGCCATCGGCCTCCAGACTGTCATTGAGCTGTTTGCGCAGTGCCAGCAGCGGATCGAGCCGGACATCGACGGTGAGGTAGATGTGCGGAATGGTCTGCTTCGCTTCGGTCAGGCGGCGGGCGATGACCTTGCGCACATTGTTGAGCTTGATCGCCTCGAACGGCGCATCGTAATCGTTGGCGGGCGCAGCCGGTGCAGCCGCCGGGGCGCTTGCAGGCGCAGCCGCGCTTGCCGAAGGCGCCGGAGCGGCAACGCTCGCCGGATCGAAGTTTTCGACATCGGCTTTCACGATGCGACCGTTGGGGCCGGTTCCCGACACGGCAGAAATGTCGATGCCCTTCTGTTCGGCGATCCGCTTTGCCAGCGGAGATGCGATCACCCGGCCGCCACTCGCGGCAGGAGCCGCAGCGGCAGGTGCGGCGGGCGCAGGCGAGGCACTGCCGCCTCCGGCCTCGATCACGGCTTCGACATCGCCCTTGGTAATCTTGCCATTGGGTCCGGTGCCTTCGATGCCACCGAGATCGACCCCGTTGGCTTCAGCCAGCCTGCGTGCCGTGGGCGTAGCGGCGGGGCCGTCATCGCTCGTGGGAGGTGCCGAAGCAGCAGGAGCCGGTGCGGGAGCAGGTGAAGCTGCGGGTTCGGCATCTGCTCCGCCCTTGCCCACCGCGTCCACGTCTTCGCCCTCTTCGGCGAGAATCGCGATCACCTTGCCGACGGCGACATTTTCCGCACCATCCTCGATCAGGATGGCGGCCAGCGTCCCTTCGTCGACGGCTTCGAACTCCATCGTCGCCTTGTCGGTTTCAATCTCGGCCATGATATCGCCCGAAGAGATCGTGTCTCCGACCTTCACCAGCCATTTGGCAAGGGTGCCTTCCTCCATCGTCGGCGAAAGGGCGGGCATCTTGATTTCAATTGCCATGAGCTGCGCGATACTCCCGTCTGTGCGTGCGATTTGGCTTGTCGGGGCCACGTTTATACAGACCTGCGGCAGGAGCAAGGGTGCAGCGCCGCTTGCTTTTGAATGTTTTTGACAGGATATCTGCGAACGGCTCGAATTAACGGCGAAAGAAGCAGATGCGCACATTCCTCGTGATCATCGATGAAACCGATGAAGCGCGCGCCGCGCTGCGGTTTGCCGCGCGCCGGGCAGTGCAGGTGGGCGGTGCGGTGCATATTCTGGCTCTGGTGCCGCAGCAGAACTTCAGCGCGTTCGGCGGGGTTCAGGCAACCATCGAAGAGGAAGCGCGCGATCGGGCGGAAATGCTCGCGCATGGGGTGGCGGGCAATCTGCTGGCCGAAAGCGGTATCATGCCGACAATTTCGGTGAAGATCGGCAACGGCCAGAAAATCGTCAGCGAATTCCTCGAAGGGCACAGCGAAGTGGCGGCATTGGTGCTGGGCGCGGCCAAAGGCACAGCACCCGGACCGCTGGTGACATATTTCGCCGCGCAGGCCGGCAATCTGCCCTGCCCGCTATACGTCATCCCGCATGACTATGACGAAAAGGACAGCGATCACGAAGCGTGATCGACTGCGCTATTTGCGGCGGCCCTGATGGCGGATGTTGCCGGGGCGGCCGCGCTTTCCGACGGTGAATTTCCCAGCCTTCTTCGGCTTGCCGCCCGGCTTGCGATAACGCGGAGCGGGCCGTGCGCCCCTCGGCTCGATCACGTTGCCATCGGCATCCACCGGCACGAACTTCAACGCACCGGTAAGCGCATTCGCCTCCGCCAGCTTCAGCTTGAGCCTGTCGCCTGCCGCATAGGTTGTGCCGGTGTCTTCCCCGATCAGCGCCTGCGCTGCCTCGTCATGGCGGAAATGTTCCGCGCCGAGTGTCGACACCGGGACCAGCCCGTCGCCACCCAGCCCGACAATCGTGGCGAAGAAGCCGAAGCCTTGAACCCCGGTAATGCGTGTGTCGAACACCTCGCCTACCCGGCCTGAAAGCCACGCGGCGACATAACGATCGATCGTATCGCGCTCCGCCTCCATCGCGCGCCTTTCGGTCTGGCTGATCGCGTCGGAGACTTCCTGCAGGCTCTTGCGGTCCTTGTCCGACAGCCCGGTGGTGTCCGGCAGCGAACCCGGCGGCTTGGGCTGTTCGAGCTTGTAAGCATCGACCAGCGCGCGGTGCACCAGCAAATCGGCATAGCGACGGATCGGCGATGTGAAGTGGGCGTAGGAGCCCAGCGACAAGCCGAAATGCCCCGCATTGGCCGGCCCATAATAGGCCTGCGTCTGGCTGCGCAGCACCGCTTCCATCACCTGCGCCTTTTCCGCTTCGTCGGTGATGTCTTTCAGCATGCGGTTGAACAGGCCGGGGGTCAAAACCTGACCCAGCGCCAGCTTCTTGCCAAGCGTCGCCATGTAATCGCGCAGCGCGATCAGCTTTTCCCGGCTCGGCGGTTCGTGCACGCGATAAACGACCGGATGGGTCTTCGCCTCCAGCGCGCGAGCGGCGGCGACATTGGCGGCGATCATGAAATCTTCGACCACGCGGTGCGCATCGAGCCGTTCGCGCACGGCGATTTCGGCAATCTGCCCTTCCTCGTTCAGCACGACGCGGCGTTCGGGGAGTTCCAGTTCCAGCGGATCACGCTTGGCACGCGCTTCGGCCAGCAGCTTCCATGCGCCCCACAGATTGGTCAGGTGTTCGGGAGCATCGCCCGCATCCACCGCAGCCTGAGCATCCTCATAGGCGATATTGTGATGAATGCGCACGATGGCGCGGGTGAAGCCGCGGTTCTCGACCTGCCCTGCGGCGTCGATATGCAGGTGGCACACCATCGCCGCGCGGTCCTCGCCTTCGCGCAAGGAGCAGACATCGGCAGACAGCACCTCGGGCAGCATCGGCACGACGCGATCGGGGAAATAGACCGAATTGCCGCGCTTCCTCGCCTCCCGGTCCAGCGCGGAGCCGGGGCGCACGTAGAATGAGACATCGGCAATCGCGACGACGGCGTTATAGCCGCCCTTGCCATCGGGCTCCGCCCAGATCGCATCATCGTGATCCCGCGCGTCGGCAGGGTCGATCGCGACTATGGGGAGATTCCGCAGATCTTCGCGCTTATCCTGCGACAGCTTGAGCCGCACTGCCGCCTCGGCTTCTTCGTGGACTGCATCGGGGAAAACATGCGGAATGCCGTGCTTGGCAATCGCAATCAGGCTGAAGCTCTTAGGGGCGAGCGGATCGCCCACCACTTCGACAACCTTCACGCCCGAACGTTCGGAGCGGCCAGTGCGTTCGGCCAGCACCAATTGCCCTTCCTCCGCGCCCATTAGGTCGCTGATCGGGGAGGAATTGCGCACCCGTTTATCCACCGGGGCGAGCCATGCCTTGCCTGATCCGTCGATTTCGACAACGCCCATCAACCCTTCGGTACGGGCCGGCAGTTTCTTCATCGGATAAGCGACCCATCCGCTCCGCGTTTCCTCGGTGCGGGAAAGGATGCGGTCGCCGCGCTTGAGCGCCGGGGCGCGTTTTCCGCCCTTGCCTTTCAACTCGCGCACGGTCAGGCGCGGAGGCTTTCCCGGCGCATCGGGGGACCAGTTGTCCGGCTCGGCAATCGGTTCGCCATCCTCGATCGCCACGACGCGCAGGACGGTGACTTTTGGCAGCCCTCCCATGCGGTGAAACGCGGTTTTCTTGCCGTCGATCAACCCTTCTTCGGCCATGTCCTTGAGCAGCGCCTTGAGCGCGATCTTTTCCTGCCCTTTCAGGCCGAACGCGCGCGCGATTTCGCGCTTGCCAGCGGGGATCTCACTGGACTGGATGAAATCGAGGACCTGTTGCTTTGAGGGCAAGCCCTGCGGAAGTTTGGGGGATTTTGGCATTGCTGATCCCCTACCCCTTCAACAGCTAGCGTGAAAGCAATTACTCCGGCTGCTCGACCGGTTCGAACGCCCCGCCGGGGACCGCGCTTGAAACGGGAGAGCAGTAGTCGCCAGCGCAGGCGGCTACTCCGAACAGCCAGTCGTCGCCGCGCAGGGGGATGACATCGGACAGCATGCCGTCCGCCGGATCGGCCAGTTTGATCCCTTCCCAGCGTTCTCCCCGCGTGCCTTCGGGAAGTTCGCTGCGCCAGTATCCTTCATCGGTGCGACGCACGAACAGGTCATAACTGTCGGCACCCGGCACTTCGGCCCACTTCACTTCCGTATCCAGTCGCACCGCCGCATCCGCAGTCACACTTGGCGGCATCGGCGCCATCGCCAGATGGTGCAGCGCGCGCACGTTCAGCGCGCTGGCGCGGGTGAGGTAGTCGAAATCAATCTCGTCCACCGTGTCGCCGTATGTCACTCCGTCCTCGGTCCGCAGGTCCTGATGCTGATGCTCGTAATCCTCGACCGCAACGGTGACGCGCACCGCCGGGTATCCGCGATCAAGGAAGGGGATCTGGTCCCCACCCCGCCCCATGCGGTCCGTCCGCCAGATTTGCCGCACCTGCATCCCCTGGGGATATTGCGCAGCCAGATCGGCGAGCCAGCGCGAGAGGTTGCGGCCCGGTGAGTCGTTCTCCCCGCCAAAACGGCGCTGCTGCGCGCGCAGTCTTTCGGTGGAGTCGGCGCGAAGCCCTTCGGAAAAGACGCGCACATGCTCCGCATCGCAGAAACCGTCCGATCCGCAGGAATTGCCGATCATGTCGTTGTTGAGCACGGCCTTCACCGTCATGCCCTGTTCGCCGACCCAATCGGCCAGAAGGCCCGCACCAATCAGCCCCTGCTCCTCACCCGACAGCAGGGCGTAGATGATGGTGGACGGGTATTGCCGCTGCGACAGGATGCGCGCCGCCTCAAGCACCATGACGCTGCCCGATCCATCGTCATTCGCGCCGGGTGCATCGTCAACTCCGTTCATCACATCGCTGACACGGCTGTCATAATGCGCCTGCACGATGATGACTTCATCGGGGCGCTCGGTTCCGCGCTGGATCGCCACGGCGTTGCGCACCAGCGTCGGCGCGGGAATGCGGCGTCCGTCGGCTTCGACAACGCGGCCAACAGGAAGCACTTCGAGGCAGTCCCCGCAATTGGCCCCGATCCGCCCGAATTCCGCCAGCGCCCAGTCAACCCCCGCACCGATACCACGATCCGGATCGCTCTGGGTCGAAAGTGTGTGGCGCGTGCCAAACCCGACGATGGTGTCCATGTCGGCGCGCAGGCGCTCCTCGGAAACCTCGGGACCGGGATCGGTCGCCCCATTGTCCTGAGCGGCAAGCGGGGTGGAGATAAAAGCTGCAAGCAGCGCAATGCGTTTGATCATGCCCCCGATGTCGCAGGGAGCGGCAGGCAGATCAATAGGCGCGAGCCACCAATATGCGCTCCACCGCAGGTGCGCCGGTGAAGATGCAGGTTCCATCCGCCGGTTCGCCATCGCGCGGCACGTTGCGAATGGTCAGCTTCTCGCCCTTGAGCTGCTCGACCACCTTTTCCAGCGCATCGCCTGTGGGCTTGGCCCATTGCACTTCGACCCAGCCCGGATACTTCCCGTTTGAGGCGAAGAAATCGGTGACTTCGCTCCACTGCGTCAAACCGCGTGTGATATTGGCATCGCGGCGGGCGCGGGCCTCTTCGAACAGGCCAGTCTGGATTTCCTCCAGCAGCGCTGCCGCAGCGGCCACGAATTCCCCGCGTGGGGTGAAATGCATGTTGGGCTTGCCATTGTCGGCATTCCACAGGCGATCGCGGCGCAGCATGGCAACCTTGCCTTCTTCCATGTCGCGCGGGCCGGCCTCGATGATGACAGGCGCGCCCTTGCGCACCCAGTCCCACCTTTTGGCGGTCGCCTTGCCGGGGGTCTTGTCAAACAGGACGCGCAGCTTTTCGCCCATGCTCCACTGATCGGCCAGAGCGGCGCGCAGTTCTTCGCAATAGGCGATAACAGCCTCGTCCTCGGGCTTGTCGCGCAGCATCGGCAGGATCACGATCTGATGCGGAGCAATGCGGGGCGGGACGCGCAGGCCGTCATCATCGCCATGCGTCATCACTACGCCGCCGATCATGCGGGTCGAAGTGCCCCAGCTGGTCGTGTGGCAATATTGCTGGGTGCCTTCGCTGTCCTGATACTGGATGCCCGCAGCTTTAGCGAAATTGGTGCCGAGATAGTGCGATGTTCCGGCCTGAAGCGCCTTGCCGTCCTGCATCATCGCTTCGATTGACCAGGTTTCGTCCGCGCCGGGGAACCGCTCGTTCTCAGGCTTTTCACCCGCGATCACGGGCATGGCGAGATCTTCTTCGACACAGGCGCGGTACATTTCCAGCGCGCGGTGCGTTTCCTCCAGAGCTTCCTCGCGTGTGGCGTGGGCGGTGTGCCCTTCCTGCCAGAGGAATTCGCTGGTGCGCAGGAACATGCGGGTGCGCATTTCCCAGCGCACGACATTGGCCCACTGGTTGAGCATCAGCGGCAGATCGCGCCAGCTCTGTACCCAGCGCGCCATGGCATCGCCTATGATCGTTTCTGAAGTCGGGCGGACAACCAGCGGCTCTTCCAGCTTCGCCTCGGGATCGGGGATCAAACCGCCCTTCCCGTCCGCAATCAGACGGTGATGGGTGACAACCGCCATCTCCTTGGCGAAGCCTTCGACATGCGCGGCCTCGCGCTCGAAATTGGCGAGCGGGATGAACAGCGGGAAATAGGCGTTGGAAACACCGGCAGCCTTGATCCGGTCATCCATCAGGCGCTGCACGCGTTCCCAGATGCCGTAGCCCCACGGCTTGATCACCATGCACCCGCGCACGCCCGATTCCTCGGCGAGGTCGGCTGCGGCGATGACTTCCTGATACCACTTAGCGAAATCGTCTTCGCGCTTCACATTGAGCGCGTGGCGAATGTTTGACACGGGTAGTTCCTGCTTTGGGGCTTGATCTGATGCAGGCGCAAGTGGCGCTATTTGCTCAGATCGTCCAGCTTCTTTTGCATCGCCGCCATCTGTTCGCGCAGGGCGGCAATATCGTCATTCGAAGTCTCTCGCGGCGGCGGTGCGGAACGCTTCGAGGCAGCACCGGGCATAAATGTTTCCGCCGCAGCGCGCATCATCGCCATGTTGGTTTCATGGATTGCGGCAAGCGGATTGTTCGACAGGCCCTTTTCAAAGGCTTCGCGAATTTTCGACTGGTTTTCGCGGAAATTCGCCATGCTTGCTTCAAGATAGCTTGGCATCAGCGCCTGCATCGAATTGCCGTACATGCCGATCAGCTGTCGCAGAAAGCTCACCGGGAGCATCTGCCCTCCGTTCGCCTCTTCATCCATGATGATCTGGGTCAGGATCGAATGGGTGATGTCGTCGCCCGATTTTGCATCGTAGACTACGAATTCGACATTCTCGCGCACCATCTTGGCGAGGTCTTCCAGCGTAATGTAACTGGACGAGGCCGTGTTGTAGAGCCGCCGATTGGCGTACTTCTTGATGATGATCGTATCGCTCGATACGTCCCCGGCGGTTTCGGATGATTTGCGTGCCATGTTTTGTCCCGATGCGACTTTTCTTGCCTTTTAGCACTTGCACAATGTGCAGCGCAATAACGGGGGCAATTTTGTTCGCAGCCGCAATCAGTGGCGCAGGCGGCGTCCGATCGTGGTGAGCAATTCATATTGCGAAACAGAGCTTTGCCGCGCAACATCGGGCAGGTTGAACGGAACCTCGAGCCAGTCCCCCTCCTCCAATCCCGGCGCATTGGCGAGATCGACGACGATCATGTCCATCGAAACCTTGCCGAGGATAGGCAGTTCGCGCCCCTCATGCTGCAGTACTCCGCCCGGCCCGCGAGCGCGCAGAAAACCGTCGGCATAGCCGATGGAGACCGTTGCCACCCGCATCTCACGATCCGCGGTGAAGGTGCAATTGTAGCCCACGCTTTCACCCTGGCCAATTGTACGCGTCTGGATGATGGCCGCTTCGATCGAGGCGACCTGCCGGATGACATCTTCCAGTTCCGGTCGCGGAATGCCGCCATAAAGCGCAAGGCCGGGGCGGGTCAGGTCGAAAGCGTAATCGGGGCCGAGGGTTATCCCAGCACTGTTGGCGAGGCTTGCGATATTGTGCTGCACCAAAGGCTGGCACGCGCGGAACGCTTGAAGCTGCCGGGCATTCATTGTGCTGTCTTCGTCGGCGCTCGCAAGGTGGCTCATTACCGTGTCGATGCTGAGCGACTGGATTACCGGGTCCGACAGTTGATCCGGCGAAACGCCGAGCCGGTTGATCCCTGTGTCGATCATCAGATGGCACCGCCCTCCGCTCCGAGCATTCCAGCGTCGCGCTTGATCAAGCGAATTAATCACCGGGACCACGCCCGTTGCCATCGCGTAGTCGGCATCCGCATCGCGCAGCGGTCCGTGCAGCACCGCAATCTTCTCTGGCGAGACATGCCGCATGACCGCCGCAACTTCGCTCCAGTGTGCCACGAAAAACTGGTCGCAGCCGGCATCACGCAGGATTGGCACGCATTTGTCGGCGCCAAGGCCGTAACAATCCGCCTTCACTGCCGCACCTGCCCTCGCCGCACCTGACATCGCATCGAGCGCACGCCAGTTTGCACCCAACGCGTCAGGGTTGACCGTCAAACGCAGGCTTGCAGGCGGGGCCGAGGTTTCGTGCATCAAATTAGCCTTAGAGCACTCACTCGCCGGTTGCAGCAGTGTTCTTCCACCCGGCGAGCGCATCAGCGTAGCTGTCGGGCAGGATCCGATAGGTCGCCAGATAGCGTTCGCGAATATCCTCGGGTAACTCCCATTCCGGGCGGAAGTGAAATTCGAGCGAGGGATGGGGCGCCTGCACCTCAGACCATATGCCTGTCAGGCGAGCGAATGACCCGCTGTAGAGGATCTTGAAATACTCCGCCTGATCATTCGTACATGCTGCCAGTCGCAGCTTGATCACCGAACTCGGCTTGGTCTGAGGCAAATATTGATCCTTCGGCGTTTCCTCAGCCGAACTGACAATCTCAAGGTAGGGCTGCGCATCAAGTGTATTGCCCAGACCCAAATGCGCACAGGCGAGAATCCAAGCAAATTCGCGGTCGCTGCCGCTGATCTTGTAATTGCGGGCATCCTCCTGAAACGCGCGAAATTCGCGATAGGCGGGTTCCAGCAATTCCACAGCGTCGCGATACTGGCCCGCTTCAGCCAAAAACGCGGCCCTGTTTATCTTCGCATTCAGCAAGTGTTGGTTGGTATCGGGAGTGGCCGCGATGAAAGCCCCGAGATGTACCGCTGCTTCCGCATCCCCGGATGCGTGAGAGATGATTGTCGCGCGTGCCAGTGCGACCAGCACTCTTTCGAAATCCAGGCTTCTGCGCCGAAGCATCCGTTCGGTGCCGAGGCGGACTGCCTCTGCCTCCAGCAATCCAAGGGCCTCTTCGAAATAACCGATCTTGGCGAGTTCATAAGCTGCGCCCCTGACCTTGTCAGTCTGGCCGCTGGTGATTTGCCTAAAGGCTGTTTCGCTATCGCCCGAAAGGGCTGCGTTACGAAGATCGGCGCGCAATTTCCCGAGGTCGCTTCCCCATTTGGCCTCGGCCACTGACCAGACTGGTTCAGCTTCGCGCAGAGCAAGGAAGGTCAGTGCTTCGGACACAGACCGGATTTCATACGCCAGGCCGAACTTGAATTCATCGACGCAAACCGTCGTGACGGCAAACTGGCCGCTTGTGTCGAAACTGGTGCGTACATTCTCAAGCGGCTTGCCGACATCGATAGCGAAACTTGGAATGCCATCGCTGCAATACTGCCGGTAATCCGCCAGCATCTCGTCGGGAATTTCCAAAGGAGGTGGCCGGTCTTGAGCAACGGCGGGAGCCGCGCCAAGCAGCGCCGCCCCCAGCACCAGCAATCCGGCCAATTGGCGCGCGTTCAAACTCAGATTTCCTCGTCCGAAAAATCCCTCGGCGGGCCACTAGGGATACCCCACCATGCGACCAGCACGCCAAAGGCGACAACGCCCCAAGTGTACCACAGTCCTGAATAGATATCCCCGGTGCTCGCCACGATGACCCCGGCGATTAGCGGCAGGAACCCGCCGAGATATCCTGCACCGATGTGATACGGGATCGACATTGACGAATACCGGATCTTGGGCGGGAACATCTCGGAGAGCAGCGCCGCCACGGAACCGTAAGTCAGCGCAGAAAGCATTCCCAGGCCCAGCAAAATCCCGATAATACCGGCGACATTGCCGAGGCTAGGTTCCTGCTTGGAAAAGTCGAACCCGAACTCGCTGAGCGCGGCATGGATGCCCTGGGTGCGGGCGGTGCCGCTTTCGAACCACGCGGGATCAATCGCGATCGGATTACCTGCTGCCGAAAGCGACAATTCATCACCCGGCGAGAGCGTATAGGTAACGCCCGATGCTGTAAGCGTGCCGAGGATCTTGCCGCAGTCGGTCTGATCACGGTCGAACAGTTCGGCAAAAGGATCAGTCACGCATTCCGGGCCGCTTACGGTGATAGGCGTGCGCTCTGCCGCCTCGGCCAAAGCCGGGTTGGCGAGGCTTCCCAGTCCCCAGAAGGCCGGAAACAGCAGCACAAGCGTCGCCAGCGCTCCGATGATGATCGGCAATTTGCGCCCCACCTTGTCCGACCATTTCCCGATCAGGATGTAGAACGACATGGCAATGCCGCCAGAGATCAGCAGGATCAGTTCCACCGTCAGGTCTTCGACATGCATCGGCCCGCGCAGGAAGCTCATTCCGGAGAAGAACGCGGTGTACCAGATTGTCGTCAGAATGCCGGTGACACCGAAAAGTGCGACGAAAATGCGCTTCTTGTTGCCGGGGTAGGTGAAGCTTTCGACAAAGGGATTGCCCGCCGTTTCCCCGGCTTCCTTCATCGCCTGGAACACCGGGCTTTCAGACAACATCAATCGCATCCAAAGCGAAATCGCCAACAGGATGATCGACAGCAGGAACGGCACGCGCCAGCCCCATGCCTCGAAATCCTCCTCCGGGATCAGGAACCGGCAGGCCAGCACCACGATGATCGAGAGGACAAAACCGCCCGCCACGCTCGCCTGGATGTAGCTGGTGTAATACCCGCGCTTGTCCGGCGGGGAATGTTCCGCGACATAAATCGCCGCGCCGCCATATTCACCGCCCAGCGCAAGCCCTTGAAGCACGCGCAGGATGATCACGATGATCGGCGCGGCAACCCCGATGGTGTCGACCGTGGGAATGAAACCGACGCCTGCGGTGGCAATGCCCATCAGCGTCACCGTCACGAGGAAGGTGTATTTGCGCCCCAGCTTGTCACCCAGAAACCCGAACAGGATCGCGCCGATAGGCCGGAAGGCAAACCCCACGGCAAAGGTCGACCATACCAGCAGCAGACCCAGCGTCGGATCGTCGACGTCGTAAAACGCGTCCTTCAGGATGTAGGCGAGCGTGCCGTAGATGAAGAAATCATACCATTCGAACACCGTTCCGGCGCTGGATGCGCCGACGACAAGGCGGATTTCCTTGGCTGTCGGTTCCCGGTCGGCCAGCGCCGCTGCTTCGCTTTGTGCCTCTGCCATCTGGCGAATATCCCCGTTTTTCGCGTCCGTGTTGCCCGGACTTATGCATGCATGAACATGCAGTCCTAGCCGCTGTTCCCGGCTTGGGAAAGCGCATCGAGCGTCGCTCTCCACGGCAAGAGGATCGCATCATGCCGGGCCGGATAGGCGCGGGCGGGTTCGATCAATTCCAGCCGAGGCAGCGCCGGGGCAGGCCCCTCGCCTGCGATCCAGTGTTCCAACGCGGCCATTTGATCGCCGATTTCCTCAGCCCTGCGGCCTTTCACGTCCGCGGCGAAGAGCGCTGCGCTTGCCTGACCCACGGCGCACGCAGCCACCGCCATTCCGATCCGCCGGACCGCCCCGGCGTCATCGATTTCAAGGCCGACACGCACTTCGCTGCCGCATGTGCGCGATTTGGCGTAGCCCTTAGCCGGAAGGTCAGTGTCTAGCGGGTAGGCTGCAAGCTCCACCGACAGCGCAAGGACGCTGGGGGTGTAGAGCTTTGCTGCGTTTCCACTTGCGGGTTCGGGCATCACTCGCCCGCTTCGTTTCGCGCTTCTTCCTCACGGAGCAAACGCGCGCGCCGCTCCGCAATCATCTGCACTAGTTCACGGGAGAACGCATCGGCTGCGGGATAGGTGCGCGCCAGGGTGATCCAGTCCGGGCGACCTTTGTAGCCCCAAACGGTATCAAACCCGAGGACGAGCACCGAGAATGCAAAGACCACGATCATCGCGCCCTTGATTGCCCCGAAACCAAAGCCGAGGACACGGTCAATCGGGCCAAGGATGGAGCCGCGCGAAGCCTCGCCCACATTGCCCGCGATTACCTTCATAGCGGCATAGGGGATCAACAGCAGGATCGCGAAAGAGAGGACGGAAGTGGCGGGATCGGCATCATAGTAATCGCGCAGGAATTCCGTCAGCGGGCCGTGCAGATAGTAGATCGAAAATGCCGCGAGGATCCATGCCGCAAGGCTAAGCACCTCTTGCACCAGGCCGCGCAAGAACCCGCCGATCGCGGCGACCGAGACGATGAACAGCACGATGATGTCGAAACCCGTCATGGGAACAGGGGCTTATTGCGTGCCCATCACTCGGTCAACGAGGTTGGCGAGCTGGTTCACCGCACGGTAAGTCAGCGTCGACGAGCCGCCTCCTGCATCGGATGAACGGGTGTCTGACGGGCCGTATCCTTGCGCGAATCCCAGCTTCGCGGCTTCCCGCAGCCGCAATTGCGAATGCGCCACCGGCCTGACCTCACCGGCTAGCGAAACCTCGCCGAACCAGACTGACTTGTCGGGCAAGGGGCGATCCGCCAGCGCCGAAACCAATGCAGCAGCAACCGCGAGATCTGCGGCGGGATCGGACAGGCGATAGCCGCCCGCGATGTTGAGATAGACCTCGGCAGAAGAAAAATTCAGCCCGCACCGCGATTCCAGAACCGCCAGCAGCATGGCAAGCCGCCCACTGTCCCAGCCAACAACGGCCCGGCGCGGCGTCGCTCCGGATTGCAGCCGCACAATCAGCGCCTGAATTTCCACCAGCACCGGCCGCGTGCCTTCCAGCGCCGGGAACACCGCGCTTCCGGCCAGCGGCTGATCGCGCCCGGAAAGGAACAGCATCGAAGGGTTCGATACTTCCTCAAGTCCCTCGCTCGCCATCGAGAACACGCCGATTTCATCGACAGCGCCAAACCTGTTCTTGAGCGCGCGCAGGATGCGATACTGGTGGCTGCGCTCCCCTTCGAAGCTCATCACCACATCAACCATGTGTTCCAGCACCCGCGGCCCGGCGATGTTGCCGTCCTTCGTCACATGGCCGACGAGGACAAGAGCGCAGCCGCTGGATTTGGCGTATCGGATAAGCTCAAGCGCACATCCTCGCACCTGGCTGACCGTTCCCGGCGCCCCTTCGATCGTGTCCGAATGCATGGTCTGGATCGAATCGATCACCAACAAAGCGGGCGGTTCGCCCTGCCCCAGCGTCGTGAGGATATCGCGGACCGAAGTCTCCGAAGCGAGACGGATCGGAGCGTCAGCCACGCCCAGACGCTTGGCGCGCAACCGCACCTGACCTGCGGCCTCTTCCCCGCTGACATAGACGACATCATTCCCGCCGCGCGCGATCGTGGCAGCGGTTTGCAGCAGCAGCGTCGATTTGCCGATACCCGGATCGCCGCCCATCAGGATTGCCGAGCCCGGAACGATCCCGCCGCCCAGCGCGCGGTCGAATTCGGCGAGCCCGGTGGATTTGCGCACGGGCAATTCGGCAGGGCGGTTCAACGGTACGAATTGCAAGGCCCGCCCCCCGCTGGACAGATCATGCTTCTGCGAAAACACGGTTGCAGGAACATCTTCGGTTAGCGTGTTCCATTCACCGCAATCGCCGCATTGGCCCTGCCAACGGGGTGATACGCTGCCGCAATTGGCGCATACGAAACGCTTTTTCACCTTTGCCATCGGCGCGAGATGTAACCAGAACAAATGCTGAACGCAATTGCATATTGGGAGACTTGCACAGTAGGATCAGTATCATGCGCCAAAAGGAACTCAGACTTGCACTGGTATGCTACGGCGGGGTCAGCCTCGCGGTGTACATGCATGGTGTCACCAAGGAGATATGGCACCTTGCCCGCGCCAGCAGGGCGTTTCACTGCCCGGGTGGCGAAAGGCTGATTGGGGTGACAGGGGTCTATCGCGATTTCCTTGAGGAGATCGAGAAGAGCAGCCACCTGCGCCTGCGGGTGCTGCCCGATATCCTCACCGGGGCAAGCGCCGGCGGGATCAACGCGGTGTTTCTGGCTCAGGCAATCCATTCCGGGCAAAGCCTCGAACCGCTCACTGACCTCTGGCTGGAAAACGCCGATGTCAGCGAGTTGATGGACCCGGAGGCGCAGCCAGTCTGGCGCTATGCCAAATTCTGGGCACAACCGATTGCCGAATGGTTCCTGTCGCGGCCCGGCAACGCGGTGACCGAAAGCGTATCGCCAGAAACCCGGCATGAAGTGCGCACAAAGGTTTCCAATCTGGTGCGCGGGCGTTGGTTCAACCCGCCGTTTTCGGGATCGCGCTTTTCCGAGATGCTGTACGAAGCGCTCGAAAGCATGGCCAACACGCCGGCAGGCAAGCCGCTGCTGCCGCCGCTTCACCCGATAGACCTGTTCGTCACTGCGACCGATTTTCGCGGCCATCCCGAAATGCTTCGGCTCAATTCCCCTTCGGTGGTTGAGGAGACTGAACACCGGATGCCAATTGATTTTCGCGGCATAACGCCTGCTGATGCCGGTGCCGGTATTGCCGATCCGCTCGAACTGGTACTGGCTGCGCGTTCCACCGCGAGCTTTCCCGGTGCATTTCCCCCGCTCGTTATCGACGAGATCGACAGACTTGCCGCACAAGCGGGGCACCATTGGGAAAGCCGCGGCGATTTCCTGGCAAGGATCATGCCCGGCCATGTTCGCAAGGGAACGGTCGAAAGCGTCGCGCTGATTGACGGATCGGTGTTGGTCAACGCCCCGTTCGGCGCGGCGCTTTCAGCGATCGAAGCGCGAACTTCGCAGCGTGAGGTCGATCGCAGGTTCGTCTATATCGAACCCCGCCCGATCCGCCGGAACGAAAACGACGAAGCCGCATCCCGGCCGGTTGGCTGGTTCGGCACGATCTTCGGCTCGCTTTCCACCATCCCACGCGAACAACCGATCAGGGACGACCTTGAACGGATTGAGCAACGCTCAAAGGACGCAGCGAGCCTGAAGCGCATCGTCATGGGGTTGCGACCGGAGATTGATCGCGCAGTCGAAAAGCTGTTCGGGCATACGTTCTTTCTCGACAGCCCGACACCAAAACGCCTCGCGAACTGGCGCGCAAAAGCGCAAGACGCCGCAGCGCAGAGGGCAGGCTACGCCTTTGGAGCCTATGCCCAGACCAAATACAGCGCGATTATTGATCGCTTGGCGCAGCTTACCCATGCCGCCGCTCCGGAACTTGCCCTCGCCGATTGCGCACCCATCGCCAACGCGCTGCGGCACGAACTGGAACGCCGTGGGCTGACTACCCTTACCGACGAAAGCGGCGGCGCGAACCCGGCGGCGATCGGGTTCTTTCGTGCGCATGACATCGGATTTCGGGTGCGCCGTCTGCAATTGCTCGCCCGGCGATTGTCCCGCGATTGGGAAGTCGATCCGGAAATTCCCGATGACGCTCTCGATGTGGCGCGCGGGCGCATTTACGAAATTCTCGCGCTCTATCGCAGGGCCGATGACAACGCGATCCTGGGCGCAAAGCTCGGGGATGGCTTCCGGGTACTTGCCCGCCGAGTGCTCGAAGAACCCGGACAAGTTCTCGATTTCCTCGCTGAGCGGCGGCTGCTGCCGGAACAGGATCTCGAAGCCGAGCGAATGCTTGCCGATGCGCTGGCCGAAATGCCGCGAAACCTGAAGCGGCGGATGCTGCTGACCTATCTCGGCTTCCCGTTCTATGACGTAGCCACCCTGCCGTTGACCCGGTCGGAAGGTCTGGTGGAATACAACCCGGTCAAGATTGACCGGATATCGCCAGAGGACGCGCTCTCGATCCGCGAAGGGGGAACGCAGGCAACCTTACGCGGGATCGAATTCTACAATTTCGGCGCGTTCTTCAGCCGCGCCTATCGCGAGAACGACTACCTCTGGGGACGCCTGCACGGCACGGAGCGAATGATCGATCTGGTCGCATCCACCGTGGAAGGCGGAATTCCGGGCGAAATGCTTCGCCGGACCAAGCATGAGGCGTTCCTCGCCATTCTGGACGAAGAAGCCGAAGCGGGCCGTTGCGGCATGGGGCTGATCGAAACCATCCGCAGCGAAATAGAGCAGAAATTCGTCTAGTCGGCGATTGCTGCGCTGTTCCAGATTGCGGTCACGAAGGCATCGGGGCCGATGAAGCCCTCCCCGCGATTGAAATCGGCGAGCGGCTTGGCCGCTACCGCCTGTTCCAGCGTCATGCCTTGCGCGCGCAGTTCTTCGACCCGCGAAACAGCCTTCCCGATCATCTCGCGATAGGCCACCAGTTCGGCCTTGTTCGACATCGGACCGTGGCCGGGAATGACCTTGGTTTCATCATCGATCATCGCGATCACGATATCGAGTGATCGCATCGCAGAGTAGACACTACCGCCCGAACCTACATCGATGAAGGGATAGCCCGGGATCTTGAAGTAAAGATCGCCCATGTGGACGATATTGTCCTCATCCCAGAACACCACGCTGTCGCCGTCGGTGTGGCCGCCGCCCAGGAACATCAGATTGATCGTGTCGCCGTTCAGGTGAAACCGCAGGCCTTGCGCATATGTGACGACGGGCAAGGCTTCGGGCGGAGCAGGAGGCGTACGGTTGCCGGCCGCCTCTCCCCCGGCTTCCATCCGCACGCGGACATTGTCATGCGCGAAAATCGTCGCTCCGGTTTTGCCGAAGTTTTCATTTCCGCCGGTGTGATCGAAATGCCAATGCGTGTTCACGACATACTTCACCGGCGTTGCGCCAAGGTTGGCAATCGCACGCTCGATCTTTTCGGAAAGCGGAGCAAACTGATCGTCGATGATCAGCGTCGCGTCCTCGCCATGGCTCACGCCGATATTGCCCCCGGCGCCGAACAGCACGGCGACACCCGGAGCAATCTCCTCGGTCTTTATCTCGACATTGTCGAAATTGCGCTGGGCAATGGCAGGTGTTGCAAGCAGCGTGGCAGCGGCCAAGCTTGAGGCAATGCGGCGGGCGTGGATCATGGCTCTCTCCCCAAATCTCAGAACCTGACTACGCCCGCAGTCCAAATGTGTCGAGCCTCAGGCTCCGAAGGCATCCTTGAGCTTTGAGAAGAACCCCTTGCTCTCGGGGCATTCGTCGCCGGTTTCCGTTTCGCGGAAAGCCTCGAGAATTTCCTTCTGCTTGCGGCTGAGCTTGGTCGGGGTTTCGACCATGATCTCGACCACCATGTCACCGCGTCCGCGCCCTTGAAGCACGGGCATGCCTGCCCCGCGCACTCTCAGTTGCTTGCCGGACTGGATCCCCGCCGGAATGTCGACCGAATTGGTGCTGCCGTCGAGATCGGGAATGTCCACGCTGCCGCCCAGTGCGGCGGTGGTGAAGCTTACCGGAACCCGTGTTGCCAGAGTCGTTCCTTCGCGTTCGAACAGCGGGTGCGGCTTGACGTGGACGAAGATGTATAGGTCACCCGGAGGCGCGCCGCGCTGGCCCGCCTCGCCCTTGCCAGACAGGCGGATGCGCGTGCCGGTGTCCACTCCGGGAGGAATTTCCACCGCCAGTTTCTGAATCTTGTCGACCCGGCCTTCGCCGCGACAATCGCCGCAGGGGTCTTCAATCACCTGACCGCGCCCGCCACAGGTGGGGCATGGCCGCTCGACCACGAACAGGCCCTGCTTCGCGCGCACGGTCCCGTGTCCGTGGCACAGGTTGCAGGCCCGCTCAGCCGTGCCGGGGGACGCGCCCGAGCCGTCGCAGCTGTCGCAAGCGGTCGAAACCTCGATTTCGATTTCGGTCGATTTGCCGTGGAACGCCTCGTCCAGCGTCACATGCATGTCGAACCTCAGGTCCGCCCCGCGCCGCTGTTGCTGGCGACCACCGCCCATCCCGCCGCCAAAGGCGCTGCCAAAGATGGTTTCGAAAATGTCGCCAATATCCGCGAATTCGGATTGGCCGCGACCGCCGAAACCGCCGCCAAAGCCGCCTCCGCCGCCGTTCATGCCCTGTGTAAAGGCATCATGGCCATAACGATCATAGGCCGCGCGCTTTTGCGGGTCTTTCAGGCATTCATAGGCCTCGCCCAATGCCTTGAACTTGGCCTCTGCCTGAGCGTCACCGGGGTTGCGATCCGGGTGCCATTTCATCGCAAGCTTGCGATAGGCGCTCTTGATCGTCGCGCCATCGGCATCACGCGATACTTCGAGAGTGGAATAATAGTCGGTCTGGGTAGCCATTATCGTGCCTTTCAACCGCCCTCGCCCGGCCCGCGCGCGGCGGGCAGAGCAAGGGGGTTTAGAGGGTTAATCGCTTAGCCCTTCTTGTCTTCATCGACTTCGGAGAACTCCGCATCGACAACTTCTTCGTCGGAAGTGTCTTCAGCGGCAGCTTCGGCCCCGGCATCATCACCGGCAGCACCAGCTTCCTGATCCTGCTTGTAGATCTGCTCGCCCATCTTCATCGCCGCCTGCGTCAGCTCCTGAGCCTTGGCGTTGATGTCGTCGGCGTCGCCACCTTCAAGCGCAGTCTTGGTCGCAGCAATCGCGGCTTCGACAGCAGACTTGGTTTCAGCGTCGATCTTGTCGCCATTTTCCTCAAGCTGCTTTTCGGTCGCATGGACAAGGCTGTCGGCCTGGTTGCGGGCTTCTGCCGCGGCACGGCGCTTCTTGTCCTCTTCGGCAAACTTTTCCGCATCCTGCACCATCTGGTCGATGTCGGCATCGGACAGACCGCCCGAAGCCTGGATCTTGATGGTCTGTTCCTTGCCGGTGCCCTTGTCCTTGGCCGACACGGAAACGATGCCGTTGGCGTCGATGTCGAAGGTGACTTCGATCTGCGGCACGCCGCGCGGTGCGGGCGGAATTCCGACAAGGTCGAAATTCCCGAGCAACTTGTTGTCCGCCGCCATCTCGCGCTCGCCCTGGAAGACCTTGATCGTAACCGCGTTCTGGTTGTCTTCGGCGGTCGAGTAGGTCTGGGTCTTCTTGGTCGGGATCGTGGTGTTGCGATCAATCATGCGGGTGAAGACGCCGCCCAGAGTTTCGATGCCCAGCGATAGCGGGGTCACGTCGAGCAGCAGCACGTCCTTGACGTCGCCCTGAAGCACGCCCGCCTGAATGGCGGCGCCCATGGCCACGACCTCATCGGGGTTCACGCCGGTGTGCGGCTTGGCTTCGAAGAACTTCTCAACGACTTCGCGCACCTTGGGCATGCGGGTCATGCCGCCAACAAGGATCACTTCGTCGATCTCGTCCTTGGTCACACCGGCATCGGCCAGTGCCTTCTTGCACGGCTCAAGCGTGCGGTCGATCAGACCCCCGACCAGCTTTTCGAGATCGGCTCGGGTGATCGTTTCGACGAGGTGCAACGGAGTGGTGCTGCCGCCTTCCATACGCGCGGTGATGAAGGGCAGGTTGACTTCGGTCGTGGCCGAGCTCGACAGCTCGATCTTCGCTTTTTCGGCGGCTTCCTTCAGACGTTGAAGCGCGAGCTTGTCGGTCTTCAGGTCCATGTTTTCCTTCTTCTTGAAGGCTGCGGCAAGGTGCTCGACAATCGCGTTGTCGAAGTCTTCACCGCCGAGGAAAGTGTCGCCATTGGTCGACTTCACTTCGAACACGCCGTCCCCGATTTCGAGGATCGAGACGTCGAAGGTGCCGCCGCCAAGGTCATAGACAGCGATGGTCTTGCCGTCTTCCTTGTCCATGCCATAGGCGAGCGCAGCCGCCGTCGGCTCGTTGATGATGCGCAGCACTTCAAGCCCGGCGATTTGCCCTGCGTCCTTGGTCGCCTGACGCTGTGCGTCGTTGAAGTATGCAGGCACGGTAATTACTGCCTGGGTAACGGTTTCGCCAAGATAGCTCTCGGCGGTTTCCTTCATCTTTTGCAGGATGAAAGCCGAAATCTGCGAAGGCGAATATTCCTCGCCGCCAGCGGAAACCCATGCATCGCCATTCTTGCCCTTGACGATGTTGTAGGGGACGATGTCCATATCCTTCTTGGTGGTGGGATCGTCAAAGCGGCGGCCGATAAGGCGCTTGATCGCGAACAAGGTGTTGTCGGGGTTGGTCACCGCCTGGCGCTTTGCCGGCTGCCCGATCAGGCGCTCACCATCCTTGGTGAAGGCGACGATCGAAGGCGTCGTGCGCGCACCCTCGGAATTTTCGATTACTTTCGGCTTTCCGCCGTCCATCACGGCAACGCAGCTGTTGGTGGTGCCGAGGTCGATACCGATTACTTTACCCATTATCTTCCCATCCATTGGAATGTTGTTGGACACCGCGCCTTCGCGTCTCCCGATAACGGCAAGACGGCTCGGCGGCTCGAATATGACGCGGATATAGGTGCGGTTTTGCTTGGCACAAGAACTCGAACACCGTAGTTTTTGACGCATCCACAACAGGGACAGCTTTCAAAAAGGGATATAAGAATGACGGGATCGAGGATGAAGGCGTTTGCGCTGGCGCTTGCCGGGGGTTCGATTATGGCGCTCAGCGCCTGTGGCGGCGAAGCCGAAGTGGCCGAGGCCGCACCCGAAGGTGTGATCGAGGGCGTGACGATCGAAAACGCCCGCATGGTGCTTGCGCCGGTCGAAGGAAATCCGGCGGCGATCTATTTCGACTTCGCCTATGACGGGGACCGTTCGTTCTCGCTCGGCCGCGTCGAAGTCGAAGGCGCAGGCAGTGCCCTGATGCACCAATATGGCGAATATGATTTCAAGGTGCAGATGATGGAGGCGCTGCCGATCCCGGTGACGAAGGGCACCAAGGTCGAATTCAAGCCGGGCGACCTCCACGTCATGGCGATGGAGCCCTCACCCGATCTCAAGCCCGGCGGAACGACCAAGGTCACGCTGACGGTTTCGGGTGGCAACAAGCATATCTTTGACGCTGAAATCCGCGCCGCTGGGGAAGAGCGCTGAACGATTTGCCCGGCTTTCAGGATACCGCATCGCTGCCCGCCTGTCCGGTGGGTGGCGAGCGGCATCTGACGCCGGGAGAAGTCGAACTTGCGCGGACAGTCTTTGGCGATGCGATCAATTATGGTGCCGTCAAGCTGAGGCGCCGCAAATGGTTTCCGTTTCAGCCGAAGCGGATCACCATGGCCCCGCGTGGACATCTGCATTTCCACCCGCAAGGCCCGGCATACTGCGATGACTTTTCACTGGCTGACATTGAACGGCAGGGCCTGCTGATCCACGAATTGACCCATGTCTGGCAAACCCAGACGCTGGGTGACTGGTTTCTGATCCTCCATCGCCATCCGTTTTGCCGGTATGATTATGCGCTCAAACCCGGGCAGCCGCTGTCTGCGTACGGGATCGAACAACAGGCCGAAATCGTGAAGCACAGCTTTTGGCTGCGTCATGGCGCACGCATCCCCGGCGTCGGGGACAAGTCCGCCTATGACGTGCTTGTCCGGTTTGAGGGAGCTACGCTGTGAGCGATTTCGAATTCATCTTCGTTCTTTATGCCCTCGTGCTCGGTCTTTCGCTGGTCGAGTTGCTTGCAGGCTTCGGGAGGACGCTTGAAAACGAATTCGAGAGCGACGCTGATGGAACCCGCTTCCGCTTCGGCTGGCTGACACCGCTGCTCGGCGCCTTCGTGCTGCTTGATCTTCTGTCGTTCTGGATGTTCGCCTGGACGATCCAGAGCCTGATCACAGTCAGTCCTTCGGCCTTGCTGGGCGTGATGATATTCGCCGCCAGCTATTATCTCGCAGCCAGACTGGTGTTTCCGACCCGGCCCGAATTGTTCGAGGATCTCGACACTCACTATTATCGTGTTCGCCGGACCGTAATGGGCATCCTCATGGCGCTGGTGTTTGCGCAATGGGCATTTCTTTATTCTGTAGAGGAAGTGCGGGCGGCCGTTTTCACACCAATGACGCTGGGGCTGACCGGGATGCTCGTCGGAATGATGGCTGCCACGATGATCGTGAAGAACCGCCATTTTCAGGCGGTTCTTCTTGTCGCTCTATGCGTCAGATATCTGGTGATCTACCTGCTCTGAGGCTCAATCCGGCTTCTTTGAAACGGCCACCATAGCGGGCCGCAGGAGCCGATCCTTGATCATCCAGCCCGATTGCATTTCCTGAACGACAGTGCCCGCTTCGTGATCGGCGCTGGGCACTTCCATCATCGCCTGATGCTGATTGGGATCAAGCGGCAGACCCATGGATGCAATGCGGGTAACGCCGTGCTGGCCGAACACTTTCTCTAGCTCGCGTTGGGTCGCCTCAATCCCGATGACCAGACCTTTCATCTTGTCATCGTCGCGCAGCGATTCCGGGATCGCATCGACGGCACGCGAAAGATTGTCCCACACGGAAAGGATGTCGCGAGCAAAGCCGGTCGCGGCATAGGCGCGCGCATCGGCCACGTCCTTCTCAAGCCGCCGCCGCACGTTCTGCGTTTCGGCCTTGGCGTAAAGCACGTCATGCTTTGCGGCTTCCAGATCGTTGCGCAGGTTCTCAAGCGCTTCGGACAGGGCATCAGCGCCCTCGCCTTCATCTTCGCTTCCGTCGTCCAGAAACTCTTCGGGTACGCCCTTCAATTCTTCTGCTGCTGCCGCATCCATCTGCGACTTATCGTTGTCGTTCATTTTTCCAGAATTTCCATTCAAGCAATGAGTTTGCCCTGCGATCGGCCCGGAGCGCGCTCGAGAGAGCGACCGAGCGATCGCGCTGTGAGATCCACCATGGGGACCACGCGCGCGTAATTCAAGCGCGTCGGGCCAATCACACCGACCACGCCAACCACCCTGCCCTCGCGATCTCGATAGGGAGAGGCGATAACAGAGGACCCGGAAAGGCCGAACAAACGGTTTTCGCTGCCAATGAATATCCGGGTCGCATCCGCCTCCCGCGCGCTTTCCAACAGGGCCGAAACCGATTGCTTGTCCTCAAGATCTTCGAGCAGCGACCGGACGCGCTCGATATCGTTAAGAGCATCGTCGTCGAGCAGATTGGCTGCACCGCGCACAATCAGCACCGGTCTCTGGTTGGCATCCTCGCTCCACACGGCAAGACCGCGTTCGACAAGATTGCGGCACGCATCGTCAAGTTGGGTTTTGCCCGCTGCGATTTCGGAACGCATGGCCGAAGCCGCTTCTGCCAGAGTACGTCCCATCAGGCGCGAGGTGACGTAATTGCTTGCCGCTTCAAGCGATCCGGCCATGCTGGCATCTATTTCGACTATGCGATTTTCGACCCCGCCATCTTCGCCCACCAGCACCGCCAGCGCGCGATCCTGTCCCAGACTGACGAGGCTGAACTGGGCAAGGCGCTGTTCGCGGGTAGGCATCATGACCATGCCGGCTGCACCGGAGAGTTCTGACAGCAATACGCTGGTCTGGTGCAGCGCCTGTTCGACCGGCCCGCTTCCGGAAAGGCGAGCTTCGATCCGCGCGCGCTCCTCTGCCGTGGGTTCCGCCACCCGCATCATTCCATCGACAAATATGCGCAATCCCGCATCAGTCGGCATCCGACCGGCGCTTGTGTGCGGGGCCGCGAGGAGGCCGAGTGCTTCGAGTTCGGCAAGCACCGAACGGATCGAAGCCGGTGACAGGTTCAATCCGCCATCGGAGGCCAGCGACTTGGACCCCACCGGATGCCCGCTTTCCAGATAGCCTTCGACCACAAGCCGGAAAATCTCGCGTGCGCGGTCGGTAAGTTCACTGATCGGTGTGGCCGTCATGACTCTTCCTGTTGCGTTGCTTCGACATAGGCTTCCCCCGTGAAACCGACGGTTTCGAAACCACGCGAATGGGCGGCCCACAAGGCGTCAATCGCAAGGCTTTTTGCAAGCGAATGACAATGCGTGTCGAAAATCGCTTCGCGCCGTGTTCCGTCGTTCAGGCCGAATTCTACTCTTACGCCGCCGCCATCCCACATTTCACCCGTGCAAGCCACCTTTGGCGCCTCAAGCATATCATCCAATTGAAACCCGTCAGTATCCTCAACGATCGCAGCAATCTTTTCCTGATCGGAAATGACGCGATTGAACCGAACGTAGCGAGACAGATCACCCAGAGCATTTTGGGCCCACGCGACATTATCTACGCGCAAAATCTCCTTCACCTCCGCGCCCCATTCATCCACCGGCTCGAGCACGACCACCGATCCTGTGCGGGTAAGCATGACCTGCCGCGCGGGGGCGAGGTCCCAGTGGCTGTATGGTATTATCGTAAGCGATGCGATTTCAGCATCTTCGCCAACAACGTCCCAGGGATCGCAAACACTTTCGGGGTTCCGATATCGCTCGAATCCGTCATCCCACAGGGCACGGTGAAACGTTCCATCGGGTGCCCGCGCGCATTCGTTTGAGGCAATATCATAGGCCAAGCCGCCACACACGACGACGCCCAGCAATCCCACAAATCCCCAAAGCTTGAATTTGCCTTTGCTCACGCACGACTAGGTAGCTAGGCAGCAGCGGCAATCCAAGCGGAGAATCTCATGCGCCCTTCAGGACGCGCGCCCGATGAAATGCGCGCTATCACTATCGAAACCGGCTTCACCAAACACGCCGAAGGCTCCTGCCTTGTCAGTTTTGGCGACACCAAGGTGCTGTGCACCGCCAGCGTCGAAAAGGGCGTGCCGCCGTGGATGCGCGGCAAGGGCGAAGGCTGGGTCACGGGCGAGTATTCCATGCTCCCGCGTGCGACCCACACCCGCGGCGCGCGCGAAGCCGCCCGTGGCAAGCAATCGGGCCGCACGCAGGAAATCCAGCGGCTTATCGGCCGCAGCCTGCGCGCCGTGGTCGATCTGCAGAAGCTCGGGGAGCGCCAGATCACGCTCGACTGCGACGTGATCCAGGCGGATGGCGGCACACGCACTGCGGCGATTTCTGGCGCTTGGGTGGCGTTGCGGCTTGCGGTCAACGGGCTGATCAAGGCGGGCGATATCAAACACGATCCGATTACCGCGCAAGTCGCCGCGATTTCTTGCGGCATTTTCAAGGGCACGCCAGTGCTTGATCTTGATTATGACGAAGACTCAAACGCCGATGCCGATGCCAATTTCGTGCTCCTGACAGGAGGCCAGATGGCCGAAGTGCAAGCCACCGCAGAAGGCGCGACGTATGACGAGGAAGGCCTGCTGCGCCTGCTGCGTCTCGCAAGGATAGGCTGTGACCGGATCTTTGCCGCACAATTGGAAGCAACCAGATGACGCGCAGGCTGGGTGGTGGTTCGCTTGTCATAGCGACGCACAATTCGGGCAAGTTGAAAGAGATTTCGGCGCTGCTCGAACCCTATGGGATCAAGTGCATTTCCGCCGGATCGCTCGGCCTGCCCGAGCCTGCGGAAACGGGAACCACCTTTGTCCAGAATGCCCTGCTCAAAGCCCGCGCTGCGGCGCAGGCTTCGGGCCTTGCCGCGCTGTCCGATGACAGCGGGTTGAGTGTTGATGCGCTGGACGGTCGCCCTGGCGTCTACACAGCCGACTGGGCGGAGCGCCAATGGTTCGAAGGCGATCCGGGCCGCGACTGGTACATGGCGATGGGCAAGGTCGAAGGGATGCTGCAAGCAATCGGGCCTGATGCTGATCGCAGCGCCGCGTTTCAATGCGTGCTCGCCCTGGCTTGGCCCGATGGCGAACACGCCGTTTACGAAGGGACCTGCCCCGGTTCGCTGACATGGCCCCCGCGCGGAGAAATGGGTTTCGGCTATGATCCTGTCTTCGTCCCGAACCAGCGCGAAGGATCTGAAACCTTTGCGGAAATTCCGCCCGAGGAAAAACACGCGATCAGCCACCGCGCCGATGCCTTTGCGAAACTGGTCGCGGATCAGTTTGGCCGCTAAAGCTTAGCGCATGGCCCGCGCGCTCTACATTCACTGGCCCTTCTGCGCGAAGAAATGCCCCTATTGCGACTTCAACTCGCATGTCCGGGACAGCGTCGATGTCGCCTCGTGGCAGGCGGCTTTGCTGGCCGATATGCGCGCTGAGGCTGCAGTTGCTGGCGGGGAAAGCCTGACCTCGATCTTCTTCGGCGGTGGCACGCCTTCGCTGATGCCGCCTGCACTGGTTGCGACACTGCTGCAAGAAGCCCAAACATTATGGGGGTTTAGCCCCGATATTGAGATCACGCTGGAGGCCAATCCTTCCTCTGTAGAAGCCGCCAATTTCGCTGATCTTGCGCTTGCGGGAATCAATCGCGTCTCGCTCGGCGTGCAGTCGCTGGAGGATGAAACCCTGCAATGGCTGGGGCGGCTTCACGGGGCTGAAGAGGCGCTGAGGGCGTTAGAAACCGCGCAGAAGCATTTTGAGCGGGTCAGTTTCGACCTGATCTATGCCCTGCCAGATCAATCCCCGGAGCAATGGGAGGCGCAGCTCAATCGCGCGCTCGGTTTCGGCACTTCGCATCTGTCGCTTTACCAGCTGACCATCGAGCCGGGGACACGCTTTGAAACAGATGTGCGACTGGGCCGCTTCACCCCGCTTGACGATGATCGTGCCGCCGATCTTTATGCTCTCACCCGGCAGATCACCGGTTCGGCGGGACTGCCCGCCTATGAAACCAGCAATCACGCGAGGCCGGGCGAGGAGAGCCGCCATAACCTCACCTATTGGCGCTATCAGGATTACGCCGGGATCGGTCCCGGCGCGCATGGCAGGCGCGGCGGGTTTGCGACTGTCCGGCACAAGAAACCCGAGAATTTCCTGAAAGCGGTGAGCGATCGCGGGCATGGCATCGCCGAGCAGACCATGCTTTCGCAAGACGAGCAGATTTCCGAGGCGCTGCTGATGGGCCTCCGCCTTGCCGAAGGGATTGATCTGGCTGCGCTCGAATGGCGCTTTGAACGCCCGCGTTCGACCATGCTCAATGCGAAGGCGCTGGCGACCTACACCGATCTCGGCTTCGTGTGGCAGCGCGGCAGCCGCATCGGGGTAGAGCCGCAGGGCATGGGCGTGCTCAACACGCTGATCGAGGCGCTGGTGGCAGACGATCTGGTGCGGGCATGAGCGCCGCCGATATCCTTGAGCAATGGCGCAGCCATCTGACCGACGCCCGCCGCCGGTCCCCTCACACCGTGCGAGCCTATCTCAGCGCGGCGCAGCGTATCATGGCCGCTCGCGAGTTGGAGGATTGGGAGGCAATCGCCAGCCTCGAAGGGAGCGACCTGCGCACACATCTCGCCGCGCGCCGGGCAGAAGGCCTCGCCAATGCCAGCGCCGCACGCGAGCTTTCGGCGCTGAAGGCGCTGATCGCCTATGCCCGATCCGAAAGCGGCGATCCTGATCCTGCCGCCCCTCGCCTGCGCGGACCCCGCCTCAAGAAAGGACTGCCCCGCCCTGTAACCCCGGATGAAGCGGTGAGCCTTGCCGATCTGGTCGACGGGACGGCTGCCGAGGATTGGATCGGCGCGCGCGACCGGGCGGTGCTGCTGCTGATGTATGGCAGCGGCCTGCGGATCGCAGAGGCGCTGTCGCTGACTGGCCGTGACGCGGTGCTGGGCGAAACGCTGCAAGTCACTGGCAAGGGCGGCAAGCAGCGGCTCGTCCCGATCCTCCCCATCACGCGGGAGGCCGTCGCGCGATATGCCAAGGACTGCCCCTACCCGCTTGAGCCCAAGGAACCGTTGTTTCGCGGAGCCAAGGGCGGCGCGTTGTCACAAGGCATGGTGCAAAAGGCGATGGCGCGGGCAAGGCGCGCGCTGGGCCTGCCTGACACGGCAACCCCCCATGCCTTGCGCCATTCATTCGCAACGCATCTGCTGGGGGCAGGAGCGGATCTGCGAAGTTTGCAGGAATTGCTCGGACATGCTTCTCTGGGATCGACGCAAATCTACACCAAGGTTGATGCGGCCAGCCTGCTGGAGAATTATCGCGACGCGCATCCACGGGCGAAGAAAGCATGACCCATCATCCCGAACAAGTCGGCGCTGCCCTGGAGCATGTTCGTAAACGGGCTGCTTTCACAAAACCTCGGGTATCAGGACCGATCACCCTCAATTTTCATCCTGATCTGCTATCTAATGGGCGGCTCGTGATCGACGAGATCGCACGGCATGGTTGCTATCGCTCTCAATTCGAAACCGGCACTAGCAGTGGCGGGTTGAGTGCCAACAAAGGCGGTGATCGCTGGAACTGGGAGAGCCGCATTTTCGGCGGTGCCTACGATCACGCTGATGCATCCATCAGACCGAAATATGGCGCGCTCAACTATCGCAAAGACCCCTACGGCGGATCACCGCGCTTTGGTTCGTCATATCTCAGGCTGAAGCCCCATATTTGGGAGCGCACATCATTTTGTTATCCTGACAGCCATCTTGATCCCGAAGAATTCGCTGTCGGCGATGCGCAAAGTCTCATCGACCTTTGCGATGAGAACCCGACTGATCTCGATATCAGCCTCGACAACTACATTGAGGCACATGTCCACGGCCCAGTGGAGATAGCCCGCGATGTCGAAGCTCTGGTTCTCGATCCATCCTTTAAGGGAACACCGATTGAACAGGCGGCCTCGCAGCTGGATTGTCGGCTGGAATGGCACTGCGGTTTCAGTCTGGGGCCCGACCGGGCAGGCGATTGTGCAGAATTTCGGGGTCAGCCCGCCGCGCAAGCCCTTCTAACGCTGGCATCCGGTGGACCAGTCACACCGCGAACGCTGGGGCAGGCCCGGAGCGGACTATTGGATTACCAGACCGCCAAATGGCTATGGCATTGTCTCGCGAAGTTTGGCCGGATGTTACCGTCCTCGGAACCAGAGGCCTGACAGAAATACGCCGTGCTATTATTGCCCTGCCAATCGCGCCTCAATCGTATCCCAGATCAACCCCGGCAGATCGGTCCCGTCAAACTCTCCACAATCCGCCTTTTCTTACGGACGCAGCCACGCTTCGGCTGACTGCCGCTGGCTCTCGCTCGGAGTGAGTTCCAGCGTCCGAACCAGAAAATCCCGGGTCGCATTAGAAGCAAGGAAATCGGCAAAGGCGATTGTCAGGAAGCTTTGCTGTGCATCAATGAGGCAATTCAAGGCGGTGGAATAGATCGCGGGTGCTCCCTTCGCTCCGTACACCTCAGGCCAGTTCCGCCTTAGGCGGGTTCGCTCAATGGCTGGCAAAGGCCTGGTTACCACTACAAAGGTCGGGTTGCACACCTCTACCAGCAGGCTGACGAGCGTGGCGAGCAAGGGGTGCTTGATAACGATATGCGTGCATCCTTGGAGTCTTGCCTTGGCCGACTCCTCAACGAGCCACGGCCGCAGCCACGCCGAAAGCAATTCGGGCTGGCTTATCCGCTGCAAGGTCTGCTCATCATAAATCCTGAGCAGCCGGTTTCTCAGTTCGATCGATTCATGACTGTCGGGCGTCAAAGGATCGTTGGTCCGGAAATGCGGTGGGCAGGAATACGCGCCAAGTCGAGCCAGAAAACCGGTTACCGCTGTGGTTCCGGATGACCAGCTGCCAATCACACAGACGACCGGCAAGAAACCGACTTCCGATGAATTGTCCATCGCACCCGACGATACCCGGCCCTCGCCGGGCGATGCAACTGAAAGCTCAAGCTCGCAATGAATCCAGCTTCTTGCGTTCCGGAAAAGCCCGATTGAAGCCGCGCTTACAGCTGCAACCGCGCCTCAATCGCGTCCCAGATCATCCCCGGCAGGTCGGTTCCGTCAAACTCCGAAATCGCGACGATCCCGGTCGGCGAAGTCACGTTGATTTCGGTCAGCCACTTACCGCCGATCACGTCGATCCCGACGAAGGTCAGGCCGAGGCGCTTCAGATCCGGGCCCAGAGCTTCGCAAATTTCCACCTCCCGCTCGGTCAGCCCGGTCTTCTGCGCGCTGCCGCCCATCGCCAGGTTCGAACGGAACTCGCCCTTGCCCGGAATACGGTTGATCGCGCCTGCTATCTCGCCATCGATCAGGACGATGCGTTTGTCGCCTTCGGCCACTTCGGGGAGGAAAGGCTGGACCATGTGCGGTTCTGGCCAGGTCTGGTTGAACACCTCGAACAACGCCGTCAGGTTGTCGCCGCTTTCGGGCACGCGGAAAATCGCCTTGCCACCATTGCCGTGGATCGGCTTCACCACCACTGCGCCATGTTCGGCCATGAAGCGGCGCACTTCGTCAACGCTGCGGGTTACAAGCGTGGGCGGCATGAAGCGGCGATAATCGAGCACCATCACCTTTTCCGGCGCGTTGCGGACATTGGCAGGATCGTTGACTACCAATGTTTCGTCCTTGATCCGCTCAAGCAGATGGGTGGCGGTGATATAGCCCATGTGGAACGGCGGGTCCTGCCGCATCAGCACCACGTGGATATCGCGCCCCAGATCAAGCCGCTGCGCCTCGCCCTTTTCGAAATGATCGCCCACCACGCGCCGCACCTTCACCGGATGACATTGCGCATATAGCCGGTCATCCGCGTCGAGCGTCAGGCTTTCGACATGGTATTCGAACACCTCATACCCGCGTTCCTGCGCGGCGAGCATCAGCGCGAAACTGCTGTCGCCCTTGATGTTGATGGATTCGATAGGGTCCATCTGGACCGCGATTTTCAGGGACATGTGACTTCCTAAGGCATCCAGGCGTTGGGGATGTGGCGTGGCTTGCTGCCGGGTGCAAGGAGTATGACGTCTATCGAAATGTCTTCGCCATCCCCGGCATATTCATGCGCGACAGCCTCGACCGCGGCGGCGACGCGGGAAAGGCGGTGTTCGTCGATGGCTGTGTCAAGATCGCTTGCACGCTTACGCCACTTTACCTCGATGAAGGCGACAATACCCGGCTTGCGGGCGATCAGGTCAATCTCGCCAAGTTTCGTTTTGACGCGGTCGGCGACCACCTGCCAACCCTGCTGCATCAGCCATTGCGCCGCTTGGGCCTCACCTTCTCGCCCTTTCCGGTCTGCGATGACGCGCTTTTCGGTCATTGCGATTTCAGCTCTACTGCGCGGGCATAAAGTTCCTGCCGGTCCAGCCCGGTCAGTTTGGCGACCTTGCCCGCCGCCTTGCTCGCGCTCATCTCCGACAAGGCATCGCGCAGCATGGCGTCTGAATCATGGACGGTGGCCTCCTCCGCTGGAGGACCGACCAGCAGCACGATCTCGCCTTTGGGCGGGTGGGTGGAGTAATGCGTGATCAGATCGGCGGGCGTGCCGGTCCGGCATTCCTCATGCAATTTGGTGATCTCGCGTGCGACCGCGATCTCGCGCCGGGGCCATGCCTCGGCCATCGCGTTCAGGCTTCGCACCAGACGCGGACCGGTTTCGTAGAATACCAGCGTGGCGTCGATCCCGCCCAGTTGCTCCAGCACATCGCCACGCGCCTTGTCCTTTACCGGCAGGAACCCGGCGAACAGAAAGCGGTCATTGGGAAGGCCGGAAAGTGTCAACCCTACCACCGCCGCGCAGGGGCCGGGCAGGCTTGTGACTGCAACCCCGGCAGCCCGTGCTTCGCGAACCAGACGATAGCCGGGATCCGAAACAAGCGGCGTGCCTGCATCGCTGACAAGCGCCACAGGCTCACGCGCCGCAAGCTCGACAATGCGGCGTCTGACATCCTCCGATGCATGATCGTCATACCGCTGCATCCGCGTCTTTGCCTCGATCGCCTTGAGCAATTTGCCCGTCACACGGGTGTCTTCACAGGCAATCACGCTCACATTGCGCAATACGTCGACAGCACGCATCGTTATGTCGCCAAGATTGCCAATCGGCGTCGCGACAATATAGAGACCCGGATCAAGTGCTTTGACGGGTACGGATTCAGAAGACGGTGTGTTCACGCCGCGTGTAATGAAGCAGCGACGAGGGGTCGGCAAGAATGAAGCTTACAATGCAATCGCTTTCGGAGGCGCGCTGGCTGCGCGAGGCTGCCGCGATGCTCAACCGGCGCAATCTGGCCGTGGCTGCAACCGCCGCGCTGCTTGCCGGGTGTCAGGTGATCCCCAAGACCGAGACGGTCGCCACAGTTCCCGTACCCGAAGCCACGCCGGAACCGACACCGACCGCCCTGCCCACCGATTCCACCCGGCACCGCGTGGCCTTGCTGGTGCCGCTTTCTGGCAGCGCCGCCGAGGTCGGCCAGTCGCTCGCCAATGCGACAACGATGGCGCTGCTCGACACCAATGCCGACAACCTGCGCATCACCACCTATGACACATCGCGCGGGGCGGCTGCAGCTGCGCGTCAGGCGATTGCAGACGGCAACAAACTGATCCTCGGCCCGCTGCTTTCTGAGAATGTGCCCGCAGTACAAAGCGCGGCGCGTCCGGCCAGCGTCCCGGCTATCGCCTTCTCCAACGATACCAGCATCGCCAGCGCCGATGTCTTCGTGATGGGCCATATCCCCGAACAATCGATCCGCCGCTCGATCGAATATGCGCGCCGCAACGGCTCGAACAATTTCGGAGCGCTGCTGCCCGAAGGAGATTACGGCCAGCGTTCCTATAGCGCGCTCACCAATTCACTGCGTGATTACGGCGGCAATCTGGTCGCCTTCGAACGCTATGCGCGCGGCAACACCTCGATTGTCGGCGCGGCCCAGCGGCTGCGCACACGGGGAGGCTATGACACCGTGTTGATCGCCGACGGAGCGCGGCTCGCGATCCAGGCTGGCGGTGAACTTCGCGCCGATGGCGCCGAAGGCGTGCGAATTCTCGGCACCGAATTGTGGAGCGGTGAGTCCAATCTGACCCGCGCCGGTTCGATCAACGGCGCGCTGTTTTCGGCTGTGTCCGATGGCCGCTTCCGGCGGTTCTCCGACAGCTATGAAACACGCTTTGGGACGAAACCCTATCGCATCGCCACGCTTGGCTATGACGCGGTACTGCTGACGCTGCGCATCGCGCGCGATTGGCGGGTGGGCAGCGATTTCCCGCAGGATCGCCTGTATGATCGCGGCGGATTCCTGGGCGTTGACGGCCCGTTCCGCTTCGGCCGCGACGGCATTGCCGAACGCGCTTTGGAGGTGCGGCAAGTGAGCGGCAATCAGGTTATCGCTGTCGATCCTGCACCGAGCAGTTTCGGCGGGTGAAACCGGCGCAAAACCCGCGCGGCAAGCTTGTGAGAATTCGCCGCGCGGGCCTATAGCGGGAACATGTCCGAAGACCTGTTTGCAAACACGCCTACATCCAGCGGCGACTATGATTCCTCGTCCATCGAAGTTCTCGAAGGGCTCGAACCGGTGCGCCGCCGCCCCGGCATGTATATCGGCGGGACCGATGATCGCGCGTTCCACCATCTCGCTGCCGAAGTGCTCGACAACGCGATGGACGAAGCCGTGGCGGGCCATGCAAACCGGATCGAGGTGCGCCTCGACGAGGGCAACAGGCTGACCATCACCGATAACGGTCGCGGCATTCCCGTGGACGAGCACCCCAAATTTCCGGGCAAGTCCACGCTGGAAGTGATCCTTTCAACCCTGCATTCGGGCGGCAAATTCTCTGGCAAGGCCTATGCCACCAGCGGCGGCCTTCACGGCGTGGGCATCAGCGTTGTCAACGCACTGTCGTCGCACACCCGCGTCGAGGTGGCACGTGACAAGCAGCTCTACGCGCAGGAATTCTCCAAGGGGCAGACGCTCGGCCCGATTGAGGTCATCGGCGCGGCACCGAACCGGCGCGGCACTAGCGTCACCTTCACCCCCGACGGCGAGATTTTCGGCGATCGCAATTTCAAGCCTGCGCGCCTGTTCAAGCTCGCCCGGTCAAAGGCGTACCTGTTTGCCGGGGTCGAAATCCGCTGGAAATGCGCGGAAAGCCTCGCCAGCGAGGAAGTCCCCGCCGAGGCAGTCTTCAAGTTTCCCGGCGGCCTTGCCGATCATCTCGCCGAACAGGTCGGCACTCGTGAATGCGTCACCGCACAGCCCTTTGCCGGGCGGCAAGACTTCCCGGAGCAGGATGGCACGACCCAAGGCCGGGTGGAATGGGCGATTGCCTGGCCGCTCTATTCGGACGGTTCGACCAGCTGGTACTGTAACACCGTACCGACACCCGATGGCGGTACGCATGAACAGGGCCTGCGCGGCGCATTGACCAAAGGGCTGCGCGCGTTCGGTGAGCTGGTTGGCGCGAAGAAGGCCAAGGACATCACCGCCGATGACGTGATGACCGGGGCGGAAGTGATGCTGTCCGTATTCATTCGCGATCCGCAATTCCAGTCACAGACCAAGGACCGCCTGACATCACCCGAGGCCGCACGCCTTGTCGAAGCGGCGGTGCGCGATCATTTCGACCATTTCCTCACCGACAATATGGAGCGCGGCAAGGCGCTTCTGGGCGAGGTGATGGAGCGCATGGACGAGCGCCTGAAGCGCAAGCAGGAACGCGAGATCAAGCGCAAGACCGCGACCAATGCGAAGAAGCTGCGTCTGCCGGGCAAGCTGACCGATTGCAGCGGCGAAGGCGACCGTGAAACCGAACTGTTCATCGTCGAAGGGGATTCGGCAGGCGGCAGCGCGAAGCAGGCACGCGATCGCAAATCGCAGGCCATTCTGCCAATCCGCGGCAAGATCCTGAACGTCGCCAGCGCCACTGCCGACAAGATCCGCGCCAATTCCGAAATTGCCGACCTGACGCTCGCCATGGGCTGCGGCACGCGCAAGGACTGCGATCCGTCAGATCTGCGGTATGATCGCATCATCATTATGACTGACGCGGACGTCGACGGCGCACACATCGCGACGCTGCTGATGACGTTTTTCTTTCAGGAAATGGCCGAAATCGTGCGCGACGGGCGGCTCTATCTCGCGCAGCCGCCGCTCTACAAGCTGACCTCCGGCAAAGAGAGCCGTTACGCCCGCGACGATGCGCACCGGGCCGAGCTTGAAGAAACGGTTTTCAAGGGCAAGAAGGTCGACGTTTCGCGGTTCAAAGGGCTCGGCGAAATGAACCCGCAGCAATTGCGCGAAACCACCATGAATCCTGATACGCGCAGCCTGATCCGCATCACTCTGCCGCATGAATTCGAGCAGCGCGCCAGCGTCACCGAGTTGGTAGATCAGTTGATGGGCCGCAATCCGGAACACCGCTTCAACTTCATCCAAAACCGCGCGGGCGAAATGGACCGCGACATGATCGACGCGTGACCGATTACAAAGACCCGCGCGAGGAAGACATCGTCTACGGTGATCGCCGGATATCGCGGCCCGATGTGCAATTGCCCGATTGGGATATTCCCGATGGCAGCTACCGCCCGGTTCCGATCGTCTGGTTTACCGGCGCGCTGTTTACGCAGATTTTCCTGACCGGTTTTCTGTTCCTCATTCTGATCGGCAAGAGCGGGTGGCTGACGATTGCCCTGACTGCGATGTCGAGCGGCGCCATCGGCGCATGGACATGGCAGCGCGGCATGGGGAAAGCCGGGATGGGCTGGCGCGTGGCAACTGTCCTGATGCTGCTGTTCTGGTTCGCGCTGTTCGCTTTTGCGGCGGCGAGCAGGACCTGATCCGGGATTTTTCTGCCCCGACCGCGTAAGAAATTCGGCGCGTACCAGACTAAGGGGGGCATGACACAGACAGTCGATCAGCTTTACCGGCAGGCAGGCGAGGAATTTGCTCCTGCCCTTGCGCGTCTCGCCCGAGCGGTGGAGCGCGATGCTGAAAAGGCGCGCGATCTCGAACAGGAAATGCACTGTGCGCTCTGGGCCAGCCTTGCCCGGTTCAAAGGCGACTGTGCGCTCAAAACCTGGGTTTACCGCGTAGCGCACAATGTCGCGGCCGATCATGTGAGCAAGGCGACGCGCGGCCCAAAAAAGGTTCCGCTGGAAGAGATCGATGCCCTTCCCGCGGCGGGAAACCCCGAAAGCGATGCTGCCGAAGCGCTTGTACTGGAACAGGTCGCCCAGTTGATCCGCACACTGCCACCGATCGACGCGCAAACCATCGTTCTTTGGCTAGAAGGTGAGAGCGCAGCCGAAATCGCGGAAATCACCGGCCTTTCATCCGGAGCAGTCGCTACGCGCGTCCATCGGATCAAGGCGCTGCTCGCCGGACATTTCGAACAACCGACAGACAAAGGAGCCAAGGCATGAGCCTACCCCCCTTCCCCGCCTGGCAGAATGCCGCCAGCGAAGCCTCTTTTAGCGATCCCGCCACCTGCGCGGCCCGCGCATCGAAGTTCGAGCGCACGATCCGGCGCCGCAACCTGATCGAATATGCGGCGGGCGCATTTGTGATTGTACTGTTCACGGCCTCGTCCGCAGGAGCCGCCTTCAAAGGCGAATGGCTGATTGCGCTGTCGATGGCTCTCACCGTGATCGGTGCTGTGATTGTGCTGTTGGGACTGCGTCGCCGCGCGAGCAATCTGGATCGTCGTCCCGAAGACCCTTGCGTGCTGCACCTGCGCCGCCAATACGAACGCCAGTTCGAAGCCTTGCGGGACGTACCCAAGTGGTATCTCGGCCCGCTGATCCCCGGGTTGGTGCTGTTCTATTTCGCGGTCACTCTGGGCACCGCCGAGGTGACGGGCTGGGTTGAAGCCTTGCGGGGAATAGCCTTGCCGGTAGTGGCGACCATTGGCCTGTTCGGCGTTATCGGGCTTGCCAACTGGATCGCCGCCCGATCGCTCCGGCGCAAGATCGAAGAGATCGACGCGCTGGCTTGATGCCGCCCATCTTTCTACAGCCCCGTCCCCACGGAGGATCATGATGAAACCGACGCTTTTTCTCGTCATGCTGGCTGCACCGGCGCTCGCCCTTGCCGTTCCTGCTGATGCTCAAGACGTGCCTCCGCCGATCGCGCAGACGGATGAACAAAGCGCGCTCGAATTTCGTGCCGAACAGATCGTTGCGCTGGTGAATGGCGAATTGGAGCCGCAGGAGGTCTTCAGCGAGGCATTTCTCAACGCGGTTCCTCCCGCCCAAATCGCAGCGATTTCGGCCCAATTGACCGGGCAATTCGGCAAGGCAATCGCGGTGGAAAGCCTCGATCCACCCGGCGGCACCCGCGCTGCCCTTGCGATCCGGATGGAAAAGGCCATCGCCCGCGGCGGGATCGCGATTGACCCGACGTCCGAAAACCGGGTGAGCGAGTTATTGTTTCAAAGCTTTGATGCGATTGATGACAGTCCAGCGAAGATCGAGGCTGACCTTTCCAGTCTGCCCGGAGAGGTCAGCTGGTGGTTCGGTGCGATTGAAGAACCGTCAGCCCCCGTGATCGCGGACCGTGCCAGCGAGCAGATGCCGCTTGGTTCGACTTTCAAGCTCTATGTGCTGGCCGCGCTCGCTCGGGACATTGCGGAAGGAAAGCGGAAATGGGGTGATGTCGTACGGCTTGGCGATACACGCAGCTTCCCCAGCGGGACGATGCAGGATTGGCCAAAGGGAGCGGCGGTGACGCTCGAGACCCTCGCAAGCCTTATGATCTCAATCAGCGACAACACGGCTACCGATACGCTGATCGATGTGCTGGGACGCGATGCCGTGCTTCAGGCAGTTGTCGACAGCGGGCATTCCAGCCCAGACCTCAACGATCCGTTCCTGAAAACACGCGACATGTTTCTGCTGAAGGCAGGGCCCGAAGGCAGGTTGCGCACCTACAGGGAAGCCGGCTCCGATGTCCGCAGCCAAATCCTTGAAGGGATAGACGAACCCGTCCTGCTGATGAGCACCGTGCAGGCTAGGTTTTCTGGCGGCCCGATTGCACTTGATGTCGAATGGTTTGCCAGCGCGCGCGATCTTGCAGGTCTGATGCGCTTTATGCGTCGCACCGCCGATCCAAAGGCTTTCGAAATCATGGCGATCCGCCCCAATCTGCCCCGAAACGCCCGCAGCAACTGGACCTATGCCGGATACAAGGGCGGGTCGGAGCCGGGCGTGCTAAACCTCACGTGGCTTTTGACCGACCAGCAAGGCCGAGACCACGCGCTTATCCTCAGCTGGCGCAATGACGATGCCAATGTCGATCAGAATGCGCTGGAATTGATCGCCCAGCGGATCCTCGCCCTACCTCGCTAAAGCGAGAGGTGGTTGCCCCTTGCGCGCTGCCCTCGCGCCCCGTATCGCGTCGCTTGAATTTTCAGTCTCGAAGGGAAACCCATGAGCGACAACACGACCGATACGCAGCGTTTCGAAGGCACCAGCAACTACATCGCGACCGATGATCTGAAAGTCGCCGTAAACGCTGCGGTGACCCTGCGCCGGCCGTTGCTGGTCAAGGGTGAACCGGGCACCGGCAAGACCGTGCTGGCGCATGAAATCTCCAAGGCGATCAACGCACCGCTGATCGAATGGAACATCAAGTCGACTACCAAGGCGCAGCAGGGTCTCTACGAATATGACGCGGTTGCGCGCCTTCGCGATGGCCAGTTGGGTGATGAGCGTGTCCACGACATCCGCAACTACATCAAAAAGGGCAAGCTGTGGGAAGCCTTCACCAGCCCCGAACTGCCCGTGCTGCTGATCGACGAGATCGACAAGGCCGACATCGAGTTCCCGAACGACCTGCTGCAGGAACTCGACCGCATGAGCTTCGACGTTTACGAAACGCAGGAGCGGATCGAGGCGAAGGAACGCCCGATCGTCGTCATCACGTCGAACAATGAAAAGGAATTGCCCGACGCATTCCTGCGCCGCTGCTTTTTCCACTACATCAAGTTCCCCGATCGCGAGACAATGCAGGCGATCATCGACGTGCACTTCCCCGGCATCCAGAAGACGCTGGTGAAGAAGGCGATGGATATCTTCTATGAACTGCGCGAAGTGCCGGGCCTGAAGAAGAAGCCGTCAACCAGCGAATTGCTCGACTGGCTCAAGCTGCTGCTGAACGAAGACATGCCGCTAGACGTACTGCAGGACAGCAACCCCAACAGCGCGATCCCGCCGCTGCATGGTGCGCTGCTGAAGAATGAGCAGGACGTGATGCTGTTCGAACGGCTAGCCTTCATGGCACGCCGCAATCCGAGCTGATCGCTGTTATCAGCGGAAGCTGTAAGCCACCTCGAAATCACCCCAGCGACGGCCGTTGATGATCAGCGGGACGTAAACATTGCGCACGACCCGGTACTGGCGCCCGTCTCCTTCCTGGCGATAGACCGCCATCATGTAAGGCGCGGTGCTGGATTTGGCTTTCTTGTCGATCGGATCAAACAGGATCCGGCCGTTGCGGCAGTATTTGGTGTCGTGCACGACATCGCCGGTCGGCTTACGGGCCATCTCGCTGATGTGCGTGGGCAGGAAGCCTTTGGTATCGGTGCATGCGGCGGCGCTGATCGCCGGATCGGAATCCTTGGCGGCATCCAGCAGTGGCTGCCAATTGCGATCGGCCCAATCGTTGAGGCCGGTGCGATAGCGCTGTGGGTTGCTGCCGGGGATCGACACGTAATCCTGATCGAACAAGTCGTTCGCTGAAAGCTCGCCGCGCGCAATCGCAGCCTCGGTAAGCTCGGCCAGTTCGCGGGCGGCCGCCTGCGCTTTCTCGACCATCACACTGTCTTGCGGGCTAAGGCCAGCCTGAACCAGCGAATCGAACATCTCGCTCGCGGTCATTTCCAGCTCTTCCATGCGCGCGTGCGCACCCTGAAGCTGTTCTTCATTGTTACGGGCAGCCTCATCGAAGCTGATGAGCACTTTCTGCACCGCATCGACATGATTGCTGATCGTGCCGGTAGAGCGGGCGATGACGTCGTTCTGCTTGTCCACCTCTTCCACGAGATCGCCAACGCTGGCGATCGTGTTCTCGATCCGGGCTACTGATTCCTTGGCATCGCCGCTGGCCCGCGCACCTTCTTCGATCCGGCCGATCACCACGCTTGCTTCGTCGCCAAGCGCGTCGATGGTCTGAGCAATTTCGACCGTCGCCTTGCGCGTATCGTTCGCAAGGCTTTTCACCTCGCTGGCGACCACGGCAAAGGTACGGCCTGCATCCCCGGCACGCATTGCCTCGATCGTGGCGTTCAGCGCTAGGATGTTGGTCGTCTCCGCGATATCCTCGATGTCCTTCGCGCTGCGGCGAACCTGCTCCATCGCCGCAGAGAAGCTTGTGACATGCTGACCCAGCGCATCGACCAGATCGAGCAGGGACGCGATCTGGCCAAGCGATGACTGAATCAGGGCGGTGCCCTCGCCCAGTCGCTCAATCGCCCGTTCGGAAAGCAGACGAGCCTCGTCGCTCGCTTCGGCAACCTTGTTCTGATCGGCTTCCAGAGCCTTTACGGTGCCGCGCAGCGCCTCATGCTCCTCGCGCAGCACTTCGGACGAGCGGATAACTGCTTCGACAACGCCGGCAACATCGGTGCAACCGACCGTGACAGCGCCGCATTTCTCCGGGATCTTGTCCAGTGCGCGGGCATTGGCGGTGTCGATGGCGATATTCTGCATTCGGATCAGTCCCCTGTTTGCGACTGCCCTAGCCCCGATATGGTTAGCGAAGCTTTAAATCCGCGGGTGAAATCGGGGCTGCGCACTCTCGATTGTGGGACTGGTAAATCCCCCTTGCCGGGTTTAGGACTGCACCATGTTTTTCAACTTCATCGACGAACTGCGCGCAGCAGGCATCGGGGCAAGCTTCAAGGAGCATCTCACCCTGCTCGAAGCGCTGGACAAGGACGTTATCGAGCAGACGCCCGAGGCGTTCTATTACCTGTCGCGGGCGACTTTCGTGAAGGACGAAGGAATGCTCGATCGCTTCGATCAGGTGTTCCACAAGGTCTTCAAGGGGATCATGACCGATTACGGCCAGAACCCCGTCGATATCCCCGAAGACTGGCTGAAAGCCGTGGCCGAGAAATTCCTCACCGAAGAGGAAATGGCCGCGATTGAAAAGCTGGGCGACTGGGACGAGATCATGGAGACGCTCAAGAAGCGGCTCGAAGAACAGGAAAAACGCCACCAGGGCGGCAACAAGTGGATCGGAACCGGTGGCACCTCGCCTTTCGGCAATTCCGGGTACAATCCCGAAGGCGTGCGGATCGGCGGCGAAAGCCGGCACAAGCGCGCCGTCAAGGTGTGGGAAAAGCGCGAGTTCAAGAATCTCGACAACACCAAGGAACTGGGCACGCGCAACATCAAGATGGCGCTGCGCCGCCTGCGCCGGTTCGCGCGCGAGGGCAATCCGGATCAGCTTGATATCGACGCCACGATCGAAGGCACCGCGAAGCAGGGCTGGCTCGACATCAAGATGCGGCCCGAACGCCGCAATGCGGTCAAACTGCTGCTGTTCCTGGATGTCGGCGGGTCAATGGACCCTTTCATCAAGCTGGTCGAGGAACTGTTCAGCGCGGCGACGGCGGAGTTCAAGAATCTTGAATTCTTCTACTTCCACAACTGCCTGTATGAAGGCGTATGGAAGGACAACAAGCGCCGCTGGCAGGAACGCACCAAGACATGGGACGTGCTTCACAAATACGGCCACGACTACAAGATCGTGTTCGTCGGCGATGCGGCCATGAGCCCCTATGAAATCACCCATGCGGGCGGCAGCGTCGAACACATGAACGAGGAAGCCGGAGCCGTCTGGATGAAGCGCGTGACCGACACTTATCCCGCGGCAGTGTGGCTGAACCCCGTGCCGGAAAAGCAATGGGGCTATTCGCAATCGACCAAGATGCTCAAGCAGTTCATGAATGACCGGATGTATCCGCTGACACTCGACGGTTTGGACGATGCAATGCGCGAGCTGAGCCGCAAGCAGGGGCATTGATTATCTCCGGACTGCCACCCGGTATCGCATTGAACGACCCGCGCCCGATAGCGGCGGAAGCACCTTACACGTTCGAGTTGCCCCATGAGATCGAGCTTGCAGCGCTCAAGCCCGGCGACGGCGTAAAGGCGATCTTTCGCCAGACTGAGGGCTACACCAAATATTCTGCCGAGCGCATGTGGGTGATGATTGAGCGGATCGAGGAAGGCGTGGTCCACGGCACGCTAGACAATGAGCCGCACGACATGCCCTTGATCCAGGCCGGAATGCCTGTGGCGGTCCCGCTAACCCATGTCATTTCTTGCGACTTCAACAACGAGAACCGCCCTGAAGTCCCAGAACGCCGCCATTACATGGAGCGGTGCTTCGTCGATATCTGCGTGGTCGAAGGGCGCAGCCATGTCGACTATCTCTATCGCGAGCCGCCCGACATGACCCGTGAGGGCGACAAATACCCAGACAGCGGATGGCGGATGCGCGGTGCGCCTGACGTGATCGACAGGGATGAGGAACGCGAAGACCGATTCCAATACATTGCAATCGGCAAGGTTCTTAATGCCGATGACCGCTGGCTGCATCTGATTGACGAGGAACCGGGCGTCGCTTTCCAATGGGACGCCGAAACGCAGGAATACATCCGTTTCGAGCGTCCCGACTTGCTTGAACCGGGCGCGGATTGACCCAATTCAATAAAGCAAATGGCCCCGCACCATCTGCACCCACGCCGCTTCGTCGGCTGACGCCAGCGCATCCAGATCATCAGGTGCGGCATCCGGATTGTCGACCCATTCGCGCAGCGAAGGGCCGCCGTTGATCACGTCGATGGCGAGCCTGTCGAGTTCGTATTCATAGGGAAAATCGCGCCACAAATCGTAAGACGGGTACAGCCGCCGGATAGCCTTGAACGCCAATGCCTGCATCCGCCACGGCTTGAAGGCGTCATGATCGTAATCCGGGCCTTCGGCGTGCATCATCAGCGCGTTGCACAGCTTGCCCGCGTGTTTGTGGAAGGTAGGTTCAAACCAGCAATCGCGCATGTGCACACCCGCGCACCAATCCGGCGCGAGGGTGAGCATTTCCTTCGCCACCGCCTTTGCATCCACGTCAGGCGCGCCGAACAGCACCTCCAGCGGGCGGGTGGTCCCCCTGCCCTCTGACAAGGTGGTTCCTTCAAGCATCACCGTCCCGGCATAGCAGCGCGCCATGTTGACGCTGGCGGCATTGGGTGACGGGTTTATCCATATGCGTGACGCCGGCCAGCCAAAACCGCTAGCCACCGCTCCGCTATCCGCGTCAGGCTGCCAACCCTCCATCGCCACCACCTTATAGGCGACGTCGAGGTTGAAATGCTCGATGAACCAATGGCCCATTTCCCCCATGGTTAGCCCATGGCGCATCGGCATCGGCGCGGCACCGACAAAGCTTTCCTGCCCCGGCACCAACAATGTCCCTTCAACCGGGCGACCGGCGGGATTGGGGCGGTCCAGCACCCAGACTTCCTTGCCCGACTTGGCAGCCTCTTCGAGCAGGTAGAGCAGCGTAGTGACGAAGGTGTAGATGCGGCAACCAAGGTCTTGCAGGTCGAACAGGAACACATCCGCGCTCGACATCATCTGCTCCGTCGGACGGCGGACTTCGCCGTATAGCGAGAAGATGGGTATGCCGTAATGCGGATCCATCTCGTCCGCAGTTTCGACCATATTGTCTTGCTTGTCGCCTTTCAGCCCGTGTTGCGGGCCGAACGCACTGGTCACATTGACCCCGGCGGCAATCAGCGCATCAAGGCTGTGAACCAGCCCCTCCGTCACGCTCGCAGGGTGAGCGACAAGAGCGACCCTGCGGCCATCCAGTTCGTTCAGCAAGGCACGATCGGCCAGAAGCCGGTCTATTCCGAATTTTACGCGTCCAGTCATGCCCGCTGGGTGGATCAGGCGCGCGGCAAAGGCAATCTGTTTTGAAGCGGTGACGCCACGCTGGCGGGAACCGGTGCCGTGCTGTAACGCTGATTGCATATGGACATTGAATGGACACCAGCACTGATCGCCGCCGCTTGGGCAATCATCCTAGGCGGCGCGGGCGGTGCCTTGACCGAAATAGGCCAATGGTATCGCGAATTGAAGAAGCCAAGCTGGCAACCGCCCGATTGGTTGTTCGGCCCGGCCTGGACAGTGATCCTGGGCCTGGCGGGATGGAGTTTCTATGTAGGGCTCACACAGGCGCCCTCACCCGAAGCGCGATTGGGTGTCTACGCCCTGTTTGCGGCCAATTTCGTGCTGCATTTCCTGTGGTCGCCGCTGTTCTTCAAAGCGAAACGACCCGACTGGGCGCTGTATGAGAATATCCTGCTCTGGTGCTCAGTCACATCGCTGGTGGTCGTGCTGCCGCGGCTCGTCGGAGAAAGCTTCGCAGGGTGGCTGAATGTCCCCTACTTCGTCTGGGTCAGCTTCGCGTTCGTGCTGAACTGGAAGATTGTCCAACTGAACGGGCCGTTCAATCCCGCTCGATAATCACCTGGCGGCAGGCTTCCGAATGAAATTCAGCCTTGCCCGGCGGAAACGCCAAGGCCCAGAATTGCAGCCCGCCATCGCGGTGCTCGACAATAGCGTTGAGCGCGACTTGCGCAGGAGTTGGCAAGTCAGTTGAGATGGTTGCTCTCAGCACCAGTTCGCCGCGCCCGTCCACGCTCCCCATTGATGTGGCGAGCGAGATTGCGTCGACGGGGGCATCACGCATCCCTTCCCGGAAGGAATCAAAATCGTAGGCAGCCCAGCGTCCGGACGGCGACAGGTTGAATTCGCGATAATAGGTTCCGCCGATGGGCTGCCAGAATATCTCGAAACAGGTCGTCTTCCAGAGATCGTCGGTCCGCACCGACGGCCCCGGTTCGGGCAGAATGATGGAATCGACCCCGCCATCAAGGCGAAATTCCGCTTCGCATCCGGTCGGGGTTGCCTTGATACCTGCGGTGACACCCTTGATCGGGCCGAGATCGCAGGTCTGATGGAGCATGAGTGGGTGCATATTTTTCCTATCGCGCATCGGCTCAAGGCGAGCAAGCCACTGGAAGCGCATGGCCCACACTGATAAGCGCGCGCACATGACATACGAATCCGATCTGCTCCGCCTGCTCGACGAGCGCGGCTATATCCATCAGGTGACCGATCCGGCAGCGCTGGACGCGCTTGCGGCAAAGCAGATCGTGCCCGGATATATCGGCTTCGATGCTACCGCCCCGAGCCTGCATGTCGGAAGCCTCGTCCAGATCATGATGCTGCGCCGCCTGCAACAAGCAGGGCACAAGCCGATTGTGGTTATGGGTGGCGGGACGACCAAGATCGGCGACCCTTCGGGCAAGGATGAAAGCCGCAAGCTGCTGACCCCCGAAGTTATCGACGAGAATATTGCCTCGATCCGGACGGTTTTTGAAAAGCTGCTGACCTTTGGCGACGGCCCGACCGACGCGATCATGGTCAACAATGACGAATGGCTGTCGCAACTCGGCTATATCGACCTGCTGCGCGACGTTGGACCCCACTTCACGATCAACCGGATGTTGACCTTCGATTCCGTCAAATTGCGCCTTGATCGCCAACAGCCGCTGACATTCCTCGAATTCAACTACATGATCTTGCAAGCATACGATTTCGTTGAGCTTGCCCGGCGTTACGAATGCCGCTTGCAAATGGGCGGATCGGATCAGTGGGGCAATATCGTCAACGGCATGGAGCTTGGCCGCCGGATGGAATCGCGCGATCTGTTCGGGCTGACCACCCCGTTGCTGACCACTGCCGATGGTGCGAAGATGGGCAAGACGGCGGCGGGTGCAGTCTGGCTCAACGAAGAACAGCTGCCGGCGTATGATTTCTGGCAATATTGGCGCAACACCGATGATCGCGATGTCGGTCGCTTCCTGCGGCTGTTCACCGATCTGCCGCTCGACGAAATCGCCCGTCTCGAAGCCCTTGAAGGGGCAGAGATCAACGCGGCAAAAGTGGTTCTGGCCAATGAAGTCACCACTCTTGTACGCGGGCGCGAGGCGGCCGTTGCGGCGGAAGCGACTGCGCGCGAAACCTTTGCCGGAGGCGGAGCAGGAGACGACCTCCCGTCTGTCAATGTCGGGCCCGAAGGCATGCGGCTTGGCGCATTGCTGACCGAAATCGGCTTCACCGCTTCAAACGGAGAGGCAAAGCGCAAGATCGCTGAAAGCGCGGTAAAGATCGATGGTGAGATCGTGCTGGACCCCGGAATGCTCGTCATTCCGCCCGAAAGCGGATCGCTGAAAATCAGCCTTGGCAAGAAGAAGCACGGCCTCGTTCTGCGATAAGTCCGCCGAAGCCCGGATGCGGGCCCAGATGCAGACTACGCAGCTTTACCAATTGTCAGCCTTTATGGGTCATTAGGTGTGTTGGCCTCGGCAAGAGCAGGCCGAACATGACTATGGAGACTTAGGCTGTGTCAGTCGGAGCGAACCTGAGCGTTACTGATATGCGCCGTGCGGCGCGGCATCCGGTCGATTTTCCGGTGATCGTCGAACACTTCGCCCATGGCGATCTGAACCTGCACGTCTGCAACATTTCTGCCCATGGCTTCATGGTTGATGATGCAGAAAGGCTCAACCGCGGTGACCGGGTCATCATCCGCCTGCCCGTTGTCGGCCGGATCGAAGCCTACGTCATCTGGACCCGCGACAAGCGCGCAGGCTTCCAGTTTGAACGGATCATCCGTCTGGATGATTTCGTCGCTATCATCGACACGCTCCAGCCCAACCCGCGCCTGCGCCGTTCGCGCTGATCCGCGACCACACAACCAAATGAAAGCGATTGCTTGGCAGGCGCGCGCACGCCTGCCATGGGCGCTCTTGTGAGCGATACAGAACCAACGCACCCGTTTCAGGTCCACAATTTCCGCGCCTACTGGGCTTCGCGCCTGACAATGACGCTGGCGCAGGACGCCATGCTGCTGGTGATCCAGTGGCAGGCATACAATCTGGCGCGCGACAGCGGGATGAACATCGCTGAAGGTGCAGGCCAGCTCGCCATCATCGGCCTGCTGCAATTCCTGCCACTGTTCGTTCTCACGCCGTTTTCGGGACTGGCGGCGGACCGGTTTGATCGCCGCAAGCTGGCGCTGCTAACAATCCTTGCACAATTCGCTTCGGCTGCGGCCCTGCTCGGTTTCACCGCGACCGGAACGGTGAGTCTGCCGGTTCTCTTCACCGTCGCCATTGTTCTTGGGATTGCCCGCTGTTTCTCTGGCCCGGCTCTCTCCGCGCTTTCACCCAATCTGGTGCCAAAGCCGATCCTGCCCACCGCCATCGCTTTATCTTCGATATCGTGGCAGGTCGGAAGGCTGGTCGGCCCTGCAATCGGCGCGGTGCTTTATGCCCTTGAACCATCCCTGCCCTATCTCATGGCATCTGCACTGTTTGCCGTATCCGGAACCGCACTGGCGCTGGTGGGCAAGGTACCCCAACCGGCGATGCGAAAGGACCAGAGACCTATCGGTGCGATCATCGACGGCCTGCAATATGTCGGCCGGAACAAGATGGTTTTGGGGGCGATCACGCTTGATCTCTTTGCGGTATTCCTTGCCGGGGCGAACGCGCTGATCCCGGTGTTTGCGCGCGACATTCTGCACACCGATGAAACCGGCCTTGCGATGCTAGCCTCGGCGACGCCTGCAGGGGCGATTTTGGCAGGACTGTGGTTTTCATTCCGCCCGCTCAGCACCAATGTCGGCCCGAAAATGCTCTGGGCGGTGGCTGTGTTCGGGCTGGCAACAGTCGTGTTCGGATTCTCGACCAGCCTGCCGCTCAGCCTCGCCATGCTGTTCGTCATCGGCGCTGCCGACATGTTCAGCGTATATGTCCGCCAATCACTGATCCAGTTGCACACGCCCGACGACAAGCGCGGCCGTGTTTCCTCGGTCAGCATGATGACGATCAGCGCCTCGAACGAGGGCGGCGACGCCTTCTCTGGCGCACTTGCCTATGTCCTTGGGCCGGTCGCGGCAATCGTCGCCGGCGGCGTTGGCGCGCTTGTGACCGTTGCCGTTTGGAGCCGTATTTTCCCGGTTCTCAGGACAACGAAGACCTTCGATCCGCCCGAGGATCTGCTAGAAGGGTCGAAACCATAATTCACAGGAGGCCAGACGCCATGAAAGCTGCCAGCATTCTCGAAACCATCGGCAACACCCCGCACATCCGTTTGTCGCGCCTGTTTCCCGATCACGAAGTCTGGCTAAAGTCGGAACGGGCCAATCCCGGCGGATCGATCAAGGATCGCATTGCGCTCGCCATGGTCGAAGATGCTGAGGCGAAGGGACTGCTCAAACCCGGTGGCACGATCGTCGAGCCCACCAGCGGCAACACCGGCATCGGCCTTGCGATGGTTGCTGCGGTGAAAGGCTACACGCTTGTGCTTGTCATGCCGGAATCGATGTCGATCGAGCGTCGCCGGCTGATGCTCGCCTATGGGGCGACTTTCGATCTCACACCCAAGGAAAAGGGTATGAAGGGCGCGATTGAACGGGCGAGCGAAATCGTCGCGACCACATCGGGCGCATGGATGCCAAGCCAGTTCGACAATGGCGCCAACCCGGCCGTGCACGCCCGCACCACGGCGCAGGAAATCCTCAAGGATTTTGCCGACGCACCCGTCGATGTGATGATTACCGGCGTGGGCACAGGCGGCCATCTGACGGGGTGCGCGGAGGAATTGAAGAAGCACTGGTCAGGCTTCAAGGCCTATGCTGTGGAGCCCGCGGCATCCCCTGTAATCAACGGCGGAGAACCCGGCCCGCACCCGATTCAGGGTATTGGCGCAGGCTTCATCCCGGACAACCTCCATACCAACGCCATCGACGGAGCTATCAAGGTCGACGCTGACGATGCAAAGGAAATGGCCCGCCGCGCCGCGCGTGAGGAAGGGATGCTGATCGGCATTTCTTCAGGAGCGACATTGGCCGCAATCGCAAAGAAGCTTCCCGAACTGGACGCGGGCACGCGCGTCCTCGGCTTCAACTATGACACCGGCGAGCGGTATCTGAGCGTACCGGATTTCCTCCCGGTCGAATAACCAGCCCCGCGTCGCATCGCAGTGCACGAAAAAAGGCCCGGCTCCCCCCAGAGCCGGGCCTTGTCCACATGACGAACCGGGTAACTCGTCAGGCCGCGGTTGCGAAAGCTTCTGCCGGGAGCGCCATCATATTGTCGCTGCCCGCTTCCAGCTTGCGCCGCAGAGCGCCTGCATCGGGCAAAAACCGCTCCGCGTAATAGGACGCAGACGTCAATTTTGCCTCGTAGAAGCCTTTTTCTTCAGTTCCGGCCGCCAGAGCCGCCTTCGCAACCTTCGCCATCTTCAGCCAGAAGAAGCCGAGCGTCACGACACCCATGATGTGCATGTAGTGGTGCGCGCCCGCGCCGAGGTGGTTCGGATTGGCCATGGCGTTCTGCATGAACCACATGGTTGCGGCCTTCTGCTCGCCCAGCGCCTTTTCAAGCTTCTCGGCAATCGGGGCCAGCATTTCGTCCTGCTTGGCGGCGGCGATTTCTTCGTCGATCATCTTGAAGAAAGCCTGCACCGCGCGGCCGCCCTTGCTGGCGAGCTTGCGTCCGCAAAGATCCATCGCCTGCACGCCATTGGTGCCTTCGTAGATCATCGCGATCCGGCTATCGCGCACAAACTGCTCCATGCCCCATTCGCGTACGTAGCCGTGGCCGCCGTACACCTGCTGCATGTTGTTGGCGATGTCATAGCCCTTGTCGGTGCCATAGCCTTTGATCACCGGAGTCATCAGCCCGATCAGATCGTCGGCAAGCTGGCGCTCTTCCTCGGTCTGGGCCTTATGGGTCAAGTCAACTTGCAGGGCACCCCACATGCAAAGCGCCCGCATGCCTTCATTGAATACCTTGGCATCCATCAGCATGCGACGGACATCGGGGTGGACGAAGATTGGATCAGCCTTCGCTTCGGGATCGGCAGGCCCGGACAATGCACGGCCCTGACGCCGATCAAGCGCATAGGTGACGGCGTTCTGGTAGGACACTTCTGCCTGGGCAAGCCCTTGCAGGCCTACACCCAGACGGGCCGCGTTCATCATGACGAACATGGCGGCGAGACCCTTGTTCTCTTCACCAACCATGTATCCGGTCGCGCCGTCATAGTTGAGCACGCAGGTCGCATTACCGTGGATGCCCATCTTCTTTTCGATCGATCCGCAGGACACGCCATTGCGCTCGCCCGGCTCGCCGTTCTCGTCGAGAATGAACTTGGGAACGATGAACAACGAAATCCCTTTGGAGCTGTCCGGTGCACCCGGCGTCTTTGCCAGCACAAGGTGGATGATGTTGCGGGTGAGGTCGTGTTCACCGGCCGAAATGAAGATCTTGGTGCCGGTGATCTTGTAGCTGCCATCAGCCTGCGGCTCGGCCTTGGTGCGGATCATGCCCAGATCGGTGCCGCAGTGCGGCTCGGTCAGGTTCATGGTGCCCGACCATTCGCCCGAAATCATTTTGGGAGCATAGGTTTCTTTCTGCTCCTGTGATCCCGCAGCAAGGATAGCGGCAATCGCACCAGTGGTAAGGCCGGGGTACATCGCAAACGCCTGGTTCGCCGTTCCGGTGTATTCCTCAAGCACCATCGCCAAAGTGTGCGGCAGCCCTTGTCCGCCGAATTCCTCAGGCTGGGCAAGCGTGCCCCAGCCCGCCTCTGTGTAGGCCTTGTAGGCATCCTTGAAGCCCGGAGGGGTCGTGACGGAGCCGTCTTCGTGACGGGTGCAACCGTGTTCGTCACCGATCTGGTTGAGCGGCGCGAGGACTTCCGAACAGAATTTGCCCGCTTCGTTCACGATCGTGTCGATCATGTCCTGCGTGGCATTTTCAAAGCCCGGCAGGTTTCCGTAGCTTGCCAGCTCCAGCATTTCATTGAGGACAAACCGGGTATCGCGGGTCGGGGCGGTATAGGTCGGCATCAGGTGATCCCTTCTGAGCGTGGATTGATGGGGATGGATGAGAATTTGGTGCGAGGTCAGCCCAGATCGAGCTGCTCGATCTCGGCAACGAACTGGGTCAGTTCCTTGATCGATGAATCGATATCGGCGCGCTGTGCTTTGAGCTTTGCGATGTGTTCGCGACACTTCTCGATCGTGACGCGGCGCTGCTCGACGCGTCCATCGTCAAGGTCGTAAAGGTCGATCATCTCGCGGATTTCGGTCAGGCTGAAGCCGACGTTCTTGGCGCGCATGATCCAAGCGAGCCGAGCCCGGTCACGCTTGGAATAGACGCGGGTCAGCCCGACGCGAGCGGGACTGATCAGTCCTTCGTCTTCGTAGAACCTGAGAGCGCGTGCGGTGCAGCCGAATTCCGAGGTGAGATCGGAAATCGAGAACTGCTCCCTGCTAAGCTTGTCAGGGCGGTCGAGATGGGCCCCGTTGCGGCGCTGCGCCGAACCGGTGCCTTCGTGATCGTTTTCGGGTGCGGTAGCCATAAGCGTGGACTACCTTACCTTTACGTGAGCGTCAAGTCTTGACCTTTACGAGAGCGCTGGCGTCATCAGCAGTGGGATCAAGCAAGCGGTAAAAGCACGATTGCTCACCTGTGTGGCAGGTAGGCCCGGCAGGTTCAGCCAGAATTACCAGCGCATCCTGATCGCAATCGACCCGAATCTCCCGCAGGTGCAGGTAATGGCCCGAAGTCTCGCCCTTGAGCCACAATTTGCCGCGCGAGCGCGACCAGAAATGCACCCGGCCGGTTTCTCTCGTCAGAGCCAGTGCCTCCGCATTCATGTGCGCTACCACCAGCACATCATTTGCCTCGTAATGCACGACAACGGCGGTGATCAGGCCGCGAGAATCGAACCGCGGGGCGAACTGCGTGCCTCGTTCCCGTTCCTGAGTCGAAAGCTGCTGTGGGTCGGACAAAGGTGTTCTCCTGGTGGAATAATTGCTCGCATGGGCGATGGACGGTTCACCCTATGCGACAGTTTGTTGCACGATAACAACAGATGCGGATCAAAATCCATTGAAACGAGCCTTTGCACTTCACCATCGGTAAAGGTGGTGGAAGAACAATGCCATCGGACGCTACGGCGTTCGGCCACCAGACAACGGCATTGCAAGGTGCCAGGTTCAGGGGGTGACCGGTTCAAGCCGACAGCGGGGTGTCGGTAGTTCCGGTTGAACGATGAGGGACAGGATCCTGATGACGAAGTTAGGGGGTCGTCATCTGAGCTCTCTTTGAGCGGTTCCGAACCATTTCGTCACGTGGCACCCGGGGCTGTAATGGCCTCGGGCGTTTCGGTTTCCGACCTCGCCTTGCCCATTCCACTTCCGTCAATGACCCGCGCAAAGCACGCGATACGCACGCTCTTTGCCCCCGCGTTCAACAGCGCGATGGTGCAGGCAGAACTCGTGGCACCGCTGGTGAGAACATCGTCAACCAGGATGATGTCGCGTCCGGCGACCCGCGCAACCGAACGCGCGCGCACCTCAATTGCTCCTGCAAGCGCCCGCTCACGCTCTTCCCGTCCGAGGCCGCCAAGGCTGGGTGTGCGCTTTCGCCTTACCAGCGCATCGACATCCAGTTCGCCTTTGCCGGTCTTGGCAAGCTCACGCGCCAGCAGCGCCGCCTGATTGTATCCGCGCCGCCACAGCCGCCAGCGATGCAACGGGACCGGGACAAGCAGCGCAGGCTCGCCGGACAAATCGTCAATCCGCACGGCTATCAACCGGGCAAGCAAGGGCGCAAGGGCAATCCTGCCACCATGCTTGAAATTGAGGATCAAGCGGCGGGAGGCATCGTTGTACACTGTCGCCGCCACGATCCCCGAATGCTCTGGCGGATCGGCAAAGCATGCATAGCACTGGTCGGCCTTCATAGCCTGGGCACTGCCCATCGGACGTTGGCAGGTCGAACACGACGGATCGCCGGGAACTTCCAGTTCGCTCCAGCAATCGGGACACAAACCACCCTGCGTGGCAAGGGCGCTGCCGCAAAGCGGACAACGAGGTGGATAGACCAAATCGACGACCGGCCTCAGACCCTCGGCAAGATGCGACCCCCACCCCATGACTCGATCTGTGCACCCCTTGCGCCGCGCACGCAAGCGCGGCAGGGCGAGATGCATGAATGAGGCTTCCGTTCCCCGCATCTTTTCCGAAACCCGCCGCGTGCAAAGGGTTTCGCGATCCATCTTGCTGCGCGAGCGGCGTGAGGATGCTGCGCGCTTCATCATCGACGACATCTGCGACGACATCGTCGAACGGCTTTCTTTCGTCCGGCACGAGGCGCGCAGTTCGATACTCATCGGGCCTGGTTCGACGGAGCTGTCTGCCTACCTCGCGCAAGGCTCCGCCACGGTGTGCGAAGCTGCGATTGCGGACCCGACCCAACCGATAGCGGGCGGTCCATTCGATCTGGTCGCGGTGATCGGCCAGCTTGATGCGGTCAACGATCTGCCAGGTGCCTTGATCCATATGCGCAATGCGTTGCGGCCGGGCGGCCTTGCCATTGCCAGCTTCGTCGGTGGCCAGAGCCTGCCGCGCCTTAGGGCCGCGATGCTGGTTGCCGACGGCGAACGCCCCGCAGCGCGTATTCACCCGATGGTCGATGCCAGAGCCGCGCCGCAGCTGCTTCAGCGGGCCGGGTGGAAAGACCCGGTGGTGGACACGCACGTTCTAACGGTGCGTTATTCCTCGCTTGATCGACTGGTCAGCGACCTGCGCGATCAGGGGCTGACTAGCGCGCTTACCGACCGTGGGCCGCCACTCGGAAAGGCCGCCCTCGGCCGGGCAAGAGCCGCCTTCCTCGATCAGGCCGATGCCGACGGCAAGGTGTCCGAAACCTTCGAGATCGTCACCCTGACCGGCCGCCGCTCACTTGCCGGCAGCTAGTCCAGCCTGAGCCGCCGCAAGCCGCGCAATCGGCACGCGATAGGGCGAGGCGCTGACGTAATCGAGGCCCACCTTCTCGCAGAAGGCGATCGAAGCGGGATCGCCGCCATGCTCACCGCAGATGCCCAGCTTGATGTCAGGCCGGGTAGCCCTGCCCCGCTCTGCCGCCAGTTCGACCAGTTGGCCGACGCCTTCGATATCGAGGCTGACAAACGGATCGCGCGGGAAGATGCCCTTGTCGACATAGGGAGCGAGGAACCGCGCCGAATCGTCACGGCTCACACCCAGCGTCGTCTGCGTCAGATCGTTGGTGCCAAAGCTGAAGAACGCGCCTTCCTGCGCGATATCGCCTGCCATCAGCGCGGCGCGCGGCAGTTCGATCATGGTGCCAACCAGATAGTCGACCACGGTGCCTTTCTCGCCGAACACCTCGGCCGCCACTTTGTCCACCAGAGCCTTGAGCAATTGCAGCTCGCGCCTTGTCGCCACCAGCGGGATCATGATCTCGGGCAGAGGAGCTTCACCCGAAGCCGCCTTTACCGCACACGCCGCCTCAAAGATGGCCCGCGCCTGCATCTCGTAGATTTCGGGATAGGTGATCCCGAGGCGGCAGCCGCGATGGCCCAGCATCGGGTTGAATTCGTGCAGTTCGTCCGCCCGCCGCTTGAGGTGATCGACACCCAGCCCGGTCGCGTCGGAAAGCTCTGCAAACTCCTCGTCACGGGTCGGCAGGAACTCGTGCAGCGGCGGATCGAGCAGGCGGATCGTGCAGGGAAGCCCCGCCATCACCTCGAAAATCGCGGTGAAGTCGGCCCGCTGTTCGGGCAGCAACTGCTCAAGCGCCTTGCGCCGTCCGCGCTCGTCTTCGGCAAGGATCATCTGGCGCACCGCGCTGATTCGGCCCGCGTCGAAGAACATGTGCTCCGTACGGCAAAGGCCGATGCCCTCCGCACCGAACTGACGCGCCATCTTGCAGTCGGCGGGCGTTTCGGCGTTGGTCCGCACCTTCATCCGGCGCAGATCATCGGCCCATTCCATCAATGTCGCGAAATCGCCGACCAGCTCCGGCTCGATCGTCGGGACGATGCCCAGCATCACTTGACCGTTGGCCCCGTCGAGCGTGATCTCGTCGCCTTCCTTCAGCTCCTGCGAGCCGATCCGCAAGCTGCGGCTCGCACGGTCAATCGACACCGCACCCGCGCCCGAGACACAAGGACGCCCCATGCCCCGCGCCACCACCGCCGCGTGGCTCGTCATCCCGCCGCGCGCGGTCAGGATGCCTTGCGCGGCGTGCATGCCGTGGATGTCTTCCGGTGAAGTCTCGACCCGGACAAGGATCACCTTCTCGCCGCGATTGGCCCATTGTTCTGCCGTATCGGCATCCAGCACGATCTTGCCCGCTGCCGCGCCCGGCGACGCGGGCAGGCCAGTCGTCAGCACATTGCGCGGGGCATCGGGGTCAAGCGTGGGGTGCAGCAATTGATCGAGCGCCATCGGATCGACGCGGCGCACTGCCTCGCGCTTGTCGATCAACCCTTCGCCGACCATTTCCACCGCCATCTTGAGCGCGGCCTTGGCCGTCCGCTTGCCCGAACGGGTTTGCAGCATCCACAGCTTCCCGCGTTCCACGGTGAACTCGATGTCCTGCATGTCCTTGTAGTGCGCTTCGAGCAGGTCGAACACGCGAGCCAACTCGCCATAGGCTTCGGGCATGGCCTCTTCCATCGACAACGGCTTGGCCCCGGCGGCCTCACGCGCGGCCTTGGTCAGGTATTGCGGGGTGCGGATGCCTGCCACCACGTCCTCGCCCTGCGCGTTGATCAGGTATTCGCCGTAATAGGCGCGTGTTCCCGTCGCCGGATCGCGGGTGAAGGCCACGCCCGTCGCGGACGTGTCGCCCATGTTGCCGAACACCATGGCCTGAACGTTGACCGCCGTGCCCCAGTCGCCCGGAATGTCGTTGAGGCGGCGGTAGACCTTAGCCCGGTCGCTGTCCCAGCTGTCGAACACGGCGCGGATCGCGCCCCACAATTGCTCGTTCACATCCTGCGGGAACGGCTTGCCCAGTTCCTGTTCGACGATCCCCTTGTATTCGCCAACCAGAGCGCGCCAGTCGTCGGCAGAAAGCTCGGTATCGTTGTAGAAGCCGTTGTCTTCCTTGGCGATTTCCAGCGCTTCTTCGAACAGGCCGTGATCCAGGCCGAGCACCACGTCGGAATACATCTGGATGAACCGGCGATAGCTGTCCCAGGCGAAACGTTCGTCACCACTGGTCGCCGCCAAACCTTCGACGGTTGCATCGTTGAGACCAAGGTTCAGAACCGTGTCCATCATGCCGGGCATGGAAACCCGCGCACCCGAACGCACCGACACCAGCATCGGATCGGCTGCATCGCCGAAACGCTTGCCCACCGATTCCTCGATATGCGTCAGCGCCTTGGCAACTTCGGCGCGCAGGGCATCGCTGAATTCCGCGCCATGCTGCAGATAGTTGACGCATTCCTCGGTCGTGATGGTGAAACCCGGAGGCACGGGCAGGCCGATGCTGGCCATTTCCGCAAGGTTCGCGCCCTTGCCGCCGGTGACAGTCTTGTCGCCCTGCCGGGGATCGTCATGAGGCGCGTTGCCGCCGAAGGTGTAGACCGATTTCGTCATTGCTGGTTCCCCTTCATGGAACACTGATCACGCCCTTTTGAAAAAGTCCGTGCCGTGTCCATCTCTCGGTAATTCCACAGGTTTTGGGTGTTTGCGGGCATGCGATGTGTGACTTTCCGTTCAGCCTTCGATCCGGCTGAAATCAGCGACATTGCCCACGGCGCGGGTAAAGCGCGCCAGCAGGTTGAGGCGGGCCTCGCGCTTTGTCGCGTCATCATCATTCACCGTCACCTCATCAAAGAAGGCATCCACGGCTGCCCGCAGGCTGGCGAGCGCGGCCATGGCATCTTCGAACCGCTCTTCTGCGACCGCAGCAGCCGCCTTGGGCGCGGCATCAGCCAGAGCATCGATCAGCGCCTTTTCGGCTGTTTCGGGTGAGTAGGAAAGGTCGACTTTGGTCCCGTCATCACCCGGCTGGCCGGCATGGCCTTCCTTCTTAATGATGTTCGCCGCACGCTTGTACCCGGCGAGCAGATTTGCGCCGTCTTCGGTCTCCATGAACGACTGGAGCGCATGGACACGCGCGAGCAGCCGGACGAGATCGTCCTCCCCGCCGAGTGCAAACACCGCGTCGATCAGATCATGACGGACACCCGCTTCACGCTGCTGGACTTTGAGGCGATCGGCGAAGAAGTCGAGGAGTTCACCCTCTGCAACGCCCATCCGCAGTCCGTTTTCGGTGATGAGCCGGATAATCCCGAGTGCGGCGCGTCTAAGGGCGAAGGGATCCTTTGATCCAGTCGGCTTTTCGTCGATGGCAAAGAAGCTGCGCAAAGTATCCAGCTTATCCGCGAGCGAAACCGCCACCGTTACCGGAGCGGTCGGCACATCATCGCCCTGCCCCACCGGCTTGTAATGATCGCGGATCGCGTCCGAGACTTCGACCGGCAGGCCTTCCTTCACGGCGTAGTAACCGCCCATCAGGCCCTGCAATTCGGGGAATTCGCCGACCATTTCGGTGACGAGATCGGCCTTGCAAAGCCGCGCGGCCTGTTCGGCGAGGTCCGGGTCGCCAGCGACAATCCCTTCCTCACAAAGCCACCTTGCCAGTTTGGCCACGCGCTCGACCTTGTTTGCGACGGTGCCTAACTTCTCGTGGAAGGTGATCCGTTCCAGCTTCTTCGCATGATCCGCCAGCGAAGTTTTCTGGTCGAGTTCCCAGAAAAACCGCGCGTCGGAAAGGCGTGCAGCCAGCACCTTGCGGTTGCCATCGACCACAACGGCGGGGTCAACCGCTTCGATATTGGCGGTGCAGATGAAGGCGTTGGCGAGTTTGCCTTCCTTATCCTCACACACGAAATACTTCTGGTTGACCCGCGCGGTCAGCTGGATGACCTCGGGCGGCACGTCGAGATAGCTTTCGTCGAACCGCCCGAGCAGCGGCACCGGCCATTCGGTGAGGCCTGCGTTCTCGATCACCAGACCCTCGTCCTCGACCAGCTTGAGGCCAGCTTCGGCAGCGACCTTGGCCGCGCCTTCGCGGATGATCGCAGCGCGTTCCTCATGATCGACGATGACATGGGCGGCGCGCAGTTTCGCGGCGTAATCGTCCGCGCCCTCGATCTCGATCTCGCCTTCGGAATGGAAGCGATGCCCGCGCGTCGTGCGGCCCGAGGCCAGCCCGTCGGTGACGCAAGGCACGATTTCGCCATCGAGCAGCGCCACAATGCCCGAAAGCGGGCGGACCCAGCGGGTGCTTTCGCTGCTGATCGAGGCTGCGCCCCAGCGCATCGACTTGGGCCAGCTGAAGTCGCGGATGATCGCGGGGATCGCGGCAGCAAGCAGATCGGCAACGGCCTGACCGGGCTTCTCGATCACCGCGAACCAGGTGGCGCGGCCCTTGACGTCGCGCTCTTCCAACTGATCGCGCGTCACGCCGTTCTTGCGGCAGAACCCGTCGATCGCCTGATCGGGGGCGCCTACCGGCGGACCCTTGGCTTCTTCGCTGACGGCCTCGGTCTGCAATGGCAGTCCCCGCGCAATCAGCGCAAGGCGGCGCGGGGTCGACCATACGGAGAGATCACCAGCGGCAATGCCCGAAGCTTCCAACTCGCGGCGGAACAGTTTTTCCAGTTCGGCACGCGCGCCCGCCTGCATCCGGGCAGGGATTTCTTCACAACGCAGTTCAAGCAGGAAATCAGCCATCAGTTGAGGCTCCATTCCGGATATTGCGCGGCCCAGCGCGGGGCCAACAGCTCGGCGTATTTCTCGCAGGAACCGCGCGCCAGATCGCGCACCCGGCCCATGTAGCTGGCGCGTTCCTGCACGCTGATGACGCCGCGCGCCTGCAGCAGGTTGAAGATGTGGCTGGCCTCGATCGCCTGTTCATAGGCGGCAATCGGCACGTCATTGGCAAGCGCGTTGCGGCATTCCGCCTCGGCCTTGGTGAACAGGTCGAACAGCGCGTCCGTCTCCGCCACTTCGAAGTTCCACTTCGACATCTGCTTCTCGTTTTCGAGGAAGACTTCGCCGTAGCTGACCCCGCGATCGTTGAAGGCGAGGTCGTAGACGTTGTCGACGCCCTGAATGTACATGGCGAGCCGTTCGAGCCCGTAGGTCAGTTCGCCCGCGACAGGTTTGCAGTCGAAACCGCCCATCTGCTGGAAATAGGTGAACTGGGTGACTTCCATCCCGTCGCACCAGACTTCCCAGCCCAGACCCCACGCGCCGAGCGTGGGCGATTCCCAGTCGTCTTCGACAAAGCGGATGTCGTGCGCCAGCGGATCGATGCCGATGGCTTTCAGGCTGTCGAGATACAGTTCCTGAATGTCAGCCGGCGAAGGCTTCAGGATCACCTGATACTGGTAGTAATGCTGCAACCGGTTCGGGTTTTCGCCATAGCGCCCGTCGGTCGGGCGGCGGCACGGCTGCACGAATGCGGCGTTCCACGGCTCCGGACCCAGCGCGCGCAGCGTGGTTGCAGTGTGGAATGTCCCCGCCCCCATACGCATGTCATAGGGTTGGAGAATGACACAGCCCTGCGCCGCCCAGAAATCGTGCAGCGTCAGGATCATGTCCTGGAAAGAGCGGGTCGGATCGCGCGCGGGCAGGCCCGCGGCTTGAGGGTAGCTGTTCATGGCGCTTGGCCCATGGCTCATGGCCCGTGAAGCGTCAATGGTGCGACGCAGCATCCTGCCCTTCCCTGCACGGATTCCAGAGGTGGAAGTCGCCTCTTCATTACCAAAAGTCAGGTTATCTTGACATTGTCAGCGAATCAGGACATATGGTCAGGACTACCTGACATTTAGTCATAACAACCTGATGGAGGTCCACCATGAAGTCGCTTTCGGAAACAATCAGCGTGAAACATTGGCAAGCCATCCTCCTGCTTTCGCTCAGCGGTTTCGCAGTCGGCAACATCCTCGCAAAAAGCACAGCCGCCATCGGCCTTTAACCGCGATGAAAAACCGCCTCAAAGTCCTCCGCGCGGAACGCGACTGGTCGCAGGCCGAACTGGCCGGACGCCTCGACGTCTCACGCCAGGCCGTCAACGCGATCGAGACCGGCAAGCACGATCCCTCGCTCCCCCTCGCCTTCCGCATCGCGCGGCTGTTCGACATGTCCATTGAAGAAATCTTCGACGACGGAGAAAATTCATGACCGATACCGATACCGATACCCTCAACCCCGGAGAGGCACGCCACAAGGCCCGCCAGCGCCGCCAGATCATCTATTTCTGCATCGCCATGCTGATCGGCGGATTGATCGGTTTCTTCACCGGCTTCTTCGATCAGGGCGACGGCAACCTGTTTCGCGGAGACTGGGAGGAGCTTTCACTGCCGTCTGGCGTAGCCATCGGCATCGCATTCGGCCTGGTCGTCGGCTTTCTCGCCCTTCCGCTTTGGGGCTTCACCCATATCGACGATTACCAGCGCGAACTGAACTTCATTTCCTTCACCGGCGGATCGCTGGCCGTACTGGCAGGCTTTCCTGTCTGGGCGGTGCTTTACGCGGGCGGATTTGTGCCCCCACCCCATGCCTTTGGCGTCTGGGCGATCGGGTTCGTCGCAATGGCCCTCTCCTATCTCTACGCCTGGCTTACCCGGTAAATTCTTCTTTCCCGTTCAAATTACAGTCAAATTGTCCCATTAGATACTCACCCTCGAAAGGAACTGCCCCAATGAAACTCCGCTCTATCGTTTCGGCTTCGGTTGCTACGCTTGCCCTGTTCGCTGCCAACCCGGCCTTTGCCGACGCGCATATGGAAGCAGCGGGCGAAACCGCCCTGCCCAGCGGCCCGGAAGGCCCGGCGCTGTGGAAGGTCGCCGATGAAGACACCACGATCTATCTGTTCGGCACCGTTCACGCGCTGAAGCCGAACGTGCAGTGGTATGACGCAGAGATCGACGCCGCGCTGCAATCGGCGGACACTGTTGTTACCGAAATCAAGATGGATCCCGCTAGCGAAGCGGCAATGCAGCAGATGGCACTGCAACGCGGGATGTTCACCGATGGCACCACGCTGCGTTCTGTCCTCGACGAAGAACAGACCGCCAAATACGAAGCCGCACTGGCCGGCATGGGCATTCCCGCAGCCACATTCGACCCGTTCGAGCCGTGGATGGCCGGTCTCACGCTCACCATGCTGCCGCTGCTGCAAAAGGGGTATGATCCCAATTCGGGCGTCGACAAGATTATCCTCGGCAAGTCTGGAGACACGGCGAAGGACGCGCTTGAAACGGTCGAATTCCAGCTTGGCATCTTTGACGGAATGCCGATGGACCAGCAGGTCGAATTCATGATTTCCGCAGCCGAAGGTGCAGGCGAAGCCGAAGCCATGCTCGACAAGATGGTGGCAGAATGGGTCGAAGGTGACGCCGAAGGGCTGGCCGCCGTAATGAACGAGGGCATGGAAGGTGAAGGTTTCGCCGAAGTGCTGCTCTACAATCGCAACGTCAACTGGGCGGAATGGATCGAAAGCCGTCTTGAAACCACTCCCGGGACCGTGTTCATCGCTGTCGGAGCAGGCCACCTCGCGGGCGAACGCAGCGTACAGGATTACCTGGCTGAGCGTGGCATCGAAACCACGCGGGTGCAGTGAGCCCCATTCGAGCTATCGCCCTCGCTTGCACGCTGTTGATCGCGGCGTGCAGCGGGGGCGAACCGGATAGCGGTGACGAAACCACCGCCAATCCGCTGCTCTATGAAATCGCGAACGCAGACGGGGAGGTCGAAGGATGGCTGCTTGGCACCATCCACGCCCTCCCCGATGGCGTTTCGTGGCGCACCGCCGCTATTAATGAAGCGATCGAGGCAGCGGATGTACTGTGGGTCGAAATAGACGATCAGACCGATGACGCCGGAAGGGCCGAGATATTTGCCCGTTTGGCAAGGACGCCGGGCCTTGATCCGCTTCAGGAGCGGGTCGCACCAGACCTGCGCGAGCCGCTAGAGTTGATCCTGGCACGCTCCGGGATTCCTCCCGAGCAATTCCTTGCTACCGAGGATTGGGCCGCGGCGATCATGCTGGCGCGTGTGGATGCAAAGGGTAAACCTGCCAATGGAGTCGATCGTGCGGTGATCCGCGATTTCGAAGGCCGCCCTTTGCGCGGCTTTGAGACGACCGCATCGCAGCTTTCGATATTCGATACGCTGCCGGATGAGGACCAGCAGGACCTCCTGGAAGGGACCGTGCGCGAATGGATGGCCTCCCGCGACAATCCCGATTGGCTGTTGCAAGCATGGCTGGCGGGCGATGAAGCCACGTTGGCCAGGGCGACAGGCGAAGGCATCCTTGCTGACCCCGAACTGCACGAAGCCTTGCTGGCGGGCAGGAACCGTCGCTGGATCGCATCGCTCCTCCCAGAACTCGGCAAACAGCCGAAGCCTCTTGTGGCAGTCGGCACGGCGCATCTGGTCGGCCCGGACGGCCTCGTTGCGATGCTGGAGGCCGAAGGGTACACCCTCACCCGACGATAGATGAAACCGTCGCGCAGCCGAAAAGCGCACTTCGCGGTTGCCTTTTCCTCCGATCCCGCTATGTGCCCGCGCTTCGGCGCTCTGGTCATCCCTGGAGGCGGCGCGCCGCAAAACACTCTCTAACACGCTTTCGAAAGGCAAATGCAATGAGCGACACTCTCACTTTGCCGGCCGAACGCCGCGAACGGGCAGGCAAGGGAGCCTCCCGAGCACTTCGCCGCGAAGGTCGGATTCCCGCAGTCATCTACGGTGGCAAGGAAGAGCCCACCACGATCCACGTCGAGGAAAAGGAACTGGTTCGTCAGCTGATGACCGGCCACTTCATGAACTCGATCGTCAACATCGAAGTGGGTGGCGAAACGATCCGCACCCTTCCCAAGGATGTCGCGCTGCATCCCGTGACCGATCGCCCGACGCATGCGGACTTCTTCCGCCTGTCGAAGGATGCGAAGGTCGATGTTTCGGTTCCCGTGATCTTTATCAATGAAGAAAAGTCGCCCGGCCTCAAGAAGGGCGGCGTTCTGAACGTGGTGCGTCACGAACTCGAACTGGTTTGCGCTGCAGACAAGATTCCGGGCGAAATCGAAATCGATGTGACCGGCAAGGATGTCGGCGATTCGATCCACATCAGCGAAGTAAACCTGCCCGAAGGCAGCGCCAGCGCGATCACCGATCGCGACTTCACCATCGCTACGCTCGTGGCTCCGTCCTCGCTCAAGAAGAGCGAAGGCGACACCAGCACCGAAGCTGCTGATGAAGATGAAGCAACCGAAGAGGAAGGCGGCGAGGACTGATCCTCCACCCCCTTTGATGTTCGAAATCACCAAGGCACCGGGCTGGGAAACCAGTCCGGTGTTTTGTTTTGGAAGTCACGCCGCTACAGCGCGCTCATGCAGATCTGGACTGGCCTAGGAAATCCCGGACCGCGCTATGCGCTGCACCGGCACAACGTCGGCTTCATGGCGCTCGACGTGATCGCCGACATGCATGGCTTCGGCCCGGTGCAGAAGAAGTTTTCCGGCTGGGTTCAGGAAGGCCGGATCGGGTCCAGCAAGGTTCTGCTGCTGAAACCCGCGACTTTCATGAACGAAAGCGGGCGAGCCGTCGGCGAGGCGCTGCGGTTCTACAAGCTCGAACCCTCTGCACTCACCGTGTTCCATGACGAACTCGACCTTGCCCCGTTCAAGGTGAAGGTGAAACAGGGCGGCGGGACTGCAGGCCACAACGGGCTGAAATCGATCGACCGCCACATCGGGCCTGAATTCCGCCGAGTGCGCATCGGCATCGGCCACCCCGGTCACAAGGATCGCGTCACCGGCCATGTTCTGGGCAATTACGCCAAGGACGAACAGGGTGATCTCGCCACCATGCTCGGCGCAATCGCGGCAGAATCGGAGTGGCTGGCCGCAGGCGATGATGCCCGCTTCATGAGCGACATTGCCCTGAGGACGCAGGATTGATCACGCAAAACAGGGTTAACGCGGCGCTAACCTGAGCCAGAATGGGACATGCTGGCAATCCCGACTGCACGCAACAAGGCGTTGATATACAGTCGAATTGTCTGGGCGTCACTCTACTGCCCAAAATCAATTCAAGGGTCTCAATCAATGCGTTCCATCAATTTCGTTCACGCGCTCATCGTGATTGCCGCGATCGGTATCGCCGCGGCTCCGGTTCACGCGCTGAAGCCTCCGCCGCAGGAACCGCCGATCAGCAGCAGCTCGGGCGGGTCGTCGGGTGGTTCTTCTGGCGGCACTCCGGTGCCTGAACCTTCCAGCATGATGCTGTTCGGTGCGGGCGCGGCCGCGTTCATGCTGACCAAGCGTCGGCGCAAGCAAGCCGCCTGATCGCTACAAACGGCAAATCGGTCTTCCAAAGGGCGCGTTCCGTTATGCGGGGCGCGCCCATTCCCGTTGGCGCACACCCTCTGGCCAATTGCCACAGGCGGCGCTAAGGCGCGGCTCTTTCTCAACGCTTTCACGAAAGAGTAGCCCAATGGGTTTCCGCTGCGGGATCGTGGGCCTGCCCAATGTCGGCAAGTCCACTCTGTTCAACGCCCTTACCGAAACGCAGGCCGCGCAGGCCGCGAACTATCCGTTTTGCACGATCGAGCCGAATGTCGGCCAGGTCGCCGTCCCGGACGAGCGGCTGGACAAGATCGCCGCCATCGCCAAGAGCGCAAAGGTGATCGAAACCCAGCTCGCATTCGTCGATATCGCAGGGCTGGTAAAGGGTGCGAGCCAGGGTGAAGGACTGGGCAACCAGTTCCTCGGCAACATCCGCGAAGTGGACGCCATCGTGCATGTGCTGCGCTGTTTCGAGGATGACGACATCCAGCACGTCGCCAACAAGGTCGATCCGATCGCGGACGCCGAAGTGGTCGAGACCGAGCTGATGCTGTCCGATCTCGAAAGCCTCGAAAAGCGGGTGGCAAACGCGGCCAAGCGCGCCACCGCCGGGGACAAGGAAGCCAAGATCATGGCATCGGTGCTGGGTCAGGCGCTCGAACTGCTCAAGGACGGAAAGCCCGCCCGCCTGACAGAACCCAAGGATGACGAGGAAGCGCGCGTCTTGAAGCAGGCGCAACTGCTCACCGCCAAGCCGGTGCTCTACGTCTGCAACGTGGCCGAAGACGAAGCCGCGACCGGCAACGCCCTGTCAGAAGCCGTCTTTGCCAAGGCCGAAGCCGAAGGCGCGCAGGCTGTAGTGGTTTCCGCCGCGATCGAGGCCGAACTGGTTGGCATGCCGCCCGAAGACCGCGCCGAATATCTGGAATCGCTGGGTCTTGCCGAAAGCGGTCTGGCCCGTGTGATCCGCGCCGGATACAAGCTGCTCGGCCTCAAAACGTTTTTCACCGCCGGCCCCAAGGAAGCACGCGCTTGGACCTTCCCCGATGGTGCCAAGGCTCCGCAGGCTGCGGGCGAGATCCACTCCGACTTCGAACGCGGATTCATCCGCGCCGAAACCATCGCCTATGAGGACTACGTTACTCTCGGCGGCGAAGCAGGCGCGAAGGAAGCAGGCAAACTGCGGCAGGAAGGCAAGGAATACGTCGTACAGGACGGCGACGTGCTGCTGTTCAAGTTCAACGTCTAGGCAAATCAGCGCCCTCGCGCCTTAACCGGCAGGGTTTATTCCTTCTGCGCATCAACCGCTGCGAAGACGTCCATCACCGCGGCCGCAATCTCGGCGGGCACTTCCTCCTGCAGGAAATGTCCTGCCGTGGTTTCGGTGACGGGCGCATCGGGGAGATTGGCCCGCATCAGGTCCAGCCTGCTGCCCAGGATCGGGTCCGCCATGCCCCAGACTATCCGCACGGGCAGATCAAGCGTTGCTACATAGCTTTCGATCTCGCGCATCTGGGTGGCGCTGGGATGATCGGGGCCGTCCGCAACCATCCGCATCATGGCCAGCGGTGCCTTGATGTTCCCGTCATCGCGCAATGGCTGGCCATAGAGTTGCAAGACATCGGTCGGCATTGAATCCGGATCACCTTGAGCACCCGGCAGACGGTCGAAGATCGAACCGAATGTTTCCAGCATGAACTCGCCCATTACGGGCGTCTTCACCGCAGCGTGCGCGGCGGAAATGTCGCCCTTTTCGGTGGGGGCGTTGAAGCCGGTGTTCATCACAACCGCCCCCGAAATGACACCCGGATTGCGCCCAAGCGCGCCCATGCCGATAGGCCCGCCCCAATCCTGACCGACATAGATCGCCTGTCCCAGATCGAGCTGCTCGATCAGTTTGGCCGTCCAGCGCAGGTGATTTTCAAGTCTGTGTTCGCTGGCCGGAACCTTGCTGGAAAAGCCAAGCCCGACGAGTGTCGGCATGATGATCCGGAACTGGTCCTTTGGCAGGGTATCGGCGACCTTGCGATAAAGGAAGCCCGAAGTCGGATTGCCGTGCTGCATGTAGACAGGGTAGCCCTCGCCGACTTCCAGCACGTGCATCTTTATGCCCGGCTCCACCTCGACAAGATAGCTTTTGTAATCCGGCCCGATCATTGCCTGCGCATAATCGGGGAGAGGAAAGCCTTCGAACTCGCCTGATGCGGTGGTGACAGTGCCCGCGCCTTTGGGTGTCACCGGTGAACCATCGCGAGTGGCATAGATTGCCAATACGGCGGCCCCGACGATCAAAACCGCAATCACGCCAAGGACAATCTTCTTCATGGCACCCCTTTCGCGGGCCTAATGCCGCCCGAACAGCTTTTCGACGTCTTCCATGCTCAGCTTCACCCAGGTCGGGCGCCCGTGATTGCACTGGCCTGATCGCGGAGTTGCTTCCATTTCGCGCAGCAGGGCGTTCATTTCGGCGACGCTGAGCGCCCGCCCTGCCCTGACCGATCCGTGACAGGCCATGGTCGCGAGAACATATTCGAGCCGTTCGGCAAGCAACAGCGATCCGCTATCGTCCTGCTTGCCGTGCTTGGCAATATCGTCGGCAAGGTCGCGCAACAGCTTGTTCGTGTCGGCCTTGGCAATCGCGCTTGGCACGGCGCGCACCAGCATCGCGGAAGGGCCAAACCGTTCGACCTGCAACCCGTAACGCGCCAGCCCCTCCGCCGCGTCCTCCAGACGATCGCAATCGGCTTCGTCCATTTCCACCACATCAGGGACGAGCAATGCCTGAGATCGGGTAACGGCCTCCTCCGCCCCTGCCCGTTTCAGCCGCTCCAGAACCAGTCGCTCGTGCGCGGCGTGCTGATCGACCAGCACAAGTCCGTCGGCACTTTCCGCGACGATATAGGTGTTGGCGACCTGCCCGCGCGCGATGCCCAGCGGATATTGAACAGCATCTTGCGGCAGAGGCGCTGCTTCCTCGGCTCGGCCGGAAGGAAGCGCGGGAGAGGGTATGCTTGGCGCGGGTGCATTCCATGCCGGGCGCGGTTCGCCGAGTGTTGCTGATGGCGCGGGCTGCGCGGCCCAATCACGCCCTTCGAAGATCGAGCGCATGGCAGCGGGTTGCTCCGAAACTGGTTCCGCCTGCCAGCGTGCCATGGCGCCCCTGTCCGGCCCCTGCGCGCTGCGCCTGTCGCCGGTTGCCAGCGCCTGACGAAGTCCGCTGACGATAAAGCCGCGCACCCCTGCGCTGTCGCGAAAGCGCACCTCGGTCTTCGCCGGGTGGACGTTCACATCGACATCCTGCGGCGGGATGTCGAGGAACAGTGCCAGCACCGCGTGGCGATCACGCGCCAGCATGTCGGAATAGGCCCCGCGCACCGCCCCAGTCAGCAGCTTGTCACGCACCGGACGGCCGTTGACGAACAGATACTGGTGATCGGCAACCCCGCGATTGTACGTCGGCAGGCCCGCCAGCCCCGTCAGCCGCATCACCCCGTGCGGGGTTTCGCGGGCGAGATCAATTTCGACGGCGTTGTCCTTCAACTCGCGCGCGACGATCTGCGAAACTCGGGTGGACAGCGCCTCGTCGCTTTGCGTCGAAAGCCCCTTGCGGGTTTTGCCCTCCACCCCGTTTTCCAGCGTGAAGGCAATATCGGGCCGCGCCATCGCCAGTCGCCGGACGATATCGAGGCAGGCGATGTATTCGCTGCGCGGAGTGCGCAGGAACTTGCGGCGCGCGGGCACCTTGGCAAAGATCTGCTCCACCCTCACCCGCGTTCCATGCGGCACGGCAGCCGGTCCGTCCTCAACCAATTGCCCGTGGTCGACTATCCGGCGCCACCCGTCCGCTGCGCCCGCCACCCGGCTTTCCAGCGTCAGGCGCGCCACGCTGGCAATCGACGGCAGCGCCTCGCCCCGAAATCCCAGCGTCGTCACCATCTCGATCGCATCATCGGGCAGTTTCGATGTGGCATGCCGTTCCAGCGCCAGCGCCATGTCATCCGCGCTCATCCCGCAGCCGTCATCGGTGACTTCGAGCCGGGTCAGCCCGCCATCCACCAGAGCGACAGCGATTCGCCGCGCGCCCGCGTCAATCGCGTTTTCGACCAACTCTTTCAACGCGGCAGCTGGCCGTTCCACCACCTCTCCGGCGGCGATACGGTTCACAAGCTCGTTGGGAAGGCGGCGAATTTGGGCCATTTGTCGCATGCTAGCCCTCACACGCCGCAAATTCGAGGGGAGCGGGGGAAAATCTCCCCTTCAGTCAACAAAAATTTTAGCAATTGCGTCAAGGTTTCGCTAGGCGCATTGGGTCTTGTCAATTTTGGGATCGGTTGCGGACACCCTGCCCCTTGCGGGTTTCCCCTCACAGGCTTCCGCCACGGCTGCTCCCGGCTACGGAAAACGATAAAATGAGCTTCTGGAACAACCTGTTCAAATTCGGTTCGCAAAACATGGCCATCGATCTGGGGACGGCCAACACGCTGGTCTATGTCCAGGATCAGGGCATCGTCCTCAACGAACCGTCTGTTGTCGCGATCGAGACGATCAACGGGATCAAGCGCGTCAAGGCCGTGGGCGATGATGCGAAGATGATGATGGGCAAGACTCCGGACAGCATCGAAGCCATCCGCCCGCTGCGCGATGGCGTGATCGCCGACATCGAAATTGCGGAAGAAATGATCAAGCACTTCATCCGCAAGGTGCACGGCAAGCGCAACCTGTTCCGCTATCCCGAAATCGTGATCTGCGTTCCCTCAGGCTCGACCTCGGTTGAAAAGCGCGCAATCCGCGACGCGGCTTCGAACGCGGGTGCATCGGAAGTTCACCTGATTCTTGAACCCATGGCGGCGGCAATCGGAGCTGACATGCCCGTGACCGAGCCGGTGGGCAGCATGGTCGTGGATATCGGCGGCGGCACCACCGAAGTTGCGGTTTTGAGCCTGCGCGGCCTCGCCTACACCACATCGGTTCGCACCGGGGGTGACAAGATGGACGAAGCCATCGTCAGCTATGTCCGCCGCCACCACAACCTCTTGATTGGCGATTCCACTGCCGAACGGATCAAGAAGGACTATGGCATTGCGATGGTTCCCGAAGACGGCGTGGGCGAAACCATCACGCTGAAAGGCCGCGATCTTGTGAATGGCGTGCCCAAGGAAATCACGATCAATCAGGCGCACGTCGCCGAGGCGCTGTCCGAACCGATCGGCGCCATCGTAGAAGGTGTCCGGATCGCGCTTGAAAACACCGCACCCGAACTGGCGGCGGATATCGTCGATCAGGGTATCGTGCTTACCGGTGGTGGCGCGTTGATCCGCCGCCTCGATGAACATCTGCGCGAAGAAACCGGCCTGCCGGTATCCATCGCTGAAGATCCGTTGACCTGCGTTGCAATCGGCACCGGCCGGGCAATGGAAGATCCGGTCTATCGCGGCGTTCTGATGACTGCATAAGTGCAATTCCACGCAGCCGCTGCGGGGGAGATGAAGACAAGGGAAATATCAGGCCATGGCGCCGCCATCATCGCGTCGATCGGGCTTTTCGAAGAAGCAGCAATATTCGGTCTTCACCGGGTATCTGCTGGCTACGCTCGGTGCGCTGGCGGGGCTTGGCCTGCTGGCGATATCCCTGTGGCAGCCCGCGACGTTTCAACCCCTTCGTGGAGCCGCGACCGATGCTGTCAGCCCGGTCGGTGAAGCCACAGGAACCGTGCGCGGCGAAAGCCAGGGCATCTTCGCAAGCATCGCGGGATACTGGCGCGCCGGTAGCAAGAATGCCGAATTGCGCCGCGAAGTCGAACTTGCCCGCATCAGACTTGCCGAAGCGCAAGCCGTCGAAACGGAAAACCGGCGGCTGAAGGCTTTGCTGGGTCTTGCCAGCGAGACCACCAAGCCCGTCGCATCGGCGCGGCTCGTCGGGTCCAGTGCAACCAGCGCACGGCGGTTTGCCTATATCGGGGTTGGCAAGAATGACGGTGTCGAAATCGGTATGCCGGTGCATTCAGAACGCGGCGTAATCGGGCGGGTGCTCGAAACTTCGCGCTTTTCCTCCCGAGTGCTCTTGTTGACCGATAGCGAAAGCGTGCTGCCTGTTCGCCGGGCAAAGGATCAGACCGTTGCCTTTGCCGAAGGGCGCGGCGATGGAATGCTGCGCATCCGGCTGATCAATCTCGGTCTCAACCCGCTCGAAGTCGGGGACGTCTTCGTCACCAGCGGTGCAGGCGGATATTACCGCCCCGGTGTTGCTGTCGCCGTCCTTAGCGAAAAGACCGCCGATGGCGGCATCGCCCGCCTGATCGCAGAACCGGCGGCGACCAATTTCGTCGTGGTTGAACCGATTTACGAACCGCTGGCGGTACAGGCATCCGAAGTGCGCGCACGCGACGAACTGAGCGATGCGGAGCTTGAGGATTGATTGATCGTCTAGCCCCGCCGACACAGCGCCGGGCCTATGGTCGCGGAGGCATCAACCGCGTCGAGTCACCTTGGCGCGCTCTGTCAGTGCCCTATGTTTCGATCATGCTCGGATCGCTTCTGCCATTCCTGTTGATGGCCGACGTGATGCCGCTCGTGCCGCCACTGGGCTATCTGATGTTCCTTGTCTGGCGCATGATGCGGCCCGGCCTCTTGCCGTTGTGGGCGGGCGCACCGCTTGGAGCATTTGATGACCTGTTCAGCGGGCAGCCCTTCGGCAGCGCTATTCTGCTATGGTCGGTGACCATGATTGTGCTGGAAATCATCGAAACCCGGTTCCCATGGCGCGGCTTCTGGCAGGACTGGTTCACCGCCGGTCTAGGCATTGTGCTCTATATCATCGCAGCCATGCTGGCGACTGGCGCAAATCTGACCTCGCATCTTCTGATCGCGGCAATTCCGCAGATTGTTCTCGCGGTTCTGCTGTATCCGCTGTTCGCCCGCTTCGTGGCCTGGCTTGACCGGTTCCGTCTTTCGCGCACGCGGAGGATCGGGTGAAGCGGTTCTTCAAGTTGAAAACCGGCGTGCAAAGGCGTGGACCGCTGGTCAACGCGTCAACGCTCAAGAACACGTTTGACCGGCGCGCATTTGCCGTCGGTGCGGTGCAGTATGGTGTCGGCATACTGCTGGCCGGACGGATGGCCTATCTCGCTATTGCCGAGAACGAGAAATACCGCCTCGAATCCGAGAGTAACCGGGTCAACCTCACTCTGATCCCGCCTCGCCGTGGGTGGATACTCGACCGCAACGGCGCACCGCTTGCCTCGAACCGCGCCGACTTCCGCGTCGATATCATTCCTGATCGCTTGACCGATCCCGATGCGATGATCGACCAGATCGGCGAATTGCTGGAACTGGAGGCGGACCGCATCGCCGACCTCAAGACCGAGGTTGCAAACGCGCGCGGATTTGCCCCTGTCGAAGTCGCCAGCGGCCTGAATTACGAGCAATTCGCCGCGCTCAGCGTACGCCTGCCTGACATGCAGGGTGTCGTCCCCCAGCGCGGCTTTTCGCGCTACTACCCTACCGCATCATCTGTCGGGCATCTGATCGGCTATGTCGGCCCGGCATCGGCCGAGGAATACGAAAAGGATCGCAACCCGATCCTGATCACACCGGGCTACAAGATCGGCAAGGACGGGTTGGAAAAGCAGTTTGAACAGGAACTGCGCGGCGTACCCGGAGCGCGCCGGGTGGAAGTGACGGCGGGCGGGCGCATCGTGCGCGATCTCGAAACGCGCGAGGATATTCAGGGCGATCCGGTACGGCTTACCATCGACGGACCGCTTCAGGACTACGCCGCGCGCCGCATCGGCCTCGAAAGCGGGTCCGTGGTGGTGATGGACTGCGCCACGGGCGACCTTCTGTGCATGGCCTCCATGCCCAGCTTCGATCCGAACAGCTTTTCGGATGGCATCGGCAGCGTTGAATACGCGATGCTACGAGACGACCAGCGCGTGCCGCTGCGCAACAAGGTGCTGAAAGGCCTGTATCCACCCGGCTCAACGGTAAAGCCGATGCATTGCATGGCCTTCCTGAAAGAAGGTGTGCGCCCGGAAGAAACCATCGTGTGCGGCGGCGGACGCCGGATCGGCAACCGCTTTTTCCGCTGTCACTCCAATCACGGCGTCGTCAACATGGACAAGGCGATTGCCCAAAGTTGCGACAGCTATTTCTACCATTTCGCGCAGCAGGTCGGTTTCGACAAGGTCGCCGAGATGGCAAAATACCTCGGCATGGGGCAGGAATTCGATCTGCCCGTGACCAGCCAGTTCTATGGCACCGTCCCCAGTTCCGATTGGAAATTCAACAAGTTCGGGCGCGAATGGCAACCGTTCGATACGGTCAACGCCTCCATCGGACAGGGATACTACCTCGCTAGCCCGTTGCAGTTGGCGGTGATGAGCACGCGGCTGGCAACGGGGCGTCACGTCGAACCGCGCCTGACTCTGGACACACCGCCACGCGGGTTCAATCAGGTCGATTTCCCGGAAGACCAGGTGCAGTTCATCCGCCAATCGATGAGCAATGTCGTCAATGGCGCTGGCACGGCGCGGCGCGCGGCGCTGCCCTTCCCCGACATCCAGATTGCTGGGAAGACCGGGACAGCGCAGGTCGTGTCCCTGAGCATTTCCGATGGTCGCAGCGGCCCTTGGAAATACCGCGATCACGGCCTGTTCGTGTTCTTCGCCCCATTTGACAAACCGCGCTACGCCGGCGCTGTCGTGATCGAACATGGCGGCGGATCAGGCGCGGCCTATCCGATTGCGCGCGACGTAATGACCTTCATGTTCGACCCGGCCAAGGGGCTGGAGGCGCTGCGCGCTCTCGAGCAGCAATGGGGAGGCACAGCGCAGGAACGGCTGGAGAAGCGCTACGCCGCCTATGCAGCCGAACGGGGCGCAGCTGTCACTCCGCCCCCGCGACGCGACGAGGAGATATTCGACCGGGTCGAGGCCGAAGCAAGGCTTGATGCGGCGCGGACACAGGAAATCGGCGAAGAATTTGTCGAGCCGCGCGAAAATCAGGCCGCGTCAGGCTCCCCGCCGCCCGATGCCTATAATGCCGCTGCGCAGGCGGAGGCGCAGTGATGCAACGCGAACGCACCGGTATAGTCCCAGAACCGATTGCGCGGCAGCCGTGGTCGATGTTGATCCCGCTGTTCATGCTGGTCGCGTTTGGCGCAGCAGTTTTATATTCGGCCGCCGGGGGATCGATGCAGCCTTTCGCTGCGTCGCATCTTGTCCGCTTTACCGTATTCATGATCATGGCCGCGGTCATCGCGAGCCTGCCGCGCGAATTCGTGCGGTTTATGACTTATCCTGCCTATATCGTTGTTCTAGTTATGCTAATGGCCGTTGAGGCTATGGGTGCACTACGCGGTGGTAGCCAGCGCTGGCTCGATCTCGGTTTCATGGTGCTGCAACCATCCGAACTGATGAAGCCGGTAATTGTCGTGACGCTGGCGCAGTTCTATTCGACCTTGCCTGTCGGGCTGATCACCGGATGGCGGGCACTGGTGCTGCCGGGTGCGCTCGTCGGGCTGCCCATGGCGCTGGTGTTGCTGCAACCTGATCTCGGTACGGCGTTGGCCATCGGTTTCGGCGGAGCAGTCGTCATGCTGCTGGCCGGCTTGCCTTTGCGCTGGTTCATCGGCGGGGGTGTTGCGGCAGTCGCAGCTGCGCCGCTGATCTTCTATTTCGGCCTGCAGGAATACCAGCAACGCCGCGTAATGACGATGTTCGATCCGGAAGCCGACGCCTTGGGCGCGGGCTATCACATCACCCAGTCCAAGATCGCGATCGGATCAGGCGGTGTGTTCGGCAAAGGCTTCAACAACGGGTCGCAAAGCCACCTGCAGTATCTTCCCGAACCGCACACCGATTTCGTCTTCGCCACCATGGCCGAGGAATGGGGCCTTGTCGGCGGCCTGTTCGTGCTGGCTGTGTTCAGCATCATCCTGCGCTGGGGCATGCGGGTCGCCCGGGAATCCAGAGACCGGTTTGCCAGCCTTCTTGCCGCCGGTATGACCGCAACCATTTTCTTCTATGTGGCAGTTAACCTGTTGATGGTCATGGGTTTTGCTCCGGTAGTTGGTATTCCACTTCCGTTTATGAGCCACGGCGGATCGTCGATGATGACGAACATGATCTGCATCGGCGCACTGATGATGGTGAACCGCTGGAACCGTAACGCACCGCGAGGCGGGCTGAGCGGTTGATCAGGACGGTCAGATCTTGACCAGACCCAGCTTGAGCCCCTTGACGACGGCTCCGACCCGGTCGGTCACTTCGAGCTTGGCGTAGATCCGTTTGGAGTAGGTCTTCACCGTATCCGGCGACAGGTCGAGGATGGTCGCAATCGAGTTGTTCGATTTGCCGCGCGCCTGCCAGGTGAGCACCTCCGCTTCGCGCTCTGACAGCAAGGGCCCGCCATATTTGTATTCGACGATGATCGAGATCCGCTGGTGCGCGGCTTGCGCCATGCTGCGGATCAGCCCGACCGCTGCTGGATCGACTTCGTCGACATGGCGCAGGAAATCAAAGGCGGCATAGGCGTCCCGCCCGTTCCGGCCATAAAGCGGGAGGCCAAAGCCATGCAGCAGGCCGAATTCGCGCATCCGCTCGAAACAGGTTTCCTGCTCGGACGTGTTGGGCTTCCAGCCCATTGCATCCTGCCATGTCATCAGCGCCCCGAACTCCATGACGCGATCTGGGATCGGATCGAGCAGTCGGAAGCCCTGTTCATCATACAGGGCGAGCCACTCGGGATCATAGCCGTGGGAGAACACGCTGGTCGCCACCGAAGCGGCGTTCTCGAACTGCGGCTTCACGTAATAGCTCATGCGGGCAACGCCCGATGAAATCGCCAAGTCTCGCAGATAGGCGAGGACGGCGCCGATATCGACGAGCGTCTCTATGCGATCGTAATGGCTTTGCATGACGTCATGATACCATTGAACTTGCAGAAATATACGTCACCCAAGTGGGCGACTTTATCTTCTCCACCCCTCCGATCCATATGGTTAACACGCTTTGAGGAGCGAGGGTCACCGGGTCGCATTGCCGGTCTTGCTCAAAGGGCAACTGGCTGTCCCAAGTCCTGTCGGCAGGTGCATTTACCTGGCTGCGCGCACCTGTCGACAGGCATAAGCTTCCTTGAGCAAAGCCCTGATTTATAGGGATAGTGATGCGAAATTTTCGGGATGCGACCAGAGCGTCGTTCACCAGTTTGCTGACGCGAATACGCGGCAAGAACCCAGAAGGCATCCAAGACACCACACTCGCATCACCGCTTGTCATGGCGATCCACCAGCGTGAACAACATGGGCTCCAGACCCGGCTCGCCGAATTGCATAGGATCACAGGCCAGACACAGCCCGAAGCCTTCAGCGCGTTAGCCAAGTTGGAGCGGATTGGCATTGTCGAGATCGAGCCAGACCACACCAACCGCTTCGATTCAGTGGTGGCGTTGACCGAAGATGCGCGCTGGCGCCTCGCACGCGATTCCGGCAGTCAGGTGCCATAGCATTCGGATAAGGCTTTTCATCTGCAAAAGGCACGCTATATGCAGCGCCTCACCTGATTCGTGGCCTCGAGTTTTCGGTCCAATCCGGTGTCCCGATGTAGAAATCGGCATGGACGCATAGCTCAGTTGGTAGAGCAGCTGACTCTTAATCAGCGGGTCCTAGGTTCGAGCCCTAGTGCGTCCACCACCCTTATACCGATCTTAACCCTCATAGTGGCCAAACGCCTGAAAAATCGCGTTTTCTGAAGAAAAGCGTTAACCCCGCTCCCCTACACCGGCCGCCATGGCGCGGCTGTTTGCCCTCTTCGGTATGGCCCTTGCGACGCTCCTTCTGACGGGCGGCGCCCCTGCGCATGCACAATCGATGGAGTTGACGGCTCGCTATTCCACCGAATTCTCACGGGAGCATCAGGTGAAGCTCGCCATCCGGCAGGCATCGGATCGCACCGGGGTCGACTACCATTACCTCTTGGCCAAGGCGCAGATCGAATCCGGGCTCAATCCGCAAGCAAAGGCGCGAAATTCCAGCGCAACCGGCCTGTTTCAGTTCATTGAGCGAACCTGGCTCGCCAATCTGGACCGCAACGGCCAGAGCCTCGGCATCTCAGAGCATGTCCGCAAGTCTCGTCAGGCCCGCCTGGAACTGCGCGAGGATCCGCAGATCGCCGCTTTGATGGCGGCAGCCTATGCGCTGGAGAACGGCAAGAGACTGCGGCGGACACTGGGACGCGAGGCCAGTCATGCGGAGCTGTACCTCGCCCATTTCCTCGGTACGGGAGGCGCCGTGCGCTTTCTTTCCGAATGGCGCCGCAATCCCGGACGGGCGGCGGTATCCCTTTTCCCGCGCGAGGCCCGGGCGAACCGTCCGATCTTCTACAATGCCAACGGCTCGGCCCGCTCGCTCGATGCCATCCGGAACCACATCCAAGCCAAGCTTGATAGCGCGTTCCACATCGCCGAAGACAAGGATGGGCGGACTGAAATTATCGATACCGGACCCTCCATCGGATCGATCACGATGCCGGTTGAAGCGGGTGAAACCGACGCTGCTCAAGCTTGCAATCACATTTTAATGTGCTACATGCAAGGAATGGACACATCGATCATCACACGCGTCCGCAATCTTGTCGAGAGCGGGGAAATGACCAAGGCCGGCCTTGCCCGGGCTGCGGGACTGCATGCCAATACGCTTCGCGATGCGAGCGAGCCGGACTGGAACCCGACCGCGGAAACCCTTGCCAAGCTTGAAGCCTTTCTTGACGCCACTGACGACCGCCCGGTGCTGGTCGGGATCGAGGAGATCATCGACGAAGCGCGCAACGGCCGGATGTACATCCTTGTCGATGACGAAGATCGCGAAAACGAGGGCGATCTGATCATTCCGGCGCAAATGGCTACTCCGGCCGCGATCAACTTCATGGCGACGCACGGGCGGGGGCTCATCTGCCTCGCGCTGGACCGTGCACGCGTGGATGCCCTTGGCCTTGAGCCGATGAGCCGCAACAACAAGGAAAGCATGCAAACCGCCTTCACGATCTCGATCGAGGCGAAGGAAGGCGTGACCACAGGCATTTCCGCGGCAGACCGGGCGCGCACCGTGTCCGTCGCGATTGACGCCACCAAAGGGCCTGATGACATTGTGACGCCTGGTCATGTTTTCCCCCTTGCCGCCCGCGATGGCGGCACTCTGGTGCGCGCCGGCCATACCGAGGCTGCGGTGGACATTTCGCGCCTTGCTGGCCTCAATCCCAGCGGCGTGATTTGCGAGATCATGAATGAGGACGGGACGATGGCCCGCCTTGACGATCTGGTCGCGTTTGCGCGCAAGCATGATTTGAAGATCGGGACGATCCGCGATCTTATCGCCTATCGCATGCGCAACGATCACCTTGTCGAACGACTGGGCGAACGCAGTTTCGAGAGCGACTACGGGGGCCAATGGCGCCTGATCACCTATCGTGACAAGATTTCTAATAATGAGGCATATGTCCTTCAAAAAGGGCATATTTCCCCAGAATCACCCACCCTCGCCCGCGTTCACCCGATTTCAGTGTTCGACGATGTCCTTGGTGCGCCCGGGCCACGCAAGCGGACCTTGCAGCGCGCAATGGGTGCAATCGGCGATCACGGTTCTGGCGTGATCGTGATCCTTACCCAACGCGTCGGTTCCAGCGGGGAATGGAGCCAAGACGAGGAAATCCGCAACATCGGCATCGGTTCGCAGATCCTTGCCGATCTTGGCGTTCACGACATGGTGCTGCTATCGAACTCGCGACCCGATCTTGTGGCACTCGATGGCTACGGTATCTCGATCACCGACTTCAAACCGATCCCGGAGTAATTCCTGATGGCGAAATTCCTGATTGTCGAGGCGCGCTTCTACGCCTCGCTCAACGACATGCTTGTGTCTGGCGCCAAGGCAGCGCTCGAAGCCGCAGGTCACGAAGCCGAAGTGCTGACCGTCCCCGGTGCGCTGGAAATCCCCGGTGCCATCGCTCTTGCCGCAGAAAGCGGTGACTATGATGGCTTCGTGGCAATCGGCGTCGTCATCCGCGGGGAAACCTACCACTTCGAGATTGTCGCAGGAGAAAGCGCGCGTGCGATCATGGCATTGACCATGGACGGGATTGCGATCGGCAACGGCATTCTCACGGTCGAGAATGAAGCGCAGGCAATCGTCCGCGCCGACCCGGCCCAGAAGGACAAGGGTGGCGAAGCGGCCAAGGCCGCGATTGCGCTGCTTGATATTGCTGCAAGGTTTGATCGCTGACGGCATCCTGAACCTGTTCCGTGCCAGATCGGGACGCCAACCTTTGGCGCGCCCTAAACTACGTATTTCCACGGATACAGTTCTTCATAAGCCCCGACTATCAGACCAATCGGTAAGTAACATTCCTGAAATCTCCGGGTCGCGTTGGGGCGGGAAAAAAGTGAAAAACACAAGAACGAGCGACAGGCTCGAACTGTCCGATTGTGAGCGCGTACTTGAGATGACGCTGTGCAGGCTTGATCGCTTGGGCGCCGGCATTGCCGCGATCCATGTGGATGCGGCAATTCAGCAATTGCGAGAAAACATTCGTCTAATCGAAGAGGCTGAGGGCCGGTTCGATTTCGATCCCGATCTGATTTGCGCATTCAAGGTGCAACGAATGATCCATTGATTGCCGCAAGACCGTTCTGTCACCGTCTGAATCCGCGACTAAGGGATTGAACCTAGAAGGTTTCCCTTAATGTGCAGCACTACCCCCCTCACCTAGAAGGGTCTGGGGCGCAGGCAGCGGTTGCAAAGCTGCTGGTCAGGGGCGCCCTATGCTGGAGGGCGAATTGTTTTTGCGCGGTTCAGAGCTTCAACCGGCCCCTTTGTGGGCAGCACCACCCGCTGATTTCCGGGCCGAACCATGAAAGAGGTCAAGGGCAACCGCATCTTGTCAGGCATCGCTGTTGCTTCAAGCGAGGCTGCCCCGTCTGACACGCACGATCTCGGCCTTCTTGCCGACGAATTGTTCGCGATCGCGAACGAACTGCGTCGACGCGACAGGATTGGCTCGGATGGGAGAGGCCCCATCAATCTTGAGAAACCCTCAGGCTGGCCCGAAACAACAGCCAGGTTTGACGCAATTCCGCAAGGTCCATCAGTTCAAGAGCAAAACCGCGCCGCTTTTGCAGCCGCAGCCAGCCACACCTATGCAAGGCGGCGTACGAGAGCATCGATTTTCGACAATGGCGACATCTTCGGCGAACCGGCCTGGGATATATTGCTCGATCTCTACATCGCCCATGCCGAGAAAAAGCCGGTTTCTGTGTCGAGCGCCTGCATCGGCTCTGCCGCCCCTCCGACGACGGGCCTGCGCTGGCTGGGTGTTCTCGCCGATATCGGACTTGTCATGCGCGAACATGACAAAGAAGACCAACGTCGGGTTCTGGTGCGACTGACCGAACGCGGCGTTGCCGCGATGGACGAATATTTCGCCAATGCGCTGAACGCTGCGCCCTAGCCTGTTGCCTTAGCTGTCCGGCTTGATCGTCTGTCCCCACTGTCGATCAGCCGGGCAGTGAACCGAAGCATCCCTTGCCCGCATAGACCGCACTGTCGCCCAGTTCTTCCTCGATACGGATCAGCTGGTTGTATTTTGCAAGCCGGTCTGATCGCGCGAGCGAACCTGTCTTGATCTGACCGCAATTGGTGGCAACCGCCAGATCGGCGATAGTCGCGTCCTCGGTTTCGCCCGAACGGTGACTCATCACGCTGGTGTAGCGTGCGCGGGTCGCCATATCGACTGCGGCCAGCGTTTCGGTGAGCGTGCCGATCTGGTTGACCTTCACCAGCAGAGAATTGGCAAGGCCCCGCGCGATACCATCGGATAGGCGGGCCGGATTGGTCACGAACAGGTCGTCACCCACCAACTGGACGCGATTGCCGATCAACTGCGTCACCGCGCCCCAACCTTCGAAATCGTCCTCGCTCATGCCGTCCTCGATCGACTTGATCGGGTAATCGTCGCACAGCTTGGCGAGGTATTCGGCCATCTCCGCTCCGGTGAGGCTGAGGCCTTCGCCCGAAATCTCGTACTTGCCATCGCGATAGAATTCGGTCGCCGCACAATCGAGCGCGAGCACGATGTCTTCGCCCGGCTTGAAACCGGCTTCCTCGATCGAAGACATGATGAAATCGAGCGCCGCCCGCGTGCTGGCAAGGTTGGGGGCAAAGCCACCCTCGTCCCCGACACTGGTGGCAAGCCCCTTTGCCGCAAGACCCTTCTTGAGCGTGTGGAACACTTCCGATCCCCAACGCACCGCTTCGGCGATGCTGTCTGCCCCGACGGGCATGATCATGAATTCTTGGATGTCGATCGGATTGTCCGCATGTTCACCACCGTTGATGATGTTCATCATCGGAACGGGAAGGACATGCGCCGAAACCCCTCCGAGATAGGAATAGAGCGGCAGACCGCGCGCGTTGGCTGCGGCCTTTGCCACGGCAATGCTCACGCCAAGGATCGCGTTGGCCCCCAGCCTTCCTTTGTTGGCAGTTCCGTCGAGAGCGATCAGCGACAGGTCAATGTCGCGCTGGTCCTCGGCATCGAAGGCGCCGATCAGCAGATCGCGAATTTCGCTGTTCACCGCCTCGACCGCCTTGAGCACGCCTTTGCCCTTGTACCGGGCGGCATCTCCATCGCGCAGTTCCACAGCCTCGTGCGCACCGGTGGAAGCGCCGGACGGAACAGCGGCCCGCCCGAAACTCCCATCGTCGAGCAGAACATCGACTTCGACGGTCGGATTGCCCCGGCTGTCGAGAATTTCGCGGCCATGGATGTCAATGATGGTGGTCATGGTTGGCTCCGGACGGAAAGTGTTGTATATGAATAAGACACCCGGAGTTCACTCGATTCCGGGTATCGAACGCTTGCCCGCGCACCCCTATTCCCCGGAACAAGCCGGCGCAAGCGACGTAGAGAATTATGTGGCTACACAGCGCTTTCGCACTGGCAAAGCGCATGAATGGAGGGCAAATACGCACCATGGCAGAGACAAAAACCACCAAGACCCCCGCAAAGTCATCGACCAAGGGCGCGACGACGCGTTCATCCGGCGCCAAGAAGGCCGCTCCGAAGAAAACCGGCGCGAGCGCTAACAAGCCCGATGAAGCGCCCGCAACCGGCACTGCGGAAGCAAAGAGCCGCTTCAACGCCGCGCTCGAAGAGGCAAAGGCCGGTGCTGCTGCGCTGCGGGCCGAGGCCGGCAACCGTGCGGGTGAATATCGCGAACAGGCCAAGAGCCGCGGAGACGATTTGATGAACGAAGCAAAAGTGTACGGCGAGAAAGCCAAGACCCGCGCAGGCGAGCTTGCCACCGAAGGCAAGTCGGCAGCGAGCGATGCCTTGTCCTCGCTCGGCAAGGTCGTGGGTGACACCGCCAGCCAGATCGATGAACGTTTCGGCGAGCAGTACGGTGACTACGCCCGTTCGGCATCGCGCAGCCTTGCCGAAACTTCGGCCAAGCTGGAAGCGAAGAGCGTCGAGGAACTCGGCGAAGATGCCCGCGAAATGGTCCGCAAGAGCCCGGCAGTGGCAGTTGGCATTGCAGCGGTAGCAGGATTCCTGCTGGCACGCCTGTTCCGCGGATCGCGCGACTAGGATCGGCTCCGTCGGAATGACCGACGGGACCGGCTGGAACGGGACGGGGGCATTTGATGGATGATCAGAACCGGCAAGATGGCGCTGTGCAGGAAGACGCTGCCCTGCCCGATGCTCCGGCTGACATCCACGCCCCGACCGACGATACAGCCGCATCGCCAGAGGATTATTTCGACGATTCGCTGATGGGAGAAATCGGCGCGCTGATCGACGACGGGCGCACCTATGCCGAAGCCGAAATCGCGTTCCAGAAGACACGGGCAAAGCTGGCCGGTCGCACAATCGGTGTCGCGGCAGGCAGTCTCGTCCTCGCCATTATCCTGCTGCACATTGCCCTGCTCGCGCTCGCCGTGGGTCTGGTCATCGCGCTGGCGCCGTTGGTGACGATCTGGGGTGCGATCGCCATCGTGGTCGGAGGTTTGCTTGCCGGAATGGCGTTCTTCGTCTGGGTGGCGGCCAAAAGCGGCTCGAAAGTGTCCGGGCTGTTTGCCGCATCATCATCGGATAATGCATCATGAGCCCGCTTGAGCAGCAGTTCATTGAAGACCGTGCCCTGCGCGATGCCGCAAAGGCCGTGTTGCTGGCCGATATCGAGCATGCCCGCACAAACCTGACCGCTAAGGGAGTGGCTGACCGGGTCGGCGGCCGCATCGGTGACGGGGCAAAGGACGTTTTCGAAGCCGCCAAGGCGCAGGCCGAAGACAATCGCGGCATCCTCGCCGTACTGATCGGCGCGGTGCTCTTGTGGCTAGCGCGCGAACCGATCATGGAATTGCTCGGCCTTGCGGACTTGGCGGAGGATGCCGACATCGAGCAAGGAGCAGCGTCGTCGGATGGCTTGCCCGAGGCAGACACACACCCCCAGAATTCGGCAGCAATGCCGAGTGGAGATGACAATGAGCAGTGACCTCACCCCTACCCCGCGCGACGAATTGCGCGCCCGGATCGAAGCGAGCGAACGTCGCATTGCGCAACGGACACTCGCAGACCAGGCACAGGAAGCCGCCGAAGCGGCAGTCGAATACACCCGCAAGAACCCGCTTACCGTGATTGCGGGAGCCGTCGCTGTCGGCCTCGTAGTCGGGGCGATGACCAGCCCCGGTCGCCGCGTCGTCCGCACGGCAGCAACCGGCGCGGCCAGCGCGGTTGGCGGCACGGTATCCGGCGCTGCGAAAGGCGTTGGCGACGCCGCAAAGAAGCGAGGGTCCGCTATCGGCGCGCTCGTCACCGATGCTGTTGTGGCTTACGGGATCAAGCTGATCGACGAGGCTCTGGACGGAGCGCGCGCCGGTCAGGACAAGTTCGAGGACATTTCCGACAGCGCCACTGCAAAGGCACGGGAACTACGCCGCGACGCCGCTTATTACGCAGGGACAGCGAGCGACAAGGGACGCACGGTTACCCAGCGCACCCGCAGGCGAGCCGAACGGGCCGTGCGTGATCTGACGGACCGGATCAGGAACTGATCGCCGGTTAGCCGGGCCTTGGACCTTGCCAGATACGCGCGCTTCGCTAAAGCGCGCGCATCAACAGGCAAACCTCCCCAGGGATATTGATCATGGAAGAAACCACCCCCGCCCAGCGGCTCCACCTTGTCATGGGTGGACGCGTCAAGGATCCGCGCGGCCACGAATTCGCCGATCCGGAAAGCATCCACGTCGTCGGCGTTTACAGCACGTATGACGCGGCGGTCGACGCATGGCGCGCGCAGGCGCAGCGCACAGTCGACGATGCCGAGATGAAATACGTCGTCGTGCACATCCACAAGCTGCTGACGCCCGACGCCTAAGCTACGCTTGGGCCGGAGCCCGCATGGCTTATTCCATCCGCCTCTATCGCGAAAGCGACGCGGAACAGTTGTCGCAAATCGCGCTGGCGGCGATCACGGCGATCGGCTCACACGCCTATACGCCGGAACAGGTTCGCGCATGGTATGGCCGACATGGCGGTGCGCAGATGTACCGGCGGCGGGCAGCGGAAGGCCACATCATCTTTGTCGCGGTTGACGGTGGTGATGTCGCGGTCGCTTATGCGTTGCTGGAACCGGACGGACATCTGGACCGGCTCTACAACCATCCCGACCACTCCCGTCGCGGCCTTGCATTCCGGCTACTTGAGCAAGCAGAGATCCATGCTCGGGCGAAGGGAATAACCCGGCTGTATACAGAGGCGAGCGAGCTTGCCCGGCCCGCGTTCGAACGCGCCGGTTACTCTGTGCAACATCGCAGGGATTTTGAAATCGAACACGACGGTACAGCCGTCACGATCCATAATTATGCGATGGAAAAGCTCCTTTCCTGAGGAGCTTTTCTCCCATTTCTCAGATGAATTCGATCTTTTCGACGAGGTAGAACTTGTCACCGGAGGGGACCGTCACTTCGATCTCGTCCTCCACCTGCTTTCCGATCATAGCACGCGCCAGAGGCGACGAATAGGAAATGCGTCCCTTTGAAGCATCAGCCTCGGTTTCGCCGACGATCTGGTACTTCACCGGCTTGTCGTCTTCGTCGAGCAGGGTCACGGTGGCGCCAAAAATGATCTTGTCGCCCGAAAGCGACTTGGGATCGATGATCTGGGCGCGGCTGATCTTGCCTTCGAGATCGCCAATCAGAGCCTCGACCTGGCCCTGACGCTCCTTGGCAGCGTGGTATTCGGCGTTTTCCGACAGATCGCCATGCGCCCGAGCTTCCTCGATCGCATCGACAATCCGAGGGCGTTCCTCGCGCAGCGCCTTGAGGTCGGCGGTCAACCGCTCATACCCTTCGGCCAGCATCGGAACCTTTTCCATCGTCGCCATTCCCGTTTCTTTCTTTGTCTGTGCCCGCCCCGAAATCTCAATTCAGTGATTTCGACTGTGACCGCTTCGAAAAGAGGCGGCCTTGAAATCTTCTGAATTTCAGGAGGGGCAGCTTGAATGCTTAGCTATAATAGTCCTGCAATGAACGGACTTCAAGTTGCGATGGCGTAATCGCCGCAATCGCCGCCGATGCGGCGCGTGAAGCGGCTGCCGTGGTGTAATACGGCACCTTCTTTTCAAGCGCAGTCGCCCGGATCGACTTGGAGTCCAGCAAGGATTGCCAGCCTTCGGTGGTGTTGAAGATCAGCGCCACTTCCCCGTCGATGATTTTGTCGACGATATGCGGCTGACCTTCCGCCACCTTGTTGACGCGTTCGACCGGCAGACCCTGCTCTGCCAGATAGCTTTGCGTGCCGCCGGTGGCGATCACGCTGAAGCCCTGCTCGATCAGGTTCTTCACCGCCGGCACGATCCCGGCCTTGTCCGAATTCTTGACCGATACAAACACCGTCCCTTCACGCGGCAGCGCCATGCCGGCGCCAATCTGCGATTTCAGGAAGGCCGCCTCGAAATTGGTGTCGATCCCCATCACTTCCCCGGTCGATTTCATTTCCGGGGTCAGGATCGGATCGGCTCCGGGGAAACGGCTGAACGGGAAGACCGCTTCCTTCACCGCCATATAGGGCAGATCGCGGCGGAACGGTTCGAATTCGGCGAGCTTCGCCCCTGCCATGACCCGCGCAGCAATCTTGGCGACGGGCTGGCCGATAGCCTTGGCGACGAACGGCACGGTGCGGCTGGCACGCGGGTTCACCTCGATCAGGTAAACCTCGCCGTCCTTCACCGCGAACTGCACGTTCATCAGCCCGCGAACGCCCAGAGCGCGGGCAAGCGCTTCGGCCTGACGCTCCATTTCGGCGACGATTTCTGCTGGTAGCGAATAGGGCGGCAGAGTGCAGGCGCTGTCGCCCGAATGGACCCCGGCCTCCTCGATATGCTGCATCACGCCCGCGATGCGGACTTCGTCTCCGTCGCACAGCGCATCGACATCGCATTCGATCGCATCGCGCAGATACTGGTCAACCAGCACCGGGCTGTCGCCGGACACGGTCACGGCGGTCTTGATGTAATCATCCAGCTGGGCTTCGGAATCGACGATCTCCATCGCCCTTCCCCCAAGCACGAAGCTGGGGCGCAGCAGCACCGGATAGCCGATCCGCGCAGCCACCGCCGCCGCTTCGTCGCGGGTATAGGCGATGCCGTTGTCGGGCTGTTTCAGCTTCAGCTTGTCCACCAGCTTGGCGAAGCGTTCTCGGTCTTCGGCATGGTCGATCGCGTCCGGCGAGGTGCCAAGGATCGGGATGCCTGCATCTTCCAGAGCCTGCGCCAACTTGAGCGGGGTCTGCCCGCCGAACTGGACGATCACGCCCAGCAATTCGCCCGCTTGCTGTTCGACCCGCAGGATTTCGAGCACGTCCTCAGCGGTCAGCGGCTCGAAATAGAGGCGGTCGGAAGTGTCGTAATCGGTCGAGACGGTTTCCGGGTTGCAGTTGACCATTATCGTCTCGAACGCCGGGCCGTGCCACTCCTCGCCAAGGGCAAAGCAGGCGTGGACGCAGCAATAATCGAATTCGATCCCCTGTCCGATCCGGTTCGGCCCACCGCCAAGGATCACGATCTTCTTGCGATCAGACGGCGCAGCCTCGCATTCGGCCTGCCCGAAGGTGGGGGCTTCATAGGTCGAATACATGTACGGCGTGATCGCCTCGAATTCGGCGGCGCAGCTGTCGATCCGCTTGAACACGGGCAGAACGCCAAGCTTGTGGCGCAGCTTGCGCACTTCGTCCTCGCTCGTCGCACCTGCCATCGCCACCAGCGCATCGTGGAGCAGGCCCGAACGTCGCGCCTGCGTTTCCGCAAGACCACCCGCCACACCAACCGAACGCACCGCCAGTGTCGCAAGCCGCTTGTCGGAGAAACCCATCGCCTTCAACCGGCGAAGCGCAGTAGCATCGTTGGGAAGACCATCCGCCTGCACTTCGCGCTCGGCCGCAATGATTGCCTCGATCTGGCGCAGGAACCACGGATCATACCCGGTGACAGCGTTGATATCCTCGACGCTCAGCCCTTCACGGAACGCCTGCCCGACTTTCAGTAGCCGGTCGGGCGTGCGGCGAGAAATGGCTGCGGTGATGACATCGCGAGCCACGCCCTCGAGTTCTGGCACACGGTTGAACCCGTCCAGCCCTGTCTCCAATCCCCTCAGCGCCTTTTGCAGGCTTTCCTGGAAGTTGCGGCCAATCGCCATCACTTCGCCGACCGATTTCATCGCCGTGGACAGAGCGGCTTCGGCGCCCTTGAACTTCTCAAAGGCAAAGCGCGGGATCTTGGTGACGACGTAATCGATCGTCGGCTCGAAACTGGCAGGCGTCGCGCCAGTGATTTCGTTGGTGATCTCATCCAACGTGTAACCCACCGCCAGCTTCGCCGCGACACGCGCGATGGGGAAGCCGGTGGCCTTGGACGCGAGGGCGGAGGAACGCGACACGCGCGGGTTCATCTCGATCACGATCAGGCGGCCGTCCTTTGGATTGACCGCGAACTGAACGTTGGAACCACCCGTCTCCACGCCGATTTCGCGCAGCACCTCGATGCTGGCGGTGCGCATGATCTGGTATTCCTTGTCCGTCAGCGTCAGTGCCGGGGCGACGGTGATGGAGTCCCCGGTGTGCACGCCCATCGGATCGACGTTCTCGATTGAGCAGATGATGATCGCATTGTCCTTGCGATCGCGCACCACTTCCATCTCGTATTCTTTCCAACCGAGCAGCGATTCCTCGATCAGAACTTCGGTGGTGGGCGACGCATCGAGCCCTTCACGCACGATCCGCTCGAATTCCTGGGTGTTGTAGGCGATGCCACCGCCCGTCCCGCCAAGCGTGAAGCTGGGCCGGATGATCGCGGGCAGGCCGGTGCGTTCCAGCACTTCGCGCGCCTGATCCAGCGTTGTTGCCACGCCCGAGCGCGCGCTTTCCAGCCCGATCTTGTCCATCGCCTCGCGGAAACGCTGGCGGTTTTCGGCCTTGTCGATCGCATCGGCTTTCGCCCCGATCATCTCGACCCCGTATTTCTCCAGCGTGCCATCCGCATCCAGCGCCAATGCGCAATTCAACGCAGTCTGCCCGCCCATCGTCGGCAGCAGCGCGTCGGGCCGCTCCTTGGCGATGATCTTGGCCACGATTTCGGGAGTGATCGGCTCAATGTAAGTCGCGTCGGCAAATTCCGGATCAGTCATGATCGTCGCCGGGTTCGAATTGACGAGGATGACGCGATAGCCCTCCTCCTTCAGCGCCTTGATCGCCTGTGTGCCCGAATAGTCGAACTCGCAGGCCTGACCGATGATGATCGGGCCAGCGCCAATGACGAGGATGGAGGAGATGTCGGTGCGTTTGGGCATCAGTTCTGGTTCTCGTTTTCGCCGGAATTGTCTTTGTCGCCAGAGGCGTCGGTTTCAGGTTCGGTGTGCACGGGGCTCGCGGTAAAATCGATCAGGCGCATTCCGGTCTTTTGCCGTTCGCACCCTGCCTTTGCGATCTCGCCTGCCGCAATCGCTTCGCCGCGCACGCGGTACAGCGCGGGGTCGCGGCCCATGTAGAAGGCGCCATTTTCATCGACAGGCGTCGCCATGAAATTTTCGACCGCAGTCGAGGCCTGATTGGTCTGCCTGCGTTCGCGCGTTCCGGCGGTTTCGTCCGCCCCCGCAACCGTCAACGCCTGCAAATCCTCAAGGCTGAGTTTGGTAATGTCATAGGTGTAGGTCGGAACCAGCACATCTTCGACAGCGGCTTCAGCCAGCAAATCGCGCTGTTTTGCGGCAACACGGCCAAGGCAGGCTTCCAGTGTTTCCGCACCCTCGCGCGGGTCTTCGGGGAAGAGGACAGAGCAAGCAGAAGCAAGCAAAAGGGCCAGAACTGATGCAAACACCCGTATCAATTCGCCACGCCTTCCGTGAGCTTAAGCAATTCCGCGAGTTCCTCCGCATCCAGTTGCGGAATTGGCAGCTCGGACCCGCACCCCCGCATTGCCATAACGATATGCCCCTGAATCATGTACTTCATCGTTGTGGCTGAATATGCGGGATTAACCGAAGACGGCCTCGATGCGCCCTCGCAATCAGAGGGCTGGACGTAGAGCAGGATTGCATCCGCGCTCCGCTGCAACATCAGCTTTACAGGCTCATTCAGCTCCGCCTCGTATTGCACACACGCTCCACGGCGTTCGCTAGTGCATCGTGCCTGCCACGAACCGGCGCGAATAACGGCTGCGTCGTCGGCTGCGCCGACAAGCAAGGCCAAGGGGACAAGAGAGAGCATCACGCCAAGCCCCCGACGAACTTCTCGAACAGGTAGAAACTATCCTGCGGCCCCGGACTTGCCTCTGGGTGATATTGCACGCCGAAAGCGCGTTTGCCCTTCACCGCGATGCCGCAGTTCGATCCGTCGAACAGGCTCACATGGGTCTGCTCGACTTCGGGCGGGAGGGTGTCGGCATCGACGGCAAAACCGTGGTTCATCGAAGTGATTTCGACCAGTCCTGAAGTCTCACCCCAGCCTTCACCCACGCGCTGAACCGGATGGTTCGCACCGCGGTGGCCCTGGTGCATTTTCACGGTCTTCGCGCCTGCGGCCAGCGCCAGCATCTGGTGGCCAAGGCAGATGCCGAACAGCGGCATGTCTGCATCCAGCAGCGCCTTGATCACCGGCACGGCGTATTCGCCGGTCGCCGCCGGATCGCCGGGGCCGTTGGAAAGGAACACGCCATCCGGCTTCAGCGCCATGATATCGTCAAACGAAGTCCTGGCCGGAACCACCGTCACCTTCGCCCCGGCCTTCACCAGATTGCGGAAGATGTTGTCCTTCGCGCCGTAGTCCACCGCGACAACGTGCGGCTTGTTCGACCAGTCGGCGCGGGCATAGCCATGGCCCAGACGCCAGTAACCCCCGGCCCAATCCTCGCGCTCCTCGCGGGTGACGCGCACGGCGAGGTCCATTCCTTCAAGCCCTGCCCACTCCTGCGCGCGGGCGATCAGCCCGGGAATGTCAAACTTGCCATCGGGCGCATGGGCAATCACCGCATTGGGCGCGCCCGAAAAGCGGATGCGGCGGGTCAGCGCACGGGTATCGACACCCGACAGGCCGATCTTGCCGTTGCTTTCCATCCACTTGGTGAAAGCTTCCACGCTGCGAAAATTGCTCGGCGCGGTCACATCTTCGCGCAAGATGCAGCCGACTGCCCCTTCAACCCGGCTTTCGACATCCTCGGGATTGGCACCGACATTGCCGATATGCGGGAAGGTAAAGGTGACGATCTGCGCCGCGTAACTGGGATCGGTCATCACTTCCTGATAACCCGTCATGGCGGTGTTGAAGCACACTTCGCCCACCGCGCTGCCCTCGGCCCCGAAGCCCTTGCCCCAGATCACCGTCCCATCGGCCAGAACGAGACAACCCGTCGCATCTTTCGGTTGCGCAGGAGTAGATGCGGTGTCGGCCATGAGGCGCTCCGTTCAGAGTGATTTCCAGCAATGTCGCTAAGTCTCACCCGCTAGGCGCACAGTGCCCCCTCGTCAACCTAGGCGAGGCCCTCGCAATGCGTTAGAGCGCGCCCATATACCGATCCATCCACAGTTAAACCCAGACACAAGAGTTCAAGAAATGATCCGCGACGACATCAAGGCCGCCACCATCACCGCCATGAAAGCCGGCGAAAAGGACCGCACAGCGGCGCTTCGCCAGATCTCGGCCAAGATCAAGGACCGCGATATCGAGGAACGCACCAGCGGCAAGGAAATCCCGGACGACCAACTGGTGACGAGCGTGCTCCAGAAAATGGCGAAGCAGCGGCGCGAATCGATCGAGATGTACGAAAGCGGCGGTCGCCAGGAACTGGCCGACAAGGAAAAGGCAGAGCTTGCCGTGATCGAGGAATTCCTGCCGCAGATGATGAGCGAGGAAGAAACCAAGGCCGCGATCGAGGCGATCAAAGCCGAAACCGGTGCTTCTTCGATGGCCGACATGGGCAAGGTCATGGGCGCGCTGAAAGCGAAGCATGGCGCTGTGCTTGACGGGAAGCTCGCAAGCGGCCTCGTCAAGGCTGCCCTGAGTTAAGAACAGACTGCTCCACATTGTACGCTTGAACGCTGCGGCGTTCGGGCGCACTAATTGCTGATGGCCATCACCCCGCAATGGAAGGACGAGCTGCGCGCGCGGATCACGCTGTCCACCGTGATCATGCGCACGACCAAGCTCACCAAGGCGGGTCGCGAATGGAAAGGGTGCTGCCCGTTCCACGATGAAAAGACGCCAAGCTTCTACGTTAACGATCAGAAGCAGTTCTATCACTGCTTTGGCTGCGGCGCGCATGGCGATGTCATCAGCTGGATGACGGAACAGCGCGGCCTGTCCTTCATCGACGCGGTGAAGGAACTGGCGGCGGAAGCCGGGATGGAAGTCCCCGCACCTGATCCGGTCGCGGCGCAAAAGGCGGAAAAGCGCGCCGAACTGGTCGATGTGACGACAGAGGCGCAGGACTGGTTCGTGCACAATCTGCACAGCGGCGCGGGCCGTGCGGCGGCGAAATACCTCAATGATCGCGGGCTAAAGCCGGAAACGCTGCGCGAATTCGGTTTCGGATATGCTCCGGAAAGCAAACAGGCGCTGCCCACCGCCCTGCCCCGCTTTGACGACAGGATGTTGGTCGAGAGCGGCATGCGCATCCGCACCGATGATGGCACCACCTATGATCGCTTTCGCGACCGGATCATGCTTCCGATTCAGGACGCGCGCGGCCGGGTGATCGCATTCGGTGGGCGCATTCTCGAAAAGCGCGATGGGGTCGCCAAATATCTGAATTCGCCCGACACGCCGTTGTTTGACAAGGGGCGCACGCTCTACAATCTGCACCGTGCCGCGCCTGCTTCGCGTCAGACAGGCCGGGTCGTGGTGGTCGAAGGGTACATGGACGTGATCGCGCTGGCTCAGGCCGGCATCACCGATGCGGTCGCGCCACTGGGCACTGCGCTCACGGAAATGCAGCTTGAGATGCTGTGGCGCATGGTGGAAGTGCCGGTGCTGTGCTTTGACGGCGACGCCGCGGGACAGCGCGCCGCTATGCGTGCCGTCTCTCGCGCCCTGCCGATGCTGGCGCCAATGCGGTCACTTGCCATCGTACGATTGCCTGCGGGGCTCGATCCGGATGACCTGATCAGGCAGCAAGGGGCTGCCGCAATGGAAAAGCTGCTCGCCCAGCCCGCCAGCCTGCTCGACACGCTGTGGGAATACGAACGCGACGCAAAGCCGCTGAACAGTCCCGAGGCCAAGGCCGGATTGAAAGCGCGGCTGATGGAGCATGTCGATACGATTCAGGACAGCGACATCCGCGCGCTATACCGCCGCGAATTGCTCGATCGGTTCTCTGCCTTCGCCTATCCGCCGCGTGAACCGCGCCAGCAACGCTCGCACGGTGGCTGGACGGCTGCCAAACCGGCGCAATCGGGCCTTTCGCAATCGGCTCGCGACTTGTTGCAACGAGCCATGGCGGGCGGCCAGCGCGAAGGCCTTTTGTCGGCGGTGATTGCCGGACTGGTGCGCCATCCGGGAGAAATTTCGCGCCACTCGGAGAGCCTCTCCCGGCTCGCCCGGCTTGACCCAAAAGTCGCGCCTGCAATCGAATCGTTGATTGAACTGTCGGAAACGCTTGATTCGCAGCCGCCAAACGCCATATCTGGCTTGCAAGGCTATCCTGCCCCACCGGAAGACCAACGCTACGCCTTCCTCAGAGAAGGCACATCCCCCGGTGAAGCGCGCGAGGAATTGGCCGAAGCTGTATCGCTGCTGGCCCTCAAGCCAGCGCTCGAAGCCGCTATGGCGGCAACGATCGCTCGGTTTGACGAGGACCCCGAAGGGTGCCTTGCAGAACAGGCTCGCTTGCGTGAACAGCTCACGACAGTTGACGAGCGGCTGAAGGCATTCGGGCGCAGGAAGGCCGGGACCCCGGCCGAACAGGATTAAGCCGGCACAATATTTGCCGGTGTGGGATAAACATTTGTGGCTTGGCCGATGCTGCTCGCGGCATTGAACAACTCCGGACAGGTCACACGGGAACGGACTAAAAAACTACATGGCCTCGACCGCAAATTCCGCCGACAAAGACGACGCCCCGCTGATCGATCTCAACGAAGCTTCGGTGAAGAAGCTGATGAGCAAGGCGAAGAAGAAGGGCTACATCACCTATGATGAGCTGAACGAGGCGCTGCCCTCTGGCGAGATGAGCCCCGATCAGATCGAGGACATCCAGACAGCCCTTTCGGAAATGGGTGTCCAGATCGTCGAGAACGACGAAGAGGCGGAAGCTGAGGCGGAGGCCGATTCCGAAGTCGATGAAGTTGATGTCGACGACGATGATGAGGACAAGAAGGCGTCTCGCAAGGACGCCAAGGCCAGCCCGGCCAAGAAAGCTGCAACCGGTGAACGCACCGACGATCCGGTGCGTATGTACCTGCGCGAAATGGGCGCGGTCGAACTGCTCAGCCGCGAAGGCGAAATCGCCATTGCCAAGCGGATCGAGGCTGGGCGCGACATGATGATCATGGGCCTGTGCGAAAGCCCGATCACCTTCCACGCGATCATCCAGTGGTCCGAAGCGCTCAATTCCGAAGACATGCAGCTGCGCGAGATCCTCGATCTCGACGCGATGCTTTCCAAGGAACCGCCGGCCGACAAGATGGCGGACGATGCCGACGATGACGATGACGACGGCGAAATCTCAGAAGCCACCGCAGGCCCGACCATCCGCGAGGATGACGAAGTCGAAGACGAACCCGAGGAAGACGGTGACGACGAGGATGGCGAAGGCCGGTCCAAGCGCGAAGACGATGACGAGGAAGACAACACCCTCTCCCTCGCGCAGATGGAAGCCGCGCTGAAGCCTGACGCGATTGAACGCTTCGCCCGCATCACCAAGCTGTTCAAGACCTTCGAAAAGCTTCAGGCCGAGCGCGTCGAAACCCTTTCCGCCGGCAATGAATTCCCCAAGGCCAAGGAAAAGAAGTACGAGGAACTGTCCGAACAACTCACCGCCGAGGTCGAGAGCGTCCAGTTCCACGCGACCAAGATCGAATTCCTGGTCGACAACCTTTACGCCTTCAACCGTCGCCTGACCGCGCTTGGCGGCCAGATGCTGCGCCTTGCCGAAAGGCACAAGATCAAGCGCATCGACTTCCTCAATTCCTACGTCGGAAACGAGCTGGACGACGCCTGGATCAAGGAAAAGGCCAAGAAGGACAAGAAGTGGGCCGCCTTCGCCGAGAAGGAAGAGGACGCGATCGAACGTATCCGCTCCGAAATCGCCGACATTGCCTCGCAAACCGGCATGTCGCTCCCGGAATTCCGTCGCATCGTCAACATGGTGCAGAAGGGCGAGCGTGAAGCCCGCATCGCGAAGAAGGAAATGGTCGAGGCGAACCTGCGCCTGGTAATTTCCATCGCCAAGAAATACACTAACCGCGGCCTGCAATTCCTTGATCTTATTCAGGAAGGCAACATCGGGCTGATGAAGGCGGTCGACAAGTTCGAATACCGTCGCGGCTACAAGTTCAGCACCTATGCGACGTGGTGGATCAGGCAGGCGATCACCCGCTCGATCGCCGATCAGGCGCGCACCATCCGTATTCCGGTCCACATGATCGAGACGATCAACAAGCTGGTGCGCACATCCCGCCAGTTCCTGCACGAGGAAGGCCGCGAGCCGACCCCTGAGGAAATGGCCGCACGCCTTTCGATGCCGCTCGAAAAAGTGCGCAAGGTGATGAAGATCGCCAAGGAGCCGATCAGCCTCGAAACGCCGATTGGCGACGAGGAAGATTCGCACCTCGGCGATTTCATCGAGGACAAGAACGCGATCATTCCGGTGGATGCCGCGATTCAGGCGAACCTCAAGGAAACCGTTACCCGCGTCCTTGCATCGCTCACCCCGCGCGAAGAACGCGTGCTGCGTATGCGTTTCGGCATCGGCATGAACACCGACCATACGCTGGAGGAAGTCGGCCAACAGTTCAGCGTGACCCGCGAACGTATCCGCCAGATCGAAGCCAAGGCGCTGAGGAAGCTCAAGCACCCGAGCCGGTCGCGCAAAATGCGATCGTTCCTGGATCAGTAAAACACGAAAGGCCCCGCTTCAGCGGGGTTTTTCACGGACTGCGCGCGAAGGGCCACACCAACTGCCGCGCCCAGCCTACGGGTGCGCGCTCCCCGGTGAGGCCATAGCCCGCAGGCCAGCGGTATTCCGGCATATGGTATGTCCCGAACCAGCGATCGATCATCGGCAGGTGCACGGCGAAGTTCACGTCCCGCGCTTCCTCCTCCACCCCATGATGCCAGTGGTGGAACCGGGGCATGGCAATCCACCGCTCCAGCCCGCCCAGGCACGGTGCAAAATTGGCATGGATGAACACCGCGTGGAAGCTCACCAGAGCGAGATAGGCATAAACCACGCTCTGGGCGAAACCCGCTACCAGCAGCGCCAGCAGCACCAGCCCGCGCGTGACGATGACGTCAAACAGATGGAGGCGCGATCCGGCAAGCCAGTCCATCGCCTCGATGGAGTGGTGCACCTTGTGGAAGCGCCACAGGAACGGAACGGCGTGAAAGGCGCGGTGCACGCCATATTGGGCGAGATCCGCCACCAGCACCGCCAGGCCGAACTGAACCAGCCACGGCAGGCTCTGGACGAACGCCTGCGCCGAAGGCACCGCCAGCACCGCGCCCAGCGCCACAGCAGGGGCGAGCACCGCCACACTCATCACCTGCGCGAGCACATGGCTCGCGAAGAAATACTGCGTGTCGGTAAGCCAACCGGTCCGAAACGCTCCCTGCCCGCGCCGTAAGGGAAAAGCCTTCTCCAGCGGCACGAACAGGCCCGCCGTTGTCAGAACACCCAGCACAAACCAATCGAGACCGAGATAGATGTCCTCGCCTTCGTTCGGGCCAACAGGCGCATCACCTCCGCCCAATGCCATGGCTATCGCCGCCATCGCCAATCCGGCCAGCCCCAATCGCTTGCGCTTTCGAAGCAACATCGACAGTGCCGCCAGTCCCAGCGAAGCCCAGATGCCTGCAGCGATCGCCAATCGGACATATTCGAGCGGATAGACTTCGCGCAGTTCCGGAAGCGTCAGCCATTGGGGAAATCGCAGCGCAAGCACCGATAGGCTCGCGAGAATTCCGAGCACAATGGACAGCACGCCGCTCAACCAGCCATGGCCGAAACTGCGTTTGGCGCCATCGGAAAAGATGCGATTGAGCCATAGCTCCAAAGCCTGCGTCAGTCCCGCCTCCTGTTCCCGGCAATTTCTTTCCAAAAGTGGACTATTGCAAGCAAGACTGACAAATACGTGATTGGGAGAAGAAGAAACGTCCAGTCTCGTTCAAGGGTTCAGCCTGCCATGTCCAAATCTGCTCCCACCACTATCGCCATCGTCTCCCAGAAAGGGGGCTCGGGAAAAACCACGCTCGCCGTGCATCTGGGCACGCGCGCTGCGCAGTCGAAGCATGAAAGCTGCATCATCGACCTCGATCCGCAGGCGACAGCGGCGGCGTGGTCTGATTGGCGCGGGGATTTTCTGCCCGTTGTCGTCACCGCGCCCCCTGCACGGCTGACGCGCACCATCGAAAGCGCCAAGAAAAACGGGGTCGATTTCATCGTTATCGATACCCCGCCCCACGCCGATGCCGCCGCGCGCGAAGCGATCAAGGCGGCGGATATTGTTCTGATCCCGACAAAGCCGCGCGCCTTCGATCTCGCCGCGCTTGAACCGATTGCCGATCTGGTCGGCTTCGCCAAGACACCCGCCTTTGTAGTGCTCAACGCGGTGCCATCCGGCGCGACTGTGCTGGCGGAGGAAGCCCGGGGGGTCGCTGGCGGCATGGGGCTGGAAGTCTGCCCGGTCGAAATCGGCGATCGCGCCGCGTTCCATCGCTCCAGTGCGAAGGGCGAAACCGCGGCGGAAATCGATCCCTCAGGCAAAGCTGCGGAAGAGATAGAGGCCTTGTGGAAATGGCTGAAAAAGACGCTCAAGAAACAGACGAAGTGAGCCCCAAGGCGCCGCCGCGCCTGCCCACTCCCGAAGAACGCGGCTGGAGCGCGGGCGATCTGCTCGCCAATCGCCCTTTCGTCATCTGCGTCCTGTATCTGTGCACCTATTTCACTGTGTTTTCCTGCGTCGTCGGCGTGGTGCTTGCGTACGTCTTTTACGACAGCAAGGCAGAGGACTGGGAGCGCAGCCAGTTCCAGTATCTGATCAGGACGTTCTGGATCATGGCCGGATCATTCGTGATCGCGGTTTTCTGCGGGCTTGCCGTGTTGATAAGCAAGGGTGACGATGGCGGTATAGTAGGCGTCCTGCTGATCGCACTGATGGCATTTGCGGCATTCATTCTGGCCGCGGCGCGCACCGTCTACGCAATGCTGAACGCGGTGCGGCACAAGCCGATGCCGCGCCCGCGCACCTTGCTGATCTGACGGGTCTAATACCGCCGGTAACGATCATCCTCGAAAGTCCGGGCGTGAAGGCCGTATTTCAGTTTGAAATCCTCGGGCACTTCGGGCGCAGGCGCCAACGGCAACCGGGCAAAGCCTCTGCGGGCGCGGTCGGTTTCATGCGCCGGGATCGGAGACCACTCGATCGTGTTACGCGCCGTAAGTGCAAAATCGCCCGCATCGGTCAGCGAACCCGCGCGAACCTCGAAGCTGGGTGCATCTTCGCCATAGCCGCGCGACGGGCGCGAGAGCACTTCGGCCCCGGCAATCCCCTGAACGTCGATCAGGCAGCGTTCGTCCTCTGCAGGCACCTTGGGACAATTCATGCCGTGCGCGACAAGCCGGTAGGTGCCCGGCGCAAGCTGATACGCCCTGATCTGGTATTCGACCGTGTCGTTGCCGAAAGCGAAGAAGCCCTGCCGCCGCTCAAACCGAACGACATCGCGATCATTGGTGATGCTGCCCCCTTCACGCAGGAAATAGACCTGCAACGGGTCGTCAAGATACAACTCGCTGCGGATCGAAATGATCACCGCGCCATAGCCGTCATCCACCGCGCTGGCGCGAGACACACGCTCTGCTGCCACGCCCGGATCGGCCAGCGCAGGCATGGACACCAAGCCCGTCATGCAGGCGAGTATCAAGGCTGTAAGAATGGTGCGCATGGATGCGAAACCCGGTCTATTCTTGTGCGACAGGCCAACGGAATGAAACATGATGACCTGCGGCACAAGAGGCACAATCGCCGAAATCTCGGCATCAGGCTGCTTCCGGCGTAGAAAAGCGGCATTCGCGGGGTGGAGTTGCGACCGGAGGCCCTCTATGGAGCGCGCATGCGTATAGCCATTGCATCCGATCACGCCGCCACTGATCTGAAGGCCGAACTGGCCGAATGGTTGATGGACGAAGGCCATGAAGTCGCCGACCTCGGCCCCGACGAAGGGGAGAGCGTCGATTATCCCGATTACGGCTACAAGCTTGCCGAAGTGGTGGCCGACGGCACCGCGCAATTCGGCATCGCCTTGTGCGGCAGCGGGATCGGCATCTCGATCGCGGTGAACCGTCACCCGGCGGTGCGCTGCGCCAACGTGGCCGAGCCCCTTTCCGCCGCGCTGGCGCGGGAACACAACAACGCCAATTGCATTGCCCTTGGTGCGCGCCTTGTCGGCATCGAAATGGCGAAGTCCTGCGTAGCTACATTCCTGAACACCGATTTTGCCGATGCGGACAATCCGGCTGGCCGCCACCAGCGTCGCGTCGCAAAACTCGGCAATCCACCCACCGGCCCCGACCATATCGAGACCCACCAATGAGCACCCAGCCTGATCACTCGACCGACCCGATGCACGGATTCTGGCATGATGACCTTGCCACCGCCGATCCCGAAATCGCAGCCGCCATCGGCAAGGAACTGAAGCGGCAACAGGACAAGATCGAACTGATCGCGTCGGAAAACATCGCCTCGAAGGCCGTGCTTGAAGCGACCGGCAGCGTCTTCACCAACAAATACGCCGAAGGGTATCCGGGTAAGCGGTATTACGGCGGCTGCGACTATGCCGACGTGGTCGAAACGCTGGCGATCGAACGCGCCAAGCAACTGTTCGGATGCAACTTCGCCAACGTCCAGCCCAACAGCGGCAGCCAGATGAACCAGGCCGTGTTCCTCGGCCTGCTCAATCCGGGCGACACCTTCATGGGTCTGGACCTGAACTCGGGCGGGCACCTCACCCATGGATCGCCTGTCAACATGAGCGGCAAGTGGTTCGACGTCGTCTCCTACGGCGTGCGTCAGGGTGACGAGCTGATCGACATGGAGGATGTCGCGGCCAAGGCGCGCGAGCACAAGCCGAAGCTGATCATCTGCGGCGGCACTGCCTATTCGCGCACATGGGACTTCCCGGCATTCCGCGCGATCGCGGATGAAGTCGGCGCGATCCTTCTGTGCGACATGAGCCACATTTCCGGGCTCGTCGCGGGCGGCGCGCACCCTTCGCCCTTCCCGCATTGCGACATCGTCACCTCCACCACGCACAAGAGCCTGCGCGGCCCGCGCTCGGGCATCATCCTGTGGAATGACGAGAAGTTCACAAAGCCGCTGAACATGGCCGTTTTCCCTGGCCTGCAGGGCGGCCCGCTCATGCATGTCGTCGCGGCTAAGGCGGTGGCCTTCCGAGAGGCGCTGCGCCCCGAATTCAAGAGCTATGCCCACCACATCGTGGAAAATGCGCGCGCGCTGGCTTCCAGCCTTGAAGAAAACGGCCTGCGGATCGTCTCGGGCGGCACGGACAACCACTCGATGTTGGTCGATCTGACGGCCAAGGACGTGACCGGCAAGGACGCCGAAAAGGGTCTCGATCGCGCCTGGCTGACCTGCAACAAGAACGGCATTCCGTTCGACACCCGCTCGCCCTTTGTCACCAGCGGCATCCGTCTCGGCACTCCGGCTGGTACCACGCGCGGGTTCGGCCCAGTCGAATTCCGCAAGGTAGGCGAGCTGATCGCCCGCGTTGTCGACGGCCTTTCAAAGAACGGCCCCGAAGGCGACGCGCAGATCGAAGAGCAGGTGCGCGGCGAAGTTGCTAAGCTTTGCGCCGCCTTCCCGGTTTACCCGGAAAGCTGATCCGGCCCTGCCATGCGCTGCCCGTTTTGCGCCCATGACGACACGCAGGTGAAGGATTCGCGCCCGACCGAGGATTCAACCTCGATCCGGCGCCGTCGTCAGTGTTCGTCCTGCGGGGCTCGCTTCACCACCTTTGAACGCGTGCAATTGCGCGAAGTGACCGTGGTAAAATCGGGTGATCGGCGCGAAGCCTTCGACCGGTCGAAAATCGAGCAGTCGGTCGCGCTCGCCTGTCGCAAACGCAATGTGACTCAGGAACGGATCGATCAGCTGATCTCGGGCATTCAGCGGCAGGTGGAAACCGCCGGAGAACCGGAAGTTCCCTCGGCGCGCATCGGCGAAATGGTGATGGAGGGGCTGAAACAGATCGATTCGGTCGCTTATATCCGCTTTGCCAGCGTCTACCGCGACTTTTCCGAAGCGAAGGACTTTGAGGAATTCGCCAGCACGGTAGCCGAAGCGGCGAAGGAATAGACCGGTGGCCGACGAAGCCAGCAAGCCCATCATCGTGCTCGTGCGCCCGCAACTGGGCGAGAATATCGGCAAGGCGGCGCGTGCCATGCTCAATTTCGGGCTGACCGAAATGCGCATCGTCAATCCGCGCGATGGCTGGCCCAACCCTTCGGCCGGGCCGGCTGCGGCGGGGGCTGATTTCGTGCTGGATCAGGCAAAGATTTATGACACGGCCGCCGAAGCCGTCGCCGATTGCGAACACGTCTATGCCACCACGGTGCGCAAGCGCGGAGTGACCAAGCCGGTCGTCGGGGCAGATGGTGCCGCACGGCTGATGCACGCAAATTCGGGCCGTCACGCCGTGCTGTTCGGACGCGAGGCATCGGGACTCGAAACTGAGGACGTGGCCCTTGCCCGCCACATCCTGACCGTGCCGATCAACCCCGAATTCGGATCGCTAAACCTTGCTCAGGCGGTGATCCTTGTGGCCTATGAATGGTCGCGCATCGGGCGCGAACTGGCCGAAGACCCTACCGGGCTGGTCCAGCCAACTGCCGAAGAGGAAACCCTGCCCCCTGCCCCGCAGGACGAGCTCGAAGGGTTGATCGGGCATTTCGAGAAGTTGCTGGAGCCGAGAGGGTATTTCCTTCCTGCAAGTCGCCGAGAAGCGACCGCACGCACTCTTCGCAGTGTTCTGACCAAACCGGGCTGGAACCATCTCGAGGTTCGCACCCTGCGCGGCATATTGAGCACACTTGAGCGCGAACCGCGAAATCTCGATTGATTTCTGCCAGTTCCGCGCTGGACATGGCCGCGCCGCCTCGTTAGCCCATGTCTCTCCCTCTCCCCTAAGCTGTGAGAATATCGATGAAAATGCTCCCACCGCTCGCTGCGGCTGCCGCCCTTCTTGTGTTCGCCGCTCCTGCCTTGTCGAACCCGGCACAAGATGCGCCCGCTCAGCAGCAAACCGAGCAAGAGCAGCCTGCCAACGAGCAGACCGCCCCGGCTGTGATCGAAATCCCGGCCATCAGCGCTCCTGATGCCGCCCCGGCCGAAACCACCGACGCGCCCGAAGCGGAGGAAGAGCTTATCTGCCGCAGCATCCGCCTCGACATGTCGAGCCGCCGCAAGACCCGCGTGTGCCGCACCGAGGAAGGCTGGCGCCAGCTCAACCAGCAGCGGTGATCGATCTTCGGGCGGACGAAAACGCCCATTCATTTAAGGGCAAGGTGAAATCCGCAAAACTTTGAACCTCTTAGAAGGAGGTCGCCATGTCTTTTCTGATTGCTGCTGCGGTTTTGCCGCTCGTTCCCGTTGCCGCTGATGATGCGCGTTTCGAAAAGCGTGGGACATTCGTCTCGCCAGAAGCAAGTGCACTGCTCGAACAGGGCGAGGACTCGGTCTATTGCCTCGATCGCTCGCGATACGAGCGTTATCGCTCAATCTGCTTGACCAAGGCGGAGTGGGTTCAGGCGATCGCGTTGGCCGAAACCGCACCAAAGAGCGGCCCGCGTCCCTTCATTCCGCAACCTGGCAATAGTGGGTTTGGTGGCAATCACCGAGGCTTTGGAAACGGCAATTTTTCCGTCTCTCATCGATAGGCGTACGAACACCTCAGGCGCTTCACGGCCATAGACCACATCTGAAACTTGACGCGCGGACGCGCCCCGGCTAAGGGCGCGCCTTCGCAGATTGGCCCCGCACCCCGGTGAAGCGGTGGCCGCACAAGACAATTGCTCTTGTGGTGCGATGCCGGGTTCAAAGGTCACCAGCGGGGTGATCCAGCAAATTGAAGGAAAAGACTTATGTCGAAGCGCAAGAGCGCCAAGTACAAACTCGACCGCCGGATGGGTGAAAACATCTGGGGCCGCCCGAATTCCCCGGTCAACAAGCGTTCCTACGGCCCGGGCCAGCATGGTCAGCGTCGCAAGAGCAAGATGAGCGACTTCGGCCTGCAGCTGCGCGCCAAGCAGAAGCTCAAGGGCTATTACGGCGACGTCACCGAAAAGCAGTTCCGCGCCACCTACAAGGCTGCGGCTCGCATGAAGGGCGACACCGGCCAGAACCTGATCGGCCTGCTCGAGCGTCGTCTTGACATGATCGTGTACCGCGCCAAGTATGCACCGACGATCTTCGCCGCTCGTCAGCTCGTCAGCCACGGCCACATCTACGTCAACGGCGTGAAGTGCAACATCGCCTCGCGTCGCTGCGACGTGGGCGACGTGATCAGCCTCGGCAACAAGGCCAAGGAAATGGCACTCGTGATCGAAGCACAGAGCCTGCCCGAGCGTGAAATCCCTGACTATGTCGCGCCCGACGGCAACGACAAGGTGCAGTTCACCCGCGTGCCGAAGCTCGACGAAGTGCCCTACCCGGTCACCATGGAACCGAACCTGGTCGTCGAATTCTATTCGCGCTGATCATTCGGCACATCCGGAACAAGAAAGGGCGGCCTTGCGGGGCCGCCCTTTTCTTTCGTGCCGTGTACAGTCATGCTGCGGAATATATTCCGGGAGAACCCTATGAAAGTGCTGCTGGTTGACGGCCATCCCGACACGGACAGGTATTGCACACACCTGCTCGACATTTATCAGGCCGCGCTGCCGAAGGATGCCGAGATCACCCGTGTCGCCGTACGCGACATGGAGTTCTCACCCAATCTCAGCCACGGCTATCGCATCCGCACTGATTGGGAACCCGATGTTGCTGCCTTTGCGGAGCAACTGGACGCCTGCGACCACGTGACTTTCGTGTTCCCGATGTGGTGGGGCGCAGAACCCGCGCTGCTGAAGGGCTTGCTGGACCGGGTGCTGCTGCCCGGTTTCACCTTTGCCTATCACGAAAACGACACATGGTGGGATCGCAACATGGCGGGACGATCAGCCGACGTAATCATCACCATGGACACCCCACCGATCTTCCTGTGGCTGGCCTATGGCAATTCCATCATCAAACGCTGGAAAGGACAAATTCTGGAGTTTTGCGGAATGAAGCCGGTGCGCATCCTGCCGATTGGCCAGGTCAAGTTTGGCGGGGCGGAAAAGCATGCCGCGAAATGGACCGCGAAGATCGAGAAGCTGGCCCGAACGGTCAGACAGGCCGAACCGGCCAAGAAGCAGCTTCGCCTCGACGCGTTCCTTGGCCGCAAGCAGGCCTAGTCCCTGATACGGTCCCACTCGACGAATTCATAGGCGATCGAGCCTTCGACCAGACGCTCCCAGATGTCGGCGATGACGTCGCCGGGAATGCCGCGCGCTTCTGCATCCTTCACCGCCTGATCGATGACATAAGCCTTGCGCTCTTCATCGCGCACGGCATCGCGCGTCCCCTTGATCCGGGCAGCAGCGCGCATGTAGCCGAAGCGGCGATCAAGCAGCGCGACCAGTTCCCGGTCCGTCGCATCGACACCCGCGCGCACATCGATCATGGTTTCACAGTCTTCGGGCAGCTTTGGCATCAATCACGTACTTCCAAGGTAGTTGCGCCGGAATTCGGCGGCAAAGTCGGCAAAACGCCCCGCCCCAATGGCATCGCGCATCGCCTGCATCAAGGCTTGGTAAAACCACAGATTGTGTTCCGTCACCAGCATCGCGCCAAGGATTTCGCCGCTCTTGTGCAGATGGTGGAGATAGGCGCGCGAATAATGGGTGCAGGCGGAACAGCCGCATTTATCGTCGAGCGGGCCGGTGTCCTCCGCATGGCGGGCGTTGCGCAGGTTAAGCGGGCCGTTCCAGGTGAAGGCCTGCCCGTTGCGCCCCGAACGCGTCGGCAGCACGCAATCGAACATGTCGATCCCCCGTTCGACTGCGCCGACCAGATCATCGGGCTTACCCACCCCCATGAGGTAACGCGGACGATCAACCGGAAGCATGTCAGGCGCGTAATCGAGCACACCGAACATCGCCTCCTGCCCTTCACCCACGGCGAGGCCGCCCACGGCATAACCGTCGAAACCGATATCGGTCAGTTTCTGCGCGCTGATTGCCCGCAAGTCACGATCAAGCGCGCCCTGCTGAATACCGAACAGCGCAGCACGCGCGGCGTGTTCTTCTCCGCTGTTGAACCCAGCGCGGCTGCGGCGTGCCCAGCGCATCGAGAGTTCCATGCTGTCGGCGATCTCGTCTCGCGGACGGTCGGCACGGGGGCATTCGTCAAACGCCATAACGATATCGGAACCGAGCAACCGCTGGATTTCCATGGATCGTTCAGGGGTGAGCATGTGCTTCGACCCGTCGATATGGCTGCGGAATTCGACGCCCCGCTCCGTCAGCTTGCGCAGCTCGGAAAGGCTCATCACCTGATAGCCGCCGCTGTCGGTCAGGATCGGGCGATCCCAGTTCATGAAGCGGTGCAGCCCGCCAAGCCGCGCCACCCGTTCCGCTCCGGGCCGCAGCATTAGGTGATAGGTGTTGCCAAGGATGATGTCGGCACCCGTGGCGCGCACGGTTTCGGGCTTCATCGCCTTGACCGTGGCAGCGGTGCCGACGGGCATGAACGCCGGCGTGCGGATTTCCCCGCGCATCATCTCGATTACGCCGGTTCGCGCCTTGCCGTCAGTGGCATGAAGGGTGAAGGAAAAGCGGGTCGCCATGGCCGCCCGCTCTAGTGTCTCGCCCAAGGATGTCGAGTGGGAAGTCGGCCCGAGGGCAATGGCGAAATGGCAGGGGCGGTCACGAAACCGCCCCTGCCATCGGATCAGTCAGGGCTGATCAGAAGTTGAACAGCAGACCCACGGTTGCGCGGGTCGAATCAAACGAGATCGTGTCCACGCCTGCGCGCATCCGGATGGGGCCGTCGCCAAGTCCGAATTCGACACCAGCGCCGACAAGGTAATCGCCATCGGTGTCGTCCAGTCCGACTACCGCAGGGGTAACAAACCGGCCGAGATCAACGTCGACTTCCTGATAGCCGCCGCGAACGAACAGCTTGCCAGATTGGCCGACGCGCACGCCTGCGCGGGCTGCAACGCCGTATTCGCTGTCGATCGCGCCATCGCCGAGGTGGAAGTTGCCCTCTGCCCCGACAAAGAAGGTATCGCCAACCGGGACGTCCACACCCGCGACGACGCCGTAAATGCCGCCATCGTCGCCCGGCAGGCCGATTCCGAGATCGTGAATACCGGCAGAGGCGCCGATATAGGTTTCTACTGCGGGGGTGTCGTTCGACTGCGCCTGAACCGCAGCCGGAAGTGCCATCGCGCCCATCGCGGCAAGCGTGGTGAATGCGATTTTCCTCATGTTCTCATATCCTTTCACATTGCCGCCGCAGGGGGCGCGACGGCATGCAAGTGGCTATGAATCCGGGGATTTCTGCGAGGTGAATGAGTACACCAAGGGTGCATGGGAGCCGATGAAACGCCGGAAATGTTCGACCAGTGCGGATATCCGCATGTGGGCGCAACTCCTACTCGCGCAGCCGCCAACCGGTCTTGAAGATGAAGGCGATGATGGCCGTGCAGATCGCCAGAAATCCAAGCGTCAGGCCCAGCGAAAGCCAGATCGACACATCCGAAGTACCATAGAATGTCCAGCGCAGCCCGCTGACCAGAAACGCGATCGGATTGGCGAGCGCAATTGTGCTCCACGGCTCCGGCAGATCGCCGATCGAATAGAAGGTGCCGCCCAGAAATGTCAGCGGTGTGAGGATCAGAATCGGAATGATGCCGAGTTTCTCGAAACTGTCGGCCCAGATTCCGAGGATGAAGCCGAACAGCGAAAAACTAGCCGCGACCAGCATGATATAGCCGATGGCGTAAACCGGATGCGCGATCTCGTAATCGACGAAAAATGTCGCCGTGCCGAGGATGATCGCGGCGAGAATCAAACCCTTGGTTGCCGCTGCTCCGACAAATCCGATCAGCGTTTCGGCAACGCCTACGGGGGCGGATAGCAGTTCGTAAATCGTGCCGGTGAAGCGCGGCATGTAAATGCCGAAACTGGAATTGCTCGTCGTCTCCCCCAATAATGTCAGCATCAGCAGGCCGGGAATGATGAAGGCGCCATATGGCACTCCGCCAATCGGCTCCATCCGAGCGCCGATCACCGTGCCGAACACCACGAAATAGAGCGAAGTCGTCAGCACAGGCGACAGGATCGACTGAAATGCGGTGCGCATCGCTCGCATCAGTTCGCGCTGGTAAATCGACCAGGCGCCTCTGGCGTTGAAGCCGCTCATGCCGCTTCCTCCTGGCTCAGAAGATCGACGAAGATGTCTTCAAGCGAGGAATCGTGAATGTCGATCCCGCGATAATCGATCCCCGCCGCGACCAGCGCCTTTGTCAGCGCAGCGACTTCTTCACTTCCCGCGCCGCTGCCGTCGCCTCCGCGATAGGTCAGTTGCATCCCGTCTTCGCTGAGGCTGACAGGGAACGCGGCAATGCTGGCAGGCAGTTCGCCAAGCGGCTGCGACAGCGCGATCACCGCCTCGGTTGTTCCCATGCGTTGCATGATCTCGGCCTTGTCATCCACCATCAGGATGCGGCCGCCGCGAATGATGCCGACCCGATCGGCCATCAGTTCGGCTTCCTCGATGTAATGGGTGGTGAGGATGATCGTGGTGCCGCGTTCGCGCAGCGCGGCGATCTGATCCCACATACCCTTGCGCAGTTCGACATCGACCCCGGCGGTCGGCTCGTCCAAGAACAGCAGGTCGGGTTCATGCGCCAGCGCTTTGGCGATCAGCACACGCCGCTTCATACCACCCGACAATTCGCGAATCTGGCTGCTGCGCTTCTCCCACAGGCTGAGCGAGCGCAGGATCTCCTCGATGCGCGCCCTGTCCGGGGAATGGCCAAACAGGCCGCGCGAATAGGCTACCGCGCGCTCGACGGTTTCGAACATGTCGGTGCTAAGCTCTTGCGGCACCAGCCCGATGCGTGCGCGTGCCGCACGCCAGTCCTTTGCAAGATCATGGCCGAAAGCGGTGATCGTGCCTGATGTTGGCCGCACCAGCCCGCAGACCGAGCCGATAAGGGTGGTCTTTCCCGCGCCATTGGGGCCGAGCAGCGCGAAGATCTCGCCCTTGCGGATGGCAAGGTCCACCCCGTCGAGCGCCTTGGTTCCGCCGCTGTAGACCTTGGTCAGGCCTTTGATGTCGAGGATAATTTCGGTCACGCCCCGTCATGTGGCACAGGCACAAGCGATTGCAAGCGCGGCCTATGGCAAAAGCAGAGAAGAATCGCCGTAGGAGTAAAAGCGATACTTGCCCGCGATCGCGTGGGCGTAGGCCGCCATCATCCGATCGCGCCCCATCAACGCGCTGACCAGCATCATCAGGGTGGATTTGGGCAGGTGGAAATTGGTCATCAATCCGTCCACCGCGCGGAAGGTGTAGCCCGGCGTGATGAAGATATCGGTGTCGCCCGCGAATTCGTGGATCACCCGGTTTTCATCCGCCGCGCTTTCCAGCAGCCGCAGCGAAGTCGTGCCCACTGCGATGATCCGCCCGCCCTCAGCCCGCGCCTGATTCAGCCGCGCGGCAGTGGCGGCATTGATACGGCCGAACTCGGAATGCATCTGGTGATCGTCGGTATCGTCCGCCTTCACCGGAAGGAACGTTCCCGCGCCTACGTGCAACGTCAGCATCTCCCGCTTGATCCCGCGTGCATCCAGCGCGGCGACAAGCCGATCCGTGAAATGGAGCGAAGCGGTGGGCGCGGCAACCGCACCGTCCTCCTTCGCGAACATGGTCTGGTAATCCTTCTGGTCCTGCTCATCGACGCCGCGCCGCTGCGCGATATAGGGCGGCAAGGGCATGGTCCCGGCGCGGTCCAGCAGCACTTCGACCGGCTCCTCGCCTTCAAAGAACAGCGTGATCGAGCCGTCGCCATGACGCGCTTCGGCAATCGCGGTGACGCCGCCGCCAAAGACGATCTGGTCGCCTTCCTTCACCCGTTTGGCATTGCGCGCAAATGCCTGCCAGCGCCGCAGGTCGATCCGTTTGTGCAGCGTCGCGCCGATCCTTGCCTCGCCCCCTGCACGCCGCCCTTCGAGCTGCGCAGGGATCACGCGGGTATCGTTGAACACCAGCACATCGCCCGGTTCGAGCAGGCCGGGCAGGTCGAGCACGCCCTTGTCTTCGAACGCCGCATCCTGCCCGCGCACCAGCAGCATGCGCGCAGCATCGCGCGGGCGCACCGGGCGCAGCGCGATCAGCTCTTGCGGAAGGTCGAAATCGAACAGGTCAACACGCATGGCAGGCGCGTCTAGTGCCTGCGCGCCGCCTGCGAAAGCCTGTTTCTACTGCAGCGGCGCGTTGAGCAGATCGGCAGTGATTTCCGCCTCGGGCTGCGGTTGCGGCGCGGCGACCGGCTTCGGCTTGCCATCGCTCAGCAGCGAAGCCTGCAGGATGCGCGTCGGGTTCTGCGGCGGCTCCCCGCGGTTGATCGCATCGACAGCGGCCATGTTCTCGATCACGCGGCCGAAATTGGTGTACCGCTTGTCGAGGCTGAAACGCGGATAGAACACGATGAAGAACTGGCTGTTGGCGCTGTTTTCCTCATTCGCGCGGGCCATCGCCACGCTGCCGCGCACATGCGGCATCGGATTGAATTCTTCCTCGAGGTCGGGAAGCTCAGATCCGCCCTGCCCGGTGCCCGTCGGATCGCCGCCCTGCGCCATGAAGCCGTCAATCACGCGGTGGAAGATGATGCCGTCGTAAAAGCCCTGCTGGGTCAGCGTCTTGATCCGCTCGACATGCTTGGGCGCCCATTCCTTCATCAGGCGGATTTTCACCCGTTCGCCATTGGACAGGTCAAGCACCCAGACGTTTTCCGGCGCCACGCTCTGATCATAGACGATATCGGGATAGGTCCGGCGGTCGACTTGCTGCGCGGCGACTTCGTCATCGCGCGAAGTGTCCTGATCGCCCTCGTCGCTTTGCGCAAAGGCGGTGGCAGGAATGGTAAGCAGCGCGAGCGCGGCAAAGGCGCCAAGAGTGTTTTTCAGCATTGCGGTCTTCATCTTGTGATCCGGATTGTGCAGCAGCATCTAACCGCGTGCGGCTGACACTTCAATGAATGACTGGGTGAACGTCACCAGTCTTAATAATCGCCTTTGCGCCCGATCTTGTCGACCCGTGCAACCACTTCCTCGCGCACGGGCGCGCTGACGAAGGGGGTGATGTCGCCGCCGTAGATCGCGATTTCCTTGACCAGTTTCGACGCAATCGGTTGCAGCGAGACATCGGCCATGAGGAACACGGTTTCGATATTGTCGTCGAGCTGCTGGTTCATGCCCGCCATCTGGTATTCGTATTCGAAATCCGCGACGGCGCGTAGCCCGCGGATAATCACCGAGGCGCCCTGATTCTGCGCGAACTTCACCAGCAGTGCGTTGAACCCGACGACCCTGACATTGTCGAGGCCCATGTCCTTCACTTCGCGCTCCACCATGGCAAAGCGTTCCTCGGTCGAGAACATCGGGTTTTTCGAAGGGTTGGTAGTCACCCCGATAATCAGATCATCCACCAGCTTGGCCCCGCGCCTGATGATATCGGCATGGCCCAAAGTGATCGGATCGAATGTTCCGGGATAGATCCCGACGCGGCGTGTCATGTTCTATTCCTCCCGCTCCGCCGGGTTCTTTGCCCGGCTTTCCCGTTATCTGTCCCGCTCGACAATAAACCGCGCCAGTGCGCGGAGCGTGTCGGCTTCCTTGCCGTGGCTGCCGAGGTGGGCGATTGCCTGATCCACCAGCGCGCGCGCCTGTTCGCGGGCCTTGTCCACGCCCATCAGCGTGACAAACGTCTGCTTGCCCTGTTCGTCATCCTTGCGCAGCGCCTTGCCCGCCTTTTCCTGATCGCCCTCCACATCGAGCAGATCGTCGGCAATCTGGAACGCAAGGCCGATATCGCGGGCATAGGCGCGCAGATGCGCGCGGCCTTCGGGTGCCACGCGGCCAAGGATCGCGCCCATTTCCACGCTCGCCGCCAGCAGCGCGCCAGTTTTCAACTGTTGCAGCCGGGTGATGGTGTGGAGATCGTATTCAACGCCTTCTTCGTCGGCGACCATGTCCATCATCTGGCCGCCCGCCATGCCGTTCATGCCGCTGGCGGTGCCCAGAGTGGTTATCAGTTCGGACCGGACGAAGGGATCGCTGCAAGTCCCCGGATCAGCCAGAATCTCGAACGCCAGCGCGTGCAGCGCATCACCCGCAAGCACGGCGGTTGCCTCGTCATAGACCTTGTGCACCGTCGGCTTGCCGTGGCGCAAATCGTCATCATCCATGCACGGCAGATCATCGTGGATCAGCGAATAGACGTGAATTGCCTCCACCGCCGTGCCGGCGCGCAGCGCGGCGTTGCGATCGACCCCGAACAATTCCGAGGTGCTCACCACCAGCAGCGGGCGTACCCGCTTGCCGCCGCCGATCGCAGCATAACGCATCGCCTCGACGAGCCGGGCGCGCGTGTCAGCGGGCACGGGCATGAAGGCGTCGAAAACCGAATCGACCTCTTCCTGAACCCGCTTGAGATTGTCCCTGAGCAGGTTTCCTTCGGCGCCGACGACGTTCACCTCAATTGCCTCCGTCAAGCGGGACGGTGCCGCTGGGCCTGCCATCGGCCCCGGCAACTATCTTCTCGATCCGGGCCTGCGCCGCATCGAGCCGTTGCTGGCACGCGCTGCGCAATTTCTCGCCACGTTCATAAAGCGAAATCGACTGGTCGAGCGGGACGTCGCCGCGCTCAAGCTGCTGCACGATTTCCTCCAGCGCAACCAGCGCCTGCTCAAAGGTCATTTGCGAAATGTCATCCGCGCCGGTGGCGGAACTGTTTCCCTCGTCCATGCAGCGGAGCATTGACGGTGCAGCCAAGCCCGGTCAAGGTTCGATCAAGGGGTTCAGCCGGTCAATCGTCGGCCAGAGCGGAAAACATACGGGGAAACGCATCAAATGAGATGGATAATCGCCACGCTGTGCGCGGCCGTGATCTTTGGATTGCTGGACGCGATGTGGCTGCGCTGGGCCGCGGACAATCTCTATCGCCCGGTGATCGGCGAAATCATGGCCGATGAATTCGACATGGTTGCAGCGGGCGCATTCTACGTCATCTACCTGCTCGGCACGATCTGGTTCGCGGTGCGCCCCGGTGTCGAATCGGGCAAGGTCAGCGTGGCATTGCTCAACGGCGTGCTGCTGGGCGGTTTGTGCTATGCCACTTTCGACCTGACGAGCCAGGCGGTGTTCAAGGTGTGGGCAACCCATGTGACGCTGGCAGACATCGCCTGGGGCGCATTTGCCACCGGCACTACCAGCGCGATCGTGACCTGGATCACGCTCAAATACACCGACTGACATAACAACAACGGGGCGCACGCATGTTCATTGGCCATTTCGCACCGGCATTCCTTGCCGCAGCCGCCTATTCGCGCGGCCCAAAACTGGGGACCTATTTCGTCGCCGCGCAGCTGGTGGACTGGGGGTTCTTCGGCCTTGCAACCGTTGGCATCGAGAAAATGCGGATTGATCCCGATGCGACGGTGATGGTGCCGTTCGACCTTTATTTCATGCCCTACACCCACAGCCTTGCCGGGGCGGCGATCTGGGCGCTGGTGTTCGCGATTGGCGTGGCGATCTGGCACCGCGACAGTATTGCAGGGTTGCTTACGGCAGGCGTTGTGCTGTCGCACTGGGGGCTGGACTGGCTGACCCACCGCCCCGATCTCACTCTGGCAGGCGGATCGGATACCTATGGCCTTGGCCTGTGGAACTTTCCCCAAATCGCCATGCCGCTGGAAATCGGCATCACCCTTGGCGCCTTCCTGTTCTACATCATGCGATCGCGCGGCCCGCTGGGCCAGCCCCTGATCCTGATGGCCGTCCTGCTGCTGTTGCAGGCGTTCAACTGGTTTGCGCCGCACCCGGATGCCGCAGGTCTTTTCCTCTACATTCAGGCGCTGTTTGCGTTTGCGCTGGTGACAGCGCTGGCGTTCTGGGTGGGGAAGAATCGTTACTTCATGCATCGTCGTGGCTTGGCGATGGCGAGACTGTGACCTATGGGCTTCGCCCATGACCACAGACACCCGCCAGATCACCCCTGAAACCGTCGAACAGCACGGCCTTTCGCCTGAGGAATACGAGCGCGTTCTCAATGCGCTTGGCCGCGAGCCCAATCTTGTAGAGCTCGGCATTTTCTCGGTCATGTGGTCCGAGCATTGCAGCTACAAGTCGAGCCGCCTGCACCTGAAGAAACTGCCCACAGAGGCACCGTGGGTAATCTGCGGTCCGGGTGAGAACGCGGGCGTCATCGACATCGGTGACGGGCAGGCGGCGATCTTCAAGATGGAGAGCCACAACCACCCCTCCTACATCGAACCGTATCAGGGCGCGGCGACGGGGGTGGGCGGCATTTTGCGCGATGTCTTCACCATGGGCGCGCGGCCCGTGGCGAACATGAACGCGCTGCGTTTCGGTCGGCCCGATCACCCCAAGATGAAGCATCTGGTGCAAGGCGTGGTCGCGGGAATCGGCGGATACGGCAATTGCGTGGGCGTCCCGACCGTTGGCGGAGAGACGAATTTCCACCCGGCCTATGATGGCAACATCCTCGTCAACGCCATGACCGTCGGCATCGCCGATGCGGAAAAGATTTTCTATTCGGCCGCCACCGGCGTCGGCAATCCGATCGTCTATGTCGGATCGAAGACCGGGCGTGACGGCATCCACGGCGCAACCATGGCTTCCGCCGATTTCGAGGAAGACGCCGAAGCCAAGCGCCCCACGGTGCAGGTTGGCGATCCTTTCACCGAAAAACTGCTGATCGAGGCGTGCCTTGAACTGATGGCGACCGATGCGATCGTCGCGATTCAGGATATGGGCGCGGCCGGCCTCACCTCCTCCAGCGTCGAAATGGCGACCAATGGCAAGGCCGGCATCCGGCTCGACATGAACAAGGTGCCCTGCCGCGAAGAGGGCATGACGCCTTACGAAATGATGCTGTCGGAAAGCCAGGAGCGCATGCTCATGGTGCTCAAACCCGGCAAGGAAGCCATGGCAGAGGCGATCTTCCGCAAATGGGAGCTCGATTTCGCGGTGATCGGCGAAGTGACCGATACCCGCCATATGGTGCTGGAATTCGATGGCGAGGTGGTGTGCGACATTCCGCTCGGCCCGCTGGCAGCCGACGCGCCCGAATATGATCGGCCGTATCTGTCGAAAGAGGAATACACCGCATGGGCGGGCATCACCCCGATGCAGGGCGTGCCCGACACCGACAATCCGGGCGCGGACCTGCTCAAACTGCTCGCCAGCCCCAACCTCGCTTCGCGTCGGTGGATTGCCGAACAGTATGATAGCCAGGTGATGGCCGACACGCTCCAGACCGGGGGCGATGCTGCGGTGGTGCGCGTTCACGGCACCGGTAAGGCGCTGGCGATCAGCACCGATTGCACCCCGCGCTATGTCCATGCCGATCCGTATGAGGGCGGCAAACAGGCCATTGCAGAGGCTTATCGCAACCTGTGCGCCGTCGGTGCGCGTCCGCTGGCGGTGACCAACTGCCTTAATTTCGCAAACCCGCAACGTCCCGAAATCATGAGCCAGTTCGTCCACGCTCTCGAAGGCATGGGCGATGCCTGCCGGGCGCTCGATTTCCCGATCGTGTCGGGCAACGTCTCGCTCTACAATGAAAGCAAGGCGACCGGTGGCGGCAGCGCAATCCTGCCCACCCCGGCCATCGGCGGCGTCGGCATTCTCGACGACGCCAGCGTGATGGTGACCCCGGCGTTCAAGGGTGAAGGCGATGCGATCTACCTGATCGCGCCCGAATTCTGGGCCAAGCCCGATCCGACCCGTTCGCACCTCGGCAAGTCGCTGTGGCTCGATGTGGTCAAAGGCCGCGACGAAGGGCGCGCTCCGCCTGTTGATCTCGCAGCCGAACTCGGTGCGGGTCACATCGTGCGGGCTCTGATCCGCGATGGTCTGGTCAATGCGGTTCACGATCTGTCCGACGGCGGACTGGCCGTGGCGCTGGCTGAAATGGCGATGAGCGGCGGCATCGGCGCCGAAGTCACCGCCAGCAACGACTACACCGCCGCACAATGGTGGTTTGGCGAGGATCAGGCGCGCTACATCGTCACCGTTTCGCCCGAGCAATTCGAAGCCTTCAACGCCGAACTCGCACGCGGGCCGGAGATTGCCGAGGCCGAACTGGTCGGCTTCCACCGCATCGGCACCGTCGGCGGTGACAGCCTACTTGGCGTATCGCTGGCTGACATGCGGGCGGCGCACGAAAGCTTCTTTGCCGAATGGATGGAAGCATAGAGCTTCTTCAGCCCCTGCTGCATTACGGCGGGCATTTCATCGGCCCGTTCCTGATCGCCGCGCTGATCTGGCGCGGCGAATGGAAACGCAGCGGGGCGGTGATGGTCGCGGCGAACCTGATCGATCTCGATCATCTGCTGGCTGATCCGATCTTTGATCCCAACCGGTGCAGCATCGGCTTCCACCTGCTGCACGGGTGGGAAGCCGGGTTTGCCTATCTCGCTCTGTTGCTGGTGCCGCGCTGGTGGGCGCGCGCCTTTGCGCTGGGCGCGCTATGGCACCTTGCGGTCGATTACGGCGATTGCACGATGCAGGGGCTTTAAGCCGTCTGAGGCTGCCTCTGCCGCGCCATGACAATGCCGAGCAGGACCAGCCATGCGAGCTGCGCGATGTAAGTCGCCATCGCCCCGTAAAACCGCATGTCGATCACCCCGGCGACAAGCAGCACCGCTGGGATAAGTCCTGCGAGAACACCCAGCGCCCCGGTCACCCGCCAGCCTGATTGCCACAGCGCGACGGAAAAGCAGGCGATCCCCGCCCCCATCGCCACCGCACCATTGCGCGCGAATTGCTGGTTTATCTCCCAAGCCAGTTCACCGATGCCCGGCCCGATCACATCCGCCGGATACTCGGCGATTGCAGGCACGACAAAGCCGTTGATTGTTCCTGCGACAAGCGCGCCCAGCGTCCCGACCATCACAAGGCCAAGCCCCAGAGCCGTCTTGAGGTTCAATCCCAGCGCCAGTGCTAGCAACGCCATCACCGCCGGTTGCACCACGATCATGGCGAGCAGCGCACCATGAACCCCGCGGATCAGACCCGGACCGTCTCCTCCGTGCGGATGATGATGCATCAACACCACCGCCAACAGCGCCGACGCAGCCAGCGCGATCCCGGCAGGGCGCAAGGATTGCAGTTTCTCGATATCCATGATTAGCCTTCCTGTTTGGTCGGCAATCAATGGCGCCAATGCGGGAGTGACAACAATGGACAATGTCGGGCAAAAGTCCGGTTCAACCCGCGACACCACCCGTGCGCAGATCGTCTCGACCTTCAATCGACTGTTGCTTGAAGGCGAAAGCAAACGCCCGCGCGTTGCCGAAATCGTTGCCGAAGCAGGAGTGGCGCGCAGCACTTTCTACGATCACTTCGACGGGGTCGAAGCGCTGTTCGATGAAAGCCTTTCGATGCTGCTTGGCCGGATCGCGAAGGCCATTGTCGGTGCCGATGGTCGGGAGGACATGGTCTGGCTGCTAGAGCACGTTTACGAAAACCGCGAGCGTGGCCGCGATCTGCTGGCAGGCCCCAGTGCCGACCGGACGGAAAAGCTATTGTCGCGGCTGTTGTTGCAGGAGCTCGAAGGAAAAACCGACGCCCAGCTCCACGCTATCCTGATCGCCGGGACGGTGATGGCCGCGCTTGGCGCGTGGGTGGCGGGCCAGCTCTCGGCTAGACCGGAAGAACTGGCGACCCGGCTGCTCAAGACGGGCCAGACGATATTGCAAGCCTGATCGCGCAAGCGCGACCGAAGTCGCCTAAGCGGCTTGGGCCTCAGACAGGCCGAGTGTTTCCTCGGCAAAGCCTTCGCTCTGCAATTCGGCAAGGCACTGGCGGTAGATCACCGGCTTGCCGATGCCGAGCCGCGCGCGAGCGGCGTCGATATCTTCGCGCATCACCGCTTCGACATCCATATGCGCCAGCTTGGCCGCGGCCTTGCCCAGACGCTGCCCTTCGCGCACGGCGGAGAACAGCGGCGCGGCGGTGCCGGTCACCTTCTTGATCTGGCGCGCACCGGCGTAGGCGATGAACAGGATGCCCTTGTTGTGGTTCTGCGAATAGCTGAAGCCCAAGAGGCACGCCTCGCCCAAGGCATCGCGGCCATAGCCGGTCAAAACGTGAAACAGATCATGCGTGTCGCGCAGGCGGTTGAAATACCATTCGGTGAGATCGTCGGGACGGGATTCGGGCGGCGCCCACTTGTGGCTTTCCGCAACCAGTCCGGCGGCGGACAGGCCTTCGCGCTTCATGAAGGCCATGTAATGTTTGCCCACCGAATTTTCCGGCAGATCGGCCCAGCGGGCGTGATCGTCGAGCATGGCGGGAATATCGACTTCGTCGCGCAGGAACCGCTGGCCTTCGGGCGAACGGATGAAATCCCATGCCTGACGATGGCTCTTGCGGCCCTTGGTCGCCTCGATGATGTGGAACACCTGTTCGGTGTCTTCCTTGTCCTCGACCAGCTTGGCGAAGTGGCGCAGCACCTTGCCCGGTTGGAAACCGGCGATCTTGCGGTCGGGTGATACCAGCGGACGATCAATCAAAGCCATCGGGGACTCCTGCTCTCAACACGCGCTACTTACACCTCTGTCAGTTAATTGTCCACTTCACTTTGCGCAGGGAAAGGGTGATAGCGGCGGCCTATGAAAACGCATGAAACCATCCCCTATTCGCTCGAAACCCTGCCCGATCACGAAAGCGTGGCGCGTGCGCAATCCTTGCGTGACCGGCTGAAGCAACGGCGCACCTGCCGGTATTTCTCCGACGCGCCCGTCCCGCCCGAAGTGATCGAAGCCGCGATCGAGGCAGCCGGGACCGCCCCCAATGGCGCGAACCACCAGCCCTGGCACTTCGCCGTGGTGCAATCGCCGGAAAAGAAACGCGCCATCCGCGAAGCCGCCGAAGCCGAAGAGCGGCGCTTTTACGGAGAGGACGGCGGTGATCCCAAGGCGAGCGAGGAATGGCTCGGCGCGCTCAGGGATCTGGGCACCGATGCGGACAAACCCTTCCTTGAAACCGCACCCTACCTCATCGTCGTCTTCGCGCAGCGCAAGGGCGGGATCGACGAGGACGGCAAGACGCAGAATTACTACGTCAACGAAAGCGTCGGGATCGCCTGCGGAATGCTGATTGCGACCCTGCACGAAGCGGGACTGGCGACGCTCACCCACACGCCCTCGCCCATGGGTTTCCTGCGCGAGGCATGCGGGCGGCCCGAATGGGAAAAGCCGCTGATGATCGTGGTGGTCGGCAGGCCGAGCGAGGACGCAACCGTCCCCGCCCATGCGCTAAAGAAAAAGCCGTTGAGCCAGATTTCAAGCTGGCTCTGAAACGGTTTACGCCGCGAGCGGTTCGCCGCCTTCGTTTTCGCTGGCGAGCAGGTTGTAAGGGTCAATCCCTTCCGAACGCCATACCCGGTGGCATTCGCGGTAAACGCTCGGCTCGGGGATGTTGAGCGCAGCTCGCACGCTTTCGATCGGCTGCTTCAGCAGTTCGCGGATCGGCTGTTCGATCAGGCGTGGTGCGCCCTTGCCGGTGCGCTTGGCCTGATTGACCGCGCCCATCACGGGTGCCTTGCTGCCCTTAACCTGCATTTTGATATTGAGCGCGCCGGCATAGCCGATCAGCAGATGCCCATGCGCGGGCGACTGGCCGTGCGTGAACAGCAGCACGCATTGTTCGCCCAGAGCATCGCGGCCATAGCCGGTCAACACATGGAACAGATCATGCGTGTCGCGCGAACGCTCGGCAAACCACTGAACCAGATCATTGTATTTCGGACGGCCCAGCTTTTCCGCTTCGGCCACCAGGCCGGCAGCCGAAAGACCTTCGGTTTCCATGAAGTCGCAATAGGCATGGGCCAGACTGCCCTTGGGCGTCTTGCGCAGTTCTGCGTGATCGTCGAGGATTTCGGGCAGGCTCGGTTCGCTGCTGCGCAGGAATTCGCCGCGCTCGGACAGCGCCAGTTCCTTCACCCGCGGCAGAAAATCGTTCGAAGGGAGCGATTCATAGATCTTGAAGACAAGGCTGGTATCTTCCTTGTCCTTCATCAGCAGTCGGAAATTCTTGACCGCACGCGTCAGCGAATAACGCGGTTCAGGCCGGTCGCGATGGCGCAGAACAGTGCCGTCAGCGGCGAACAGGGCGGAATAATCGGCAGCGGATGACATTTCGGGGCAAGGCCTCTTGTGCGATGGAAACGGATCGCGACGCGATAGCATCACTTACTTACATTTGTGTAAATAACACCCTTGGGTTCAAAAATCAAAACCCATTTTCCGTCAATTCACCGCAAGCTTGTCACACCCCGGCCCAATCCTTGCGCGAGATACCCATCAGCGAAAGAATCGCGGTGAGATCGCCCCGGTCGATCCGCCCGTTCGCCGCAGACCGTGCCTTGGGCTTGGCGCGATAGGCAAAGCCATAAGTCGCCGCCTCGATCATCGGAATGTCATTGGCACCATCACCGCTGGCCAGCACACCTGCGCCCTCACCCAGCAATGCCGCCTCTTCCTGCAAAACGGCTAGCTTGGTGCTTGCATCCGAAATCGGCCCGTCAAGCGTGCCGGTCAGTTTGCCCCCTTCCACGGCAAGGCGATTGCCCACCACCCGATCAAACCCCAGCATCTCCGCGACCGGATCAGCGAAATGATGGAAACCGCCCGTCACCAGCACATTGCGACAACCATGCGCCTTTAGTGTCTCACTTAATACCTTTGCGCCCGGCGTGGGCGTGATCCGCTCTGCCAGACATTGCGCAATCGCGCCTTCGTCCAGCCCGCCAAGCAACGCCACGCGTTCGGTTAGCGCGCTTTGAAAATCGAGTTCGCCCTGCATCGCGCGTTCGGTGATCTCGGCAATGCGGTCCTTGATCCCGGCATAGTCGGCCAGTTCGTCAATGCACTCCTGCCCGATCATGGTCGAATCCATGTCGGATACGAACAGTTGCGGCACAGTGATCGGCGCGGATGCCAAGAGCGTATCGCAAGGGCCGAAATGCGCCTCGATAAAGCCGTGGACCGCCTCGGGCTCGTCAAGGTCGAATTGCAACTCCAGCACAGGCTCGGACAAAGGCAAACGCTCCACCGATTGCAGCGCCCGATCGACGGTGCTGCCCACCAGACTTTGCTCCAGCGTTGCCCTCATCTGATTGAGGCGTGTTTCCCAATCGTCATTGTCTGCTATCAGCCGCGCGATGAGCACCAAGGAATCTCCCATGAAGACGACCAGTGCGCCGCCTGTCGCGCTCATTGCAGGGCCGACAGCCAGCGGCAAGAGCGCGATTGCGGTAAAGCTGGCACAGGCGCTGGCAAAGCGCGGGCAAACCGGCGTGGTGATCAACGCCGACAGCGCGCAGGTCTATGCCGATCTGCAAGTGCTGTCCGCCCGCCCTACCGAGGAGGAAATGGCGGGGATCGAACATCGCCTGTTCGGGACTTGGGACGGCGCTCAGGCGTGTTCGGCCGCGGCATGGGCCGCGCGGGCCAAGGATGAAATTGCCGATTGCCATGCCAATGGCGCGGTGCCGATCCTGGTCGGCGGGACGGGCATGTATCTCAAGGTTCTGATCGAAGGCATCGCCCCCATCCCCGAAATCGAACCCGAAGTGCGCGAAGTGGTGCGCGCGATGTCGACGCAAACCGCCTATGCCGCGCTGATGATCGAAGACCCCTTGCGCGCCGCCGCGCTTGATCCCGGCGACAGCCAGCGCATTTCGCGCGCGCTGGAGGTGAAGCGTTCGACCGGGGTGACGCTGGGCGACTGGCAACAGGCCAAGACCGGCGGGATCGGCGAGGAAGTCACCCTGCACCCGCTGGTGCTGATGCCCGAACGCCAGTGGGTTTATGACCGCTGCGACCTGCGGTTTGCCCAGATGATCGAGGCCGGGGCGGTGGCTGAAGTCGAAGCGCTTCTGGCGCGCGATCTTTCGCCCGATCTGCCGGTGATGCGCGCCATCGGCGTGGCCGAGGTGGCGGCCTTGGTACGCGGCGAATGCACAAAGGAAGAAGCCATCGCCGCCGGTTCGCAGGCGACACGGCAATATGCGAAGCGCCAGTTCACATGGTTGCGCAACCAGTCCCCGCCCGATTGGCCGCGAATTGAATCGCAAAATATCGACCTTGGGACAATTTTCGCATCATTATTACAAGATTAATGGTTGACGCGTTAGATTCTGCCATCTAGCGGGGGTGCAAGACAGGGCCCTTCGGGTCGCTTGGCTCTGTCGCCAAACACCGGTATGAACCGGGAAACAAACGAAGGCGAAGGTTACTCAAGTCATGCTCATTGTCATTCTTGTACGGGAAACGGGCTGACTCGGGGTTTGCGACAGTGAATTTCCGGACCGGCCCGATGCGAATATCCGCTTCGGGCCGTTTTCATAGGTAGGAGAAAAAAGTGGCGAAGCGCTCTGGGGCCGCCTTGTTGATGGAATGCCTGATCGAACAGGGGGTCGAATATGTGTTCGGCTATCCCGGCGGTGCGGTGCTGCCCATCTATGACGAACTGTTCGGCGATGAACGCATCCGGCATATCCTCGTCCGTCACGAAGCGGGCGCGGCGCACGCTGCCGAAGGATATGCGCGCGCCACCGGCAAGCCGGGCGTGGTGCTGGTGACTTCAGGCCCGGGCGCGACCAATGCCGTCACCGGCATTGCCGATGCCTTCCTCGATTCCATCCCGATGGTCGTCATTACCGGACAGGTGCCCACCGCGCTGATCGGGACTGACGCATTTCAGGAAGCCGACACGGTCGGCATCACCCGTCACTGCACCAAGCACAACTATCTGGTGAAAGACCCCGCCGATCTGGTCGCGACGGTGCAGGAGGCGTTCCGCATCGCCACCACCGGTCGCCCCGGCCCGGTCGTGATCGACATTCCCAAGGACGTGCAGATCGCCGTCCCTTCCAAAAGCCACGCCGTCGTCGCACCCGGATCGCATCGCTATGCGCCGCAGATGGTCGCCCCGGCGGAACAGGTGGCCGAAGCGGTCGAGATGATCGCGAACGCCGAGCGTCCGATCCTCTACACCGGCGGCGGGGTGATCAATTCCGGGCCGGAGGCAAGCCGCCTGCTGCGCGCGTTTCAGGATATGACGGGCGCCCCTGTCACATCGACGCTGATGGGCCTTGGTGCTTTCCCCTCCACCCATCCCGACTGGCTCGGCATGCTGGGGATGCACGGCACCTACGAAGCCAATATGGCGATGAACAAATGCGATGTGATGGTCTGCATCGGCGCACGCTTTGATGACCGGGTGACCGGCAGGCTCGATGCGTTTTCGCCCGACAGCAAGAAGATCCACATCGACATTGATCGCAGCTCGATCAACAAGAACGTGCCTGTCGACCTCGGCATTGTCGGTGACTGCGCGACCGTGCTGGAACAGCTGATCACCGCATGGGGCAGCCGCAAGGCGCAGGACATGGGCGAATGGAAAGCGCGGATCGCCGGCTGGCGCGCGCGCGAATGCCTCGCCTATCCTGAACGGTCCAAAAAAGAGCCCAACGCGATCATGCCGCAAAAGGCGGTCGAGCGGCTCTATGCGCTCACGCACAAGCGCAAGCCGATCATCACCACCGAAGTCGGCCAGCACCAGATGTGGGCGGCGCAGTATTTCGGGTTCGAAGACCCCAACAAATGGCTGACCTCGGGCGGGCTCGGGACGATGGGCTACGGCCTGCCCGCCGCAATCGGCGCGCAACTGGGCCATCCGGACGCGCTGGTGATCGACATTGCGGGCGAAGCCAGCATCCAGATGAACATCCAGGAACTTGGTACCGCGTCGCAGTACCGCCTGCCGGTCAAGATCTTCATCCTGAACAACGAATACATGGGCATGGTCCGCCAATGGCAGGAACTCACCTATGAAAGCCGCTATTCGAACAGCTATTCCGACAGCCTGCCCGATTTCGTGAAGCTGGCCGAAGCCTATGGCTGGAAGGGCATAAGGATCGAGCGCGAGGAAGACCTCGACGCAGGGATCCAGCGGATGATCGATCACGATGGCCCGGTTATCGTCGATTGCTGCGTTGCCAAGGACGCCAACTGCCTGCCGATGATCCCGTCAGGCGCGGCGCACACCGACATGCTGCTGTATGGCGACGCCCACGGCGGCACCATGGACGACGAAGCGAAGGCGCTGGTTTAAGGGGCGGCGGCATGGCCGCGCGCAAGGGACAATCCGAAACATGAAAATCAAAAGCGCCGAAAGCGAACGCCACGTGCTGACCGTGATGGTCGATAACGAGCCGGGGATTCTTGCCAAGATCACCGGCCTGTTCACCGCACGCGGCTATAACATCGACAGCCTGACCGTGGCCGACATCACCGAAGACCACGCCGTCAGCCGCATCACCATCGTCACCAACGGCCCGCCTGCCGTGATCGACCAGATCGAGGCGCAGCTCGAACGGCTGGTGCCGGTTCACAAGGTCACCGATCTCACCACCGCCGGCCCGCATGTCGAACGCGAGCTGGCGCTGATCAAGGTGGCAGGAACCGGCGACAAGCGCGTCGAGGCGCTGCGCATCGCCGAACTGTTCCGCGCCAAGGTGGTCGACACCACCACTCAAAGCTTCGTTTTCGAACTCACCGGAGCGCCCGACAAGATCGACAGCTTCATCGCCCTGATGCGCGAGCTTGGCCTTGTCAGCGTGGGTCGCTCCGGCGTCGTCGGCATGCTGCGCGGCCTGTCAGAAGCCTGAAATTCCATTCCAGAACACACCAGAATACAAGAGGGAAAACCCATGAAAGTTTATTACGACGCCGACGCCGATTTGGGCCTCGTCAAGAGCAAGAAGATCGCCGTTCTCGGCTATGGCTCGCAAGGCCACGCCCATGCCCAGAACCTGCGCGACAGCGGTGTGGCCGAAGTCGCCATCGCGCTGCGCGAAGGGTCTGCCACCGCAAAGAAGGCGGAAGCTGCGGGTTTCAAGGTGCTGTCCAACACCGAAGCGGCCAAATGGGCCGACATCCTCATGGTGCTTGCCCCTGACGAACATCAGGCCGGCATCTGGGAAAACGACCTTGCCGGGCACATGAAGCCGGGCAGCGCGCTCGCCTTCGCCCACGGGCTCAACATCCATTTCGGCCTGATCGAGCCGCCCGCCGATATCGACGTGATCATGATCGCGCCCAAGGGTCCGGGCCACACCGTGCGCAGCGAATACCAGAAGGGTGGCGGCGTGCCGTGCCTGATCGCGGTGCATCAGGATGCCAGCGGATCGGCCAAGGACGTGGCGCTTGCCTATGCCAGCGGCGTTGGCGGTGGGCGCTCGGGCATCATCGAGACGAACTTCCGCGAGGAGTGCGAAACCGATCTGTTCGGCGAACAGGCAGTGCTGTGTGGCGGGATCACCCACCTGATTCAGGCCGGTTTCGAAACGCTGACCGAAGCCGGTTACGCGCCTGAAATGGCCTATTTCGAATGCTTGCACGAAACCAAGCTGATCGTCGACCTGCTGTATGAAGGCGGCATTGCCAACATGCGCTATTCGATCAGCAACACCGCCGAATATGGCGACATCACCACCGGCCCGCGCATCATTACCGCCGACACCAAGGCCGAAATGAAGCGCGTGCTCGACGACATCCAATCGGGCCGTTTCGTGAAGAACTTCGTGCTCGACAACCGTGCCGGCCAGCCCGAGCTGAAAGCCGCCCGCAAGCGCGCCGAAGCCCACCCGATCGAACAGACCGGGGCCAAGCTGCGCGCCATGATGCCGTGGATCAGCGCCAACAAGCTGGTCGACAAGACCAAGAACTAAGGGCATCGGGTGGAGCGATGTTCGAAGGTCGCTCCACCCGCATTCTCTACGCGATCTGCGCGGTCGCCTTTGTCGTGATCATCGCGCGCGCCTACATGAACGTCAAAGGCACTGACGCGCTGCAACCCGTCCTGCCGCAATCCCAGGTCGAAGCCTTCGCCCGTCAGCAGCTTGACGCGTTGCAAGCCGAAAGCTTTGCCAGCGACCGCGAATTGTGCGGGATCATCTTCGAAACCGCCGATGGAGAACTGGGCGTGTCGCGCCCCACCGACGGGGACGAAGCCAGCTGCGACATCTCCTATTTCGACGAACCGGGCATGGTTCCCGTTGCCAGCTTCCACACCCACGGGCGCCACAGCCCGCAGTATGATGGCGAAGTGCCGTCGCTGATCGATATCGAAAGCGACATCGCCAGCGGCATTGACGGCTATGTCTCCACCCCCGGTGGCAGGTTGTGGCATATCGACCATAAAGCCGCGGCCGCGCGGATGGTGTGCGGGCCGGGATGCCTGACGCAGGATCCGGATTACGTCCCCTGCCCTTCCGACAGGATCGAGCCGAGCTATTCCGTCACCACCCTGAAACAGCGGTTCAACAATCTGCGGATTGGTTGCTGAGGCAAAGAAAAAGCCCGCAGAAGGTCCTCTCTCCTGCGGGCTTTATCCATTTGCGACCGTCGGGGCGGGCAATCACGGGACGCCGCATCCCTCAACCTGCGACCCTTGCGGATCATCGGATGGTCGGGCTCAAGGGCAAGAAAGGCCCGACCATCCGCATTTGCCTGAAAATGGGTGCAGCCGGGGAGACTAGGAGGAACACCCCCGGCCACACCCAAGAATGCGCGCCTGTCAGGCAGCCGACGCGCAAGCCTTGATGTTTCGTTCTTGCGGCGTCCATCCTGCGATACTCGATCGGTTCGGGGGTCATCAGAGGCCGGATCGGTGGGCAACCGATCCGTTTCGTCACAAGCCGCAGGATGAACGCACATCAGGTAATTCGCGGGCGCGAGGGTTTTGGTGACAGGCATGGCAAAATATTTTCCGCCCTTGCGGACAGAGCCGCTCACCTCGGCGAGCCTCTCGACACGCAATCGCCAATCGGCCAGAGGCGGATGCGAAAGGAAAGGCGGCTCATGCGGCTGACAGATTGCCACAATATCGACGATTTCCGCAGGCTGGCGAAGGCGCGGCTGCCCTTCCCCGTGTTCGATTACATCGACGGCGCGGCGGATGACGAACTGACCAAGGCGCGCAACACCGCCGCCTATGACAGCGTCGATCTGGTGCCTGATGTGCTGGCGGGCGTGGAGACGATCGACACCTCCTGCATGATCCTGGGGCGCAAATCGGCATTGCCGCTGATGCTTTCGCCCACCGCAGTCCAGCGCGCGTTCCACTGGCAGGGGGAAACCGCCGTCGCCAAAGCGGCGGAGAAATTCGGGCTGTGGTTCGGCATCTCCAGCCTTGCGACCCGCAGTATCGAGGAAATCGCCGCGCTCACCAGTGGGCCAAAGCTGTTCCAGCTCTATGTTCACAAGGACAAGGGGCTGAACACGCACATGATCGAACGCTGTCAGGCGGCGGGCTTCGATGCGCTGGCGCTGACAGTGGACACGATCGTTTCGGGCAAGCGCGAACGCTGCCTCAGAAGCGGCTTCACCACCCCGCCCCGCTTCACCCCGGCGAGCGTGTGGAGCTATGCCACCCGCCCGCGCTGGACGCTGGATTACGTCCTGCGCGAGAAATTCCGCCTGCCCAATCTCGACACCCATGTCAGCGAGGGGACGAACAAGGCGGTGAGCATCGCGGAATATTTCAACACCATGCTCGACACCTCGATGAACTGGGACACCGCCGCCGCGATCCGTCAGCAATGGGGCGGCACCTTCGTGTTGAAAGGCGTGATGAGCGTCGCCGATGCGCGCCGTGCGGTGGAAATGGGCGCGGATGCGATCATGCTGTCAAACCACGGCGGACGGCAATTGGACGGCAGCCGCGCGCCATTCGATCAGCTGCCCGAAATCGTCGATGCCGTGGGCGGCCAGATCGAAATCATCTGCGACGGCGGCGTGCGGCGCGGCACGCATGCGCTCAAGGCGCTGTGCAGCGGGGCAACGGCGGCGTCCGGCGGTCGGCTTTATCTCTACGCGCTGGCGGCTGCGGGACAAGACGGGGTCGAACGCGCGCTGGGCATCCTCAAGGACGAAATCGAGCGGGCGATGCGGCTGATGGGCGTGACAAGCGTGGACCAGTTGACCGCGGATCGCCTGCGCGCGCGGCCGGTGTTATGATCCTGTCATGAAACCGCAACGCAAAGGGCGCTTTGGCGGGCGGGAATACTTGATGCGACGGGAAAGCCCCATGAACAGACTTTCGATCATCTTCACCGTCCCTGCACTGCTGGCGCTGGCCGCTTGCGGCGCGCCTGAGGAAACCGATACTTCGGCAGCGGCGAATGATTTCGCGGCGCGCATCAACGGTGGCGGCGCGGGCAATGCGCCTGCTCCTGCGGCGACGGTCGCGCCCACGATCGCTCCTCCGCGCGAAAACGCCGCACCGGGCGCGTTTGCTCCCGGTACGGCGACCGATCCGGCCAGCCAGACCTGCAACGCCAACAAGATGGGGCCGTTCCTTGGTCGCACGGCGGACGAGGCCACCCGGCTTGAGGTCATGAGCGCGGCGGCAGGCGCGGCAGAGGTGCGTTTCATTCAGCCGGGCAGCGATTTCATCAACCCCGACCCGACCAATCCGCGCCTCAACATCATGCTCGACAATCAGGGTATTATCCGCGACGCGCGTTGCGGTTAAGGCAATAGAAAACCCCGCCACTCGGTTGAGCGACGGGGTCTTCCGTCAGGGTTGGTCCAACAATCAATCCTGATAGTGCTCGTCCGGCGTGTGGGTCGGATAGTTCACATCCGCCTTCGCGATGAAACCGGGGATGTCCTTGTTCCAGCGGTTCGCCACGTCTTCGCTGAAGTTCAGATACAGCGTGCCATCGACGATCTTGTAGACATTGGGATCACCCGGTGCGAGCGCGTCGTTCGCACCGATCGCCCATGCGCAATAGCCGCCATAGGCAGGCGCGTATTTCGCCGGGTCTTCGATAAAGGCCTTGGCGTTGTCTTCGCTGGCAAAGCGATAATCATAGCCCTGATAACGGACGGTGAATTCCTCGCTCCCTTCGACAGGCACGCCGTCGCCGGTGAAATAGCTGACGACATCAAAGCCGGAAACGGCAAGCGTGTCGGCCTTGGCCTTGCGATAGACCGGGCCGGTCGGTTCTCCGCCAAGATCGGCGTAAAGCGCGGTCTCCGCCGCCTCGACAACGGCGACGGTATCGCCTTCGGCGGTTTCGGCGGTCGCGCCACAAGCGGAAAGGCCAAGCACCAGCGCGCTGGCGAAAATCGGGGCAAACAGGGATTTCTTCATCGGGTTCCTCCTTGGGGACGAATTTTCAGCCGACGGCCTGACAGCCGGCAACACCCTGTATTTCGCCAGCTCCGCGCCCTTGGTTACACGCAGATTTGCGTGCCGTTCCAAGCTAGCGTTCTTCCCGGCTTGCGCCGGGCGCAATTATCGGCAAAGAAAGGGGCATGGTTATGCACGGCACGCTGCTTCTACGACTTATGCGCCCTTGGGCGGCATAGGGTACGCGCGCGTGAGAGCGGCGCGGCCCACCGTCCAAGGGGTCCGCAGCCATCTCCCTGAAATCTTCTGAAAAAGAGCACACGCGTAAGCCATGTTGAAGAACCCTTCGGCCAAATACCGCCCCTTCCCCCAGATCAACCTGCCAGACCGGCAGTGGCCAGGCCGCGTGATCGACACCGCGCCGCGCTGGCTTTCGACCGATCTGCGCGACGGCAACCAGTCGATCATCGATCCGATGGACGCGGTGAAGAAGCGCCGCTTTTTCGATCTGCTGGTCGAAGTCGGCGTCAAGGAAATCGAAGTCGGCTTCCCCAGCGCCGGGGCGACCGAATTCGATTTCATCTCCGGCCTCGTCAAATCGGGCGTGATCCCCGATGACGTGATCGTGCAGGTTCTCACGCAAAGCCGCGAAGACCTGATCCGCACCAGTTTCGACAGCCTGCGCGGCGCGCGCGCGGCCATCGTCCACCTCTACAACGCCGTCAGCCCGGCATGGCGCGACATCGTGTTCCGCATGAGCAAGGATGAAGTGCGCGAAATCGCCATGACAGGCGCCAAGGTGATGCGCGACGAGGCCGCGAAACAGCCCGACACGCAGTGGCATTTCCAGTACAGCCCCGAAACCTTCTCCACCGCCGAACTGGATTTCAGCATCGAAGTTTGCGAGGCGGTGATGGACGTGCTCCGGCCCACGCCGGAACATCCGATCATCCTGAACCTGCCGGCCACGGTCGAAGCGGCCACGCCCAATATCTACGCCGACCAGATCGAATATTTCTGCCGCAACCTGCCCAATCGCGAAAGCGCGGTGATCTCGCTCCACACCCATAATGATCGCGGCACGGGCGTCGCGGCGGCGGAGCTGGGGCTGATGGCGGGCGCGGACCGGGTCGAAGGCTGCCTATTTGGCAATGGCGAGCGCACCGGCAATTGCTGCCTCGTGACGATGGCGCTCAACATGTACACGCAGGGCGTCGATCCCGGCCTCGATTTCTCTGATATCGACAAAGTCATTGAGACTGTCGAATATTGCAACGACCTGCCCGTTCACCAACGCCACCCCTATGGCGGCGAACTGGTCTACACCGCGTTTTCGGGCAGCCATCAGGACGCGATCAAGAAGGGTTTCGAAGCGCACCAGCAGCAGAACGACGAGCTGTGGCGCGTCCCCTATCTCCCGATTGACCCGGCGGACCTCGGTCGCAGCTACGAGGCGGTGATCCGCGTCAATTCGCAAAGCGGCAAAGGCGGCTTTGCATGGGTGCTGGAACAGGATCAGGGCCTCAAACTGCCCAAGAAGATGCAGGCCGATTTCTCCCGCCATGTTCAGCGCATGGCCGATGAACTCGGCCGCGAACTCAATGCCGCAGACATCTGGTCGGCGTTCAAGACGGCCTATCACATCGACGATGCCGACAAGCATTTCCAGCTGGTCGATTACGAGGAAAGCCGGGGAACCGACGGCACCCGCATCTTCGCCGGGAAAATCGCGGTCGATGGCGGCGAACAGAGCGTGTCGGGGCGCGGCAACGGCCTGATCTCAAGCGTGGTCAGCACACTCGAAGGCGCGTTCGATCTCGACATCCATGTGCTCGACTATTCCGAACACGCGCTGGGCAAAGGCCGCGACGCGCGCGCCGCAGCCTATATCCTGTGCCAGTCTGGTGATCGGATCATCTGGGGCTGCGGCATCGACGAAGACGTCGCCACCGCCAGCGTGCGCGCGGTATTGAGCGCGGCGAATTCGATTGTGAATCCGTAGGTCGGAGCGTCGGGTTCAGGCCCCTTCGAATTCAAGTGGGCCGAAGAACCCCACGACTTTCACCACCCTGCCCGCATCATTGACCTCGGTCATGTCAAAGCCTTGCAGCAACTGTTGTCCATTCATGTGGATCGCCCAGTGATAGCGGCAATGGTTGTTCTGAATATCAATCCTGCTCTGGCGCGAATAGACCGCGCCCGGAATGCCGGCCTGCACCTGGCTCACCATCTTGAGAAACGGTTCTCTTCCGACAATGTTGTGATTGGGATCGACGAAGTGGACATTATGTTCCAGCGCCGCATCGACAAGAGCGCGCTTCTCGTCCTCATCGGTGGTGTTCCAGACCGCCAGCATCTTTGCGAGATTGTCTTCATATGCGACCATAAACCGCCTCCTTCAGCAAATTTAAGTCTCTTGTTGAAACTTAATTGTCGACTTGGCAAGTGACTTCAATAATGCTGGTTAGGAGATGGCGCTGGCCGGGCACCAGGGTTTTGACGAAAGACCAAAACTTGATTTAGCGCAAAGACCCGGGGACCCGTCTGCGGCATTTTGATGTCTCCTTGGGAGGGGAGAACCACGATGGCCACGCTCGAATCCGCAGCTGCGGAACCGACGAATGTCGCGGATGATCTGGCATTGGCCGATCTTCGTGCCGCGCTTGGCGCCGGATGGCGCGATTTTCTTGCCATGCCGCAATACGGGCTGTTTTTCGGCGGCATCTATGTGCTGGCCGGCATACTGATCGGCTATGTCGCCTTCATTGGTGGCGAGCTTTCATGGCTGATCCCCGCAACCGCCGGTTTTCCGCTGATTGCGCCCTTCATCGCGGTGGGCCTGTACGAAGCCAGCAGACGGCGCGAGGCGGGCGAGCCGCTTAGCTGGAGCAAGGTGCTGTGCGCGCTGAAAGGGCATGGTGACGAACAGATCCTGTCGATGGGGGTGATCGTTTTCGTCGCATTCGGGTTCTGGATGATCGTCGCGCATGCGATCTTCGCGATCTTCATGGCGGAAAACGGCGTCGGCGGTGAATCGCTGGCCGCGCTGCTCACGCCAACGGGGCTGACGATGCTGGCAGTCGGCAGCGCCGTGGGCGCGGTGATGGCGTTTGCGTTCTACACCGTCACGGTAATCAGCCTGCCGATGCTGGTGGATCGCAACGTCGATTTCCTCACCGCGATCATCGCCAGCATCCGCACCGTCAAAACCAATCTGTTCGCCATGCTGGCATGGGCGGTTATCATTTCGGTGCTGCTGTTCATCGCCATGATCCCCGGGTTCTTCGGCCTGATGGTCGCCCTGCCCGTCCTAGGCCACGCGACATGGCACCTGTATCGCCGGGTAGTTCACTGACGCGAAAGCCTGGCACGTTTCCTACTCGCTTTCCGGCGCGTAGGCTGCGCGTATGACCACGCCACCTTCCCGCGTGACACTTTGCCCCTGTCCAAAGCGACACTTTGCGATGGTGAAAGGTGTCACTATCGCCCCTTCGGGTTACACTTCGGGGCGCGGGGTGACACTTTGCGCGGCAAAGGTGACACTCTGGGCCAGAACAGTGACAGAAAACGATTCTTTCCTCAGGACAGTGTTCCACATGTTCCATCCTGTAGGGAAAGCGCATGGGAGACGCGTTGAATGACCGAAGCCATCCTTGAACCCGATCTGCCAATCATCGACCCGCACCATCACCTGTGGGACTTGCGGCCGATGCTGCCGATGTTTCCGCAACCGCGCCATCGCTTCATCGAAACGCTGGTGCCGGTGGCGCACTACACCTTCGACCAGTTCAGCGCAGAGGTGAACACCAGCGGCCACAATGTCGTGGCGACGGTCTTCATGGAATGCGGGGCGTTCTACAACGGGGCCTATGGCGATGCTCTGAAGCCGGTGGGCGAAGTCGAATATGTGAACGGCGTCGCCGCACAGAGCGCGAGCGGGCTTTATGGCAAGGCGCGGCTGTGCGCCGGGATCGTCGGTCATGCCGATCTGACGCGCGGCGCGGCGGCGGGCGAAGTTCTCGATGCCTTGCAGGCGGCGGCTCCGGGCCGGTTCCGCGGCATCCGCCATCAGGGCGCGTGGGATGCCGATCCGGAAGTGCTCGGCCCTCCGTTCCATGCCCCGCCCCAACTGTACCGCGATGCGACCTTTCGCGAAGGCTTTGCCGAACTGGGCAAACGCGGGATGAGCTTTGACGCGTGGATACTGGAGCCGCAGATCGGCGATGTGATCGATCTGGCCCGCGCCTTCCCCGATACGCCCATCTGCCTTGACCATTGCGGCACCCCGCTGGGCATGGCGAGCTATACCGGGAGGCTGGAGGAACGCTTTGGCATCTGGCGCGATGCGATCATCGAACTGGGCCAATGCGAAAACGTGATGGTGAAGCTCGGCGGGCTGGCGATGCACAATTGCGCCCTGCCCGAACAAGGCCCCGCCGCCGGAGTCGGATCGGAGGAACTGGCGCGGCTGTGGAAGCCCTACATCGAGACATGCATCGAAGCCTTCGGCACGAACCGGGCGATGTTCGAAAGCAACTATCCGGTCGATCGCTGGGGCGCGACCTATCCGGTGCTGTGGAACGCGTTCAAGCGGATCACCGCGGGGGCCAGCGCGGACGAGAAAGCGGCGCTTTATGCCGGGAACGCGAAGGCCTTCTATCGCATTGAGGAGGTTGCGTAGTTGCAGATCGCAACCTAACGCGCCGCAAGACAACTGGAGAGATCACCCATGCCGCTTCCCGCCCCGTTTGACCGCCTTCGCCTGCCGCTGATCGGATCGCCGCTGTTCATCGTGTCCGGACCGGAGCTGGTGATCGCGCAGTGCAAGGCCGGGATCATTGGCAGCTTTCCGGCGCTGAACGCGCGTCCGCAATCGCTGCTCGACGAATGGCTGCACCAGATCACCGAGGAACTGGCGAAGCACAACCGCGAGAACCCCGATCGCCCGGCGGCTCCGTTCGCCGTGAACCAGATCGTCCACAAGACCAATGACCGCATCGATGCCGACATGGCGACCTGCGAGAAGTGGCAGGTGCCGATGGTCATCACCTCCTTGGGCGCGCGCGAGGAAGTGTATCAGGCGGTCAAGAACTGGGGCGGGATCACGATGCACGACGTGATCAACAACCGCTTTGCCATGAAAGCCATCGAAAAGGGCGCGACCGGGCTGATTCCGGTGGCAGCGGGCGCTGGCGGCCATGCGGGCGCGCTGTCGCCATTTGCGCTGATGCAGGAGATTCGCGAGTGGTTTGACGGGCTGGTCGCACTGTCCGGCTCGATCGCGCACGGTGCCTCGATCCTTGCCGCGCAATCGCTGCGCGCCGACTTCGCCTATGCCGGAAGCGCCTTCATCGCAACCGAGGAAGCGAACGCCGACGCCGCTTACAAGCAGGGCATCGTCGATGGCGACGCAAGCGGGATCGTCTACACCAACCTCTTCACCGGGGTGCACGGCAACTACCTGCGCTCCTCTATCGAGGCAGCGGGCCTTGATCCCGACAATCTGCCGGAAAGCGATCCGTCGAAGATGAACTTCGGCAGCGGCGGCAACACCAAGGCCAAGGCGTGGAAGGACATCTGGGGCTCGGGTCAGGGCGTCGGCGCGATCAAGTCGGTCGGCACGGTGGAAGACCTCGTTGCGCGAATGGAGCGCGAATATCACGAAGCCAAGGCGCGGATGCTGGCGAACTCGAACTACACATCGTGGACCCAACTGGCGGAGGCTGAGGAGTAACCGCCCTCAGCTTGCGGCCCACAGCGCCTCGGCCATGGCGTCGAGCTCGGTAAAGTCGAAGCCGGTGCCGAGCGGATCGTTGCGGTTTAGGATGATGCGGTTGCGTTCCGCCAGCAGTCGCCGCCGCAATGCCCTCTGAAGCAGCGCGAGGCGGAAGACGGCCTCCTCGGCAGCGACCTCTGGTGACTGGCGGCGTGTGGTGGCCCAGTCCGCTTCGATGGCACCGACACGCTCGATCACCATCTCGTTATAGCGATGGTGCGGCCCCCGGTGCAGCGGCAGCGAAGTGCGCAGCGACGCCTTCTCGGTCGCAGGAAGCAACAGGCCGTTGGCGCGAAAGTCGTCAAACCGCACCCGCCCTCGCCCGATCGCCCCGAACATCCGCCCGAAACACTGCCGTCCAAGCAACTGCCGGGGAAGCAAGTGATGCCGCTGCATTGTCGGGTCACGCTCCTTGGACCCGCGGCGATTGATTGAGCGAAAGGGTATCGCGACGCGCGAAATATCCGCCTGCCTGCGGAACTGCAGTTCACAAAGAGCGATAGCGACCCCTTCGTTTAGGGAGCTATTCTCTTGAAACCCTGATGAATTTCTGGTTCCGGGACAAGGTTAACAGCAAACGGGATCCATCCGGCCCGACGATCCGTTCGCTACCCTCGATGCCGCCGAGAATTACCAACTGATTGACGAGGCGCACCCCAAGACGCGTGGCGGCAACTGGGTCTGCGGAAAGGGGTGGTTCAATCCGGATTTCCTGACCGATCCAGTATTCAAGCCCGACGCTTTGCACAGCACCGTCGAGCGTTTCACGAAATGCGGTCAGGCCAAGTGCTGGAAAAGGGCCTCCTGAGATCCAGGCGCTTGTCGTCGATTCGAAGAAACGCCGGCCGATTACGCTGTTCGAAGGTGGCCAGACCACAGCAACCAGATCGTCAAAATGGCAAAGCAGATCACTGGCAAGCCCAACGAGTGCCTTGGCCACAGGCAGACTGTTGCCCCCAGCGGACACATGCGGGCCTGGCAATAATTGGATTTGATCGCATTCCGACGGATCAGGCATTTCGGCCATGTCGAATTGGTGGTTGATCACGGGCAAGTCCACCTTCCCACCGGGCACGAGGCCGACGAGATCGAAGACAAGACCTTCGCGAAGCAATTCGAGCCAAATGGAGTTCGACCCAGAAGGTTCACCATCGCTCGGGCCAATCGAATGTCCGTCGTTGGCAACCAGATGGATCGACCGATCCGCCTCCGGATCATGGGTGAGCGAAATCGCCCGCTGACTTGCGACAAACGCTCTTATCGCAGCGCGGTCAGGCCGCTTGCCTCTCGCAAACAGCAGAAATAGCCCCTTGGCAACTGAATCCGATGACCCAGCGATACCCTAAAATCCCTTCCTCACCGCGACCCGCGGTAGGCTGCGATCTAAGCTTGGCCGCATTTCATTCCAGCGTCGAGTCTCGATTGTTCAGAAACAACACAATTAGCCGAGTTAAGTCAGAAAAGCCCCATCGACAGCCCCTCGGCCAACCCGGTGCCGAGTTCTCGGCAATCATGCAAGACTTTGTTGCATGGCGATTTTTCTGCAAGGATCGCTTCGGGCGACTGCGCGTCGAACCGGACTATCATTGGGTCAGCCACCCTGCGCAACCGCCAGCCCGTCGCGATGCGATCCAACTGCCGCTGAGCCCCCTCGCCATCCGATCCCGCCGCGATAATCGTCGCATAGGCACGGCCTTCTAGCTGGCCGAGCACCGGGTAGTAATTCGCATCGAACATCTCCTTCATCTCCCCGGACAATGCCGCAAGATTTTCGGGGCCGACAAAGAGGAAACCGGCGTGCGCCAGCAGATGTTCGGCGCTTACGTCCCGAGCGCTCATCAAATTTGCATTCGGGTGATCGGCCGCGGCTTCCGCCATCGCCTTGCTGGCTCCAGTCCGGCTATGCCAGATGACGAGAAGATTGCGGGCATTGCTCATGCCACGGCTTCGCCAATAGGGCTGTCGATTGTCAATCCGCATCTCTGTCGCACCTGCCCGGTATCGGCTAATGTCGCGAGATGAATTCCCGATCCTTCTCCAATGTTCTCGGTGTCGCACAATCGCTTAACGGGCGTGCGTGGCAGTGGCGCGGCGGCAATATGGAACTGGTAGAGGGCGTACATGGACTGGATAACGACATCGTCACCCAATTGCTGATGACCCGGGGGGTCGCTGCAGACGAGGTGGAGAAACACGCGAAGCCCACCATGCGCGAATTTCTACCCAATCCATCCGAGTTCCGGGACATGGATCGCGCTGCCGAAAGGATCGTGAAGGCGATAGCCGCGGGCGAGAAGATCACGATCTATGGCGATTACGATGTCGATGGGGCGACAAGCGCCGCGCTGCTGGTGGAATTGCTCCGTTCGCTGGATGTTGATGCAGGTTATTACATTCCGGACAGGCTGCTCGAAGGTTACGGTCCAACAGGTGAAGCCCTGGTGCAGCTTGCGCGCGAAGGCTCCAGCCTGATTGTCACTGTCGATTGCGGGGCCATGGCGCACGAAGCGCTGACTATGGCGCGCGATGCGGGTGTGGATGTCATCGTGGTGGATCACCACAAATGCGCAGCGGAGCTTCCTCCCGCCGCCGCATTGGTCAACCCCAATCGCCTTGACGAAAGCGATCTCGCGGCAAGCCACGGGCATCTTGCAGCGGTCGGCGTAGCCTTCCTGCTCGCCATTGCTATCGTCCGAGTCTTGAGAGCCGACGGCTACTTCAATGGACGTCAGGAACCAGACCTGATGAGCCTGCTCGATCTGGTAGCACTCGGCACAGTGGCCGACGTTGCTGCATTGCACGGGCTCAATCGTGCCTTTGTCGCTCAGGGCCTAAAGATTCTCGCGCGGCGCGAGCGGATCGGCATGGCCGCGCTGATGGATGCAAGCCGCCTTACCCGTGCGCCAGTGGCGTCAGACCTGGGCTTTGCGTTGGGTCCGCGGATTAATGCCGGTGGGAGAATTGGCGAGTCGACACTGGGTGTCCGGTTGCTGACAAGCCGTGACCCGGAGGAAGCGCGCGAGATCGCAGAGCAACTGTCGCGGTTGAACGAGGAACGGCGAGCCATCGAGGCGGAGGTACAGGAGGCAGCCGAAGCGCAACTTTCCGGCCAGCACAATATGGCGGTGCAGGTGCTTTCCGGGAGTGGCTGGCACCCCGGAGTGATCGGGATCGTCGCCGGCCGGATCAAGGAGAAGACTGGCAAGCCGTCCATTGTAATTGCGCTGGACGATGCGGACGGGACGGGAAAAGGCTCAGGCCGATCGATCAGCGGCGTGGATCTTGGGGCAGCGATCATTGCTGCCCGCGAAGAAGGATTGCTGGTGGCAGGTGGTGGACATGCGATGGCGGCGGGCCTCACCATTCCCGCAGACAAGCTGTCTGCCTTTACCGAATTTCTCGATTCGCGGCTGGCTCGCGATGTCGAGCGTGCACGGGCCGGACAGGTCATGCACCTTGACCTGTCGCTGGCACCCGGAGGCCTTACGCCGGATCTTGTCACCGCGCTGGAGGCAGCAGGCCCGTTCGGTGTCGGCTGGCCGGCTCCGCGTGTCGCCGTTGGCCCCGCACACATCATCAAGGCAGACATAGTGGGCAAAGACCACCTGCGGGTGATTGCCGCTGGCCAAGACGGGCGTTCGTTCAAGGCCATCGCATTTCGTGCGGCTGAGACCGAGATGGCACAGACGCTGATCCACCGCAGTAAGGGACGGCGGTTCCATCTGGCCGGTCGGGTCAAGCTGGATGACTGGGGCAGCCGTCCGGCCGCAGAATTGCATCTGGAAGACGCGGCGTTTGCCGATTGAATCATGCACCATCTTTGGCGGCACACAAATTTTCACAAATCCTGCCAATACGGGCTTGACCCGTCGGACGCACACCCCTAGATGCGCGCTTCCGCAACGAGCGTGGCCCGTTCGTCTAGCGGTTAGGACGCGGCCCTTTCACGGCTGAAACACGGGTTCGATTCCCGTACGGGTCACCAACTTTCCACGCTCGGCTTGCCGGTTAATCACACAAAAATTGACCTTGCAGCCGAGCGCTGTAGAGCGATTGCCCATGGGCTCTTGGCAGACCTTTCCTGTGGCTGGCATTCTTCTTGCGATGGTGGCTTTCGTTGCCTTGCTGCTGCTTGGCACCGATCCGATTCTGTCTACTGCTGTCATCATTGTCTGGATCGGATCTCTGCTCGTAACCGCAGGTCAACCGCCCGAGCCACCACCGGTCGTGGTAAAGCCATCCTTTACCCGCGATGCCATGCGCGATCTGATCGAGAACTCCTCGACACCCCTGCTGGTGACGGAGAAGAACCTGATCGTGATCGCCAATCGCGTTGCGCGCAAGCTGTTGGGGCAGCACATAATAGGACAGGATGCCCGGGTCGCGTTTCGTCACCCGGAAGCGGCAGCATTGGTTGGCGAACAGCGCAACGGCCAGGCCATCGTCCGTGGCCTCGTGCGTCGACAAGACATCTGGCAGGTCAATCGGCAAGCTGTCGACGACAAGCTCGCCGTTATCGAACTGATCAATCAGACCGCCGAAGCCGACATCAGCCGCGCCCACACCGATTTTGTCGCCAACGCGAGCCATGAACTGCGCACGCCGCTTGCAGCGATCCTCGGCTACGTCGAAACGCTCAGGGAAAGTGGCGGCAACCTTGATTCGCCCACCTCGCAGCGCTTCCTCGAGACGATCGAGCGCGAAGCACAACGCCTCCACAGCCTGATCAGCGATTTGATGAGCCTGTCACGGGTGGAAGCGGAAAAGCATGATTTGCCTCAGCAGTTGCTAGCGCTGGGAAAACTGGTGGAGCGCGCTGCGCGGGATGCAGCGGGTTCCGAGAGAATGCAGCGCCTAGCGCTTGAATTGACAGAAAGCCCGAGCGTTCGCGGCGATGAACAACAGCTGGAACAGGTGGTGCGAAACCTCGTCGATAACGCGCTGAAATACGGCGCGGCGGATTGCATCGTGCAGGTCCGTCTAGATCTCGCGCGCGATGGCATGGCGAGAATCAGTGTTATCGATCAAGGGGATGGCATTGCACCTGAGCATATCCCGCACCTGACACGGCGATTCTATCGCACCGATCCGGGTCGCAGCCGGGCATCAGGCGGAACCGGGCTCGGCCTCGCCATCGTCAAACATATCGTGGAACGTCATCGCGGAAAGCTCGACATTGAGAGCGACCTGGGCAAAGGGACCCGCGTGATTGTCCGTCTGCCGTCAGTCGAATCCGCCGGAATGGCATCAGGATCCGCCCCAGCAGCCACCGTTGCTGAGCTTCCTGATGCGCAAGATGATCAGGATTCGACAGCCGTGTCGTAATTTTGTCTTATTTCTTCAACATTCGCACTCCATTGCACATTTCGAACGCCTCTGAAGTCTAGCTCTGCCGCCCAATTGCGGCCCTCCTGACCGAACCGATCGCTTCAGGGAAAACAGGTTAACCCATGTCGCCCATCACTCTTTTTCTGATTGCCGTCGGACTAGGTCTCATCGGCTGGCTTGCCGGCAGGGCCAAGGCGTGGAGTTTTCAGAAGGCAAGTCCTGAGGTCCGGCCCGCTGCGCGCCCGGTGTATTATGCTTGGTATGTGGCAGTGTGGGTCATCGTGCCTGTTCTGGCTTTCGCGGTGGCATGGTCTCTGATCGCCCCGCAACTGATCATGCAAAGCGTCCTCGCATATCCCGCCGCGGAAGTCCTCCCGAGCTTCGGCTTTGAACGCGAAGCATGGATCGCAGAAGCGCGAGCGGTTGCCACAGGCAATGCAGCCGGTGTCTTCAACGAAGAAGCCGCAGGGCTGGTCGAACCCTTCCGCGAAGCAATAAGCCGCTACAATCTGACCGGCATTGCCATCACCATCCTGATCGCTTTCGCTGGCGGTGCATGGTCGTTCTTGCGCGTCAAGCCGGATTTCCGCGCTCGCACCAAGGTCGAACGGACGGTGATGACTGTGCTGTTGCTGGCATCGCTCGTCGCGATCCTGACCACCTTCGGTATCGTTGCGAGCCTCGTTTTTGAGACCGTCCGTTTCTTCGGCATGGTTTCGCCGATTGACTTCCTCCTCGGCACTTTCTGGGCCCCCGATCCGATGAGCAACCCGGCAAATCCGGACGGTTCACGTTACGGAGCGATCCCACTGTTCTGGGGTACGATCCTGATCGGGGCGATCATCGCAATGATTGTCGCCATCCCGCTTGGCCTGATGAGCGCGGTCTACCTAACCCAGTATGCCGATCCGCGCCTGCGTGCATGGATCAAACCCGCGTTGGAGATTCTAGCGGGCGTTCCTACAGTGGTTTACGGCTATTTCGCCGCGCTTACGATTGCCCCCGCTATCCGTGACGCAGCAGTTGCTGTGGGCATTTCAGGCGCATCGACGGAAAGCGCGCTTGCCGCCGGTGTCGTGATGGGCGTGATGATCATTCCATTCGTTTCCTCGATGGCTGACGATGCCATGGCGGCCGTGCCCGGAGCGATGCGTGATGGCAGCCTCGCAATGGGAGCAACCCAGTCCGAGACGATCAAGCGCGTGCTTTTCCCCGCTGCCCTCCCGGGGATCGTGGCAGGGATCATGCTCGCCGTGAGCCGCGCGATCGGAGAAACAATGATCGTGGTCATGGCCGCCTCGCCTGCGGCAAACCTTACTGCCAACCCGCTCGAGCCAATGTCGACCGTGACCGTTCAGATCGTCAAGCTGCTAACGGGCGAACAAACGACCGAACACCCCGCGACGCTGAGTGCATTCGCGCTGGGCTTCGTTCTGTTCGTCGTGACCCTTGTTCTGAACATCATCGCGCTTCGTGTCGTCAAACGGTTCCGTGAAGCTTATGAGTAACGCCGTGAACACCTCCAACCTCGGGCCCACCCGAACAGACGCTTTCGCGAAACGGCTCAAGCAGCGCTACACTGCCGAGCGCCGCTTTCGCGCCCTGGGTATGGGCGCCATCGTTTTCTCGGTTTCAGTTCTGGTCTTCCTCCTCGGCAACATGCTGATCAACGGTATCGGCGGGTTCCAGCGCGCCGAAGTCGAAGTCACGATCGACTTCCCTGCCAGCGGCTTGAGCGGTGATGCCGCTTCGCTGTCAGCACCGAGCGCGATCCAGATGCTCGAGATGCAGGGGCTCGATCAGATCGTCGCTTTCTATGCCGAGCAGCAACTAGGAGCAGATGGCGCAGCAGAAGTCAGCCGCGACGCTTGGCGCGACGTGGCGGCCAAATTGCAGGCCGATCCCACGCTGATCGGGCGAACAGCAAGTTACGACCTCGCCGCATCGTCCAACCTTGCCGCCGGCCTCGCTGGCGAAGGATCGCCAGAGATGCAGGCGCTTGCCCAAAGGCTCGTCAGCGAGGGCAAGCTTGCCAAGAACTGGGACTCGGGGTTCCTGACCCGGTCCGATGCGACCAGCCCGCAGCAAGTCGGCATCTGGGGCGCGCTCAAAGGGTCGATCTTCACCATGATCGTCACCTTTGTTCTGGCGTTCCCCATCGGCGTCCTGGCGGCTCTGTATCTTGAAGAATACGCGCCGAAGAACCGTTGGACCGAACTGATCGAGGTCTCGATCAACAATCTGGCCGCAGTGCCTTCGATCATCTTTGGCCTTCTGGGTCTGGCCGTGTTTCTGACGCTGTTCCCCAACTTGCGATCAGCGCCCCTGATCGGGGGTATGACGCTGGCGCTGATGACCATGCCTGTCATCGTCATTTCCGGGCGCAACGCGATCAAGGCGGTGCCTCCGTCGATCCGTGATGGCGCCCTCGCCGTCGGCGCATCGCCAGTCCAGGTCGTGTTCCACCACGTCCTGCCGCTTGCCCTGCCCGGCATGCTAACGGGTACGATCATCGGCATGGCACGCGCGCTTGGTGAAACCGCGCCGCTGCTGTTGATCGGGATGCGCGCATTTGTCGCGACCCCTCCTGATGGTTTCACGTCCCCTGCCACCGTCCTGCCGATGCAGATTTTCCTGTGGTCGGACGAGATCGACCGGGGCTTTGTCGAGCGCACCAGCGCCGCCATCATCGTCCTGCTGCTGTTCCTCATGCTGATGAACGGTCTCGCCATTTATCTGCGCAACAAGTTCGAGAAGACCTGGTGACACGCATTCACGAAAGCATCAAAGAAGACAAAAACGCGAAGATGATCGCGCGTGATGTCTCTGTCTATTACGGCTCCAAAAAGGCCATCGACGATGTGTCGATCGACATCTCGCCCGATTACGTGACTGCCTTCATCGGCCCGTCGGGTTGTGGCAAGTCGACCTTCCTGCGGTGCTTCAATCGCATGAACGACACCATTGCCGCGGCAAAGGTGACCGGCCTTATCGAACTGGAAGGCGAGGACATCCACGGCGATGCCATGGACGTGGTGCAACTCCGCGCGCGGGTCGGCATGGTTTTTCAAAAGCCCAACCCCTTCCCCAAGTCGATTTACGAAAACATTGCCTACGGCCCGAAAATTCATGGTCTTGGCGAAAAGAAGGCAGATCTGGACGAAATCGTCGAGCGTTCGCTCAGGCGTGCCGGGCTTTGGGACGAAGTAAAAGACCGTCTCGAGGAGTCGGGCACGGCGCTTTCTGGCGGCCAGCAGCAACGTCTTTGCATAGCCCGAGCCATCGCAGTCGATCCTGAGGTTATCCTGATGGACGAACCGGCATCGGCGCTCGATCCCATCGCGACTGCCAAGATCGAGGAACTGATCGACGAGCTTTCGGGTCGTTATGCGATCGTGATCGTCACACACTCGATGCAGCAGGCTGCTCGCGTCAGCCAGCGCACCGCGTTTTTCCATCTCGGCAAGATGATTGAATACGGGCCCACCTCGGATATCTTCCAAAATCCGATAGAAGAGCGTACCCGTGATTATATTACAGGTAGGTACGGATAATTGTCTGATCATACGGTCAAAGCATTCGATGAGGACATCACCCGGCTTCGCGGCCTGATCGCGGAGATGGGCGGCCTTGCCGAGGTTGCCATTCAGGAAGCACTCGAAGCACTGGTTCGCGGAGACGAGGCGCTGGGCGATCAGGTTGTCGCGCGTGACAAGAAGATCGATGCGCTCGAATCCGAGGTGGACAAGCTCGCCGTCAGGATCATCGCCCTGCGCGCACCGATGGCGGACGACTTGCGCGAAGTCATCGCCGCGCTGAAAATCGCCGGCGTTGTCGAGCGGATCGGCGATTATTCGAAGAACATCGCCAAGCGTGTCGGCATGATCGAAGGGCGCGACCGGTTCGAACCGCTGACCTTGCTGCCCGCCATGGGCGAAATTGCCGGCGAGATGGTCCATGACGTGCTGACGGCATACTCGGCACGCGATCCCGATCTGGCCCGCGAAGTTATCGCCACCGATGCCAAGGTCGATGCTTTCTACAACAGCATTTTCCGCAATCTCGTGAGCCACATGGTCGAGAACCCTGCGACCATTTCTAGCGCGGCGCAGCTGCTGTTCGTGGCTCGCAATCTGGAACGGATCGGCGATCATGCCACCAATGTGGCCGAGATGGTCCACTTTGCGGCGACGGGCGTCTATCCGCCTGAAGAAGAACGGTAGGCGAGGATTTGGCTGCAGGGCGTGATTGTGGAAAATTTCGCCCACCCTGTTTCATCAAACTGTAGCCGAAATGAAACATGGGAAAGCTGCAACCCGGTTTTCTCGCGGGTCGTAGTCTAGGAGACAGCCTATGTCCGCCGCCAAACTGCTGCTTGTCGAAGACGATCCGGCCCTGTCGGAACTGCTCGAATACCGTTTCCAGAACGAAGGCTACAGCGTGCGCTGCACCGGTGACGGTGACGAAGCCCTCGTGCTTGCCAGCGAGGACGTGCCTGATCTGATCATCCTCGACTGGATGATCGAAGGCACCAGCGGGATCGAGGTTTGCCGCCGCCTGCGTCGCGACAAGGAAACCGCGCATGTCCCCATCATCATGCTGACCGCACGCGAGGCGGAGGATGACCGGGTGCGCGGACTGGAAACCGGGGCCGACGATTACCTGACCAAGCCGTTCTCCCCGCGCGAACTGCTCGCCCGTGTGGCGGCGGTGATGCGGCGCATCCGTCCGGCGTTGGCGGGCGAAACAATCGAAGTTGGCGACATCAAGCTCGATCCGGTGGCGCACAAGGTGCAGCGTCGGGGCCGCGCTCTGCAATTGGGGCCGACGGAATACCGCCTGCTCAAATTCTTCATGGAAAGCCCCGGCCGCGTGTTCAGCCGCGGGCAGTTGCTCGACGGCGTATGGGGCACCGGCTCCGACATCGAATTGCGCACTGTTGACGTCCATATCCGCCGTCTGCGCAAGGCGATCGAAGTCGATGGGGCAAAAGACCCGATCCGCACCGTGCGTTCGGCGGGGTACGCGCTCGAAGTGAACTGATCGCGCTCTCCCCGCAGGCTTTGCTGCACCCGCGAACGAAATTGACAAAGCTGACACGGCGTCATGCGCGTTTCGTGCCGCTTTTTCCCATTCGATCAGAGAGTTGCGTCAGATAATCGAAATTGACACTTACCCAGTTTTTAAAAATTTATTGCTCCCTCTTGGGGGGCTGCGTTGCGACAATTTGAAAAAACCAGCCCGCCATAGCAGCGCGCTGGCGAGTAGGAAAACGCGCTAATGAAAGTCTCGTGACTTCGGGATGATCCGGTGATTGCGCGGATGCCCTTTCACATTGGGCGTGAAATCGCGCGGCAGGGGATCAATGATCTCGCGCGGCTCCGCGCCCTTGCGGTGGCGCCTCTCCTCGCTTGTCAGACTGGTCAGATTGCGACCCTGCGGCAGCGGTGAATTGACGTGATCCGCCCGCGCCACCGGAGCGTTGAGCATATCGTCGGACAGCGCATACAATTGTCCGGTCGCGTCGGTCATATGCTGGGCGATCACATGGATCACCTCGTCATCATATTCGACACGCCCCCGCACCTCCATCAGGCGCGCACCCATGACGACGCGACGCTGCTTCTCTTTCAGATCGGGCCACACGACGAGGTTGATCACCCCGGTTTCATCTTCCAGCGTGATGAAGCACACCCCCTTGGCGCTGCCCGGACGCTGGCGGATCAGCACCACGCCCGCCACCTGCACCATGCTCCGGTATTTGCGGGCACGCAGATCACAGGCGCGCACAAAGCCGCGTTCGGCCAGTTGCGGACGCAGGAACGCCATCGGATGCGCTTTCAGGCTGAGGCGGGTCGTCTGGTAATCGGCCACCACCTCTTCCGACAGCGGCATTTGCGGCAGGCGGGTGACGCTGCGTTCCGCCCCTTCGTCGCGCTCAGCCGCAGCGCGGAACAGCGGCAGGTCCGGCCCGGCGATCAGGCTGCGCGCATCCCACAGCGCCTGCCGCCGGGTAAGCTCCATCGAGGAAAAGCAATCCGCGCTGGCAAGCCGTTCGATATGCGCCGGAGACAGCCCGGCCCGTTCGCGCAAATCGGCGACATCGCGATAGGCGCCGTTCTCCGCACGCTCCGCGACAAGCTGCGCGGCGACATGTTCGGGCAGCCCGTCGATCTGGCGCAAGCCGAGGCGCAGCGCGATGTGACGATCAAACCGGCCTGACCGGGCGTGGTTTGCCTGCCCGATCTCCTCCAGCGTGCAATCCCACTCGCTGTGGTTCACATCCGCCGGCAGCACCTCCACCCCATGCTCGCGTGCGTCGCGCACGATCTGTGCGGGCGCGTAAAAGCCCATGGGTTGCGAATTCAGCAGCGCCGCCGCGAACGCCGCCGGGAAATGGCATTTGAGCCAGCTCGACACATAAACCAGATGCGCGAAAGACGCCGCGTGGCTTTCGGGAAAGCCGTATTCGCCAAAGCCCCGGATCTGGTTGAAGCACCGCTGCGCGAAGTCGCGATCATAGCCGCGCGCCACCATCCGCTCGACCATCATGTCCTGCAGTTCGTCCACCATCCCCCGGCTGCGGAAAGTCGCCATCGCCTTGCGCAGCCGATTGGCTTCGAGACTGGAAAACTTCGCCGCATCCAATGCGATCTTCATCGCCTGTTCCTGAAAGATCGGAACGCCCAGCGTCCGGCCGAGGATGCTGGAAAGCTCGTCTGGCGGACCGTGCGCCGCTCCGGGAGCAGGTATCTGCACCGCTTCCGCACCCCGGCGCCGCTTGAGATAGGGATGCACCATGTCGCCCTGGATCGGACCGGGGCGGACAATCGCGACCTGGATCACAAGATCGTAGAATTCGCGCGGACGCAGCCTCGGAAGCATATTCATCTGCGCCCGGCTTTCGACCTGGAACACGCCGAGCGAATCCCCCTTGCGCAGCATCGCATAGGTTTCCGGGTCTTCGCGCGGGACGCTGGCAAGGGTGAGCGCGCGGCCGTGATGCGCCTCGACCAGATCGAGGCATTTGCGGATGCAGGTGAGCATCCCCAGCGCCAGCACATCGACCTTCAGTATGCCCAGCGCCTCAATATCGTCCTTGTCCCATTCGATGAAACTGCGTTCGGGCATCGCGCCATTGCCGATCGGCACCGTCTCGGTCAGCGCGCCTTCGGTCAGGATGAAGCCGCCGACATGCTGCGACAGGTGGCGCGGCATGCCGATCATCTGCTCGGTCAGCCTGAGCACGCGGCGCAGGTGCGGGTCGGTCACATCCATGCCGGTTTCGGCGGCATGGCGTTCGTCGATCTCGCGTCCCCACCCGCCCCACACCGTGCGGGCAAGCGCCCCGGTCACATCCTCCGACAGCCCCATCGCCTTGCCCACTTCGCGGATCGCCATGCGCGGGCGATAGTGGATCACCGTGGCGCACAGCCCGGCGCGGTGGCGGCCATATCTCCGATAGATGTACTGGATCACCTCCTCGCGCCGCTCATGCTCGAAATCGACATCGATATCGGGCGGCTCCTTGCGCTCTTCGGAGATGAAACGGTCAAACAGCAGCTGGTGTTTCGCCGGATCGACGCTTGTGATCTCAAGGCAATAGCAGACGGCGGAATTGGCGGCGGACCCCCTGCCCTGACACAGGATCGGCGGATCGCAGCCACGCGCGAAATCGACGATATCCTTGATGGTGAGGAAATAGCGCGCCAGATCGAGCTTCGCGATCAGCGCCAGTTCGCGCTCGAGCGTTTCCGCCACACTATCGGGCACACCCGAAGGGTATCGCCGCTCCGCCCCGCGCCATGTCTCGACCTCGAGATATTCCTGCGGGGTCATCCCGTCGGGATAAATCTCCTCGGGGTATTCGTAGCGCAGTTCATCGAGGCTGAAGGCGCAGGCATCGGCGACCTCGCGCGCCGCCGTGATCGCATGCGGCCAGCGCGCGAACAGGCGCTGCATGGCTTCAGGCCCCTTGAGATGGCGTTCGGCATTGGCGTTCAGCAGGTAACCGGCCTCCGCCACCGTGGTCTTGTGCCGGATTGCCGTCATCACGTCCTGCAAGGGGCGGCGTTCGGGGGCGTGATAATGCACGTCGTTGGTCGCCAGCAGGGCAAGCCCGTGTTTGCGCGCAAGGCTGTCGAGCCGGTCGATCCGGGCGATGTCGTCACCGCGATAGAGATAGCTTGCGGCGAGATGGCGCAGCGTGGGCATTTGGCGAACGAGATGCGGGATGATGTCGGCAAAAGCGGTGGTGACAGGCATCAGCCCCGCGTCATCCTCGCGCGAATGGATCGCCACGACATTGCTCGGCACCCGGATCGTGAACGGCCTGTCGAGGTCATCCGGCGGCAGCAGGATCAGTTGCACACCTTGTGAATGCTCCGCCAACATCTCCAGCGAGATCTCGCAAACGCCCTTGTCCTGCCATTCGCCATCGAGCGTCCGCATCCGCCCGGCGCTGATCAGGCGGGTGAGGCGGCCATAGGCGGCGCGGTCTTTCGGATAGGCAAGAAAGGCCAGCCCCTCGACCGTTTCGATCCGGCAACCGATTACCGGGCGCAGTTTGAGCGTCTTGGCCTCGCTGTGGATACGCACCACACCCGCCATGGAATTGGCATCGGCAATCCCGA